>Ga0126378_10001103_pt1 | contig 20146 bp, 20 predicted proteins | sample PanSoiMetPlot_23_FD_92587 | JGI IMG/M metagenome (GOLD analysis project Ga0126378, IMG submission 92587) | Tropical forest soil microbial communities from Panama - MetaG Plot_23 | ecosystem: Environmental > Terrestrial > Soil > Tropical forest > Bulk soil | place: Panama | collected 2016-02-17
GGCTGGTTCTGCCTGCCCCAGCGCCGGTCCTGTCGGAGACGCTCGGCGACGACCTCCCGCAGCACCGCGCCCAGGTCACGGCTCGCGACGACGTCGATCTCAGGCGGGGGCACCCTCCGGGTCGAGGCGCCGTCCGCCGGCGTACCGGTCGTCACGCCCGGGCTCGACCCGGACCCGTTCGATCGCGACTGCATCGTCTTCCTCCTCCTGGGCGTGGTGTCCGTTCGTCAGCGGCGGGTCACGGTCGGGAGACCGCGATCGTCGGGCCGGCCGGCCATCAGGTCGCGCCGAGCCGCCTGCCCAGCTGGACCCAGTCCGTCGCGATGGCGCGCTGGGCGTCGGCCAGGGTCATGCGCCCCGAGCAGACCGCCCTGTTGGCCGCCAGCTCGACCTGGTCCTTGGGGTTGGGGCTGGCTCCCGGCTCCGGCCACAGATTGGCCACCGAGGTGGGGTTGCCGCCCAGCTCCAGCGAGATCAGGTGGTCGAGCTCGTACGCGCCGAGCGGCCCGGTGTCTCCGTACCGCAGCATCAGCTCGCGCTTCAGCGGCTCGGTGTAGCTCGTGGGCGGGCGGACTGTCCTCGTGTATCCGCTGCGGCAGACCGTGGTCCCCAGGTCGTCCTGCGTCACGCGCGGGTCGATGGCCCCCGGCGTGCAGGCCGGGTCCGGCAGCACCTGGAGCCCAGAACCCCGCGCCGTGCAGTGGGCCGGAAGGCTGGCGAGGTCCGCCGGGCCCGTGGCCGGCGGCGCGGCCGTGCCCCCGCCGGGGGACGCCGGCAGCGGGCCGACGAGGGTCCCGCCCGAGCAGGCGCAGAGGGCCAGCGTCAGCAGCGCAGCGAGGGTGGATCGGGTCATCGGTTCGCCTCTCCAGGGTCCCTGGGGATTGTTCGGGATTGTCGGGGATGGATGGGGGGGAGTTCACGCAAGGCCAGGGGGGCTGCGTCTGCTCTCGATCTCGTCGCCATCCGCTCGTTGAACGGTTGAGGGCGGTCCCAGGGCCCGCTGGATGAGCGCAAAGTTGGAAGCTATCGCGGCTGGCGCCGCGCGGCTTCGGATCGGCGGTCCGCATCCATGCCGGGGCGGCACAGCGCGAGCGCCGGTCGCGGACGGCCCCGGGCGGCGCCCGCGCCGTGGAGATCTGTCGCCGGTGTAGCGTGAGGGGCAGAGAACGTCCCTCCCCCTTGCGGGGGAGGGACCCCATCATGACCCCTCACGCTTCAGTGCCGTGGTCCACTCAGCCGGATTCCACCGACGACACGCGACTCGAAGAGGCACGTCCGCTCGCGTGGCGGAATCCGACTTACGTCGCGGTGTCGGAGGGCCTCACCAGCGTCATGAGGCGCTGGGGAGCGCCGGTCGCGGACGGCCCCGGGCGGCGCCCGCGCCGCCCAGGGCCGCCGCGGCTACATCGCGTCGAACGTCTCGCAGACCTCGATGCTGCCCGGGTGGGCTGAGTCCTGCACGATCGGGCAGCCCCTGGCCAGCGCGACCGCAGCGTCCAGGCTGTCGGCCTTGATCAGGCTGTAGCCGGTCACCGGATTGGCGCCACCGCCGTCGGCCACCGTGCCGCCGCCGTTGACCGTCCGGGCGCGGCCGACGGGGTTGCCGCCGTCGATCAGCGACGAGCCGAGCTCTCCGAACCACTTGCCCCAGGCCGCCATGACCTGGGCGCGAGCCTCGTCCGTCTCGGGCATGCCGCCCCCGTGATACGCCAGCAGGTAGTTGGGCATCGTCGTCTCCTCCGTGCGTTCGAGTGGCCGGCGTCTTCGCCGGGCCCGTCTCTGAAACGAACGGGCGCCCCGCGAAATCGACAAGGCCCATGAGGCACCGTGGGGTCGACGCCTCACGGCGCGCCGCCGCCGCCGCCGGGCTGCGGCCCGGTGGCCGGCGGCCAGGTCCCGGTGATCGCGGCCAGCATGACGTCGCGTAGACGCTCTCCCTCCCCGGCCGGCAGCCGGCGGAAGGCCTCGGGCGGCTCGAAGAGGCGGTCGATCAGCTCGTCCCGCACCCGCCTCCCGCTCGGCGTGACGACCAGCACGTTCACCCGGCGGTCGGCCGGGTTGGGCCGGCGGACCACCAGTCCCCGCTCTTCGAGACGATCGGTCGGGTTGACCACGGTGGACGGGTTGCAGTGGAGGCGCGCCGCCAGCTCCTTCTGGGAAATCGGGCGCTCCGGGTCGAGCTGGACGAGCGCCCAGGCCGACACCGGCGACAGCCCCGCCGCGGCCGAGGCGTCGTCCATCCGTCTCTCCCACTCGCTGAACGACTCGACCACCAGCGCCCAGAGCTGGTGGGCGTGGGACCGGTAGCGAAGGCCGGGGACGAAGGTCTCGCTCACGTCACGGGGTGGAATGATGCAGGACCAAACCGGTTTGAGTATAAATAATCGCAGTATCAATCGGTTGGGGGAAGGAGCCCCCTCCCACATTCCTGAGCGGAGGTTGTTCCCGATGGGCGTCTGGAAGTTCGACCCGTTCCATACCCAGGTAGAGTTCTCCGCCAAGCACCTTGGCATGATGACCGTCCGCGGTCACTTCGCCGAGGTCTCGGTGACCGGTGACGTCGACCCCGACCAGCCCGAGCGCTCGACGATCGAGGCCACGGTCAACACGGCGAGCATCCGCACCCACAACGAGCAGCGCGACAACGACCTGCGGTCCTCCAACTTCCTGGAGGTCGACCAGTACCCGACGATCACCTTCAAGAGCACCAGGGTGGAGTCCGCCGGGCCCGACCGCTACCTCCTGACCGGCGATCTCACCATCAAGGGCAACACCAGGCCGGTGACGCTCGACGTGGTCAAGTACGGCGAGTTCAACGATCCGAACATGATGGGTCACCGGATCGGGTACGCGGCAGAGACCACGATCAACCGGAAGGACTTCGGCATGCGGTTCGAGATGATGCTCGACGGCAAGTTCATCGTGAGCAACGAGGTCAAGATCAACATCGAGGGTGAGCTCGTGGAGGCGAAGGAGGCCGAAGCGGCCACCGCGGGCTGATCGCCCGCTGGCGGCCGGCCACGAACCACCCTGAGACAGGGGGCCGGCGTCGGCGCCGCCGGCCCCCTGTCTGCGTCCTCGGCGCGCTGCCGCGTCCCTGCCGGTCGGCCACGATATGGGGCGGACGGGTCCTGATGGGTCCCGCGCCCTGGCACGTGTAGGAGCCTGTCTATGTTCCATGCGAGATGACGCTCGCCGGCCATCCCGTCAGAGTTCGGACCGTACGAGCGAGGTCGCTCGGTTGGTGAACGAAGGGCCGAGACGGGCAGGGTCAGTTATGTGAACGATCCCTCAAGGCAGGCCGACGTCGTCTTCGTAGGCGCCGGCCACAATGCCCTCGTCGCGGCCGCGTACCTGCTCCAGGCCGGGCGCAGCGTGTGCCTGCTGGAGCAGATGGCACGGCCGGGGGGCTGGGTGCAGACGGCCGAGGTCGGCGCGCCCGGCTTCCACCACGATCGCTGGTCGGCGCTGCATCCCTTCTTCGTCGGTGGTCCGGCCTGGGCCGAGCTGGGGCCGGGCCTGCGCCGCCACGGACTCGAGTACGTCACTGCGCCGGTGGCCATGGCCTCCTCGCTGGCCGACGGTCGCACGGCCGTGCTTCCTGTGGACCCCGAGGGGCTCGCTGGTGAGCTCGAGCGGCTCGGCGAGACCGCCCGATGGCGGGCCCTCTTCGCGACGGCCGGCCCCCATCTCCGGGCACTCGTGGGCCTGGTGGGCGACGGCCTGGACAGCCCCGAGGCCCAGGCGACGCTGGCGGGCCTGCACCGCGACAGCCGCGACAGCGCCCTCCCGTTCGGCCAGCTGCTCGCCGCCAGCGCTGTCGACCTGGCATGCAGCACGTTCGACAGCGAGGAGCTCCGATCGCTCGTGGCATCCTGGCCGCTGCACGTCGGTGCCGGCCCCGAGGCGCCCGCGAGCGCCCTGTGGGCCGCCTTCGCCCTGGCCGCACTGGCCGCCGGCGTTCCGACCCCGGTCGGAGGCAGCGGCCGCCTCGCCGACGCGCTAGTCGGCCTCGTCACCGAGCGCGGTGGCCATGTGCTGTGCAGCACGGACGTCGACGAGATCCTCGTGCGGGATGGACGTGCCACCGGCGTGCGCACCGCCGCCGGGTCCATCGTCGACGCTCGCGAGGCGGTCATCGCCTCGACCACCCCCGACCAGCTGTACGGGCGATTGCTGCGCCACACGCCCGGCATCCCCCCAGGCGTTCGGGCGCAGGCAGCCAGCTACCGCTACCGGCGAGGCTGCTTCCAGGTGAACCTCGCGCTGTCGGCGCGGCCCCGCTTCCGGGACCCCCGGCTCGATGCCGGCGGCTGCATCCAGCTCGGCCGCGGCCTCGACGTCCTCGTGACCTCGGTGCGCCAGGCGGAGGCTGGGCTGCTGCCGGAGCACCCGTCGATCTCGTGGCACGAGCCGACCGCCGTCGACCCCGCTCGGGCGCCTCGCGGGCGGGCCGTCGTGCGCCTGCAGGTGCTCGACGTCCCGCACACCCCGAGGGGGGACGCAGGCGGGACGCGCTACGGCGCCGGCGGGTGGGATCCGGCCACCACAGAGGCCTTCGCCGATCGCATCCTCGCCGAAGCGGAGCTGCACGTCCCCGGCCTGACCGGGCTCGTGGTGGAACGCCACCTGACCACGCCCGCTGACCTGGCCAGGGGAAACCCGAACGCCGGCCCCGGCGATCACGCCGCGGGCGACAACTCGCTCGGCCAGGCGTTGACCCAGCGGCCGATCGCCGCCCACGCCGGCGGCTATCGGACGGCCCTGCCGGGTGCGTGGCTGATCGGCGCCGCGAGCTGGCCCGGCGCCGGTGTCAGCGGCGCGTCCGGTCGGGCGGTCGCGCGGACTCTGATCGGCGCGACCGCCGCCGCGAAGGTGGTCCGTTGAGCGATTGACCCGTGGTCACCTCGAGCGCAGCCGCGGCAGCTGCACGCGGTCGGTGGCGGGATCCGGATGCTCGCCCAGGTACTCGACCCACGCCCGTTTGATGCACGGGTAGTTCGTGGAAGCCTCCACCTGGTCCATGAAGTTGACGATGTTCGTCTCGAAGCGATCCCGGAGGCTGCTGTCCGCTATGCGACCATCGCCGTCCAGGGCGTGGTGAGCCTGGGCGAGGGAGAACATGTCCGGGTAGATCCGGGCGCCGAGGTGCTCGAGCGGCACCCGCAGCGCCCAGAGGCCGCGATTCCCGCCGACCATCGACGGCGACGCGGAGAGGAGGAGCCCATGCCGCTCGTTGAAGGGCTGCGGCTGGTAGCGCGACACCCAGTCGATTGCGTTCTTCAGAACGCCCGGGATCGACCCGTTGTACTCGGGCGAGGAGATCACGAATGCATCTGCCTGTTCGAGCCTCCCGCGGAACTCGTCGGCCTGGCGTGGGAAGCCGCGCTCGGCCTGGACATCCGCGTCGTACGAGGGTGAGTCGAAGTCCTGCATCGCCGCGAGGTCGACCCTGCCGCCCCTGGACTCGATGTGGGCGGCAGCCAGGCGGGCCAGCACGGTGTTGAACGACGCCGCTCGCAGCGACGCGGAGAAGACCAGGAACCGAAGCGGCTCGCGCGGCTCGCTGCGACTCATGAGCGCTGGGGTAGCGACGTCGTCATTGCAAAGCGCTACATTCCCTCTGTAATGAACTATACCAGTCGTGTGGACGGCCTTCTCCACGACTCGGGACCGGCGGACGCGATTGACTGAGAAGCGCAAATTCGGCGTCGGGCGAGGGCGCGTGTTCCCGGCGGACCGCGCCCAGTCGCTCCTCAACCCCCTGCGTCGGTTCGTGCAGTCTCCGAGCCGGACGGTCGCGACGATGATGCTCGAGCCTGATTCGCGCGTGCTCGAGGTCGGCTGTGGGCCGGGCTTCTTCAGCCCGTTCCTGGCGAGGGCCGCGCCGATCGGACAGCTCGTACTCGTCGACCTCCAGATCGGCATGCTCCGCACAGCGCGCGGCCGGCTGCCGGCCGGGAGCAACGCTGGCTGCGTGCGAGCCGACGCGTCTGCGCTCCCGCTTGCGACCGCGACCTTCGACGCGGTCATCTGCGCCACGATGCTGGGCGAGGTGCCCGACACGGCTGGCTGCCTCGACGAGATACGACGAGTCCTGCGGCCCGGGGGACGACTGACGGTTGCCGAGACGCGTCGAGACAGCGACTTCATCGCGTTCCACCCGCTGCGCGCGCTGGTGGAGGGTCATGGCTTCGCCCTGGAGGAGCGGCGCGGAATCGCCTGGCAGTACGTGGCTCGGTTCCGGCGCACCTGACCGCCGGCACGCAGGAGCGCGTCCGCGTGGATCGGCCGGCCGACCCGACGGACACCGGCTGGCCGATCCGTTCAGCGCTCGAGGGCACGTGAGACGGCGGCCTCGGGGGTCAGGAGACGTCCGGCCTCCCACATGGGCCGCCAGCGCTCCTGCCCCGCGGCCCTCGCGGCGGCATCCAGGTACCGGCCGTTGATGACCACGTCGGGCAGGGGGCGCAGGCCGTTCGCCTCCCTGATCGCGTCGACGGCGCCGGCGAGCGTGGCGGCGAGGTCGGCGTCCGATCGCACGGCGGCCACTGCGGCCAGGGTCTCCAGGCTCTCCGCGACGCCCTGTCGCTCCGAGTGCTCGGCGAACGTGGCGAGCGCCTCCCGGGCGAGGCTGCCGGCTCGTTCGACGTCGTTGCGAGCCAGGGCGCACTGCGCACGTTGATTGAGCATCCGGGCGGCGAAGTTCTCGTCGCCGAATTGCCGATACAGGCCGAGCCCCTGTTCGAAAGCGGCGTCGGCCTGCTCGACATGCCCAGCGACGAGAAGCGACGTGCCCAGGTTGAGGTAGGAGGTGGCGAGGTGCCAGCTCGGGCCAAGGCGCCGGCAGATGGCGACACATCGCTGGAAAGCGCTGCGGGCGTCGTGGTGGCGACCCTCGCGCTGCGCCACGAAACCCTGCATCGTGAGGGCGTTGCGCAGGTCCATCGGGTCCTCGCTGCGGCGGGCGATGTCGATAGCTTCGCGGGTCAGTTCCGCCAGTCGTCCGTCGTCGCTCTGCGGATACGCCAGGGCGCCGGCAGCCCAGAGCGCCTTGGCCCGGAGCGAGACGGGCGCCTCCCCGGGCACGCGCAGCGCCGCGTCCGTCCAGCGCCGGCCCTCGACGACCTTGCCGAACTGCCGCCAGTAGCGCCACAGGGCCACGGTGTACCGCAGCGCCAGCACGGCCTCGCCGCGCTCCATGGTCCACGCCAGCGCGCCGCGCAGGTTGCCCCGCTCGATATCAAGTCTGCGGAACCAGTCCGCATGGCCGGCGCGCACGAGGTTGGGCTCGGCCTCCTCCGCCAGGCCGAGGTAGTGGAGTGCATGGCGTCGGGCGACGGCGTCCGCCTCGCCAGCCTCCAGCAGCCGCTGTGCCGCGTAGTCGCGGACGACATGGAGCATCCCGTAGCGCCCGTCGGGGTGGTCGCGGTCGAGGAGGACGAGGCTCTGGTCGACCAGCGCGCTGACCCCCTCCAGCGCGTCCCCCACGTCATCGTCGGGCCAGCACACCTCGGCTGCGGCCCGAAGACTCCAGCCACCCGAGAACACCGACAGTCGCCGGAAGAGCGTCGCCTCTCGCGGCCCGAGCAGGTCGTGGCTCCATGCGACCGCGTCCTGGATCGCCCGCTGGCGGTGCGGCAGGTCCAGGGGACCGCCGACCAGCAGCCGGAGCCGATGCTGCAGCTGATCTCGCATCGCCTGCAGCGGCAGGTGCCCGACGCGGGCTGCCGCCAGCTCGATGGCGAGCGGGAGTCCGTCCACCTGGCGGCAGACGTCGACGACGAGCCGCGCCGTGCCGGCGTCGAGCTGAAGGTCCGGCCTCACGGCCAGCGCGCGGTCCCAGAAGAGCGCGGTCGCCGGCCAGCGCACGACCTGCTCGAGAGATAGGTCGGCCCCCTCGGGAGGCAGCTCCAGCGGCGGCACCGGGAACTGGTGCTCGCCACGCACCCGCAGGGCACTGCGGCTGGTCACGAGGAAGGTCGTCTTCGGCGCCCCGAGCATGAGCGCGTACACGAGCGGCGTGGCCGCCGCGAGGTGCTCGAAGGTGTCCAGCACGATCAGGGACCTCTGGTCCTTGAGGCGTCTCGTCATGAGCGCCTGGAGGTTTGCGTCCGTGGTCACCACGCCGATCGCCTTCGCCACCTCGGGCCCCACGAGAGCGGCGTCCGTCACCTCGCCCAGGGAGACGAAGAAGATGCCGTCCGGGAACGATCGCTGGGCCCGCCGGGCGGCCTCGACCGCCAGGCGGGTCTTGCCAATGCCGCCCGGCCCGGTCAGCGTCAGCAGCCGGACGTCGCGCACCTCCAGCGCGGCGCAGACGGCCGCCACCTCGCGTGACCGGCCGAGCAGGGCCGTCGGCACCTGCGGCAGACGGCCCACGGCCGGCTCCGCCGACTGACGCGGTTCGCGCCCGCGCGCGAGCGCCTCGAAGGCGCGTCGCCGCTCTCCGGTCAGCTCCAGCGCGGACGCGAGACGCAGAGCCGTGTCCTGATGGACGACCGTCCGCAGGCCTCGCTCGACGTCGCTGACCGTTCGGGCGCTGATGCCGGCCCGCTCCGCCAGCTCCTCCTGGGTCAGCGCGGTCGCATGGCGCAGCCGCCTGAGCCATGGGCCCAGCCTGTCGTCAGCGTCCATCTCCGTGGGCACGCCCCCCGGTGCCGGCATCGATGTGGCCTGTTCGGTGACCGGAACGGTGGGTTCGTCTCATGGTGCCCGGGCCCGGCCGGCGCCATCATCGGGGCGGGCGCCAGCCAGGACGGCATCGTAGCAGCCCTCTCAGGAGCGGAGGAGATCGACATGTCAGAAAGGGAGCAGCAGAACAGGCGGACGGTCGAGCGCATCTATCTGGAGGTGTTGAACGAGGGGCGGCTCGAGCTCTTCGACGAACTGGCCTGCCCGGACTACGTGGAGCACTTCCCCTTCCCGGGCCAGGCCCAGGGCGTCGAGGGTCTGAAGCAGCGGGTCAGCATGCTGCGCGCGGCGTTCGATCCCCGGTTCGCGATCGAGCACCTGCTCGTAGACGGCGACCGGGTCGCGGTCATGTGGAACACCGCGGGCACGCACGTGGGTGAGTGGATGGGCGTCCCGCCGACGATGAAGCCCGTCAGGGTCCGCGGTGCGGACGTCCACCTGCTCCGGGACGGTCGCCTGGCCGAGCACTGGGACGTCGTCGACATCTCCTCGTTCCTGATGCAGATGGGCGCCGCGCCCGCCCCCACCGGGACGCCCTGAGCGCCAGGATGATCCTCGTCGCGGGTGGCACCGGGAGGCTCGGGACGCGGGTCGCTGGCCTCCTGCGAGAGCGCGGCCTCGGGGTGCGCGTGCTCACCCGCGAAAGAAGCCGGGCCGGCCGGCTCGGCGCGGGTGTCGAGATCGTCGAGGGCGACGTTCGCGTGCCGGCGGCGCTGATGCGATCGGTCGAGGGCGTGCGGACGGTTGTTTCGGCGATCCACGGCTTCGTCGGGCCCAGGGGCGCGAGCCCCGCCACCGTCGACCGGGACGGCAACCGCAACCTGATCCGGGCCGCGCGGGAAGCGGGGGTCGAGCACCTGGTGCTCGTCTCGGTGCGGGATGCCGCGCCCGATCATCCCATGGACCTCATGCGGATGAAGCACGCCGCCGAGCTGATGCTGAAGAGCAGCGGCCTGGCCTGGACGATCGTCCGACCTACGGCGTTCATGGAGACGTGGTGCGAGGTGCTCTGCCGGCCGCTCCTGGAGAAGGGCAGGGCGGTGGTGTTCGGCCGCGGTCGCAACCCGATCAACTGGGTGTCGGTAATGGACGTCGCCCGGTTCGTGGAGCTCGCGATCCTGGATCCGGCCCTGCGTGGCCGGACGATCGAGGTGGGCGGCCCGGAGAACCTGACCATGACCGAGTTCATCCGCGTCTTCCAGTCCGAGACCGGGTCGGTGGGTCGGGTCGGCCACGTGCCGCTGACCGCGATGCGCGTAGGCGCGGGTGTGATGCGGCTCGTGAACCCCGCGCTCGCCAGGCAGATGCAAGCGGGCGTGATCATGGACACCCGGCCCCAGGCCTTCAGTGGGCAGGCGCCCGGTCTGGATCATGCCACAGCGTCGCTCACCAGCCTGGCGGAGGTCGTACGGCGAGACTTCGTCGTCCCCCGCCGAGAGTAGGCGTCCTTTTTGGCCCGGCCCGAACGTCATCTCACCAGGAGCGATGAGAAGGGCCCGCGCGAGATGCTGTACGTACTGACCTTCGGGGGCGACCCGATCACCCTCGACACCCTGCCTCCGGACGAGGCCGCCCGAGCCAGGGACGCGCTGGACGCCTGGTGGAGGCACAACCAGCTCTGGGGCAGGATACTCGCAGGAGTGCGACTGAACGCGCCGCTCACCGCCACCACCGTCCGTTTCGTCGGAGGCAGGGCGGACCCCTACGACGGGCCCTTCACCCCCGAGCCCGAGGCCATCGGGGGCTACGCCATCATCGACGTGGCCGACCTGGACGAGGCATTCGCCATGGCATGTTCCTGGCCGGCCGGAGGCTACGTCGAGATCCGGCCGCTGCTGTCACCAGGCAGCCGGGACGATGTGGTGGGCTATCCTCGGCAGACCACCGAGCGAGGTCAGGGCCGATGAAGTACGCGATGGTGATCATCAAGTCCGACGAAGAGTGGGAGGCGCTGAGCGATGCTGAGCGCGAGTTCGACTCTCTCATCGGCTGGTGGGCCGACCTGAGGGCCCGGGGGAAGGTCATCGCCAGTGCCCAGCTGGCTCCCCCGCGGACGGCAAGCACCGTGTCGTGGCGCGGCCAGGTGCCGATCGTCACCGACGGGCCCTACATCGAGGCCAAGGAGACCGTGGGCGGGTTCGCGCTGCTCGATGTCGATTCCGCGGCCGAGGCCATGGAGATCGCGAGGTCCTGGCCGAGCCGGGTGGGGATCCGCATCGAGGTGCGGCCCGTGGCGACCTGATGCCGGACGCGTCCGAAGCGCTGGCGCACTACGTCCGCAGCGAGTCCGGACTCCTCGTCGCCAGCCTCACCCGCCAGCTGGGCGACTTCGACCTCGCCGAGGAGGCGGTGCAGGACGCGATCCTGGAGGCCGTCCGACACTGGCCCGAATCCGGTGTGCCGGAGCAGCCAGGCGCATGGCTGCGCGTGACCGCGCGCCGCAGGGCGGTCGACCGGCTCCGCCGCGAGGCGCGCCAGCACGACCGGCTCCATCTCCTGGGCAGGATCGAGGAGACCCGGCCGGAGCCGGAGCCCGGCCTCATCGACGATCGCCTCGTTCTCATCTTCATGTGCTGCCATCCGACGCTGTCCCGCGAAGCGCAGGTGGCACTCACGCTTCGCTCCCTCCTCGGGGTGACGACTGCCCAGCTGGCGAAGGCGTTCCTCACGACCGAGGCGACAATGACCAAGCGGATCGTGCGCGCCAAGCGCAAGATCGTGGAGGCGAAGATCCCGTTCGCCATCCCGTCGGGCGACGAGGTGAGGGGCCGGGTTGGCGAGGTCCTCACCTCGGTCTACGTCCTGTTCAACGAGGCCTACCTGTCGGCCGGTCCCTCGGCCTCCCAGCGGGCCGAGCTCGCCGGCGACGCGGAGTGGCTCGCCAGCCTGCTCGTGCAGCTGCTGCCCGACGAGCCGGAGGTGATCGGGCTGCTCGCGCTGATCCGGCTGCATCAGGCCCGGCGGCTGGCCCGCTTCGACGCGGTCGGCGACCTCGTCCTCCTGAAGGACCAGGATCGATCGCTCTGGGACCGGGCGGCGATCGACGAGGCTCTCGCCCTCCTCAACCGCGCGCTGCGGATGGGCCAGCCCGGCTTCTACCAGGCGCAGGCGGCGATCGCCGCCTGCCACGCGACCTCCCGGCACTGGGAGGACACCGACTGGCACCTGATCGTGAGCCTCTACGACCAGCTGCTGTGCGTGAGTGACTCGCCGATCGCAGCCCTCAACCGGACGATCGCGCTGCAGTACCGGGATGGCCCCGAGGCGGGGTTGGCGGCGCTGGATGCCATGGGCGGGCGCCTCGATTCGTACCACCTCTTCCACGCGGCCAGGGCCCAGATGCTCCGCGCGGTCGGACGACTCGGTGAGGCTGCCGATGAGGATCGGGAGGCGTCGCAGCTCACCAGCAATCCAGCCGAGCTGAACCTCCTCCAGCGCCGAATCGAGGGCTCGTCGGTGACGGCCCTGGACGGCAGCAGCCTGGGCACGTAGGGGCGCGACCGACCCCGCGAGGGGACGGCGTTCTATCAGGCGGCCTCCTCGGTGGCGCGGCGGCCGAAGTCGGCCAGGCCGATCCTGTGGTGCAGGAGGCGCAGCCGCCGTGGCGCCCACCAGGTCACCGGGCCCAGGACCCGCATCACCGCGGGCACGAGGAGCGCGCGGACGATCGTGGCGTCGAGCGCGATGGCGATGGCGAGGCCGAGGCCGATCGACTTGATCAGCACCACCTCGGCGAGACCGAAGGCGAGGAATACCGCCAGCATGATCGCGGCCGCCCCGGTGATCAGGCGGCCGCTGCGCTCCAGGCCCGCGGCGACCGCGAGCGTGTTGTCGCCCGTGCGGACGAACTCCTCGTGGATGCGGCTCACCAGCAGCACCTCGTAGTCCATCGACATCCCGAAGACGATGGCGAACAGGATCACGGGCACGCTGGGGTCGATCGACTGCGGGGTGAACCCGAGCTGGGTGGCCAGGTGGCCGTCCTGGAAGATCCAGACCAGGGCGCCGAACGACGCCGAGATCGAGAGCAGGTTGAGCACGACGGCCTTGAGCGGCAGCACCACCGAGCCGGTCAGCAGGAAGAGCACGACGTACGTGACCAGGACGACGAAGCCGACCGCGATCGGCGTTCGGCCCACGATGAAGTTGATGACGTCCACGTCGAAGGCGGTCTCGCCCGTGACCAGGACCTCTCCCCCGTCCCCCACACGCTCCCCGCGAAGGGACTTCAGGATGCTCCGCGCCGCATCGCTGGAGGCCGGCTGGTTGCTGACCGCGGTCATCAGGACGACGTTCTTGCCGACCGTCTGGTCCAGAGCCAGGCGGGCGTCCGGGGGGAGCCTCGCCGGGTCGCCCGTGTACAGCCGCTGGTAGTCGGAGCGGCCCAGCGAGCCGCCGCCGTCGTAGGCGCTGTTGACGCGCAGCACGCCGGGGATCGCGGCGATGCGCCGGCTCAGGTCGTACTGGTCGCCAACCCGTGTCGCGGTCAGCGGGCTGCCGCGCGGATAGCGCAGCACCACCGTGAAGTCGGTCTGATCCTGGCCCGGGAAGCTGCTGACCAGGTTGTCGTAGCCCTGCCGCGCCTCCAGTCGCAGCGGCAGCTCGTCCACGCTGCCGTTCGCGAGCCGCAGGTGGAGGAAGGGCGTCCCCATGGCGAGGAGCAGGCCCAGCGTGGGCACGAGGGCCAGGAGCGGCCGGCGCATGACCCAGGTGGCCAGGCCGTGCCACACGCCCCGGCCGGCGACCGGGCGTCGGCCCACGACCGGCAGCGTCAGCAGGTTGACGCGGGGACCGAGGATGGCCAGCAGGGCGGGCAGGAAGGTCAGCCCGTAGAAGACCGCGGCGGCAATGGCGATGCCACCCGCCGCGCCCATCGAGGCGAGGAAGGTGCCCTGGTAGAACAGCATCGCCGACAGGCCGACGGCGACCGTCATGCCCGAGAAGGTGATCGCCCGGCCGGCCGTTGCCATCGTCCTCGCCATGGCTTCGGCTCGGCTCGAGCCCGCCTGGAGCTCGTCGCGGTACCGGCTGACCACGAAGAGCGAGTAGTCGATGGAGACGCCGAGCCCGATCAGCGTGACGACGTTGAGCGCGTACTGGGAGACGTCGGTCACGCGGGTCAGCAGGAACGTGCCGGCGAGCCCGGCGACGATCGTCAGCACGCCGACGCCCAGCGGCAGCGCCGCCGCCACCACGCTCCCGAAGATGACCAGCAGCAGGAGCAGCGCCAGCGGCAGCGACACCCGCTCGGCGCGCTGCAGGTCGCTCTCCAGCGTGGTGTTGAAGGCGTTGTTGATCGGGACGTTGCCGGTGCCGGTCACGGTCAGGCCCACTGCACGCACCTCGGGGCGGAGCGCCGCGTAGTCGGCCACCGCCTGGGTCCCGTGGCTCTTCAGCTCAACCTCCACCAGCGCCTCGTGGCCGTCCCTGGAGGTGAAGGCCTGGGCGGCGGCCGGGGACGGCGCGTCATACGGCGTACGGACGCCGCTGACCCGGGGGTCGTCCTGGATCGGCGCCAGCGCCGACTCGACCGCGGCGCGGAAGGCCGGATCGCCGACCGGGCGGTCCGGGCTGGCGAAGATCAGGAGGAACGTCGCGCCGGTCGTCCTGCCCCCGCCGAACTGCTGGTTGACCAGCGTCTGGGCCCGAGCCGCCTCGAGGCCGCTCGTGCCGGAGTTGCCGCTGGTCAGCGTGCCGCCGGACAGGAGGCCGACGATGGACACCACCAGCACGGTCCCGGAGATGGCGAGCATCGCCCATCGCCACCGGACCACCAGACGACCCCAGGCTGCGAACACGGCGGGCTCCTTTCCTTGGTCTCAGACGCGCTGAACGTCAATCATGTCCGACCCGCACCGTCGCCCGCGCTTCGCCGGGTCAGGCGGCACCGGTCGCCGCTAACCGGTCCACTGCAGGACGGGCGTGCCGCCCAGGGTCACCACCGCTCGCTGATAGCTCGGACCATTCCGGTCGGCGCGGTACAGCATCATGGCGAAGCCCTCGCTGTCCAGGTGCATGGGCCCGCAGTCGACGGTCCGGCCGTTGGAGGTAACCCACAGCTCGTAGTGCTGGCCGGGCCCGGGCTGCGGCAGCCTGTTGACCATCACCACCACGTCGGCGTCGTCGCCCCGGGTCCACAGCTTGCCGTACGCGGCGTGGAACGCGGGCTGCCCGGGGTCGACAGGCCGCAGCGAGCGCTGGGTCGTCGTGTTCGACGACAGCACCTCCAGCACCCGCAGCTGGTCGCGCTGGCTCAGCGTCTCACCCAGCTTGTGGAGGGTCTCCGCCCGCACCGCCACCGCCAGGTCCTGCTCCTCGAGCTGGAGGCGCACGGCATAGACGGTCGACCCGATGAACATGAGGAGCGCAGCCACGGCTGCGGCCGGCCACAGTGCGGGGCGGAAATGACGCCGTCGGGGCGGTGTCTGGACCGCCGTCACCACACGCCGCTTCACGGAGGGGTGCAGCCGGAGGGGTGAGGCAGCCTCGAGGGCCGTCGGAAGCCCGTCGGCCACTCGGCGCAGGTCGGCCAGCTCGGCGCGGCACTCCTGACAGGTCGCGACGTGGGCGGCCACGGCCTCGGCGTCCTCGGGGTCCAGCGCGCCCAGGGCGTAGGCGCCCAGCTGTTCTCGCAGCTCGGCGTGGTCCATCACGTGGCGGTCCTCGCAGCGCCGCGCGGACCCTCGAGCGGTGCGCCCGCCTCCGGCCGGCTCGGGACGAGGGCGTCGCGCAGCTTGCCCATGGCCAGACGGATGCGCTTCTTCACGGTGCCGAGGGGAAGGGCCAGGTGCTCGGCAATCTGGGACTGGCTCAGGCCGGCGAAGTAGGCCAGCACCACGGCCTGGCGCTGCTCGTCCGGCAGCAGGGCCAGCGCCCGGACCAGAGCAGCGCTGTCCTCCCGCCGGCTCACCGTCTCCTCCGGTCCTGGAGCAGTCGACGTGGCGCCCGCCAGGACGTCGGCGATGTCCGCGGCCGCGGTCAGGCGCCGGCGCGTGCCCTCCTGGCGCAGCACGTGGAGGAGGTGGTAGCGCGCTACGGCGGTGAACCAGCTCGTGAAGGAGCCCCGGTCGCCGTCGAACTGGCCCGCGTGCTGCCAGAGCCGGAGGAAGATCTCCTGCATCGCATCCTCCGCGTCATGAGCTCCCAGCACGTGCGCGGACCAGGCGTGGATGCGCCGGGCGTAGCGATCGTAGATCGCCGCGAAGGCCGCCAGGTCGCCGCCGGCGATGCGCGCCACGAGCTCCTCGTCCTGCACGGCGATCACCGGCTCATGTCTCGACCACCGCCGCTCGGGCCGGCAGCCGGGCCGCGTGCAGCGAGGGCAGGCTACCGGCGGCCACGGCCAGCATCCCGGTCCCCAGCCAGCCCAGCAGCGGGATCAGCACCGGAATCCCGATCAGGTCCAGGCTGCCGAGGCCGTGCGCCACCAGGTATCGGTTCACGGCCAGGCCCACCAGCTCGGCGATCACGACGCCGGCCACGGCCCCGGCCGCGCCTCCTGCCAGCCCGACCCCGAGCGCCTCGACCAGGAACCAGCGCAGGACGTCGCGGTCGCGGCCTCCGATCGCCTTCACGACCCCGATCTCGCGCCGGCGCTCGTGGAGCGCGGCCAGCAGCGCGTTGGCGACGCTGAGCAGCGCGACGGCCAGCGCCACGCTGCCGATCGAGCCCAGCACGATGTTGACGATGCCCAGGTACTGCTGGACCGAGGCCACCAGGTGCTCGGGCGCGCTGGTGGCGAAGCCCAGCACCGAGATCTCCGCCCGCACGTCGTGCACCTCGGCCAGGCTCGACGCGAGGACCGCGGCGCCGCTGTACGGCGAGCTGGTCTGCGGGAACCGGCTGCTCCCGATGCCGGCCGCCGCCCACTGGCGGGCGCCGGCGGCCTGCCGCAGCGGCACCACGAAGTCGCCGTCGTCGGCCACCTCCTGGGAGACGACGCCGACGATGACCGCGCGGAACGAGCGAGTCAGCACCTGGCCGCCCGGCTCGACCCGCGGGCTCGAGATCAGGACCAGGTCGCCCAGCAACGTCTGCGGCCGGGCGGCGTCGCCGCGCGTCTTCTCCAGGAAGTCGGTGGTCGCCGCCACCTCGGTCGCCGACGTCGCCGCCGGCAGGCGCCCGGCGAGCAGCGTGATCGGCAGCAGGCGCGCCTGGGCGAGGTCCGTGCCCACCAGGACGTCCGTAAAGGCTCCGCCCTGGGCGGGCAGCTCAACGACGGGCGCGGTCATGACCGGGATCACCCGCGCCACGTGAGGGGCCCGGCGAATCGCCGCCAGGTCGGCGTCGGTCAGGTCGTGCGGCCCCGCGACCTGGAAGGCGTCGCTGTCGAGCTGGCCCAGCCGCGGCCGCGCGTCCGTCACCCTGACGACCGTGATGGGGCCGCCCTGGCCGAGGTGGTCGACCACCTTCGCGTCGGCGGCGCTCGTGATGAGGGCGAGGGCGACCAGGAGCCCGCTGCCGAGCGCCACGCCCAGCGTCGTCAGGCCCGTGCGGACCCGCCTCCGCAGCGAGTCGCGCAGCGCCAGCCGGAACGCGTCGGTCCAGGTCATGGGGAGCTGAGCCTGCCGTTCACGAGCTCACGGACGGTGTCGGCGCGGCGGGCCACCAGCGGGTTGTGGGTCACCACCAGCAGGCCGCAGCCGTGCTCTGTCCGCAGCGAGGCAAGCAGGTCCAGGACCACCCCGGTCGCCCCGGCGTCCAGGTTGCCCGTCGGCTCGTCGGCCAGGATCAGCCGCGGCCGGTTGGCCAGCGCGCGGGCAATGGCGACCCGCTGCCGCTCGCCGCCGCTCAGGGCCGCAGGAAAGTGCTGCGCGCGCGGGCCGAGGCCCACCGCGTCAAGCAGGTCCTGGGCGCGGGCGCGGCGCTCGGCCGCGCCCAGGCCGTCCAGCGCCATCGCCAGCGCGACGTTCTCGTGTGCCGTAAGCGTCCCCAGCAGGCCGAAGTGCTGGAAGACGAACCCGACCGTTCGCCGGCGGTAGGTGGCGAGCGCATCGCCCGTGAGCCGGGTCAGGTCGTAGCCGCCCACCACCACGGTCCCCTGCTGCGGGCGCTCGAGGCCGCCGATCAGGGCCAGCGCCGTGCTCTTGCCCGCACCCGACGGCCCCATCAGGGCGAGGTAACCGCCGGCCGGCAGGTCGAGGTCCAGGCCCGTGAGCACCGTCACCGCGGCGCGGCCCGCGCCGTAGCGGTGGCTCACGCCGCGCAGCACCACCTCCGCCCCCCTCCGGTCGAGCGGAGCAGCCACCTGGTCGCCGCCCAACGGGCGGGTGGGAATCACGCTCAACAGATCCGGGGGCCGTCGGCGTCGGCTCGCGCTCCGCCGGCGCCGGCGATCCTCAGCATCGCCCCGGCCGGGATCGAGAGCGGTCTCGTGGTCCTCGTGATCAGGAGGTCGGTGTCCAGCCGGCCGCCGTGCACGGTCGGGCCGAAGGGGCTCCAGAAGGCGCCGTCAGCGGTGATGGTCAGCTCGGCCGGCAGGTCCGCCAGCCCGGCGTCGATGCCCAGGCCGTTGTCCACCGCGCGGCCCCGGCGCACGACCGGGCGGACGACGTGGTCCTCGTCGGGGACGCCCAGCGAGCGGTGCAGCTCGCACAGGCGGGCGAGCGACTCTGGCTCCAGGCCCTCGGTGGTCGTCGCCACCCGGACGCGAATGCCCAGAGCCCGAAGGCTGGGGATGGCCTCCAGCACCCTGGCGAAGTTGCCGGGCCCGCGCATCTCGTCGTTGGCCCGGGGCTCGGCGCTGTCCAGCGAGATCTGCACGGCGAAGGCGGGACCGGCGAGCGGCGCCAGCTCGGCGAGCAGCCGTCGCGCGAAGAGGGTGCCGTTGCTGAGCACCAGCGTGGGGAGCTCCGCGGCCATCGCGGCCAGGGCCCGCGGCAGGCCGGGGACCAGGAACGGCTCGCCGCCCGTCACGCCCAGCGCCGTGAAGCCCTCTGCCCGCGCCTCCGCCGCGATATCGGACAGGAGATCCAGAGGCAGCTGGCGGCGGGCCACCGCCGGCGCCGACTCGGTCAGGCAGTAGGCGCACGTGAGGTTGCAGTGGTAGTTCGCGTAGAGCCACAGGCGGCCCCCGATCGTGCCCTCGGCGACGGCGTCGGCCACCGCGGTCACCGTCCCCCCTCCGGCCCTGGCGGGCCACCTCCCCCCGCAAGGGGGGGAGGACTGGGGAGCTCCAGCGCGGTGGCGAACCGGTTCAGCATGACCGTGGCCGATCCGAGCGTGACCAGCTCCACGATCTCGGGCTCGCGGAAGTGGGGCCGTAGCAGGTCCACCGCCTCCGCGGGACGGCTGGAGAGCGCCTCGGAGAACGAGAGGAGCGCTCGCTCCCGCTCGCTCCAGCTGCCGGGCGGTGGCGCCTCGCCCCGCAGCGCGGCGAGCTCCTCCGGCCCGAAGCCGAGGCGCCGCGCCACCCCCGTGTGCGTCTCCGTGCAGTAGCGGCAGCGGTTGGCCGCCGACACGCCGAGGATGACGATCTCCTTCAGCCTCGGCGGCAGGCTGGTGGGGCCGTACACCGTGCCGATGAACGGCAGCGCCACCTCCATCAGCTCGGGCACGTTGGCCAGCGCCGCCGCGATCGGGCCCGGGTCGCCCCGCTCGTAGTACGGCCGCGCCAGCAGCGGCGCCCGCTCCCGCGTCAGCAGCTCAACCCTGGCCATCCTCAGCTCGCCTCCTCGGTACCCATGCCATGATCGCGCAGCCACGCGGCAACCGCCGGCGCCGCGCCCGGGTCCGCCTCCAGCTGTCGGGCCAGGCGACGCAGGTCCTCGGCGGAGTCCACGTCCGGCCACGGGGGCAGCAGGACCGCGCCGCTCAGGGCAGCACGCGTGTGCTCCAGGACGCCCTCCGTCCCCATCGGGGCCCCCAGGTATGCCCGCTCCCGGGCCGACCGGGAGAAGCCCCGCCGGAGCCCGACCAGGTAGTAACCGCCGTCCGGCCCCGGGCCCAGCACCGCGTCGTGCGTCCGGAGGGCATCGACCGCGCCCAGCACCAGCTCCAGCGGCAGCGAGGGCGCGTCGGCGCTGACCGCCACGGTGAACGGAGCCGGCAGGTCGGAGACCTCCAGCAGGGCCAGTCCCAGCCCCGCCCGGCGCTGTGCGAGCGCCGGCAGCCCGGTCAGGCGGCGCACCTCGGCCGCGTCCTCGGGCGAGGGGGTCATCGCGGCTGCGTCCAGGCCGGTCCTCACGGCGGCTCGGCGCAGGCGGTCACCGGCGTCGCGCAGGCAGGCGGCCCAGAAGCCGGCCGCGGGTCGCGGCCCGATCTCGGCCGCCAGCCTGGTCTTGCACCGGCCGGGATGAGGTGCCTTCGCCATCAGCACCAGGACGCCGCGCCCGCGCGTGGCCGATCGGGCCTGGCCCAGCATGGCGCGGGCGGCGCGGACCGAGGGTCCCAGCCGCCCGGAGACCTTGCTCTGCCCGCCCCGGCGCGGCCGGAACGTCGCCGGCACCTCGAC
>Ga0126378_10001104_pt1 | contig 20138 bp, 19 predicted proteins | sample PanSoiMetPlot_23_FD_92587 | JGI IMG/M metagenome (GOLD analysis project Ga0126378, IMG submission 92587) | Tropical forest soil microbial communities from Panama - MetaG Plot_23 | ecosystem: Environmental > Terrestrial > Soil > Tropical forest > Bulk soil | place: Panama | collected 2016-02-17
TGATCTACAACGGCTCGGAAGAGGAGCAACGCTCCCTCGATTCGACCTGCCGCAAACTCCACCGCTTTCTCAATCAACCCCAGCGCTGAGCCACAAATCACCCACGAATCTTTCGGACGAGGCATTTTTAAAGACAGCTTTCGGAGACTTGCCTGTTCTATGCTTCGCACAATTGTGCAAGGTGCTGGCGAAGGCGCCAGAGCGCAGAAAAGTGAGAGAAAGTTGTGACTACAAACGGTTGACAGCTTAAGCAAAAGGCGAGAATATTAAGGCCTTCCAAAACTTCCCTCAACGTCGATCTGAGAGGTGACAGGACTGGCGTCGGTTAGTCCTTCTGCCCCATTCTGAGGAGGCAACAGATGAAAGCCAAAAAGCATAGTACTAAGCACGTTCGGCCAATGCGTGTCTTCGTCGGTCATGGAAGCAAGGCAGAGAAAGGGTTTCGAGCGCGAGCCCGCTTGCTGATGCCCGAACCAACCGCTCTCGCTCCAGGGCTACCATCGACGCCTGATCATGACTTGGTTTTCCACGGAGCCAACACGATTGCTGATCTAGTTTTTACTAACTTCTACATAGGTGGTGCGAATGCCTGGCGGAACTCCGACATTGAATCCATTGACGGGGCACTTTCGGCAGCTATGTCCGACCAGGACCTGAATAACGTCATCTCCCAGTATTACCAGTCCGGAAATATCACGTCGACTTTCCGCGGTTCGCAAATTCTTTCAGGTCCATCACCACAGATTGTCTCTCAAGGCGATGTTGAAGCGCTCGTAAGAACCCTCTTGCAAGCTGGCACCCTGAACAGTTTCGACCTAGCCGCAACCGTCTTCAACTTTATGCTTCCAAGTGGCACGGTGCTCAACACTGACCCGGCTCCGACTTCCGGTACCATCGTTGCTCCTGTCGAGTCCTCTCGACAGGCGGGGGAAACCCGGTCGGCCAACACTGCTGTACCTATTGAGGAAGAGGAAGATTCTACTCAAGGCCTGGGAGGTTACCATGGCTCGGTGCACATCGGCACCGAACCTGACGAGCAAACTATCTACTACGCCGTCCGCGTCTTTTCCGAGATTCGTGCAGATGGAACTGCTAACGGCATTCCGGTATTCGATCAATCCTGGAAAAATGTTGTTGCAACCTTCTACCATGAACTGAACGAAGCAAGAACCGACCCGGACGTCGAAGACGCGATTCGCGCCGGTGATGATCCGAATGCTGTGAACTTCTTGGGGTGGACCTCTTCCCAAGGAGAAGAATGTGGTGACTTTCCGGTGTTCGAGGCCAATCCAATATCACAGGTGTTTCAAGAAGTGGCACTTACGGATGGATGGTAGTGGCACCGTCCCCATTCAGTTTCAATACTCTGATGCAGACCATGGTCCGGGCGAGCCTCGGGACACCCCGGCTCCGTTTGCCGGAGTCCAGAGCATGCAGCAAAAGGCGGGATGGCATTGCCCTTAATGGTGTAGCACCTCGATTTCGAGCACTTTTGACTTCGGTCTGCACGGCCGAGTGGGGATATCGATTCCTATCGTCCCCACACAGCACTTTACAAGGTCCACATGCCGAAAAATATAGTCATCTGCTGTGATGGGACGGGAAACGAATTTGGGCACAAGACTCCAATGTCGCGAAACTCTATCAATTGGCCGAATCGCGGGCGGCTCAACCCACTGGACTCATTCGGTCCACGTTGCAACACTGATTCTTAGGTATAGCTCAAGCACAGGTGAGGCTACCGTGGAGCAAGGTAGCTCGCACGCAACTCTGAAGGATTATCCCGCGGGTTCCTTCGCCACGGGCTGGACGGACATTGTCGATACTTCGAACGGCGTCCTTTTTTATAACCGTGATGCTGGCAAAGCAGCGGTTGGACGGCTTGACTCATCGGGCAATCACACTACCATCCAAGAGTACAACAACTTCTCGCGAGGTTGGACGAACGTTGTAAGTACTCCCAACGGGATTCTCTTCTACAACCGGAACAATGGTTTAGGTGCCGTCGGTCGAATCGACGGATCGGGTAACTTCACTACCACCAGGTCTTACCATGCTGGCGCCTTCTCCCCTGGTTGGACTAGCGTTTATTCCTCTCCGCGAGGAATTGAGTATAGAAACGCCAGCACAGGTGCAAGAGCTGCGGGCTACATCGATGAGAACGGAAACCACGTAACGAGATAGCACTATGAGTAGGCTAGCTGCTCTCTCACCAAGTCTTCCGAGGCGGAGACCGCACGATAGGATATCAAGTCAACTGCGGCAACGGCCAACGCGGCTGCCCCGAAATATCCGAGCGCCATGGCCAACCGGGAATGCGTTGCATGAGCCGGGGAAAAGTAGGAGATACAAGAGGAAATTATCATTCAACGCCACGAGGAACTGTTCCTCCCGTGCAAAATGGGCGAGCCGCTCGGGATGGCGGGCAAAGGCGTCCGTCATTACGTTGATCGTGACTTTGCGGTGAAGCTTCGTATCCCGCGCTCCGTAGATTTCGCCCATTCGGGCTACCCAGGGCGGAAATGATTTCGTACAATCCGAGCCGCGTGCTTGGCGTGATCACGGATGGACGTGCCGCTGAAGCTTCGCTCCTGGACCATCGCGGTCAGAATCGGCCTGGGTTGACGTTTGTCTCACTTAAGGTCCTCATTGTGGCGTCTGTCGTCCGCTCTACCAAATTCTTTGTACTTCGTCAGGCAGCGGTGATTCTTCGAAGGCACAAACTACATGACACCCACGGACGACACCCGGAACGCCCTCACCGACACGCGTCGGCGTGTATTCGTCAGCTACGGCCACAATCGATACGCGATCGTGGCCGAGCGTCTCGCGGAACACCTGCGGGCAACCAGATACGAAGTGTGGTTCGACCGCGACCGAATCCTTCCAGGCGACGATTATCACGAATACATCACAGAAGGATTGGAATGGACGTCGACCACGCCTGAAACTGGTTGTTTCCTCCTCCCGTGACACCACACTCTGTTAGACGTCCTGATGGCTACTGTCTCAAGGAGCTGGTGCGCGCAGCTCAGCGTAACTTGAGGATTATTCCAATCATGGTAGCCGCCGTGGAGCCACCATTGTGGATTGCCGATCGCGATTATCTGGATCTCCGAGACATGGTCCCACCGGATCAGTACGCCGCGAGGTACTCGGAGAAGCCACGGCGACTTTCTGAAGCAATCGACCGCAGTTCGATGGTCTCCAGGCACGGCTTCGCCAGCCGCTTTCTCTGATCGCATTTCACACCGATGTTGGAGCCCACTTGCTGCATTTCACGGGCCGCAGGTTTCTTGTGGGCGCATACCAGACGTGGCTTGCAGACGAGCGGGGCGCGAGAAGGTTTTCTGGCTGACAGGCACCCCAGGAGTCTGTCGGCGCATCTGGTTTCGACACGACCGGAGATCTGCGCTCATCACTTCTGCCGTTATGGCGACTCCGAGAGAGTGGATGCTCGCCGCGCCGTGCAATCCATCGCTTTTCAGCTTGCGTCGTACCTGCCTGACTATGCGCAACATCTCAATGCTCTCGACCTCGATTGTTTGGCCGTTGCCGATCCGCGGGGTGCGTTCAATGCCCTAGTGGAAGCACCACTAGGTAGCGATTTTCCCGAGCCCCTTTGGCTGCCAATTCTCTCCGGCACCGATATGATCGGAAATGAAGACCTCAACACCTTGTTGAAACACGTCCTACAATAATGACCTCAAACCTTTCGCCGCTGCTTTGACTGCGCTCACCGGACCAACTGATAAAAATGTGCATTTCATCCATCGCTTAGGTTCAAGAATCGTTTGCAGCTTATCGCCGGGATGCACAACTATCAACTTAGAATTACCGCTTCTGTTGCCAGCTCGCCACCTGCGCATCAAGGTACTGATACCGTAAACTCACCCGGACTGACTATTTGAATGACGCCGCCCCAGGTGCACATTAGCTTGCATTGATTATCGAGAGTGGGATTGCTGGCCAGCAGCACTGTGGGAACGCCAGGAACCCACGGCGCGGTGGTGACGGGGATGCAAGGCATCGGCGTCAGAACACCCAGTGCGGCTGCCGTGGCAGAGGCAACTGAGGGATTCGCCGGCGACATGCACATTCCGAAGGGCATGATGTTCACCATGGGTACGTTATCCATTATGTTAGCGTCCGGCTGGTTCCCAGTGCTGACCCGGTTTACCGGTAGCACGACGAAGCTGCTTGGGGCCATGCCCATGCTGCACTGGAGAGTTGCTCCATTACAGACTTGCTGTGCCATATGGTTACTCCTGAGTGAACTGGCATTTTCGAGCATCCTGGTATTTGGCTGCCGTAATCCGCATCTCCGGCCCGAGCCGCAATGCCTCACACTGCGCCTGAGCGCAATTGCACTCACTGGGGAAGTTGTCTTCCAGCTGTTTAGCCGTTTTCTTCGCCATTTTTGTATATGCTTGCTATCTTGGGCCCGAACATTTGTTTCAGGCACGCCCTTGAAGAACTCGAGTTTAAACTGCAAAAGAAACGTCCTGCCGACAAGGATCTCGCGCACCGAGCGGGCCGGCACCTCCTGGTCCAGACTGCACGACCCATCACGGCCAAAGGGGTGATAACGGATGATAACTGCACCAAACGATGCCGGCAGCTTTCCCTTTCTGCATAGAAATTCCGTGAACTCTTTCAAGCTCACGCAATAGTAAGATTCCTGATTAGTTTGCAGGTCGGTTTCGATCGAATCGACTGCAATTGGAGTGGATGTTGGGGCGCCGATCTTAGCGATACTTCCAGCGGGAGAGGTGCGTGCCCACAAGAACAGGTTGATCTCGATACCCTTTTCACCCAACCTATCAGAGATGATCGGCCAGATCACGCTAGAGATCTCCTCGCTTTCCACCTCAATCCTCAAGAACGCTTCGTGATCCTATTGGCGAGCCTGCTGACTCTTACGTCAGATCGGAATGAAACAGAAATCCTCGCCGCGCCGGTTGTGAAACATTCTTTTCCGACGAGACGGAGTATTGCACGTATACGCCCCTCCGCGGTTCCCCAGATTGGAATCGATTGGTCCAAGGAATATTAATCCTGCGCTTCGACTTTCATCTCATCTACTTTCTCAACTGACCCGCTAACCGCGGAACCGTGCCGGCTCCAGCGAAGTCCCGCCGATTGGGGGTGATTCGGAACCAGAACTGAGTTCTCCATTTACGCCAGGCTATATAATTCGGGTGACGCTGTAGAAGCTTCGAAAGCAGCTGGTAATTAGCTCTACAAATTCGGGAATGCGTTGACCCGATTCAACCAACCTTTTACGAACTGTGGAAATCGTTGTCCCAGGCTTTCGTAGTAGTTGATACGGCCTTGCTTGTACTGCCGATAAACCTCTGTCTGATTGAGTCCATTCAGGGCTTGAAGGGAAGCGGGACCGATCGAGCCGTCCTCCGCCGCATGAGCTCCCATGCCGTTCATGACTCGTTGCAGCAAAATGGTGGCGTGCGCGCCTGCGTTCACGTAAAAATCGCAAACGATGTTGGCCAAGTCCTGCAATTGAAAGTTGTCGCCACTTATTCTGTTCCAGTACCGCGCCCGATAAATGATGCCGGCCTGGGTGTCGGTAAGTGCTTTCAGGTTCTCCGATGTGGGTTCAATCCCCAGCAGGTCGTGAGAACATTGTCGAAAAGTGGCCATAGTGATGCCCTTGTTCGTCTCGCCTCCCGGATCGGTGGCATCGTCCACATAACCGCCCTCGAAGCGCAGCAAAATCGGAAGAAATAAATCGAAATTGGCCATGTTTCCTCCTTCAAGTGATCGGCAGAGAGCCCGTTCCTAAAAAACTTTTCTACGGTACTGCTTGTTTCTTGAGCTCACTCCAGCGTTCTCGCCCGGGTCATTTTCCGTAAGACTGCTGATCTTCATCAGAGGAGCCAGGGGCCACCCTGTACCAGGCTGGCCTGGAAAGCCGCCTTAGCATCCCGGTAGCGAAGCCAAGCACGCTGCGAAGTGCGCAATTTCTCTTTTTTTGTCCGCTATGTAAATGCTCCATCAGTTTCTGATACGCTGCATTGAGTTCTCGCTGCGCGATTTCGTACCGAACCGCTTCGCAGGTACGCATGGCCGCGGTGGTAACAGCATCTTCGCATTCGTTTTCTTGTTGCTGCCGAGACGAATCACGGATCTGCGCTATCAATCCTCCCGCCAATCAGAGAAGCACAACGAGCGTTAGGCAAAGCGATCTCATGGGCTATGGCCTCGCGGATTGAGATGCGCAACAGCATAATGCATTCCGAGCCAGCAATCTTCTCGCCGAACGTGCTCGACGGAGAATTCCGTTCAAGGTACCACCTGCTCTACTCAAACTTGGCGGCAACTAGCCAGATGGAGCTTTCCCCTTGGGCAATAATCGCCACCGCTAATGTGTGCGACTCATCCAGATTCGATTCGACTGGAAGATCCCGATGGAAAGACTCGCCTTCTACGATCTCCATGATCAACTCGGTTCGCTCTCCTTTGTTGTGATGCAGATTCCATCCCGCGCGATATAAGCCGATGTTGACGGTTCCCTTGGTCTCGCCGGCAACGCGAAATCCCACGATTTTTTTTGCCCCCGGAGGAACCGGAATGGCCATGGATCCGCGAGCCCCCCGATGGTCACAGTGTGCCGTGGTTTCGTCAACTAAAAACGACTCGACATCGATTCTGATGGCGCCGGTTGACTTTTTGGGCATGGGGAGCGGCTTGAATGGCAAACGCACCCAGCCCGCACCCGCCTCCGCAGCCACGGCCGATTTGCGGATGGGAGGATCCATATCAATACGGTGAACATGCCCAGGCTCGTTGATATAGACTCGCGCCAGCGTGATTACCGCTCCATCTTTGTTGGGTTGGGTCTTCTCTTCATTGACCTTGGCGATTTCGGTCACGCGGGTGTAGCCTTCGACTCCGCCGGCACTATGGTGATCTTCTTCTAGAAATCTTTCGTCATAGGCAATCGTCACGAACGCATGCGAGTCGCGGCTCCAGGCACTCAGATCACGGGTGGCCGGACTGAGCAGGACAATCTCCCGCCCTTCATGATCCAAAGCCAAGCCGGGCGTAATGGTGATTTCTTGCTCCCCTTTCTTCTGTACATCCAGACCATCCACAACGCCCCAAGAATGGAATAGGCGGTTTAGACGCCGACGCATTTCAATGTGATACTTCTGCTCGTCCTTGAAATCCTGCTCAAGTAATAACTGATGAGTGAAGTAGTTCGGACGTTTTACGTGCACGACTGAATCTCCTTTCCAATGCACTACAGGGCGGCAGGACTTAGGACGGTGTCCATGCCCAGCCTGGAGCGTACTCCCAGCTCCAAGCGTGGTGATGCCGTTTCCAATTCATAGAAGGTGTGTGCCGGCTTTGCCTGTTCAATTATGCTTCGTGCTATCTGACGCTGAGCCTCCAGTTCCCGTTCGCTAAGGAGCGGTGCGACCAAAACAACACGAAAGAAGTGTGGCGGGCCACCTCTCAAGCGAGTGTCGTCACCTATCATGGAATGGCTCCCGACCTGTAAGGCCGGCATTTCAAAGTCGATTACCAACGGTATCGCGTCCAAATGAAGCCTGAGCAACTCTTCCACATACTTCCTGGTACCGCGGATCCTATACAGCGGAATCATGCGGGCGATCAACTGCCGCTTCCGTGCGGAGCTTAAATCGGATCGCAACGTGAGTGCAGTCCAACTGCTTAGCCAGGGAAGAAACTCCTCCGGAGTGTGAATGGGGTCAAATAATCTATGCAATTCGGCAATCTTCTCCTGTAATCCCAAGGCCTCGTACTGTCCTTCCGCATCGTCGTCTGCCGCTTCGTTCCGGCGAATGCGAGGATGGCCGCTAGAACCCAGAAGAATTCCTTCAAACGCGCGCAGAAAGCTCGCCAGAAATGTCGACTCACCCGGGCCGGAGAGTTCCTGATAGATCGCTGGCAAATAATCTATGAGATGTCTTTTCATAACGTTAGGAACGATTGGTTCTCCTCTCTTGAGCGATCAAGATACTGTCTCGATTCACCGTGATTCGCACCAGCTCGTGTGGAAGCAGCTGAACAGCCTCGATCTCATGCAGATCATTGAACCGTTCGCGCCATCTCTCGGAAACCGGCACTGCGAGCTCGCTCATCTCGGCTCCGGTCTTCAGATTCATGTTGCGCCGGACATACTCCACCCCCGGGATCTCCTGCAACAGCCGGTAAACCTCGGAAACATAAACGCTACGCCCGAACGACCAACCCTTGCGATCCGGCCCGCCTTCTAGCGGGTCAAAAAAGGTCTCGATGCGATCGATGGCTCCGTTCTGAGTTGCTTCCGCATCTGCATCTGGCCGAAGCACCAGCGTGGCATGGATGCCGATGATGGCATATCGCGGGGGTACTACGTGAAGTCGTGCGGTCAGCATTCTTGCCGGCTCCAGAAAATGCTTCACCCTGCGCAAGAGTTCTTTGCTGGGAGCATCCGATTGATTGGTCAGAACGACCACACTTACGTGACCTGCGGCAGGCAGCGGGTGGGGCGCCTGGTCCGGACGATCGAGATCTGTTTCTGCCACACACTTGACTCGGGCCACCGATTCTCCTGAGGAAAGCCTCAATCGGTCGGTGTTGGCCATCAGCAAACGCTCGTAGTCCACAGTTGTGACTAGCCGAATATGCAAAAGCCTATCGATAGCTTTTTGTTTCTCATTCGAGAGATTTTCAACCGGTGTCCAGCCAGGTCCATTTATCAGTCTGAGGAACTCGAGCACATGAGTGTCGCTGATCCGGTTGGCCCGATAAACTAGGATCTCAGTAAAGTACGCCAAGAGCTCGATGAGCGTAATTCCCGGGTCCGAGGGATTGTGGTTGGTCCATTCGGGCGCACGTGCGGGAATGAGCGAACGGCCTTCTTTGACCAGGTCTTCCCAGGTCATGTCGTCAAGATTCGGAATTGCGATCGGCATTCGATTGTCACTCTTCGTCAACTAATACGGCGGAGACTTCGACCAGGCCCGTACAAATGATGAGGCGCTCTCGCCGGGTCACAGGCGTCCTGTCTTCCGCAATCACTAATTTCAGCTCTATTACATGATCAACACCGGGTATGCTGTCTATCAGTCTGAACAGCTCTGATTTTTGCGGTACGCAGCCAAAGTCCCATCCGGTTTGATCCCGTCCCCCCGTCAAGGGATGAAGATAACGTTTGAGGGCTAAAGTTACGCCGAGTTTTACGTCACCCGCAGTGTCCGGATCAAGCACGGCGATTGTTGCTTCTACATCGGCCGCAGCGTACTCGGGACCGAGAACATTCACCGTCGTCGTCGTCGGACATAGGCTCTCTAGAGAGGACTGTACCTGTAAGAGCAAGTCCGAATTGGGAAAGGGCTTGGGCTCAGAACTTTGAGGAACGACAATCACACTTACAGTCCCCGGCTTACGATCTTGCATAGTGGGGTCCGCGATGAGATCGTACAGGGGTACACACATAGCTCGCGCAACTTTGGGGGAAACACGCTTGGCTAAGTCTTCAAAGTCTTGTTTTGTGACTGCGCGGCCACCATGCCGTATCTGGGTCGGTCCACGCTCCAGAAGCGCACATTCCGATTCTGCATCTGCTCCACCATCTGCGCCTTCCCAGTTCATGACGCTTTGAATATAGGGAACGCTACTCTTCAACTGCTTAATTGTTAGGGCTGGCTTGTTTCCCACAGCTCCGCCGCCGGTTCGATACGATTCCATACGGATATTGCCCGCGAGCGGAGGTGGAATTATCCCGTTTGTCGCGTCACCGAAAGTTATCTGGCCACTGGTCCGATCGAGCGTGTAGTGTCGATCTCGTGGGCCTGAGTGGTAGAAATTCTGGACTTCGTGCCAACAAATCCAGAACTCATCCCCTTTCCCTGCGGGGGTGGCAATCCTTTGAATGGCATCGGCGCCTTCGTCTTTTATGATCCGGGCACGCTCCGCGGTCGATGGCCATGTCTGTTCACGGACTTGCAGAACCTGACCTTCGAGCACTGGGGCACGGGTAGTTCGGAACCGCTGATTTGGCTGGCCATTGCTGGCTCCGAGGATCTCGTTCGCAACTGTGGTGCAATGGGCCGCCATCGTGGTATTGAGGGCGACGACTCCGAGGTTCGCGCGGAATGCAGCCTCCCTTTGTCGAACACGCAACCAATATCTCTCTTCACCAAACTCCTTCTTAAGTGCGAAGTCGGGCGGCGCAAGAAAACGGATTAGCCCGGATCGCCGCAGTCCTAATGTCTCGTCTCGCACGATCCACTTCATCCATTTCAAACCGTTCCAGTATTGCCACTCCACGGAAGTTTGGCTGGACACCGCGGGTGGTCGCCAGCCTAGGCCATCTGGTTCAACTCCGGCGTAGATGCTCATGCTGCGGACAGGAAACGGAGTTCGGCGTGCCGATACTGCAGTGGTACCCGAGGACTCGGCTATGGGTCCCGGCAGTGAAAACCCGAAAAACACCATCGGGATCCGGTCCGGCTCAAGTACAGGTGTGAAACAGTGAACAATTGGCTTCGTCGCATCGAGCCGAGCAAATTGCCAGTCATTATAGGTCAGCAGCGCTTCCGCAGACGTCACTTTGAAAAGACTGTAACTAATGCTGATCTTAGAGATTGATGGTGGAGAGACAGTGGAAGGTACGACAGCGTAGCCTTTTCCAGCTTCGCGCTCAAAATATGCGTCACGGCCATAGTCTCCGGCAATAATTCGCACCCGAATCCAGTAGCCTTGCTGCCCGTTTACGGCGATCTTCTGGGGAGGACGCTGAAAGCGGAAGGTTACTTCCTTGTCTGATTCAGACAGCGCTCTGGTACCATCGGTAAAGTTTGTGGCGGGCTTGTCTTCTTCCGACTCGCCGAGGATCTTTATCCGTAACCGTGGGGGCTCAACTTGTGACAGATCGGATGTGCCCAGCTCAGCCCAAGTCTGTCCATCCCAGAATTCCCACCGCAATCGAATTCCTCTCGGGTTCGAACGAGGAATCGTTGGTTCCGCACCGCCGACAGCCGGATTGGTGAGTGCAATCCGTAGTGTGATTTGGGCATGCATAAGTGAAAACGCTTCGTCACAGGCAAGATAGAAGGCATCCCCGAACCTCGGCTTCTCCCCAAAGGGGTAAAAGTCTTTGGTTAAATCCAATTTCTGGCGGTTAGCAAACGCATAAACCGGCGCAAGCGCATCCCGTTGGCTGCGCATGACGATGTAGAAAGATTGAACGTGGGGTAGATGCGATTCGCGGACACTATGTGGCGTCGGGCCGGACTTATAGGAGATGGGAGTCTGCAGTGTACAACTCAACCACTGAGCAGCAACACCGCCAATGATTACCGGTGACCAAGGTTGAAGATTCTCAAAGACTACATCACCACTTTTTCTCAGATTCTCGGTGGTGTCTCCTGCTGGAGTCAAAACCACTGTTCCCCGCAGTTCGAGCTTCTTACCTGCATCCGAAGATCCTTGCGGAACGTGCGGGCCCTCAGGCGATTGCCGGCAACTCCCCCATCCAACCGCTCGCGCATCGACTGATCCGCTCTCTTCAAGTACGAAATGAAGCTTCAATTCGTCGAGCGCAGACAGAGTTGACGGGAATCGGAGACCAATATAGAGAACATGAGGGATTAGTTGTGAAGCCGGCTTTGGCGGCGCGAATAGCTTCCCTTCCTTGGCCTGCTCAATCTGCGGAAATACCGGGCTATAGTCGACATACTGGTCATTTTCGCCGTACTTTGCAAAGAGCGAGTCCAAGCGCGTAGAAACTACCACCAGTTCCCGTTCCGTTTCGAAAATCACTTGAGTCTGTTCACCTTTGCCCTGCTCGGCAGCAACTTGCGTTAGCTTGGGTACGACGGTCTCATCGAGGCGACCGTCCGCCAGATAAAACGTGACCGGCGCCCGGGCAGCCTGTTGGGGCGCGGGTGAGATTCCGAGCAGATCCAGAAATGAAAGGAAATTCTTGTCTGCGGCTCGATTGACTCTATCGATGAGGATCTCCCCGAATCGGGCAAATACATTGACTAGTGCGGCGGCTGCACCCTGGCGCTCTGCATCGAGGGCAGGCAGATCGCGGGCAAGCAGACGACGAACGTCCGCTGCAATGTCGGACGCAGTTCGATCATCGACCTTGGGAGGTTGTATCCTCACGGAGAACCCACCACCAGATAGAAGGGGTAGACGACGTTGAAGAAGTTGTTAGTGCTGCGCACGTGATAATGGATATTAATCAAGAGCACTTCGCCCCGTCCTTTGATCTCCACCGTCACGTCGATGAGTGTGATCCTGGGCTCCCAACGAATCAGCGCGTCGCGCACTTCTTTCTGAACCCGTCCCACTGTTTCTGCGTCGTTCGGAGCAAATACCAAATCGTGAACACCACAACCAAAATCGGGCCGCATCACTCGTTCTCCGCGTGACGTAGCCAAAATGATCCAGATCGCCTCGCGAATGCTCTTTTCCTCTGCGCTCATGGCCACCTTGCCCGAAGCCGTTGAGGTCACAGGGAAGCTCCATCCCTTTCCTAAGAAATCTGAGTGCAACCTGTGCATCTCTTCGCCCTGATCTCCCTCTTTTTTGGCTGGCTCCACCGTTGCGTTACGCTCCCGAATCGTTTTCCCATCAGTTGATGTTGATCAACGACCCTTTGACATTCACTTGCGCACTCGCTTGTGCATCGATATTGATATTGGCCTGCATTTTGATGCCCGCATCTGAGTTCATTTCAATCCCTTGGGCGGCGTGCAGGGTCAGCTTACCGTTGCAGGTAATGGCGAAGCTGTTATCCGAACTCTTGATCGTCAAACTGTTGTTGCCGGTCTTGTCGATTATTTCGATTTTTTCGTCACCATCCCTATCGTCAAGCCGGATCAGATGTCCGCTTCGTGAGTGAATAACACGAATGTTGTTCTTGCCGTCGCTGTTGGTTTCAGGTGGCGTGTCCTTGCCATTCCACAACGCACCGAGTACATAGGGGAAACGAATGTCTCCGTGATCGAAGCTGACCAGCACTTCGTCATCGACCTCGGGCAGATAGAAAAATCCTCTTCCATTCCCCGCCATGGGCGTAGCAATACGGGCCCACCAACTCTCATGGTCATCCGAAAGCCATGGAAACTTTATGCGCACGCGTCCCAGTTTGTCCGGATCCTGATTGTTGGTGACAATGCCCATCACTACTCCGTATATGCGGCCAGACTCCTTGAAATTGGCCGGCGTGAGCAGATCAAACATGCTCTGAGTCATGATGTACCGTTCCTCTTCACTGACATACTAGTCTGGTAACCGCCAGCACCGATCGAATGAGTTACTTCGTCTAGGTAGTACTCGCCGCTAAAACGTGGCCCCACTCCCTGTAACTCGACCACGGAGCCAGCTCGCAGGTCGGGAATTCCGATGGTTTCGGCCCGCCCCGTCACAAACTCCATAGCGCTCTCGTTGTAGGTGGCTTTCGCCATCTGCTTTCCTTCCACCTCCGAAGCGAAGGGCATGGTCACATAGGTCCGCTTGCGCGGTTTTTGAAAGGCGGCGGCCGAGACCTCAGCACCTGCTTGCGTACCACCCATCTTCGAAGGCTGGTCCTGAACGCCCGCACTTACAACAAAGGCTTGTTTCGTATTGTGGTCATACGCGCGGTATTCGACTGTGTTCGGCGGCTTCTTGGTGTTTAGCTGCGGACTGAAACTCTTTAACGGCAATGCCAATCCCGATGCAAAGCTCTTCTGCGTTTGCGCCCACAACAGCGTATAGATCTTCTTGGAAGATTCCTTGGCGCGACGGAAGATGATGGTCTTGTCCTGCACCAGGATTTCGAAGTGCAGCTTGGAAGCGCGCTCCTTCAAAAAATCCAGGTCAGTCTTGTTCGCTTGCATAATGTAATCGAGCGGGGCCCCCGTGTCATCCGCGTTCACACTCAGGCCTAGTTCTTGCCCAATCTGCTCGGCAATCTCGCGATCCGTCTTGTTTTGGAACGTCCGAGTTTGGGTATCGCCCTGCAGCCGGTGTAGCAGCGATTGCCCTTCAATGGTCACGGTCGGGACGCCACTATCCGGAAAGGTGGGCTGGATATTAGTAATTTCCCCGCTAATCATCTCCTGCAGCGGCCCATCCGCATAGCCCAATTTGATGGAGACTGCGTTACCTTCCTTGAAGAGATCGGCGTCGGAGGTGTGAGTCCATTGCAACTTGGGAAGAGGGTTGGCGATCGTAAGACTAAAGCTGTCAATCGTATCCGGCTTGCTGACGACTTGGACCTGCTCGATATTCTTGGAGACATCCGCGTGCAGCCGGGATCCATTCACCGTTACCTCGAACGCGGGTGCAAAGTACATCGTCACGACTGTTTCTCCTGTTCGGCTCATACCATAGCCGGAAGCTTCAAGACATCACCAGGCTCCAGTGCGGTTGGATCATCTAAGTTATTGGCCTGCGCCACCAAGCGCCATTTTGCGGGATCTCCGTATTCTTCCGCTGTAATCGTGTCGATCCGGTCACCGGCCCTGACAGTACGAGTCTTGCGGTGATCTGCAGACTCTGTCGGTTCCTCTTTGACCAGCACCTCGACTTCGATGAATTCCTTGAAGGTCACGTTGAGGGTCGCACGAACCGGCGTGCCATCCGCCAGAAACATAGTGAATTTTCCGCTCACGTGATCGAGGACGCCCGTAAATTGAAATCCACCCCAAGAGATGTCGCAGACCGGAGGCGCATGCGAGGACGATTCAATTTCCAGCAGCTTGTAGACTTTCGAGGTGTAGTCCCGCACATCGGTCTGTTCCTCATAAGTGTCGAAAAACAGCTCCATGCTGAGCGAGCGAGTATTGCCGTGCACGTACTGCAGAATTGGCGCTTGCAGGCCAGGGATTGCGGCCTCGGCAATCTGATTGGCCTTGTCGAGACTGTACTGGTTGGGGTTGAAAGGGACATCGAACTCGGGCAAGCCCTTCGGCCGGATTTTTACGTGTTGGAAAGCCATGGCTCAAAGTCCCCGGCGCTGGCGTTCTCTTGCTAGCCTCTGTACCAACAAGTCGTAGACCCGATTGGCGAGAGTTGCCACATCAGAGGTTGCAGGTGTATGAGACCACCCAGTACCCTGGTTCGGCCGCGCAACGGCAGCCACTGCTGGGATTGCGCTGATTGTGTCTCCGGCTTGAGTCGGGGGGCGCTGGATCGTTTCCGCAACATCCGGGGACCATGGACCAACTCCAGCATCGGACGCGAGTATTGGTTTCGTTTGCACCGCCGAAGCGGCCGATCCAAACATTGGGCTCGCTTGTAATATCGCGGACGTGCGATGAGTTAACGCTAAAGTTTCCCCAGCTGCTCCCACGCTCGCCGGTAGCCTCGAATCCGGTAGGACGTTTGTCGTAGCGCCAGCATTTCCCCATGCAACCCTTTGAATCAGGCTTCCGCCGATCACTGATGAGCGGCTGCGACTTAGATCGAGAGCGGGCGTGACCTTATCGAGCTTGGCCGAACCCAGCACCTTCCCACTTGCAACGCTCCCGTCCGACGCGCCGGCTCGATGCACGCCCGATGTACGCACACTTGCCGCAACCGCTTCCGAGGCTTCGGGCACAACTGCGGGCATAGGTGCGGGGATTCTCTTGACGATGACGTTTCCTGGGGAACCGCTATCCGCTTCGTTCGAAGAGCGCAAGCTTGGTTCGTCCAGCAAGGGGGAAGAATTTGAGTGACCCCCGAAATCGGTGTGCGTGAGCGCAACTTGACCTGAGTGTTTCTGGACCGCTGCATTGCCGACCGCGCTTATAGCGCTGATCGGCGCCCTTTGAAGAATGCCAACTTTAGCGGATGACGCATGCAGGGAAATAATCTGGTTGAGCCGCATTCCAGCTCCAGATTCGGCACGTTCTCCGACGCCATGACTGCCAGTTGGACGAAGCGGAGCGCTGAAATCTAAACTCCTCGCTGGGGTATGCTGCGATTCCGATTGCAGCTCAGGTGCAACCGGGGAGAGTTGGGAAGGAGATCTCGGAGTGTCTACATTCGCTGATCTGGAGGACCATACAGGAACAGCCTCACTATGTTCGGACTTGCGAAGGATCCTTCCGTTTGAATCCCCTTCGCGCGTGCCGGCGCTCATCGATGCAGTCGCGGTGGAGTTTGTTACACGCTGCACGGGACTGCAGGGTCTGCCGCCAGCTTCGTTCGCACGATTCGCCGGCGATTGTGCGTGAGCGGATGGAACCGATCTCGCGGGCTGCCGAACAGCATGTGAAGCTCCAGCGTGTCGGCTGATGACCACGCCCGCCGGCTCCGATGAAGTAAGCGCCTTTGCAGGCCGCGTTTGAACAACATCCCCTGTGACTGATCGAGCGGTTAGCGGGCGTTCAGCACCGAGCGGCAAGGTTGGAACGAGATTTGTGTCGACTCGCGATGCATCAGGGCTTGACAAAGAAGCTCCAGCGTGTCGGCTGATGACCACGCCGGGCGGCTCCGATGAAGTAAGGGCTTTTGCGGGTAGCGTTTGAACAACATCCCCTGTGACTGATCCAGCGGTTAGCGGGCGTTCAGCACTGAGCTGCAAGGTTGAAACAAAATTTGTGTCGGCTGGCGATGCATCACCGCTTGGCAAAGAAGCTCTAGCGTGTCGGCTGATGACCACGCCGGCCGGCTCCGATGAAGTAAGCGCCTTTGCGGGCCGCGTTTGAACAACATCCCCTGTGACTGATCCAGCGGTTAGCGGGCGTTCAGCACTGAGCTGCAGGGTTGGAACAAAATTTGTGTCGACTGGCGATGCATCACGGCTTGGCAAATTTGAAGCAGAAGCTCCTGGCGACACGTTTTCGGCTGTCTGGCGTTCGGGCTGAACTCGGCCACAAGGCCGTTGCCGGATTATTGCGCCCCACGCTGTCTCTCTGGAAGAATTGGTCGGGATCGAACTGTGGTCGCTCTGCACTTGCGCAACTTCGGGCAAAAGGCCAGCAGTCATCTTCGCAGTTGTATGTGGAACAGAACGGTCCTCTCGAGGCTCAATGTTGAAGCTGCCAACAAATTTTGTGGGGCTGTCTCCGCTTGCAGCCAGCACCGAAGATACCGAGCCCGCCGCCTCTCTGGGCACAGATCGCTTGGCTTGCAGAGACCCAATGACTTTGGTATCAGGTGCAATACTCTTGACATAGTTCAAAGCTGCGACGCTTGTGGACTGCGTTGCCGAGAGCGGCTCCACCGCCAGTGACGACGTTGCATTCATACGCTGAGTAGTCGGATCCGTGAAAATCGTTCCCGCACCATTCGGTGTACCCTCACTTGGTCGTTCGCACTGAGATTCCACTTGCGCCAATGATTCCTCGACTACCGATTGAAAACCGGCCGGAGTCGACACCTTGCCCGGTATCGATCTCGCTACCGAACTCCTGCGGGCAACAGTGTCCTTTGTCGCCCCGAAAAAAACTAAATGCTGAAAGCAATCCCGGTTGCACGCGAAAGGTGATCCAACCGCCCAGCGACGCTGAATATCATCCACGAGAGCGAATCGTTTGATACCGAAACGCAGCATCGAGCCGGGTTTGCCTGTGGTCCACGGAGTCACGCACGTGATGCCCATGTGCCTGGCAAAGATACGGTGTCCCAGTCCTTCGTACCCGGAGACTTCAGTCACGCTCTCAGTGGACCCTTGAGTTTCCCTCCGTTCCATGCGAAACCGCCTGCTTGCTCCTTACTCGGAAAGCTGCAACCCCTTGTGTGCTAATTCCACTGTTTCAACTGCTACCTCAGATGCCCCCGCTCGAAGCCCGGGTCCGGCCCACTTTACGGGATACGCTTTTTGAAAATTCCACCGACGCTTTTCTTCCCCCGCGCTGTCCAAAAGGACCACGGATAAATTCTTGCGCTCGATTTTGCCCCGCATCACATCGCAATACCACGACCACAGGGCGGTCGAGTCGGCAATGCCTTTCTTCAGAACCAGATTCGAGGGATACTTGGTGGGACCGGCTCGTTTGTGAATGAATTCGTTGACCCCGCCTTCCCGATATTCCTGTACCTCTGTTTCGGTTTGCAAACCGGACACATCATTGAACCCGCCGACTACCAGCCCGTCGACTTCGACGGAAAAATTAAAGCCGAGAACGGGGTCATGTCGGTTGTCGCCATTGGCCATATCGTCTAGCCCGCCATCACAGACTCGTTCACCTGCTGGTTGATCTTGGAAATCTCGGCTACCCAGCGTTGGCGCTCACGATGATCAAGCGCCATGATCCGTTCGCGCGGCCAGTGCAGGTAATACGCAATGAAGGCTACCTCCCGGAACAGAGAGTCCGCGGGGTAGCCAATCATTCCCCCAGACTGTATGTCTCCACTTCGAACTTCGCCTCGCAGTGCGGACACTGAACACCAACGCGGCTGTGACCGTTCTCGTTGATCTGGCGATAAAAATTCTGCAGAAACGCCAGATCGGCGGAGAACATTCCCTCGATGACCTTTGGATTTATGTGCGTCAGATCCCCTAAGCGGGTAATCACTCGGGCAAACAGAATAATTACCAGGTAGCCTGGATTCGCCTGGACGCGCGGGTCTTTCATGGGCGCCACTTCGTCGAACGCCGTCGCAAGCCGCATCGCACCTTCGCGGTGTACGTTGCCCTCGGCATCAACATAGCCCCGTGGCAGCGTAAAGGGAAATTCGGTTTGTACCGTCACGCCTTGGTCACTCCTTCATGGACGATCTCGATCGACTCCACCGCAACCTCGTTGGCCGTTGCGTTGAAACTCGGGCCGCTCCACTTGGTCGGCCAGCCGTTGACGAAGTTCCAGCGCAGCTTCTCTTCGCCGTCTTCGTTCATCAGTACGATCGACCCGTTCTTACGCTCGGTTTTCCCATCGATGACCTTCTTCCGCCAATCCCACAGCGAGTGATCGTCGGTGATTCCGCCTTTGAGAACGATGTTCGAATACTTGACCTGGCCGGGCAGCTTCCGCGACGTGTACACCTTTTCGTTCCCTTCGCGGTAATCGATGGGATCCGAAGTGGCATCGAGTCCGGAGCACTCGCGGAATCCCGCGCGCGTGATTCCGTCCACTTCCACTGTAAAGTTATATCCACGATAGGGATCTTTCCTGTCTCCCGTTGGCATATCTGCGTTCCTCCTTAAGATGTTGGTTCGGGTACAACCGGGCCCTCAATGCTCACTCCGCTGGCGCCATGAATAAAGCGCACCACGACAAACTCGTAAGGCGATGTTGGTGCAAGTCCAATTTCCGTAATTACCCGATTTTCATCTCGCGTTGCAGGTGGATTCGTCGCCGCATCACACTTCACATAAAACGCCTCCTTGGGAGTGCGTCCCTTTAAGGCACCCGCTCGGTATTGCTCGATGAAGTAGGTCGTAAGCTCTCGTTCAATCCGCGCCCACAGCCTGGCATCGTTTGGCTCGAAGGCAACGTCTGTCATTTGCCAGTTCAACCAACGCACCGCCGTGAGGAACAGGCGGCGAACGTTCACATAGGTCCAGTCAGGCTGTCCGCTAAGGGTTCGCGCTCCCCACACGCGAATCCCACGCCCCGGGAACGAACGAATACAGTTCACTCGGCGGGGATTGAGCTTGTCCTGGTCGGCATGGCTAATAGGCCGTTCTAACTCCAATACCCCTTCCAGAACCTCATTTGCAGGCGCCTTGTGTACGCCCCGACCGGCGTCCGTTCTGGCGTAGACGCCGGCTATATGTCCGCAGGGTGGCACAAGGGCTGCTTTTCCCCCTTCAAAGTTCGGAACTCTGACCCAAGGGTAGTAAATGGCGCCGTTATGACCGTCTATCAAGCTCCACTGGTCGGCCACTGCGTCACAACTATCGCCTAACCGCGAATCCAGAATGGCGAAACGGTCCCCGGCAACTTCGCAGTGCTGGGCGACTATTTGTTGCAGCTCGAAGGCCTCCTTACCCATTGCCCCCAACTCCGGAACGCACACTAGATCCACCATGTTAAGTGTGGCGGTCGAGTTGAGGCCTTCTTCCAAACCACCCCGAGTCAGGTCTGGGATGATCGCGACGTAACACCGACGCCCACCATTCTGAAAGAAGCCCCGAATCGCATACGCTAAATACGAGTTCTCGGAGGGTCGCTCGAAATAGTGTCCAAACTGCGACCAGAGACTCAACATCCGTGGACCATGCTTCTTGTGAA
>Ga0126378_10001105_pt1 | contig 20124 bp, 18 predicted proteins | sample PanSoiMetPlot_23_FD_92587 | JGI IMG/M metagenome (GOLD analysis project Ga0126378, IMG submission 92587) | Tropical forest soil microbial communities from Panama - MetaG Plot_23 | ecosystem: Environmental > Terrestrial > Soil > Tropical forest > Bulk soil | place: Panama | collected 2016-02-17
ATCGTTAGTCATAGTGGTAGCGCTGGCGAATGCGCTTACCCCCGCCGTCGAGCACGGGATCGAAGTGGCCGGTGCACCCAAAAGCGCGGTTGGAATCGTCATCGCCGCGCTCGTCCTGCTTCCGGAAGGCTTAGCCTCGTATCGGGCAGCCACTGCGAATCATCTGCAAACCAGCGTGAACCTGGCTCTCGGGTCCGCCTTGGCTAGCATCGGACTGACCATTCCGGCCGTGGCCGGTATCTCGCTTTTTCTGGGCCGACCACTGACACTCGGCCTCAACCCAAAAGAAGAAGTCCTCCTTGCCCTGACCCTTGTGGTGAGTATCCTGACCCTTGGAACGGGTCGCACGACGGTGCTGCAAGGCATGGTCCACATCATTATTTTCGGCGTGTTCCTTTTGCTTGCTATAGCGCCCTAGTTTTCAAAGAGCGGGCAACTTGGCGTCTCCAATCCGAGCCGCTGGTCGTAATTCTCGCAGACATCAGCCCGATGGAATCACGGATCAGAGCACGCAAGTGTTCTGCTAGACTTTCCGACAACACTGGGGCAGGGGCGGTGGCTGGCGCAAACATAACCCGATGTGTCCGGTTTGGAATCTTTGAGGTCGACCTTTTGTCCGGTGAACTGCGCCGTAACGGAGTGAAAGTACGGCTCCAGGAGCAGCCCTTCCAGGTTCTGGCCACGCTCCTGGAACGGCCAGGCGACGTCGTCAGTCGCGAGGAACTCCAAAAGAAGCTTTGGCCTGCCGATACTTTTGTTGACTTCGATCACAGCATCAATGCCGCCATCCGCAGGTTACGGGACGCTTTGGGCGATTCCGCTGAGACTCCGGTTTTTGTCGAGACAGTGGCTCGACGTGGATATCGGTTTATCGCTCCACTGGAGCTGCAACAGTACGCAATCGTTCTACCTTCGATGGAGGACCGAAGGCGCCGTGAATCGTTTCAGGTTCGACCCTGGCAATCTTCTTTGGCAAAAAGAAGCACTGTTCTGAGCGCACTAACAATCGGTGTGCTTGCGCTGCTGCTTGTTTATTACAGCCGATCTTTTCGCGGGCAGCCGCAGCAACCAGTCATTACTCCCGCGCTGACCAGCATCGGCGAGAAATATACACCGAGTTTGTCGCCCGACGGTCAGCACTTGGCTTTTTCCTGGAATGGCGGATCCGGGCCTCACTTCAGCTTGTATGTAAAGGTCCTTGGAACTGAGGAACCGATTCGTCTCACGCGACAAGACTCCATCGACTTTGATCCGGCGTGGTCTCCCGATGGCCGTTACATCGCATTCTGCCGGATCTCACAGGGCGAATCGGGGATTTACGTGATTCCGGCAATGGGGGGCGCTGAGCGTAGACTGCGCAGCACGCTTTGGGAAGAACGAGAGTTTTACGAAATTTTTTGGTACGCCGGTCGTCTCGCCTGGTCTCCCGACGGAAACTATTTGGCGTTTTCCGATCGTGCCTCCCGTGATGAGCAGGCTCTGTCAATGTACCTGATGTCTTTCGAGTCGCTTGACGCTCGCAGGCTAACCTCTCCATTTCTCTCTGCCGGTGCTGAGGCTCATGAATCTTCACCCGAACAGCCAGCAATGGCCTTCGTCAGCTTGCGTTCCAGAGGTGACGTCAATCCTGAATTCTCGCCGGACGGTAAAACGTTGGCCTTTGCGAGAGTTTCGCGTGGAGTTCAGGCCATCTACACGATTCCGATTCCTGGCGGGCCGGAACGACACCTGATCTCGGGCCGCGCATTTAACTGGGGGCTGGCTTGGACGGGTGACGGTCGCAACATCGTTTTTGGAAGCGCCGGGTGGCTCGCGACTGACGCTTCACTGTGGAAGATCTCCGCTCACGGCGGCCAGCCTGAGCGACTTCAGTTTGGAGACGAGGGAGTCCAGCCTTCCATTCGCGGAAGCAAATTAGTCTATGTGCGCCAGAGGGCGAATCTTAACATCTGGATGCGGAGACTTGATGCATCGCGTCATGCCGGCTCTCCCCATCGCTTGATCGCTTCTACCAGGATGGAAAGTGGTCCGCAGTTCTCACCGGATGGGAGTCAGATTGCCTTTGAGTCAACGCGCAGCGGGACATACGAAGTCTGGATGTGCCAGAGTAACGGAACTGGTCCAATTCAGCTAACCCGTTTCAACTCTCATACTGGAACTCCGCGTTGGTCTGCTGACGGACGGCAGATCGCCTTCGACTCTCGCGCCGCCGGCAATGCTGATATTTATGCGCTCGGTTCGGAGGGCGGGCCCACACGCAGGCTTACCAGCGAGCCCTCGGGAGAAGTCGTGCCGAACTGGTCGGGCGACGGGCGTTGGATCTATTTTGCCTCCGATCGCTCAGGCGGTTGGGAAATATGGAAGATGGCATCTTCGGGCGGATCGGCAGTGCAAGTGACACATCAGGGTGGATTTGCTGCCGTCGAGTCGTCCGACGGCAGATTTGTCTATTACGCGAAAGGCCCGACACTTCCTGGAATTTGGCGCATTCCGACGAGCGGCGGTGATGAGGAAGAGATTGTAGGCTCGTTAGAACCGGGTTACTGGGGCTATTGGGCGCTGGTCGACGACGGCATCTATTACCTCGACACCAGGGCACAGCCAGCGATCACCTTCTTTGATCTCAAAAGCCGTCGTACCTGGCGAGCGTTTGACCTTGAGAATCCTCCGGCACGCGAGGCGCCGGGATTGGCTCTGTCATCCGACAAAAAGACGATCCTCTACACGCAAATCGATGGACTGACCAGCGAGGTGATTCTTGTGGACAATTTTCGATGAGAACCAGGTGCAAGAGAAAGATTCGAGATGGTGAGGATTGCGCCAAATCTCAAGTTCTGAGTCACGATAAGCTTGCGCTGTCTCTTCGCCTTTTCGAAGCTAGCTGTCAAATTCTAGAACATAGTTTCGGGCAGGTAACAAGTTCGACAGTTCATCGGACTTCAAGAAGATGGAGGCACGATTTATTCAGGCCAACATCGATGAGGTCTCCGGTAAACGCGAGGAAGCCCTCCAGATTGACCGGAGCCCGGATAAGGAGTTGAAGGAAAGAAAGGACTCAGGTCCGCGGTTTTCTTTAGCGTGTCCACGGTGCCGTGCAGCGGCTGAGCCACTGAGCCCTATAGTTTCTCGAAGAACTCACACGCCGAGCACGAGATGTAAATCCCGCCCGGGATGCCCCGCTCACGGTCTTTCACCCGCTTCACGATACGGGTCGGCTTGCCGCACTTGGGGCAATCCGTGCTCTTGGTGGTGTCCATGACCTTCTTGCGGTCGGCTGTTTTTGCAATCTTGGCGCCTACTGCCATGCTGACTCTCTCCTGATGTTTCGAATGTGTGCGCAGCGCTCGGCATCAACCTTGCAGAGCAATGTGGATGGAATTGTCTGGATCCACTCGGGAAGAATCTGAAGCTGCGTCTTGGTGCTCTTCCGCCGTGATTAATTTTACAGTAAGGTTGTGCCGGCTGTCTTGGCCCGAGGCGCTCATGCCGCGTAGATTCTGGCCGATCGTCAACACGCTGCTCTTCACCATCTTCGTGCCGGGTACGGTCGCGATCCTGATTCCGCGGTGGTTGGTGGGGGGCTTCTCCCGTCCGCAAGGTGGAGTTCTCACATGGATCGGCGGTATTGCGTTCGTGACTGGAGCGGCTATCTACTTTCGCTGTGCGTGGGAATTCGCGGCGAGAGGGCTAGGCACCCCGGCACCGATCGCACCGACAAAATTCCTGGTCACGACGGCGCTGCATCGATACGTGCGTAACCCGATGTATCTCGGCGTGGCGCTCGCGATTTTGGCAGAAGCGGCGATGTTCCGATCGGTGCATGTTGCCGAATACGCCGGAATCATGCTGCTGATCGCTCACCTGTTTGTCGTCTTCTACGAGGAGCCAACCCTGAGGCGGCAGTTTGGCGAGTCTTACGAGCAATATCGGAGGAGCGTGCCGCGCTGGGTCCCGCGCCTAAAAATGTAGCCGCGGACGAATGCGTCCGCCCCTACACGTGCATCTCAGATTCACGGATCAGCGCCGATTTTCACGCGTGCATGTCATGAACGAATCTCCCGGTGGAGATCCGTAAAATCCGTGGCGCTTCTTCTGAGGATGGCTCCTATTGGCTTAGATTTCCGCGCAGGATCATGATCGACGCTTTGGGAACTTGATACAGCGCATCCGGACCTCCCTGCACCGTCGATCGCGATGGCGGGCCGTCCGGATCGGCGTGGCCACGGACGCCCTCCTGGTGCCACTGATACTCGTCCGGGCCGAACGTGATGCGATCGACTTGTCCGGTGAAATGGCGCTTTGCCTTTCCTGCATCGAAGGCAATCTTCACTGCGTGATCGTTCGATTGATCGCGGTTTACCAGCATCACCGACCACTGTCCATCCGGACGCTCGACCGCATAGGCGGTGACCAACACATGTCCGGCGGCATCGTTCACGTCGCTGGCCGCTTTGAACTGTTTGTGGGGCGCATCAATGGGCTGCACCCAGTCTTTCGTGATCAATTGCGCCGCAATGTACTGCGGCGGATATCCCACCACCTTGTAGTCGTTGTCGATCATCAGGAAGTTGCCAAAACCCGAAACATTGCCGGGATAGGGCATGTAGTGGAAGTAGTAGGTTGCGCCCGCGCCTTCGGCCATCATGCTCCCGACGTAGTCGGCGAGCCAGAGTCCGGCTTTCACCGTTGACGGCGGGGCGCCGCCGCCAATATTTCCTTCCGTCATGAAGAACGGAATGTTCGGCGGTACGCCGTTGTCCTTCCACACCTGCACGATGTGATGGACATAGTCCGGCTCCGGGTAAAGATCGGCCCACGAATAGCTCGGCCGATCCTGATACGGGTAATGCTCGAAGGAGAAAAACGTGAAATCCTTGAGACGGCCATGCGCTTTCAAGTAGTCCACAAAGCGCCCGATCCATGAGACCTTGCCGCTGGCGTCGGGCCAGACTTCCACGTCGCCGAATGTGCCCTCAAACGGTGGGCCTCCGAGTTTGGCCTCAGGCACGAGTTTGTGAATCGCGGTCGCAAACTGTAAATACAAAGCGCCATAATCTTCCGGCAGCATATGCTGACCGTCGGCTTCCTCGCCCATCTCAATCCACGAGATCGGATATTTTCGCTTGTAGAGATAAGCGATTTCGTTGGCCGCGTCTTCCGGCGTCGAGTACAGCATCGCGATCGGAACCATCGTCGGCAGACCGCGGGTAACGCCGCAGTTGAAAAAGAAGTCGAAGCCGACTTGATCGCCGCGGTTGTGATCCAAGTCAGATTCCGCATGCCAGGGATCGACCGAGGACGGCCACGTGATCGTCTGATCGCGGCTGGGGAAGTGGGTGACATAGTCGTTGAAAGCGCCATCCTCGCTGAGCGCGCCCACGTAGAGTTCGCTGATCGCATATCCGACGCAATTCCGCTTGTCGGCGGAGCCGTGGGTGTCGCAAGTATTCGACGATCCGGTCATCCAGATACGCAGGTAGCGCACATTGATCATCCAATTCACCAGCTTCAGGGTGACCGTACCGCCCTTGCCCTGCGTGATGTTTCCCAGCGGAAACGTCTGCCAGGTGCCCTTCATCGTGCCGTCGTAGAACGGCTCCATCTCGCCGGTCCAGAATTGCACCGCGTACTTGGTCGCGTAAGGATCCGCCCAGGCAATGCGGATCGCGTTGACATCGATTTTCGTGCCCAGATCGATCATCACCCACTGCGGATGCAGTGAGTCATCCTCGCCGGTGAAGGTCTGGGTCAGGTAGGGATTGCTCTTCCAATACGAATGAATGTCGCCATCGGTCAGGCGCGACCAGCCGTTGCCATCGCCGCGGCTGAATCCACGATGTGGCAGCGGATACGCCCATGAGCTGTGAATTTCTCCCGCAGGTTCGGCATCGCCGACAAAATATCCTTCCTGTTTCTCGGCGTTGCTCCACTTCCCTGACGGATTCCAGTGCCACGCCTCGACCATCAGCTCGGTGTTTTGCCGATACGTGACCGTGCCCCATCCCGCACCCAGGATCTCTTTCAGCAGCGGATCTTTCAGCAGATGATCCGGTGTTCCGGTGCGCAGCCGGTCGATCGCCGCACCCAGGGCGTGCGGCGGGCTGAATGTATTGGCGACATGGGCCGGATCGGCATCCACCGTGACTTTCTGGGCCGACAGCGAAACCGACAGGGTTGAAACAAAGATCAACAGTAGTAAAAGCGTAGGAAAACGATTTTCGAGACGCAAGCCAACCCTCCTAAGCCCCCGGCACATGCCAATCCACAAACAAGGCCGCGCCTACTGAATCGATTGAATACTGAGGAAAATTCGCCAACAGCATACACCGAAATCTCCGCCGAAGCTTGCACAATCGGCAATACCAGACACCATTCTGCCGCCCAGGATTTCCACCGACACAACGAAAAACATGCCTTGACAGTCCTTACGAACAAATCGAGGTACAATGCAGGACGCTTTCGACCGAGAGAAGACGTTCCGCCTGGGGAACCCCGACTGTAAGAACATCAACGCTGCATGACGCGCAGAACGCTCCTCCTCTCGTCGCCTACACGAAAGATCAAAAGAAGATCATTGGAGAATTCCTATGACGACCCTGCGCACTTTCCTCGCTGCCGTCAGCTTGCTCGTGGCGGCAACCCAGTTATCGAACGCACAACGCTGGGTACCGCTGGTCCACCAGCCCGATATAAACCTTCAACTCAGCAATCCTCTCTTGCTCACCGACGGCACAGTGATCCTGCACGAACAGTGCGGACCTCACTGGTACCGTCTGAGCCCCGATGCATTCGGAAACTACGTGAAGGGAACATGGACGAAGATCGCGCCGATGCCCGCCGGCTACGCTCCGCTCTATTTCGGTTCGGCTGTATTGACCGACGGCCGGGTGATCGTTGAGGGTGGAGAGTACAATTTTTGCAATGCAGTCTGGACCAACCAGGGTGCAATCTATGATCCGAAGACGAATAAGTGGACGCCGGTAGCCCCGCCGACCGGTTGGCACTACATCGGCGATGCACAAGGCATTGTTTTGCCCGATGGCACCTATATGCAGGCTAGCTGCTGCACTACCGATGCCGCTCTGCTTGATTCCACGACGTTGAGTTGGACGGCCACAGGCCAAGGCAAGAAAGATATTTACGACGAAGAAGGTTGGACGCTTCTCCCAAACGGTACGGTACTGACGGTCGACGCGTACGTGGGCGACTACCACAAGGCCGGAAAACGATATGAGATTTATCATCCGTCCAGTGGCAAGTGGACGGCTCCTGGTGGCACTCCCGTGCAGCTATGGGATTCGTATCCCGATGCCCATCACGCGTCCTATGAGATCGGCCCGGGCGTTCTGCGGCCCGACGGAACAGTTTTCTACATGGGTGCGAACGGGACACCCGGCGAAGCCGGCCACACAGCTACCTATGACAGCAAAACCAAGACCTGGACCGCCGGGCCGGACATTCCCGATGGAATGGACTCCGCAGACGGTCCGGCCGCGCTGCTGCCGGGCGGCAACGTTCTCTTCCAGGTGAGCCCTGGAATCTACAACACTGGTTCCAAGTTCTTCACCTGGGATGGAACCCAGTACAAAGACGTGACGGGGGGAATGGCCGACGCGCCGAACATCTCGTCTTACTATGGGAACATGCTGCTGCTGCCGACGGGCCAGGTGTTGTACACCGACTTTGCCAACGTCTGGGTATTTCAGAACGGCGGGACTCCAAAGAGCGCGTGGCTGCCGCAGATTCTCTCTCTGCCCACCATGCTTAGCCGCGGGCATACCTACCAGGTCTCGGGATTGAACTTCAACGGATTCTCGCAGGGTGCGGCATACGGAGATGACGTTCAGGGTGCAACAAACTATCCCCTGGTCCAAATCACGAACCGGGTGAGTTTCCACGTGTTCTACGCACGAACCCACGACCACAGCACGATGGGTATCGCGTACACCACACCGGCATCCACGAACTTCGATCTCAACTGGAAAGTCGAACCTGGCCCCAGCGATGTGCGAGTGGTGGTCAACGGCATTGCGTCGCCTCCCGTCACGGTGAACATCAAATAGGACAGTTGATGTAAAAATGAAATCGGGTGCCCCACTTCTCGCTGCAGTTGCGAGAAGTGGGACTTTTCACAACGCGAACAAATTGGCCAAAGCCACAATAGAGACATCGTGAGCACGGACGACGGGTGATCGCGCTCGTTATAGTGGCCGGAAGTGTTTCGTCTGCCGTCCTTGTATGGAGAGAGTGGAGTGCGTCGAAGGAAACGGAAAGCGGCGAGATGGATGCATGTTATCGGCGCAGGGTGTTCATCAGGATGGCGTAGCGGTATGTGGCTTGTGGTGTGTTTGGTATTGCGGAAGTCATTAGAGGACGAGCGCCCGTGGAGAGCCTTTTCGGTTTACCGATTGCTGTCTTGCTAGCTTGGTTGTGGTTACGGGCTGCTATGCGTGTGAAGATCCCTCCCGCCCTGATTACCCAAACACGACTGCCCTCAAATTGCCGCATCTTTGCCGCACCAGTTCGCAGATGATTCAAACGGGAGACACTAGCGCCAGTTAATTCGACCTCGGGCTGACGAACGTCTCCCCATTCAGAATGGCGCGGAGCGCGACTGCCACATGAGCGCGGGCGCAGTACTTGAAGACATATCCGCGCGCCCCGGCTGCCATGGCCGCCTCGACGATTTCCTCGGAAGTCTCTGAACTGACGATCAGGATCTGCGACTGCGGAGAGACGGTTCTGACCCGCCGCGCAACTTCCAAGCCACCCAGTTTCGGCAATCCGAGGTCCAGCAGAATTAGACCGGGCTGGAGCTCCCGCGCTAACTCAACGGCCTGCTCGCCGTCCCGGGCCTGAACCACGTTTGTGAATCCTAAACTACCGAGAATGCCACAGAGATGTGTGCTGAACGGCTCGAAATCTTCGACAATAAGAATTTGAAGGTCACCCAAGGTATGCAATCCTCGCAATTCAAGCAAACCCTTAAGAATTTCACATTCCTCGCGATCTGTAGTTGCCTGCGAGCAACCTTTCAGGGCCACACTTGATCCCTGGGACCAAAGTTCGTCTTTCACGAATGGTGCCAAAGTTGGTGGGAACGGCTTCACAGTAGACATTAGTTTGGTTTGCTGCCGCGCGTGGCAACACGGTTGAAGTTGGAGTGTTCTTTCATGAGAAGCAACTGCTGCAACCGATCCAACTCAGCACCTATTTCATAGGCACTCCAGCTTAGTTCGTCAGCAAGTCTGGCCAGCTTCTGTATCTCGCGAATGAAGTTCGTGGTATCCGGTGTTTTCTCAGATGTCATAGGAGGTCCATCCGTTCAGAGTTTCTAGAGGCAAAGATGGCTCGGTCGGCGGGCTGCTGCCGTAAGAGGAAGAATTCCGCGTAACCCAGTACGTGGCTCCTTCCGCAAGGGAGGGGCCCACGACCGAGCCATTTTAAGAATAGGGAGGGAGTGGTCGTAGTGTCGTTGCCCGTCGGCAATAAGTTCGACTGAGGCAATGTGAAGTTCTGGTTCGATTGGGACTTCAAGGCTGCTGAGGCGGCCGCGCGGCGGGCCATCCAGCTAAACGAAAACTATTCGACGGCTCATCTCTACCTGGCGCACGTGCTTTCCAACCTCGGACGGCATGAGGAAGTCCTCGCCGTCATTCAACAAGCGCTCGTGCTGGATCCATTCTCCTTGATCGCCGGAGCCATGCGCGGGCAGTTCCTGTATCACGCCGGGAGACACGCGGAATCAGTCGAGCAATTTCATGTCACGCTCGGAATGGAGCCCCGTTTCTGGGTCGGGCAAATCTGCGCCGCGAAAGTGTACGCGAAGCTGCAAATGCGCTCCGAGGCTCTCCACGCCTGCGATCAGGCCTGGGAATACTCCTCAGGTAACACGGAAGCGCCCTCCATCGCGGGCTACATCTACGCAGTGGCCAAGCAACGTGCAAGCGGTCTGCGCATCTGTAATGGTCGTGTCGCCCATGTGCTTGAGTGACGCCGCGGAATGGTTCGCAGCTTCTTCATTGCCGAAGCCGCAGGCATCCTGAACCACAATTGGCCAGAAACCCAGGTCGGCGCCCTGCCGGCACGTGGGATCGATTCCAATTTCGAGCGCAATCCCGACGATCAGAAAGCTGCGAATCGCACAATCGCGCAGCGCAATTCCCAGATAGGTCCCTTCGAAGGCCGACATGGTGATCTTGTCGATAATCCCTTCGCTCGGGAGCGGCTGCAACTCCGGGATGATTTGAAAGCCCGGACTGTCGCGCAGGAACATCGGCTTCACTTTTTCAGGGGAGCCAACGCGCTGCCATGCCATCGCGGTCCGGTACTGGAAGGCTCCCATCAACTCTTTCGGCAATGACATGTGTCGCGTAAAAAAAGTACGTACTCCGGCGGCGCGGGCCGCAGCCAGTATACGGCTGACTTTCTCTGTGATCTCCTGTCCGTTCTTAATCTGACCCGCGATTCCCACCTGCATGTCATAAACAACCAGGGCGGTATTCTGCGGACTGATGATTTCTTCCAACGATTGCGAAATCTTGATGCCTGCGAACTCTTGCATCGCTTACCTCGTTCTAGAACTCTACCACCCGCCAGGGCGTGATCCCCGAGCGCAGCCATTTTTCAAGCGGAGCGAGGAATCCCCCTCAACAGGATTCAGGGGGGAGATCCCCGTAACCGCTAAGCGTTCAAACTGAGTCGCAGGTATATGCCCCGCCTTGCCCCTTCCTTCCCGCAGGTTGTAGCATCAAAAGGTTTGGGCATTCATGGTTTTCAGCGTAAGGAGATGTCATCATGGCGACCGAAACTCTAGCCACCCCAGCGGGCCTCAGCAGCACGCAAACACGCGTTTTCAAGAACTTCATCGACGGCGAGTGGGTCGACTCCTCGAGTGGAGAAACTTTCGAAAACCGCAATCCCGCCGACACCCGGGAAGTGGTCGGCCTTTTCCAGAAATCGAACCGGGCAGACGTGAACGCGGCGGTCGATGCGGCTAAGCGCGCATTCGCCAAGTGGCGTCTTGTGCCCGCGCCGCGCCGCGCCGAGATGGTCTTCCGCGCCGCAGAGATTCTGATCGAGCGCAAGGAAGACTACTCCCGCGACATGACTCGCGAGATGGGAAAGGTCCTTGCCGAAACCCGCGGCGATGTGCAGGAAGCGATCGATGCCGGATATTACAACGCCGGCGAGGGGCGCCGCCTCTTTGGACCCACGGTTCCGTCGGAAATGCCGAACAAGTTCGCCATGGCTGTGCGCCAGCCCATCGGCGTCTGCGGCATGATCACGCCCTGGAATTTCCCCATGGCGATCTCTTCGTGGAAGCTATTGCCAGCCGTGGTGTGCGGTAACACCTGTGTGATTAAACCTGCGCAGGACACTCCGCTTTCGACGTTCAACCTCGTGCGCGCTCTCAGTGACGCCGGCCTGCCCAAAGGCGTGATCAATATCGTGACTGGTTTTGGCGCTGAGGTTGGCACGCCACTGGCCGAGCATGCGGATGTGCGAGCGGTCTCGCTTACCGGATCTTCCGCCGTGGGCAAGATCATTGGCGGCATCGCGGCGCAGAGCTTCAAGCATTGTTCACTCGAACTTGGCGGTAAGAATCCCATGATTGTCCTCGACGATGCCAATCTCGAGCTCGCCCTCGAAGGCGCGCTCTGGGGCGCCTTCGGCACCACCGGACAGCGCTGCACCGCGACCAGCCGCATCATCGTGCAGAAGGGGGTCTACCGCGAATTCCACGAGCGGCTGGTCGAGCGCGCGAAAAAACTCAAGGTGGGCAATGGGCTCGACGAAACTGTGCAGATGGGTCCAGCTATCAACCAGAAGCAGTTGGAGACGGACCTCAGCTATGTCGAGATCGGCAAGAACGAGGGCGCCAAGAGGGTATGCGGCGGCAATCGCCTCGAGAAGGGCGATTACCAGTACGGCTGGTTCATGGAACCGACGGTCTTCATCGATGTTGATCCCAAGATGCGCATTGCACAGGAAGAAATCTTCGGGCCAGTGGTAAGCATCATCCCATGTGATGGCATGGATGAAGCGATTGAGATCGCGAATGGCATCGAGTACGGGCTTTCGTCCGCGATCTACACCAAAGACGTGAACAAGGCGTTCACCGCGATGCGCGACTTGTACACAGGAATCACGTACATCAACGCTCCGACCATAGGCGCCGAGGTGCACCTGCCCTTCGGTGGCACAAAGGCCACCGGCAACGGACACCGCGAAGGCGGGATCGGCGCCATCGATTTCTACACTGAGTGGAAGTCGGTGTACGTAGATTTCTCTGACAAGCTGCAGAAGGCGCAGATCGACCGCGCGGAGTAAGGCAGGCGTCGGGCGGCAGGCGTCAGGAAAAACCTGCGACCTGGGCTTTTGCCGTTGCATCCGTAACCGTTCCGGTTGTTGCATCAGGGTAGGTACATCGTCGCGAGCACCCGACCAGACATCTAAAACGCCTGACGCCTGACTCTTCTCGCTTACCTAGGTAATCTTGCCCGCGCTGGCTTTGCCACATACGGTGACATCAAGGCGTTCCCCCTCCAGCCTTTAACTCTGCCCGCTTTTGGGGGTTCGCCCAATGAATTCGTCTTTTGTCGCACTCCGCGACTCGTCTCCGATCCGCAAACTTATGTCAGCCTTGGCGTTCACACTGCTTTTTTTGACGCTTCATCCTGCGCCCGCACTGGCCGAGGGGACTGCTAAGAGCGGACGTAAGGTCGTTGTGCGCGTCGAACCGGAGTATCCGGAATTCTTCCGGAAAGGCCACTTCCAGGGACGCGTAGTCGCGGAGGCTAGCGTGCTTCCCAACGGCGATGTCTCCAATGTTGAAATCAAAGGTGGCAACCCGATGTTCGCCAATTTCGCTGCCAAGGCGCTGAAGAAATGGAAGTATGCTCCGGGCCCTGCTCAAACTGTGGAAGAAGTAATTTTCAACTTCAGTTCCGACGCTCGATAAGCTCGCTTCTTCAGTCGTTGCTGAATTCCCCTGTTCTCCCGCCATGCTTTAGAATTTCCGTTGAACTGCGGCGCAGATGCCGCAGCGGGGGTTGCATGGCTCCGACCACACAAGTTTCCCAGATCAGTGCCGCTTCGCGCCTCAATAACGTCCGCTACGCGATTCGTGACCTGGCCTGCGTTGCCGATGAAGTCACCGCTCAGGGACACAAAGTTCTTCCTCTGAACGTTGGCGATCCGCTCAACTTCGACTTCCAGACGCCGCAGCATATTATCGAGGCCGTTTACAAGGCCATGCGCGACGGCAAGAACGGATACGCGCCCTCACCTGGCGTTCCCGAAGCACTCCAGGCAATTCGGGGCGAGGCCGCTCGCAAGGGAATTACGACAGTTCGCGACGTCTTCGTAACCACAGGCGTCAGCGAGACCGTCGATCTCTGTTTAACCGCTCTGCTCAATGACGGTGAAGACGTTCTCACCCCGAAGCCCGACTATCCGCTTTATTCGGCAGTCCTGTGCAAACTCGGAATACGGCTGAACCCCTACGACCTGAACGAAGACGACGGATGGCAACCGGAACTGGCCGACATCGAGCGCAAACTCACGCCGCATACACGCGCTATCGTGCTGATTAACCCGAATAATCCCACGGGATCGCTGTGCACGCGGCCAATGCTCCAACAAGTCGCGGAAGCGGCGCGCCGCCACAACCTGGTCGTGTTCTCCGATGAGATTTACGACAAGCTGATCCTGGAAGACACGGCGCACATCGCCTTCGCCTCGGTCGCGCCCGATGTGCCCTGCGTGACCTTCGGAGGCATGTCGAAGAACTATCTCGTGCCGGGATGGCGTATTGGATGGGGCATCGTTTCCGGCGATGCGGCAGCGGTGAAGACCTATACCGAGGGAGTGCATCGCCTATTACGCACGAGACTTTGCGCCAATCATCCCGAGCAATACTCCATCAAGCCAGCGCTGGAAGGTCCGCAGAATCATCTCGTCGAGGTCAAACGGAAGTTGCGTTCCCGCCGCGATCTCACGCAGCAGTGGTGCGAGCAGACGCCACGCGTCAGCTGTGTTGCTCCACGCGGCGCGTTCTATGCCTTTCCGCGCATTGAGATCCCGGACAGTGATGAGACTTTTGTGAAGGAACTCATCCGCCAGAAGCACGTCATGGTCGTCCACGGCTCCGGCTTCGGTCAGAAACCCGGCACGCAACACTTCCGCATCGTTTTCCTCCCGGATGAGCAAACACTGACGAAGGCGTATGCGGGAATTGCGGAATTCATGAGTGAAAGGTACGGCAATCGCTGAAACAGCACCCAACGAACTCTCGACAGGCATTGGGTAGCCCCCCGGTGCATGCCGTTCTTGTCACCCATCATGCGTGTGAGTTTCATCCTCGCTCCCCTGCGTTCGCAGGATTAATTGCCGCGGTTGCTCTCCTCCCGTAAACTTTGGCCCAAGATCGAGTCGCCGAGTTTATTGGCAAACGCTCTCGAAGGAGTCTTCTTATGCTGAGGCGATCCCTGCTTGTCCTGTTTTTTGCGGCGTATTCGCTTTCCGCGCAACAGTCCCCGGTGCCGGAGATTCCATACCGCTCGGTGCCCGACTTCCTACAACTCCCATGGGATGTGTATTTCGGTGAGGTGGCTGGCGTCGCGGTGAATTCAAAAGGACATGTCTTCGTTTTCTCTCGCGGCAACACGACAGGGCCGGCGTACGGAGCAAGCGCGGCTCAACTTCTGGAATTTGATGCCAACGGCAAGTTTGTGCGTGAGATTGGCCACAACTTGTATGCCTGGTCCTATGCACATAGCGTCAAGGTCGATCCACACGACAGTATCTGGGTTACGGATAAAGGCTCGGACGTCGTAGTTAAGTTCAACCCTGAGGGGCGCGTCGCGATGGTTTTCGGTCGTAAGCAGGAAGCTTCTGACGAGGGAACCGGTCCCTTAAAGCACGTGCATCCTCCGCTGTCCCCTGAAGACGGATTGTTCCGGCAAGTAACCGATGTGGCGTGGGATGCCGCGGGCAACACTTACATCAGTGATGGCTACATCAATTCGAGAATTGCGAAGGTCGACAAGGATGGCTACTGGCTCAAGTCGTGGGGTGAACCGGGCAACAAGCCCGGGCAATTCGATACCCCACACAGCATCGCGGTCGATGCGGCAGGAAATATCTACGTCGCCGATCGTGGCAATCGCCGTATCCAGGTGTTTGATGGAGAAGGAAAATTTCTGCGCCAGATCGTCATTGATGTCCCCGTCCCACCCGATGCTCGACCCGCAATTGGCAACATAAGCGCGAACCCATCGGGTGCGAGAATGCCCGGTTCCCCTTGGGCGATCTGCATTACGCCGCCGCCGAATCAGGTCTTGTACAGTTCTGACGCATTTCCCGGACGAATCTACAAGCTCAGCCTCGACGGAAAAGTGCTTGGAATGTTCGGCAAGTCGGGCAAACAACCTGGGCAATTTGGTTGGATTCATGAGATCGCCTGCCCCTCCGAGAATGAATTGTATGTGGCTGAGCTGTTGAACTGGCGCGTGCAGAAACTGCGGCTGAACGGGCACTAGGGCTTATGACCATGGTATAATGACTATGGTCATGAAAACGATCCCCGCCGGTAAGTTCAAAGTTCATTGCCTCGCCATCATGGATGAGGTCCAGGCCAAACGCCAGGCGGTGGTGATCACCAAGCGCGGGAAGCCCGTGGCCAAGCTGGTGCCCATCGAGAAGGAGAAGGACGATATCTTCGGCTTCTTCAAGGGAAAGATCAAAATCACAGGTGATGTTGTTGCCCCAGCCTTCACTCCCGAGGAATGGGGAGATCTTTATTGATCCTCCTCGACACTCACGTGGTCGTCTGGCTCGCGTCGGGCGATGCACGAATATCCCGCCCGGCGCAGGCTGAGATTAATCAGGCTCGTCAGGCAGTGCGCGGGCTCGCTATCTCTGATTTCACCCTTGTCGAGTTGTCGATGCTATTCCGCAAGAAGCAATTCGCGCTCGCGGTCAGCCCGGAAGCCTTTTTGTCGGAAGTGGAGCGCAGATTCGTGGTCCTGCCGATCACGGCTACCATCGCGCTTCAGGCGCTCGAGTTACCCGCTGTCTATCCCAAAGATCCTGCCGACCGCATCATCGGAGCCACGGCGCTCATCGAAGACATTCCGCTTGTTACCGCCGATAACGAGATCCGGCGCTCGCGCGCTGTTCCGGTCATCTGGTAGCAAGCCGCTCGGCTTTCTCTTTGCCCGCGAATCTGTTTAAATCGAATTAGCGCAACACCGGGGGCGTAGACGGTGTTCTTTACGTTGTGGTCGACATTCATTCGCACATTCTTCCGGAAGTAGACGACGGCCCAAAATCGTGGGACGTCTGCGTCTCCATGTGCCGCTCAGCCTCGGCTGACGGCATCAGCCACATGGTTGCGACACCACACGCGAATGACCGCTACCACTACGATCGTGAATACCTCCGGGGACTCGTCGCGCACCTGCAGCAGCTCGTTGGTGACGCGCCCAAGATTTTGTTGGGATGCGATTTTCATCTTTCGTACGAGAATCTCCAGGATGCCTTCAGCAATCCGTCGCGTTACGTGATCGGCGAGACGCATTACCTGCTGGTCGAATTCAGCAATTACAGCGTCCCGCAGAACACAACGGATTCGTTCCTGAAGCTTGGTGATCTTGGAATCACGCCGGTGATTACGCATCCCGAACGGAATCCGATTTTGCGTGAGAGTCTGCCGCGAGTCGTGGAGTGGGCCGAGCAGGGATGCATCATTCAGATGACCGGCTCAGCGCTCACCGGGTTCTGGGGCGACCGCGCGCGCCGAGCGGCCCAGTGGCTGCTTGAGCATCAAGTGGTGCATCTGCTCGCCACGGACGCACACGATCTGGAAAAACGTGTGCCGATTCTTTCCACGTCGCGCGATGCGGCAGCCGAGATTGCCGGAGACGAAGTCGCAGACGCGCTCGTGATCCATAATCCGACGGCCATCATCAATGATCAGCCCCTGCCGTATTTTCCTCGTCCGTCGACCGAGAGCAGTTACCGGAAACGGTAGTTTCTTGGCTCAATTTGTTCGTCTTCGCATGGACGATCCGGTCGCTGCCTAGACTGGCCTGCGAGGCGCTGCAGAGGTTCGCGGTGGAACTTTGTCGGCTTCGTCCGGAAGAAGCTCAAGGAGCATTTTCGCGGCCCACGGGCAAGCTAAGTCGGTTTAACTTCCGGATATAAGTTGCTAAAAAACAATCGGCTTGCGACGCTTTTTTTCACACCCCTGAAGAGCTCTAAATCCTTGAGTCTGGCGCGCTTCAGTGCGAACGCACCATTCGTGTGCCGTGAAGGAACCCCGACTGGCCACAGAGTTGTTCACGAGCGACAACTCAAGATCTACCTGCTATTCCCGTATTGGGAAACACAGGGTCCCTCGACTGCATGCGTTGGCTCGCTTCGCTCTCCGACGCACTCCGCTCAGGATGACGCTGATTATTGTGGGCTGGACGGATCGCTCGCGGTGGGAGTCGAACTCGCGGCCGGAGTTGCGCTTGTAGGCGCGAGGGGAGTACTCGTGGCTGGCGCTGTGTGGGAGCTTGCAGGCACAGGATCCGATTTTGGCGAATCGGGCACGGTTGTCATCGCGCTTTCCGGATTGAGCAGATGATCCTTGCTCGGCCCCAGACCGAGGCTGATCAGAGCGCGCGAATCCGGGACCGTCTTACTCTGCCATCCGTGATCGGCCTGGAACTTCCGCATGGCGTCTTCGCTGGCCTGGTTCCATGTCCCGCTGGGCTCGCCGGTCAAATAGTGTTCCCGGATCAGTGCCTGCTGAATGGCCAACGCGCGGCCTGAGTCGATTTTCTGCTGTCCTCGCACTTTCGAAGATTTCTTGTGGGAGGAATGTTTTCCCGTCGACTTGCTCGAGGCCGAATGGTGTTTCTGGGCAGAGGTGGAAGTAGTTTTCTTGGCGCCTGTAGAGTGAGTCGGCGCGGCCTTGGCAGATGAGTTCTCTGGGGAATCCTGTCGCGGGCTCGCGGCCGCCAGCAGCGCGCACGTCAGGGTCAGGGCGCACACGGCGCCGACATCGACCTTACGAAATTTTGCACTTCGCCGAATCATTCCGATCGAAATTCTCACTTCTAAGCTTTGAAACGCAGCTTTCAGTCTTTCTTGGTTCAACTCTCGAAACCCCAAATTCTCCAGAAAAGCAAAAGCCCAGCCTGAAGAACCGGTATGGTCATCATCGCTGATCTGCTGGGACCATACCAGTTCCGGCTGGGCCAAGAACCGTTACGGAAGTGTACCGGCGTCGAAGATGGTTCCATCTTGCCGCGACGAGCCGCGCGGGCGCACCAGGAAAACCACATCCTGGCCGCTCTTCATTTGCGACTCGATCCGCGAGAAGTCTTCTTCGCTGTTCACTGGCTGTTTATTGATCTCCAGGATGATGTCGCCGCGGGCCAGGTTGACATCCTCCGCGAAGGATCCAGGCTTCACATCCTGCACGATGACGCCCTTTCCCGACGGAATGTCGAGTCGGTCCGCCATCTCCGGGGTGACTTTGCGTACCGTGACACCGAACTTGCTCGGTTTGGGGGCATTTTCGTCTTCGTTGTCCTGGTCTTCTCCCAGGCGCGAAGCGAAGAGTTTCGCTCGATCGGCGATCGTCACCGTCGCGTCTTGCGGCTTTCCGTTGCGCAGGAATCCGAGCGTGACTTTCGAGCCGGGCTTGCGCGCGGCGATCTCGGAAACCAACTCGCTTCCCTTCGTGACCTTCTTGCCGTCGACACTGGTTACGGTGTCGCCGACCTTCAGCCCCGCCTGATCCGCAGGACTGCCGGCCACGACGCTCGAGATGGGCACGCCCGAGCCGGATCCGTAGACGCGAGCGATCGCGGGATTCTCGACGGCGTCGAACATGATTCCAATCGAACCACGCGAGACCTTATGCTCAGGACCCACCAGCTGGTTGTAAACTTCGACCACAGTCCGCGAAGGAAGCGCAAAACCGATGCCAGCGTAGGCGTTCGTCTCGCTCAGAATCGCGGTGTTGATGCCGATGACTTCGCCATTCAAGTTGACCAGCGGTCCGCCGGAGTTGCCGGGGTTGATCGCCGCATCGGTCTGAATGAAAGTCTGGAACTGCCGGCCGGGAACGATGTCACGGCCCTTAGCCGAAACGATGCCAGCCGTGACGGTACCAGCCTGGCCGAACGGGCTGCCGATGGCCAGTACCCAATCGCCGACCTGCATGCCGTCAGAGTTACCCATCTTCGCGGCGGGCAGCGGACGGTCCACCTCGACCTTGATCACCGCAAGATCCGTTTCCTGGTCCGTGCCGATGACTTTTGCCTCGTGCTGGACTCCGGGCGGATCCTCTTCAAAGCGCACGCGAATGCGGTCGGCTTTCTCCACCACGTGCCGGTTGGTCAGGATGTAGCCCTTGGCATCGACAATCACGCCAGATCCCAACGAGCGTTCGCGGATCGTTCCCTCGCCGGGCCCACCTTGGCCTAACCCCTGACCCGGACCACCGAAGAAATGGTTGAAAAAGTCGTCCAGGCCGCCACTGTCATCGCCGTCGTCGGGACTCTGCTGCCCTCCGCGGCGGCGGTGCGGGTTCTTGATCGTCGATTCGGTGTTGATATTGACGACGCTGGGCTCGAGCTGCTTGGCGATCTGCGCGAAAGCCTGGGACAAGGGATTATTGGTCGGCTGCGGGGCAGGCAGCGTCAGCGGAGTGGGGTCGCCGCTTTTCTGGCCTTCTTTGCCCTTTACCTCCGACGAAATCAGGGTCCCGATCAAAATGCCAACCGACAGGGTCGCGAGAACGCTCAGCGTATAGACCCAGCGGTGAGCTTTCATGCGCATCCACATTGCGCCTGAATCCATATGGTTACCTTCCTCCGAAACTCTTAAATCCTTAATAGTATACCTATTGATTGAACGCGACCGGTGTTGCGATCTGGGCTCCAAGCCAAGGCGAGGACACGGGGGGCGTCTAGTGGTTAGACGCAAGAGGACCCGAAATCGTTTTACCGCAGATTCCGGGAAAAGGGGTTATCAACGTGCGTCGGCTGTCTTAAGAAGCGGCAATTACCGACTTATTCGTACCTTAGCGCGACCACGGGATCTACCTGGGTGGCACGG
>Ga0126378_10001106_pt1 | contig 20123 bp, 21 predicted proteins | sample PanSoiMetPlot_23_FD_92587 | JGI IMG/M metagenome (GOLD analysis project Ga0126378, IMG submission 92587) | Tropical forest soil microbial communities from Panama - MetaG Plot_23 | ecosystem: Environmental > Terrestrial > Soil > Tropical forest > Bulk soil | place: Panama | collected 2016-02-17
AGTGCGTCCCGATGCCGTCCGAACGCCCGCTCGTCGATCACCGCACCCATGAACAGTGACAGGTCAGCGGCGACGTCTCCCATCGTCAGGGCCTCGGCCGTGTCGATGAGCTGGTCCTTCATCCGCTCCCACACGCTGCGCGCCACGTAGGCACGAGAAGCGGCCGAGCACTTCTGGCCTTGGTACTCAAAGGCTCCCCGGACCAGGGCGGTGACCAGAACGCTCGGGTCGGCTGAGGGATGCGCGATCACGAAGTCCTTGCCGCCGGTCTCCCCGACCAGGCGGGGATAGCCGCGGTAGGAGGCGATGTTCTCCCCAACCGTCCGCCAGAGGTGCTGGAACGTCGCGGTCGACCCAGTGAAGTGCACACCCGCCAGGTCCGGATGTCGCAACGCGACATTGGACACGGCCGCGCCGTCGCCGGTCACCAGGTTGATCACGCCGGGCGGCAGGCCAGCTGCCTCCAGCAGCCGCATCAAGTAGTGCGCCGAAAGCTGCTGCGTCGGAGACGGCTTCCAGATCACCACGTTGCCCATCAGAGCCGGAGCGGACGGGATGTTCCCAGCGATCGACGTGAAGTTGAACGGCGTGATCGCTAGCACGAACCCCTCGAGCGGGCGGTACTCCATCCGGTTCCAGATACCGGGGGCGCTCGCTGGCTGCTCGGACAGCAGCCGCCGACCGTAGTGAACGTTGTACCGCCAGAAGTCGATCAGCTCGCAGGCCGCGTCGATCTCGGCCTGGAACACCGACTTGGACTGGCCGAGGATCGTCGAGGCGTTGATCACCTGTCGCCAGGGCCCCGCCAGCAGGTCAGCCGCCTTGAGAAAGATCGCTGCCCGGTCGTCGAACGACAACGCTCGCCAGGCCGGCGCCGCAGCCCTGGCCGCCTCGATCGCGGCGGACACGTCGGCGTCCGTGGCGTTTCGGAGCTGGCCGAGCACGTGCCGGTGATTGTGCGGCTGGACGACGTCAATGGTCTCACCGCCGCCGTGGACTTGACGGCCGCCGATCGTCATTGTCAGCTCGGCACGCTCGCCAGCGAGATCCTTGATCGTCTGCTCAAGCGTCGATCGCTCGGGGCTGCCAGGGGCGTATCCCTTGACCGGCTCATTCGTCGGAATCGGGACATTCGTTACAGCATCCATGACAGCGCTCCTTGCTAACCCGACGACAGTGGCGGCATCACCCATGGTGCCACGAGTAGCCAAATTGTCGGTCGGCCCGCTGCTAAGGCACCTGTTCTGCCTGCTCAGATGCCTACGGGCGGGGCTGCCCGGCGCCTAGAACCGGCGTCGTTATCCTGGAACCGGGCCGAAAAGCGCGCCCGGCAGCTCGAGTCACACGCGGCTAACGGGGGGCGCCATGACTCAGCTCGTGCGGCAAGTCAACACGCCCAGCGCGACCATAAGCGGGTCAGTTCCCGCTTGGACGGTCGTCTCAGCGACGCTTTGTCCGGTCGCCCTCGTCGGTGGCTGGCTCGTTGCGGGCGCATTGCAGCCGACCTCCTATAACCCCATGCAGCAGACCATGAGCGTGCTGGCCGGACAGCCTGGCACCGATCCCTGGATCATGACCGGGGCGCTGTTTGTGGTGGGCGCCACCCAGTTCGTCACGGCCGCCGGGCTGCATGCAGTGGGCATGCCCGCTCGGGGCCTGCTGGTGGCGACCGGGCTGTGCACGTTTGGCGTCGCTCTCACACCGGAGCCCACGGCAGGCCCAACCCCGCTGCACCTAGCCTTCGCCGCGAGCTGCGTGTTCACGACGGCGATCTGGCCAATCTTCGTCGGCAGGCGGCCGCCGACCTTCTCCTGGGCGGTCAACTACTACGCCTGCGCGGCCGTTACCGGGTTCTTCGCCGTCTTGTCTGGCTGGGTAGTGTTCGCCAGCTTTGGCGGCGACCTCGGCCTGGCTGAGCGGGTCACTTCGACCGCTCTGGGGCTATTTCCCCTCATAGTCATCCTCAGCCTGCGGCGTGCGACGGGCAGGGCCGGGAGCGGCGCCCAGGTTGCGGCGCCAGGACGGCGAGCTTCAGGATGCGAAGTCAGTTAGCTCCTGAGTGGCGTACCACTGCAGCTCATGCCCGTCGGCGCCGTCAACGATGAACTGGGCATCCTCGTCGCCGGCGTCCGCATCGGTCAGCGCCGCGACAGCGGCGGACACGTCGGCGGCGGCAGCAGCGTCGTCAACCAGGCCTGAGGCTACAACGCGGGTCGGCACCGGACCACGTACCGCCACCAGGCCAGGCTCGTCGAACCCTGCCTCGGCCAGGACCTGGTCATCCGGCACATCGACAGCGAGCACAACCCGTCGCCGCGGCGCGTCTGGGGTAGCCGCGAGCAGCCGCAGTGACTCCCTCGCCGCGTGCATCATCGCAACGTACTCGAGTTCTTCGATGTCGCCGCCGGAATACCACTCCCGGAGCGCGGGCGTGACGGCATAGCCGCGGACCGGCGACACCGGGATCTGGCCGGAGCGCAGCATCTCGGCTACGGCCGGCAAGGTAACAGGCACATAAACGCGCACGACAGGCCCCGAAGTGCTACGGGATAGGCCTATGAGTCTGCCAGGCCGACCACGCTAGGTTCAGCTAATCGGCCGACCTTGACCCCCAAGGGCCGCAACGACGGTCGCGACTGCAGTTTCGAGCGACTCGTGCTCCCACACCCGCACCACGCTCCAGCCCGCGGCGGCCAGGGCAGCGTCAGCGGCTCGGTCGCGCGCCACGTTCCTGGCCAGTTTCGGCTCCCAGTACCATGTGTTCGCGGCTGGCTGCGAGCCGTGCTCGGGACAGCAGTGCCAGAAACAGCCGTCGACGAAGACCGCGACCCGGCGCGCTGTGAACGCGATGTCGGGCCGAACCCGGGCGCCGTCAAGATCTAGCCGGTAGTCCTTGCGATACCGGTAGCCATGCTTGTGAAGAGCGCGCCGCAGCGCCAATTCGGGCTTGGTGTCCTTACGCCGGTTGGCCCGCATATTGGCGGCACGACCCGGACTGGCCGGGTGCGGGTAATCACGCACAGTCGCTGAAGGAAGCACCCAGCAAGTTCGCCACCTGCTGTGCTGTGTCCGCGGCGGCGCTGTGCAGCACTCCGGTGAAGCCGAGCTGCTCAGCCGCGCTGATGTTCGCTTCAATGTCGTCGATGAAGACGCACTCCTCCGGCACCAGGCCCAGCAACTGCGCCGCATACAGGAAGATCCGTGGCTCGGGCTTGCGCATCCCGACCTCGCCCGAGATCACCACCGCGTCAAACATGTCAGGGAAGATCTCGGTCGGATAACCCCCGCCCCACGAGTTCGACAGCAGCCCGGTCGGCACGCCGCCGGCCTTGAGCTTTCGGAACAGGGCCAGCATTTCCTGATCGAGTGTCTGCCCTGCGAACATGCGGGCGAGCAGTCCAGGACCCGCGACCGGACCGCCGTCCTCGAGCACCAGCTCTTTGGCCAGCGCACTCTCGAACTCGTCGTTCGTCCACTCGCCGCGCTCAAGCGCGTGAATCGGGTTGTGATCCTCGCCGTCGGAGTAAGCCTGCATCACCCATTGACGCATGACTGCGACGTAGCTTCGGCGGTCGATGCCGTCGGCGACGAGCCAGGCATTGACGCTGTCGGCGATGGGGCTGGTCATGACGCCGCCCCAGTCGGTGATCACGCCTCAGTTCTGCCACAGGCCGATCGTAAACGAACCAGGACGTGGTCTCGCCCTTCTGCTGACGGGCCTTGGCGGGCTGATGCGACAATCGCGCCATGGATCGCTTGGCAGTTGTCACCGGAGCAAGCAGCGGGATCGGAGCCGCCTCGGCCATCGGGCTCGCGAAGGCCGGCTACCACGTCGTGCTCACCGCGCGGCGCGCGGATCGGCTTGCGCAAGTCGCCGCGGACATCAGCAACGTCGGCGGCAGCGCCGCAGTCCAGGTCCTGGACGTCACTGACCGCACAGCGGTGGACGGACTCGCGGCTTCGCTAGACCGCTGCGACGTTCTGCTCGCCAATGCCGGCGGCGCCGTCGGCGCGGACACCATCGCGAACAGTTCTGCCGCCGACTGGCAGGCCATGTACAGCGTGAACGTGCTAGGCACCCTGAACGTGACGCAAGCGTTGCTCCCCATGCTCATCGCCAGCGGGGCGGGCACGGTCGTGCTGATGGGCTCGACCGCGGGCCTCATCAGCTACGAAGGCGGCGGCGGGTACGTGGCGGCAAAGCACGGCACGCACGCGTTCGCCGAAACGCTGCGTCTAGAGCTGTTCGACCAGCCCGTCCGCGTCGTAGAGATCGCGCCCGGCATGGTGCGGACAGCCGAGTTCGCCGTCAACCGGTACCGCGGCGACGCCGACAAAGCCGCGGCCGTGTACGCCGGCGTCGCCGAACCACTGACCGCCGAAGACGTCGCGGACGCGGTGGTCTGGTCCGTGACGCGTCCCGCTCACTTCAACGTCGACCTCATGGTGATCCGGCCCCGAGCACAGGCAGCTCAGCACAAAGTCCACCGGGTCTTCTGAACGTAGTTACTGGACTGCGGCGGTATAGCGCACCCTGCTCAGCCGGGCCATGACCGCCCGAACCACCGGTTAGCCCGTCTGGGTGACCTTGCTCAGGCCGCGCGGCTGGTCCGGGTTGATGCCGAGCCGCCGGGCAAGCGCCTCGGTCAGCAGCTGACCGGGCACGATCAGGCCCATGGGGGCCAGCCACTCCGGCAGTGCAGGCCCCGGCAGCGCCAAACTGCATGCATCCGCCAGCGCTGACCCGCCGCCGATCCCGATCGCGCTCGCACCGGCCCCGGTCACCCGCCGCGCGAGGTCGATGGTGCCGGCCAGCGTCGGCCCGGAGTTCGCGGCGACCACGATGGCCGGCGTCTTCGCGTCCACCACCGCGATAGGACCGTGCAGCAGGTCAGCCCACGACAACCCCATCGCATGCAGGTAACACGCTTCCTTGAGCTTGATCGCCAGTTCCAGCGCGGCTGCATAAGCCAAGCCCCGCCCCGACACCACGACACCGTGCACCGCAGCTAGCTGCGCGATGATCGGCTCGAGGTCGAGTGGCATGGCGAGCAGCGATGAGATGGCGTCCGGCACTGCCATCAGCTCGGCCGGATCCAGCGGCGCCCCGAGGCCGAGCGCGAGCACCGCCAGCGCAGCTAGCTGCGTCGTGAAGGTCTTGGTGGCTGGCACCGCTTGCTCGACACCGGCCTCGGTCACCAACGCGACCTCGGCTGCCTCCGCAAGCGGCGACGAAGCGCCACCGTTGGTGATCGCCAGCGTGCGCGCGCCGCAAGCCTTGGCCCATTCCAGACTCTCGACGATCTCCGCGGTGCGGCCCGACTGGGACAGCGCAACGGCCAGCACGCCGTCGAGGTCCACCGTGGCCCGGTACGTCGTCGCGATCGACGGCGAACCCAGGGTGGCCAGGCGACCTGCATACGCCTGGATCAAGTAGCTGCCGTAGACCGCCGCGTTGTCGGAGGTGCCGCGGGCGATGAACAACACCGCCTTGGTATCCGCCGCGAGATTCGTCACCTCGTCCCGGCGGGGCAAAAGCGCATCGATGGTGGCCCGCAATGCCGTCGGCTGCTGCGCGATTTCCTGGCGCATCAGCGACGGGCCAACCCCGTTCCCCGCTTGCATGTCCTGATCCCTTTCGGTCACACCCGCAGCAACGCCCGCGTGGCGTCGGCGCCATCTGTATACACCAGGCGGCCGCCTTGCCATGTCGCTCGGGTGCGCAGCTCGGGGCTCAGCCAGACCAGGTCGGCGGTCGCACCGGGGGCGATGCGGCCGAGGTCAGGTCGGCCAATGAGGTCCGCGGGGATGCGGGTGGCAGCGGCGACTGCGGCGGCGAGTGATACGCCGGAGCGGACGGCGTTCGCGACCGCCACGTCCATCCGCAGCGCCGAGCCGGCCAGCGTCCCGTCGCTGCGGATGGGCGGCGCGCCCGGTGACGGCGGCAGCGTGACAGGCTCACCGCCGAGGAGGTACTCCCCTGGCGGCATGCCGGCCGGGGCCGCGGCGTCGGTAACCAGCGCGATCCGGCCAGGCGCAGCGCGGAACGCCAGGCCGCAGACCGGTCCGGCCACGTGATGCAGGTCGGCGATCAGTCCGCTGGTCAGCCGCTCGTCGACGAGAGCTTGGCCGACCACGCCAGGTTCCCGGTGACCAAGCGGCCGCTGCGCGTTGAACAGGTGGGTCACCATCCGCGCCCCGCGACTGGCCGCGGCAGCGACCTGTTCGGCGGTCGCGTCGCTATGCCCGACGCTGACTAGTACGCCGGCCGCGGTCAGTTGGTCGATGGCCGCCAGCGCGCCGGGGCGCTCGGGCGCCAGCGTGAGCAGTCGCAGCAGCCCGCCGCCAGCCTCGATCAGCGCGGCGACGGCCCCGGGTGCTGGGTCGGTGATCCAGTTCGGGTTGTGCGCGCCGGGCCGGGCCGGCGAGATGAATGGCCCTTCCAGATGCACCCCGAGGACGCGTGCGCCGCCGAATGACAGGTCACTGACGAATCCGGCCGCGGTCGACAGCGCCGTGATCAGGCTGTCGACCGGCGCGGTGATCAGCGTGGGCAGGAACGCCGTCGTGCCCGTCGACGTGATCTTGCCCGCCACGTCAGCCCAGCCTGCGGCGTCGGCAGTCTGGAACTCTGCGCCAAAGTAGCCGTTCACCTGAAGGTCGACGAACCCGGGCACCAGGTAGCCGTCGGGCAACGTCACGTCGGCGTGCCGCTGTGGTTCCGTGGCGACGCGGCCGATGAGACCGTCGGTTAGTTCGACACACCCGTTGCCGGGAACGGGGTCAGTTACATCCGCAGCCGTCAGCAGTTGTGCGGCAGCGATCAGCACTCCCGCAGCCCCTCAGCCGCCGACGCGGCCCAGCACGCCGCTGCGGGCCGACGTGACTCGGGCCGCTGCGGCGATGAATTCCTGCATCTCCGCAGCCACAAGGTCTGGTCGCTCCATCATGGCGACGTGCCCTATACGAGGCAGCACGACGGCCCGGCCATACCGGAACGACCGTGCCGCCCGTGCAGCCAAGGCCGGGTTCACCAGCCGGTCGTGGCTGCCGTGAATGATCAGCGTCGGTGCGACGACGCGGGACGCGTCCCGCCATAGGGACCCCGATCCGGCCCGCGTGTATTCGGTGACGAGGGCGCGGCCCGACTTCAGCAGTGCGTCGCCGGAGTAGTCGAGGCCGTCGCGCCGGATTACCTCGGCCACGGCTTCCGCGCGCCGGTCGCGATGGAAGAGGCTGGGGTCAACGAAGAGGTCGTTGATCGTCCGGTCAGTCCGCCGCTCCGGCGGAATTCTCTGCAGCCGCTTCAACAACCTCGTGCCAATGCCCGGTGCGCTGACCAGAGCTAGTCGCATCGGCAGCAGCCGTGGCCGCAGGTCGGGCAGCGCTGGCGAGATCAACGTGAGCGTGCGGACCAGGTCGGGCCGCCGGGCCGCGATCCGGGTGCTGACCGCTCCGCCGAGCGAGTTGCCGACAAGGTGCACCGGCCACGTCCCGAGCTTTTCGATCAGTGCGATGACTGCTGCGGCGCGCGCGTTCAGGGAGTAGTCGCCGTCGGCTGGCGGCGGCGAGAATCCAAAGCCGGGCAGATCAATGGCGGCGCTGGCCAGCCCCGGGGCGCCGCGTTCTGCATGACTGAGCAAGCCCATGAGATCGGTCCAGTTCGTCGCAGAGCCGCCGAGGCCGTGGACGAAGACACCGTGTTCGCTGACTCCATCCGCGCTTGCCGGGGCAGCCCGGACAAAGACCTCGCCAATACCCAGCCTGACGAGCTCGCCTGGCCACGGCGAGATCGGGCCGCCCGGCCCTGCCTTGGCGCCCGGGTTCGTGACGGGCGCTGAGCCGTTGCTGTGAGCCGGTGTTGAGCCGTTGACCTGCGGGAACGACGAGTCAGCCTGGAATTGGTCAGTCATGCCGTCCAAGCGTACCCGCCGGTACAACGGCGATTAAGACGGGCTACATGCCCTTCATGAGGCCGACTGTGTTCCCCGCAGGATCGACGAAGAACGCGATGGTCGGCCCGTTCGGCACGTCCATTGGCGGCATTGCGGTCTGGCCGCCCAGCGTGCCGATCCTGTCGAGGGCGGCCTGCACGTCGTCGACCGATACGTAGAACGTAGCGTGCGCCCCGCCGGTTGGGTGCGGACCGACGCCGCCGGGAATGCCGCCCTCGCCAGCCGTCACCATGCCGTAGTTCATTTCATTGTCGGCATCGACCTGCCAGTCGAAGGCCTGGGCGTAGAAGTTCTGCAGTGCTCCTGCGTCGGGTCCGGTGATCTCGAACCAGGCAACCGGGTCAGCCATGACTCCTCCTAGAGTCCTTGAGCATTGTTGTGTGCACCGTCGCGCGGCGTAGGTCGCGCTCAGCCAGCTCGCTTGCGCGGCCTAGCCGTCGTCTCGTCGTCCTTGGCCGCAGCCTTTCCCTTGCCCGCCTTGCCGCTTACCGCCTTGGGCTTAGCCGCAGCGGTCTTGTCGGCACTGGACTTGCCGCTCGGGCTAGCCGAGCCGGCCTTGGCTGCCGCGAGGCTCGCCCGCAATGCATCGGCCAGGCTCGACGTGTCGCCGGCCTCGGCGTGCGGAGCTTCGAGCTGGAATACTTCCCGACCCTCAGTCTTGGCGGCCACCAGCTCGAGCACGGCCTCGCGGTAGCTGTCGTGGTATTCGTCCGGATCGAAGTCGACGGTCATGGAGTCGATCAACGACTCGGCCATCCGTAGCTCCTGCGGGCGAACTTCAATGTCGTCGTCCAGGAAGCTGAAGTCCGGGGTGCGAACCTCATCGGGCCACAGGAGCGTCTCCAGCACGAGTACTCCCTCCCGCACCCGCAGGATCGCCAGGGACTCACGCTGGCGAAGCGCAACCTGGGCGATGGCGACCTTGCCCGATTCCTCGAGCGCGTCGCGCAGCAGACTGTAGGCCCGCGCACCGGCCGCTTCCGGCTCAAGGTAATAGCTCTTGTTGAACAGCATCGGGTCGAGCTGGTCAGCCGGGCAGAACTGCACGACCTCGATGTTCTTGGTGGTCGGCAGCGGCAGTTCGGCCATGTCCTCCTCGGTCAGGACCACCATCTCGCCGTCGGCAAGCTCATAACCCTTAGCGATGTCCTCGTAGGGCACTTCCTGGTCATCGATCGAGCAGAACCGGCGAAACCTGATTCGGCCGCCGTCTTCGCGGTGTACCTGCCGGAAGGCGATGTCCTTCTGCTCCGTGGCCGTATAGAGCTTCACGGGAATCATGACCAGGCCGAACGAGACTGCCCCCTTCCACATGCTTCGCATGGCATCTCCTTACCCCGAGCCGGTTCGGGTATTAATTCTCACCTTGATCTGGCGCGAATGTCAGCCAAGGTCGGGTAGTGATACAAAGAGTGTTGTTCGCATTCCGTAATTCGGCAATATGTTCGAGTGCTGATTTGCAGAGGAGGCGCCGTAATGAGCGACATGGGCCTTGACGAGCCAGACATTGAGGCACCGGACGCCGACGCCGCGGAGCAGCACCTAGACGTAATACCCGAGCCCGACGCCAACGACCAGGCTGGTGTGGTCGAGAAGCCTCCGCTTGAGGCGAACGAGGCTGATGCCGCCGAGCAAGGTCGGGTGGTTATCCCAGATGATGACGAATACCGTTAATCGGGCGGTGCCAACGGGCTGGTCGTAAGATTGCCTCCTACACGGGTGCGCGGCCATAACCGCCAACCGCGAGCAACCACCTTTCCGGAGTGATCGTTGTCCGTTTCGCCGCAGGCTAAGTCCGGCAATACGCGGCTACCGCGCCCGGCGCGCAGGCTGCAGCTACTTGGCGCTGCTCGTGACGTCTTTGTCGCCCAGGGCTACCACGCAGCCGCTATGGACGAGATCGCCGAGCGCGCTGGCGTCAGCAAGCCCGTGCTCTATCAGCACTTCCCCGGCAAGCTCGAGCTGTACCTCGCGCTGCTCGATGAGAGCGCCGACGAGCTAGTCCGGACGGTGAGCGAAGCTCTTTCCTCAACGACGGAAAACCGGGAGCGGGTCCCGGCTACCTTCAAGGCCTTCTACGACTTCGTCGCTGGCACCAGTGAGGCGTTCCGTCTGGTCTTCGAGTCCGACCTCAGCAACGAGCCGGCCGTGCGCAGGCGGGTGGACAGGGCCATCTACGACTGCGCCGACATGGTCAGCCAGTTCATCCGTGAGGACGCAGGCGTCAGCGATGCCGAGGCATACCTGCTCGGCATCGCGCTGGTCGGAATGGCCCAGGTCAGCGCCCGGTACTGGCTGAGCACGAATCAGGAGATCCCGAAGGATGCCGCCGAGCAGCTCATCGCCAGGCTGGCCTGGCGCGGCATCAGTGGCTGGCCGCTGGCGGTCGATCACCCGAGTGCCGGATAGGAGATCCGTGGAAGTCAAGATCGGCATTCAGTCGGCTCCTCGTGAGCTGGTCATCGAGACAGACGCGCAAGCCGATGAGGTTGAGGCCGCGCTCAAGACTGCTGTCGAGGTCAAGGGCGGCGTCTTTGTGCTCGCAAATGCCAAGGGCGGCCGGGTTCTGATACCCGCGGAAAAGATCGCTTACCTTGAAATCAGCGGCAACGAGCAGCGCCGGGTTGGCTTCAGCAGTCTCTGATCTTCGCCTCGCCTGCGGTTAGCTCAGTTATGAGGCGTCCAGCCCGAGCGCCGCCATTCGCGCTGCGTGGGCGTCGGTCACCTGAGCGAACATCCGGCCGACGTCGCCGAGTTGGCTCGTCGCGTCGCCCGCCAGCAGCCTGGCCAGCGGCTCCCGTTCGGCTGCCACGCGCTGAGCCTGGCTGAGCGCCTCCCCCACGAGCCGCCGCGACCACAACGCCAGCCGGCCAGCCAGGCGTGGATCGCGCTCGGTCGCCTCGCGCACCCGGGCGATCACGAACTCTGAATGCCCGGTGTCGGCGAGGACAGTCAGCACGAGTCCCCGGGTGGCCGGGTCCAGCACCTGCGCCACCGCCCGGTAGAAATCAGCGGCGATCCCGTCGCCGACATAAGCCTTAACCAAGCCCTCAGGCCAGTCAGCCGGAGCGGTCCTAGCGTGAAAGGCATCGACAGCGGCGACGAACGGCTGCATGACTGCCTGCGGGTCCGCCGACATCTCTTCGATCCGGCGTTGCAGCAGCTGGAAGTGCCCGAACTCGACAACAGCCATCTCGGCCAGCGCTGTCTTGTCAGACAGCGAGATCGCCAGCGCGGCATCGTCAGACAGCCGGAAGAACGCGGTCAGCGAGGCATAGGCGAGCAAGCCCAGAAGATCAAGTACGCCGTCAGGTGGCAGCGCAGCGGCTGCCGGCGTACTCGGGTCACCTCCTGCGTTGCTCACGACCGCAGGGTAGACCACGACGACGTTCAGCCGCCACGCGACGCTGGTTCGCGGGCTAAGCACGGTTGACTTGGTAAACTCGCTGGCGATCTACACCAGGAATGTGGTCATCCCCGACCGCGTTATAAGAACTATTGGCGCGACGATCGCCTCGCAACTTCGTAGCCGGCGATTGACGTGCTGCTTCTCCTCCGCGACAGCGTGGCCAGCGCTGCGCATTAGCGCAGCCTGTCTCGATGACAAGGCCTGTCCCGATGACAGCGCCTGCCTCACCGGAGGGGCCACTTGCCAGTCCCTGGCAGTCTCTGCCCAGGCGCACCGTGCGCCCGGCTGCCACGGGCCCTGATAGAGGCGGATTGCCCTGACTACATTGACATCGAGCATGGACGACAGCTCAGAGATTGAGCTTGCAGGCGCCGCGGCACCCGCGAGCGCCAAGACCTTCCGCGACTTCGGCATCGCCGAGCCCATCTGCGCGGCCCTCGAAGCTGAGGGCATCACCACAGCTTTCCCGATCCAGGCGCTGACCCTTCCGATCGCGCTGGACGGCCACGACCTGATCGGCCAGGCCCGTACCGGCACTGGCAAGACGCTGGCCTTTGGGATTCCTATTCTCGAGCGCCTGGACACGGCACACCGCCAGGCCGCATCACCCCGTTCCCTCATCGTTGTGCCGACACGTGAGCTAGCGATCCAGGTTGCCGACGACTTGCGCCTTGCCGGCGGGCGCCTCGGCGCCCACATCGTGACCGTGTACGGCGGACGCGCCTATGAGCCGCAGATTGACGCGCTGGCCAGTGTCGACGTCGTCGTCGGAACGCCTGGTCGGCTGCTCGACCTCGCCCGGCAGGGCCACCTGAAGCTCGGGAAGGTCGCGACACTCGTCCTCGACGAGGCCGACAAGATGCTTGACCTCGGCTTCCTGCCTGACGTCGAGCGCATACTCCAACTGACGCCAGCGAGCAGACAGACGATGCTCTTCTCTGCGACGATGCCGGGCGAGATCGTGACGCTTGCGAGGCGGCACTTGACCCGCCCGATGCACATCAGGGCCGAGCAGCACGACGAGCCGCAGCACGTCCCGTCGACCGAGCAGCACGTGTTCCGCGCACACCAAATGGACAAGGTCGAGGTGCTGGCCCGGATTCTGCAAGCCGAGGGTCGCGGGCTGACGATCGTGTTCTGCCGGACTAGGCGGTCTTGCGACCAAGTCGCGACGACGCTGACGACCAAGGGCTTCGCGGCCGCGGCCGTGCACGGTGACCTCGGCCAGAGTCAGCGTGAGCGGGCCATGCGAGCGTTCAGGTCCGGCAAGGTCGACGTGCTCGTCGCCACCGATGTCGCCGCTCGCGGACTCGACGTCGACGACGTGACGCACGTGGTCAATTACGAATGCCCCGAGGACGAGAAGGCGTACCTGCATCGCATCGGCCGGACCGGCCGCGCCGGACGTGACGGCGTAGCCGTGACGTTCGTCGACTGGGCTGACCTCAGCCGCTGGAAAGTTATTAACGACGTTCTGAAGCTCGACTTCGCTGATCCGGTGGAGACGTACTCGACGTCGGAGCACCTCTACATGGCGCTGAACATTCCGGCCGGCGCCAAGGGACTGCTGCCCAGAGACCAGCGCGGGCGCGCCGGACTCGAGGCGGAGTCGCTGGAAGATATTGGCGAGACGGGCAAGACGCGATCACAGTCCTCGTCGCGCGGCAGCCACGGGCGCGACGGTCGGGCCGGCTCGACCCGTTCGCGTGGCCACGGTGGCGACGGCGACGGGCGCGAGGCTGACCCGCGGACGCCGCGCTCCCGGCGCCGGACCCGTGCCGGTGAGCCTGCTGCCAGCCGGCCTGCTGCCGGTCAGTCCGGCAGCGGTCAGTCCCGAGCCGGTCAGTCCAGAGCCGGTCAGTCCCGTGCCAGTCAGTCCCGTGCCAGTCAACCTGGGGCCGGAGGACCGACAACAACTGGTGCGGCTGGTTCCAGTGCGCATGTTGCCGACTCCGCGGCTGGTCCAGCTGGTTCGGCTGGTCTTGCTGGCAAGCCACGCAGGCGACGCTCGCCACGCGGGCGTAGTGGCGGTCAGCCAGCGGTAAGCGAGTAGCCCGCCGCTCGCTCCGCTCGCAACTCAGCTCCCCGCTCGCGGCGCAGCTCCCTCCTTCGCAACTCCGCTCCCCGCTCGCAACTTCGCTCCCTCCGCTCGCGACGCAGCTCCTCCGCTCGCGATGCAGCTGCCCCGCTCAGCACGTCAGCGGCACGTGACCCGTCGATGTCGCGGGTTTTGACCGGATATCGACGGGGCATCATGGCGTTGGCGCCGGAACCCTCTCAGCTAATCCTGCGTTATTTGACTGTTACATTTGAGCTGTCTCCCGATAGGCTGCGACCTCGTGAGCACACCCCGGTCCCTGGAAATGCCGGATCATGTCCGGTCTGCGTCAGTTCAGACGACTCGCGGTAGTTTCGCCATTCTGGAAGCCCAGCCCTGCCGGGGGGTGAGTTACCGACGGCCGGCCCTGCTGGTCCCCGGCTTCACCGGAAGCAAGGAGGATTTCCTCGCCATCCTGGAGCCGCTGGCCTCGGCGGGTCGCCATGTTTACGCGATCGATCAGCGGGGTCAGTTCCAGAGTCCGCACGCCGTTGCCCGGGCCGACTACGCAGCGCCCGAACTCGCAGCGGACGTGCTAGCTATCGCCGCCGCCGTCGCGGCTGACGCCGGTGGCATTCACCTCGTGGGCCACTCCATGGGCGGGCTCATCGCGCGCGAGGCCGTGCTGATGCGAAAAGCCTCGTTCTTGTCGCTGACCCTGCTCAGCTCTGGGCCGGGGGCGATGGCCGGCCAGCGGGCCGCGAGCTTGACCGAGTTGCTCGCGGTGCTCGACCCTGACAACGGCGAAGCCACAGACGACCGGGCAATGCTCGCGGGCCTGGTCCGACGCATCTGGCACGATCAGCTGGAGCCGCAGGCCCGTGCCGACGGCACGAATGATCACGTCATCGCGTTCTTGCGGGAGCGGACGCTCCGGACCTGCCCGATCCACTACATCGCGATCGCCCGGTACTTGCTGACCTGCGTCGACCGCACAGACGAGCTTGCCGAGGTGGCCGGCGCCGCGGGCCTGCCGACCATGGTCGTGTATGGCGAGAACGACGACGCGTGGCCAACCGAAGAGCAGGCCCAGATGGCTAAGCGCCTAGACGCCGACCGCGCCTGCATCCCCGGCGCCGCACATTCGCCAGCCGTGGAGGCGCCGGTGACGACGTCGAGCATCCTTACCAAGTTCTGGAATAACGCCGAGCGCCGGCAGCCCACTGTTCACTCGTGCGGGCGCCAGCACCACCGCCCTGCCAGTGAGCCCGCGCGATCCACCGGCCTGGCAGCTACCGGCTAAGGAATGACGGGGACGAGTAGGCGGGCCTGGTAGTCCGGCCCCCAGTGCAGTGTCGCCTTGCCCTTCGGGCCTTTCTGGTATGCGGCCGGGAACTGTCCGGTCAGCAGGTTGGTTGGCCACAGCCAGCGGCCCGCGACGACCAGCCGCAGAGTCTCGCCCGACCGGAAGAAGGTCGCGGACGGGCCGAGAGCTATGTCCACCGGCACGATCTGCCCCGGACCCAGCGGCTGCCGGTGAGTGCAGGCCGGTACCGGGTCGAACGGCCGGGAACTCTGCTCGTCGAGGGCCCGCAGCGAGGCTTTCAGCCAGCCGGTAGTGACGCGATCGCGGCCGAATCCGTACGAGCCTTCGAAGGGGACATAGGTACGGCCGCGCCATTTCTCAACGCCGGCGACGAGGTCGATGTCGTCAGCGCCCTGCGCTTCCACCCAGAGCCGCAGGGCCATCGGCCCGGTGAGCTCGGTGTCCGCGGTGGGCGTCCACTCCCAGCACGCACCCCGCGAGCGCATGTCGAAGGTGATACTGCCCGCCGCCGACGACGGCGTTACGGCGAGCCCAGCGGCAGTGAGGTACAGGGCTGTCCATTCGGTGCGCGCTAACGGAAAGTTGTCCTCCTCCCGAACGCTCGTCATGACATCACGGCTTTCGCGGACCTCGAGCCGGACCCGCGGTGGCGCGGGAACATCGTGGCCGCGCAGGTACCTGTCGAAGAACCGCAGCTGCGCGGCGCGGGCTTCGGGCGAGTAGAACGTGGCCCACTTGCCGCCGCGGTGGGTGTACAGGAATCGGTCCGTGCTGGCGATGCGCTCCCACCCGCGGACCGAGCCGCGGCCATGCAGGTTGTTATCGGAGAAGCTGCCGCAGATCAGCGCGGGCACGCAGATGCTGGACAGGTCCGGCACCAGCGCGCGCCACCACTCATCGCGCAGCGGGTGGCGGCGGCTCTCCTCGGTCAGCCGGTAGGTCAGGCGGACCCGCCGCAGGGCGACATTCCACATCCGGCTGAAGCCGTACTCGCGGATGCCACCCGGGCGCATCAGGTCTCGGTAGGCATCGGTGAAGCCTTCCCAGGGACAGATCGCCTTCAGGCTGGGCGGCTGCCGTGCGGCCGCTTTCCACTGCGAGATGGCCAGATAGGACACGCCGATCATGCCGACGGCGCCGGTGCTCCACGGCTGGACCGCTGCCCACTCGATCAGGTCGTGGACGTCGTCGCCTTCTTGATCGGACATCAGGCTGGCTGTCCCTGACGATGTGCCGGCTCCGCGCAGGTCGCAGTTGACCACCGCGTAGCCCTGGGCCGTCCACCACGCCGGATCGGGCCCCTCCCACCCGGTGAGGGAGGAGAACCGCACAGTGCAGGTCTGTCGCAGCATCCGGTACTGGATAGACACCCGCCAGCCCCGGCCGCGCCGGCGCGGCAAGTCATCCTTGCCGTAGGGGTGCGCCGACATCAAGACCGGGAACCGCCCCTGCTCGGCGGGCAAGATGACATTCACTCGTAAGGTGGTGCCGTCGCGTACTGCCACCGGAACGTCGCGCAGCATCGACAAGGAATCGGCGGCAGGCTCGTCAACGTCCACCGGCGGGTGCAGTAATCCTGGCAACCGACGCAACGCATATCGCGCCGCCCCCGGTCGGCGCCAAGGCCGGTCCAAGCGGGTCATGCCCATCCCAGCCTCCTACAGTCGCTCCTGCGCGCCCCATGCCTCGAAACTGCCGTTGCAGCCGTTGCGAGCGACGAGTTCAGGCTGAGCCGATGACGGCGACCGCCGCCCGAGCATCGCCCGCAACGTCCGCGCTGAGTCCGTCCCAGGGGCGTCGCAGTGGCGCAGCCGAGGCACCTTCCGGACAGTGTGCGCGGAAGTCGCACCAGCCGCAGCCGACGCCTGGACGAGGCTGGAAGACGTCGTCAGCCGGGATACCGCCAGTGGCAGCTGCCTTGTACCGCTCGTCCGCATCGGCGCATTCCGCGGCGATCGCTTCGGCTCGGCGCAGGTGCCGCGCGAGTGACTCTGGCGTGTGTTCCCAGGCAAGCACAGTGCCGGACGGGAGGTGATGCAACTCGACTCGCAAGCATGGCCGGCGCATCACCCGCTCGGCGGCCTGCGCATAAAGCGCCAGCGCCATCGACGTCCGGGCATCGTCAACGGTGAGCACGTGTCGGCCCGTCTTGTAGTCGACCACGACAAGCTCTCTGGACTGGCCGTCGCCCGACACGCGATCGTCCAGCCGGTCGATCCGGCCAGAGACCGCTATCAGATCGGTCCTGGTCGCGACCGTGCGCTCGACGCCGACCGGCTCGCGAGCCGGGTCGAGCTTGGCGACGTAGCCTTCCACCATCTGACGGCATATGGCGCGGTATTCCAGCGACTGCGCGTCATCGGCGAAGCCGTCGGTCAGCCAACCGCTCTCCAACAGGTCACCGGCCGCCGTCACTGTGCGATCCCGCCGGGGCAGTCGCCACCATCCGGCGAGCGCGTTGTGGACACTGGCGCCGAGGCTGTTGTGCGCCCACGGCGCGCCCTTCGGTGGCGGCGGCCGGTCGAGGTAGGCAAACCGGTACCGACGGGGGCAGTCCAGCCAGGTTGTTAGCCGAGTCGGCGTGCATGCGTAGAGCCGCTGTGGCATGCCGTCAAAGCCGAGCTGCTCCATACGCCCATCTTCGCCCACGCCACCGACACTGCTGGGCCGACGCGCGGCCGTCAGGCCAGGCCTTGACCCGCCGCGACCCAGGAGTCGAACTGCTTATCGGCAATCGCCACTGTGAACTCGTCGCCGTGACCTGGAAGTATGCGCGTCTCGGCAGGCAGCGTCAAAACCTGGGCACTGATGGCGTCCAGCTGTTTGGCCCAGTTCGGGAAGCCGTCTTCGTGTCGAACGGGCCCGTCTTCAGTCACCACGTCACCAGTGAAGACGATCCCCAGCACCTCGCAGTAAAGGCAGCACGACCCGCGAGTGTGCCCAGGTGCGTGCAGCACTTCAAGCGCCACGTCCGCGACCTCGAAGATGCCGCCATCTTCCATATCGATCTCCGGGTCGCTGCCCGAATGCGCCTCGCGCCACGCCACCAAGTCGGCCGGGTGCAGCGCTACCGGCGCCTCGTCCGGGCTCGCCACCTGGACCGCCGCTCCCGCGTGCCCGGAATGGCCATGTGTGCAGATGACCGCCAGGACTTCCCGTTCGCCCACCGCGTTGAGCACGGCGACCGCGTCCTCGCCCGGATCGATGACGATGACCTCGTCATCGTCGCCGACTATCCACGTGTTGGCCCTGCCGCTGACGCGTTCGACCCGCGCGCCGTGTGCTGCCATGACGGACTGCCTTCCGTGCTGTACCGAGTCCACACACTAACTCGGGAGCACGATAGCCGAGTCAGAGCCGCACCCGGAGAGCGAGCAGGGCAGCTGGTCCGGTGGAAGGAAGTCTCGGGTGCGCTTTTATTTGGCAATCACCGGTGCGGCGCCAGTCGCATGCGCGATGAGCCGCTCATAGCCGCCTTCCGGGGCGACCTCCGTTCCGATTCGGTGACCGGTCAACGCGCCGTGGTCGTCGCTCCCGCCCGAGCCGACGAGCCCGAGCCTGGAGGCTAGTTCGGTGAGCCGGCCCCGTTCCCGTTTATCTTGCTGGGGGTGGTTGATCTCGATGCCGGTCAAGCCGACAGCGGCCAGGTCGGCGATCACATCGTCAGGGATCTGCCAGCCTCGCGTGGCGCCGCGCGGATGCGCGAGGACGGTCACGCCGCCGGCCGCCCGGACGAGACGGATGGCCTTCGCCGGGTCAAGCGCGTAGCGGGCAACGTGCGCGCGGCCGCCTGGGCCGAGCCACTCCGGCGAGAATGCTTCCTCGATGCTGGACACCACGCCCGCGTCGATCATCACCCTGGCGATGTGCGGCCGGCCGACGACCCCGCCGCCAGCGACCTCGCTCACCTGTTCCCAGGAGATGGGGGCGCCGAGGTCGGTCAGCTTCCTGACCATGGCACGCGCCCGATGCAGCCGGCTCTCCCTGATCTCGGCCATCTCACCGGCTAGCTCGTCATTGTCGGGGTCGAACAGGTAGCCCAGAATGTGCACGCTGTGGCCGTTCATCCGGCACGAGATTTCTGAACCTGGCAGCAGCGTCAAACCCTGCGGCAGCGCGCCGGCTGCTTCGCGCTGGCCAGCTAGGGTGTCGTGATCGGTCAGCGCGACAACGTCCAGGCCAGCATTTGCGGCACGACTGATGACTGCGGCTGGCGGCTCCGTGCCATCAGAGACACTGCTGTGGTTGTGCAGGTCGGCGCGCACGCTGCGACATTAGCCTGGGAGCAGCGGCGACGGCGCACCGAACGGCAGGTCCATCTCCTGGCCCGGATCACGAAGATCCCGAAGTTCCAGCGGCTCACACAGCATCATGCCGGCCGTGTCTGGCCACATCACCAGCCAGAGCCAGCTGCCGGATACCTCGCCCGCGAATGCGGCGCAGTCCTTCGCGTCGACGTGCCACATTGGGAATTCGTGATGTGACACCTCGACCGCACCCGCCGGCTGGCCCGCAGGGAAGTCAACGCCAGGATCCGGGCCCTCCAAGCCGGCGAATCTTGCGCCCAGCCCGACGCCAGGCTCCTCGGAGACCAGCATCATCTCGGCTGGGCCGCCCATCGGGTTTGGCCCGGTCAGGGCGACGGAGCAACCACGGGTGCCGGTACGGTCATCGCCAGCGGCGGCGAAACCGGTGACCAGCCAGCCCTGTGGCAGCGGCCAGGGTACCCAGACTGGGACCTGCGCCCCCCTCAGCACACCCAGCAGGCCCTCCGGCGTCAGGCTGAATCCCGACCGAAGCGGGTAAACCTTGCCATGCTGCTGACACCGGTAAGAACTCGACCAAATGCTGGGCGAATGCAGGCCGGACTCACAACGCGGACACATGAGTTCCTGGCTCATCTCACTTAGAGTGATTCCCCGATTCGCCTCCGTCAACTACCTACCGGCGAGTATGTAACCAGCCCAGGACATAATGGCCAGGTGCAGGACGAAGACTTGCCCGAGTCGCCCACGACCGTCCCTAAAGTTCAGGGAACGTGGCGCGCGTCGGCTCTTCACCCCATTCCGTGCGCCGGGGCGGTGATCAAGGACGAGACGGGCCGGATGCTGCTCATCCAGCGAGGTCACGACCCGGGTAAAGGCCTGTGGTCGATACCGGGCGGCCGGATCGAGCCAGGCGAGACTGCCGAGGAAGCTATCGTTCGCGAGGTCTGCGAGGAGACCGGACTGCGGGTTTCGTGCGGCCAGTTGCTCGGATCGGTGGAGCGACCGGGCCCGGCCGAGACGATCTTCGAGATCAAGGACTACAGCGCCGTCGTCACCGGCGGCGATCTTGCAGCCGGCGACGACGCTGCCGACGTGCGCTGGGTGTCCCCCGCCGAGGTCGCGACCC
>Ga0126378_10001107_pt1 | contig 20113 bp, 19 predicted proteins | sample PanSoiMetPlot_23_FD_92587 | JGI IMG/M metagenome (GOLD analysis project Ga0126378, IMG submission 92587) | Tropical forest soil microbial communities from Panama - MetaG Plot_23 | ecosystem: Environmental > Terrestrial > Soil > Tropical forest > Bulk soil | place: Panama | collected 2016-02-17
CGGGGACGTTGCCGTCCCGGCCCGAGCTATTCCACCTGGCCGAACGCCCTGATCTCCTGCAGTTCCTGCGCGGACAGCTCGCGCGGTGACTCTCCGCGCTCCACCTTCTCGCTCTGCACCTGGCGCCGGATGCTGTCGACGATCTCCGGGTTGGCCAGCGTCGTTGTGTCGCCGACGTCGGCGAAGTTGGAAATCGACGCGATGACCCGGCGCATGATCTTGCCGGATCGGGTCTTCGGCATGTCCGCGACGACCCACACCGCCTTCGGGCGCGCGATCTTGCCGATGTCCCGCTCGATCGCGCCGACGACCTTGTCCTCGACCTCCTTGCTCGGCTGGTAGCCCGGCTTCAGCGAGACGTACATCTCCACCGCCCGCCCGCGAAGCTCGTCCATCACCGGGACCGCGGCGGCTTCGGCGACCTCGTCGACCGTCAGGCTGGCGGACTCCAACTCCTTCGTGCCCAGCCGGTGCCCCGCCACGTTGATCACGTCGTCGACGCGACCCAGGATGCGGAAGTAGCCGTCCGCGGCCTGCACCGCTCCGTCGCCCGCGAAGTACGGCCAGTCGTGCCAGTCGGTGCTCTTCTCGTCCCGGTTGTACTTCGCGTAGTACGTCTGCACGAACCGGTCGGGCTGGCCCCAGATCGTCTGGAAGATGCCCGGCCATGGGTTGCGGATGCAGATGTTGCCCGCCTTGCCGCTGCCCGCCGGGACCTCGTCGCCGTTCTCGTCGTAGATCACCGGGAAGACGCCAAGCACGCCGGGCCCGCAGCTGCCCGGCTTCATTGCCTGCAGCGCCGGGAGCGTCGAGCCGAGGAAGCCGCCGTTCTCCGTCTGCCACCAGGTGTCGACGATGACTGCCTCGCGCTTGCCGACGCTGTTGAAGTACCAGCGCCACACGTCGGGCTCGATCGGCTCGCCCACGGTCGTCATGTGCTTGAAGTGGATGTCGTACTTGGCCGGTTCGTCCGGGCCGAGCTTGCGCAGCATACGGATCGTGGTCGGCGCGGTGTGGAAGATCGTCACGCCGAGCCGCTCGGCGATGCGCCACAACCGGCCTGCATCCGGATAGGTGGGCACGCCTTCGTACATCACGCTCGTCGTGCCAAGCGACAAGGGGCCGTAGACGATGTACGAGTGCCCGGTGATCCAGCCGATGTCCGCGGCACACCAGTACGTGTCCTCGGGGTGGATGTCCTGGTAGTACTTGGACGTTCCGGTGACATAGGCCAAGTACCCGCCGGTGCTGTGCTGACAGCCCTTGGGTTTGCCGGTCGTGCCGCTGGTGTACATAAGGAACAGCGGCGCCTCGGCCGGCATCGATACCGGCTCGACTCGCTGGCCTTGGTATTGCGCGAGCACCTCGTCGACGAAGAAGTCGCGGCCCTCGACCATGGGGCTCTTCGACGCGTATTGGCCGGCATGGCGGCGCCACACCAGCACCTTGTCGACGTCGTGGCCCTCCTGGCCGGCGCGCGCCAGTGCCTCGTCCGCCTTGACCTTGTGGTCGATGAGCTCCCCGTTGCGGTAGTAGCCGTCCATCGTGATGAGGATGTGACTTTGCGAGTCGGCGATGCGGTCGCCGCAGGCGGCGCCGCTGAACCCGCCGAACACCTCGGAGTGGATCACCCCGAGGCGCGCGCAGGCCAGCATGGCCACCGGCAGCTCAGGAACCATCGGCATGTGGAACGTGATCCGGTCGCCTGTCTGCACACCGCAGAAGTCGCGTAGCAGAGCCGCGAACTCGTTGACCCGCTTGTACAGCTCCTGGTACGTGATCGCCTGCGTGGCCTCGGACTCCGGCTCCGGTACCCAGATCAGCGCAGCCTTGTTCCGGTCGCGCGCCAGGTGGCGGTCGACGCAGTTGTACGACGCGTTGAGCCGCCCGCCCACGAACCACTTCCAAAACGGGGGGTTGCTGGTGTCGAACGTGGTGTGCCAGTACTCATCCCAATCGAGCAGGTCGGCGTACTCCTTGAAGCAATCGGGGAAGTTCTCCTCTGCGAAGCGCTCCAAGATCGCCGGGTCGCCGGCGTTCGCCTGAGCAATGAACTTCGCGGGTGGCTGGTAGTACTCCTCCTCGCGCCAGTGCACGGCGATCTGCGCCTCGGAAAGCTGCTGCTCCTCGGCCATGCCCAAACTCACCTCACTTCAGGTCTGTAGTCGATGGTGCTACGACGCCCCGCCGAGCACATTCGCGCAGGAGGCGAATTCCAGCAAGCCAACACTCCCGCCTTAATGCCGCGCCCCGGGGACGAGGGCAACCCCGTCCCCGCCGCCACGGCGCCCCGGGAGGCGCCGCAGCGGCATCACGGCCTTGCGTGCGTGGGAGATGCTCCGCCACCGGCAAACGGTAGCGCCCTCCGCAGGCTAGTGACGTCCCACCATCGGGTACGTCGGCAGCACCACACGCTTGAACGTCGAGTTCGTCACTGCTGCGAACGAGGCGTACCAAGCCAGAAGCGCGGTGATCAGCCCGAGCCAGCCACCGAACTTGTAGAGGCCGTTGTAGTTCGCGGCCGCCACGTTGGCTGTGCTCATCGCGAAGGCGCCGATCGCCAAGAACAGGAACGTCGCCGTCAGGAAGAGGAACACCGCGGCCACCGCCCCCGTCGTCCGCAGCGAGGCGATGAACATGTACGCGGTGAAGATCGCCCATGCGAGTAGGTAGACACCGAGACCGTGGGCGAGGTCGTTGCCTTTCGTGTCGGCGGGAAGGTGGTTCAGCAGCCACCAGAACGAGATCCAGAACGCGCCGAACGAGGCGAACGCGACCCCGCCGAACGTGTTGCCCTTGATGAACTCCCACATGCCGGCGGCGAACTGCGCGATGCCGCCGTAGGCGAGTGCCAGCCCCAGAACCACGCCGGATCCGGTATGGATCATCCCGGCGTTGAAGACGGACAGCACGAACGTGGTGAGGGCGAATCCGGCGAGCCCGAGCGGCCCGGGATCGGCGATCCACCCCGTCGGTGCGACGGCGCGCTCGGCGACCGTCTCGGTCGTCTGGTGAGTAGTTGCCATGTGCCTGCTCCTTGTCCGGGCCCGGACCCATCCGGGCGAAGCGGCGATGAGAGAGGGCTCTCCCGCCTCGACGTTCCCAGCGGCGTGCGGCGCAATGCACCAAGTCAGGTCGATGAGTCGCCGGACGCCGCCGAGACGTCGCCGAGAGGCGCAACCTGCCGCGACGAGCGGTTGGATCCCGGCGGCGAGCGGTACCCGGAGGGCCGTACCAGCTCGAGGGACTCGGGGGCGTGCAGGCGCACCATCACCCGTCCCACGTCGGTGCGGACCCGGTCCGCGGTGGCGAGCGATACGACGGCCATCACGGCGAATGCCAGCGGCACCGCCCATGCGGCGGGCTGCGCCAGCAGCGCGCCCGGCCAGCCGTGCTGGTCGCCGCCCACGATCGTGATCAGGACGGCGCCGGTCGCGAGCGTGCCGCCGGCTACCAGACCAGCCATGGCGCCGACGTCGGTCAGCCGCCGCCACCAGATGCCGAGCACGAGGAGCGGGCAGAACGATGAGGCGGCCACCGCGAAAGCTAGCCCGACCAGCGCGGCCAGGCCGATGCGCTGGCTCGGCAGGCTCAGCAGGTACGGCACGGTGATCGCGACGACCGAGCTGAGCCGGAACGCACGGATACGGTGCGCCCGCTGCCGGTCCGGGCGGCGCCGGATCACGTCCTGCGACAGCACCCCGGCCACCGACACGGTCAGCCCGGACGACGTCGACAGGAACGCAGCGAAGGCGCCCGCGGTGACCAATGCACCGAGCAGGATGCCGGGCAGACCCGCGAGCATCCGCTCGGGCAGCAGCAACACGGTGGCATCGGTGTTGCCGGTGAGCAGCAGGTCCGGCACGTAGCGCCGCCCGAACGCCCCGAAGAGCGTGGGCAGCAGATAGAACGACGACAACAAGACGATGACGATCAGCGTCGTGCGCCGCGCATTCCGCCCGTCCGGGTTGGTGTAGAAGCGCACCAGCACATGCGGGAGCCCCATCGTGCCAAGGCAGATCGCAAGGATCAGCGACAGGCCCGCGTAGAGCGGGTGATCCTTGCCGGAGCCGAGCGGACGCAGCCAGTCGGCATTGCGCTGCGCCGGGAGCGAGGTCACCACAGGAACGATGTCGCCGGTGCGCAGCACGACTCGGGTGCCCGCTCCGAGGCGGTGTTCGCCGGTATCGAGAGCGACGGGGCCGGCAACGCGCCGGCCGTCCAGCTCACCCCTGATCAGCAGCGTCTCGGGTTGTGGGACCCGGACCGTCGTCGGCTTGCCGACCTCGACGGTCGTCGTGCGCTGCACCGTCGGATAGCCGCTGCCGATCGTGTCATGCCGCTGATGCCACACGCTGAGCACGACGATTGCCGGAACGAGCAGCGCCGTGAACTTAAGCCAGAACTGGAACGCCTGCGCGAACGTGATCGAGCGCATGCCGCCGACGGCCACCGCGCAGAGCACGACAGTCACGATGACGAGTCCGCCCAGCCAGTGCGGCGCGCCGGTCTGCGTGCGCAGCGCGAGCGCGGCCCCCTGCAGCTGAGGGACGAGATAGAGCCAGCCGATCAACACGACGAGCAGGCTCGCAATGCGGCGCACCGGAAGGGATCGCAGCCGGATCTCGGCGAAGTCGGGCAGCGTGTACGCCCCGGAGCGGCGAAGCGGCGCGGCGACGACGGCAAGCAGGATCAGGTAGCCGGCGGTGTAGCAGACCGGATACCAGAGCACGTCGTATCCGTAAGCGAGGATCAGCCCGGCGACGCCCAGGAACGACGCCGCCGACAGGTACTCGCCGCCGATCGCGGCCGCGTTCCAGCCCGGCGACACGACTCGAGACGCGACGTAAAAGTCGCGTGTCGTGTGGGCACGGCGCAGTCCCAGCGCGCCCAGCCCCACGGTCACGACGGCGACCGTCGCCACCGCGGCGATCGCGTACCCGTGCGTCATACTCGCGGCTCTTCACACGAAGCGTTCATCGCGGCCGCTGCACGAGATGCGTGAAGTCGCGCTCGTTGCGCTCGGCGTGCCGCACCGCGTAGACGGCGAGCACGATCATCACCGGGTACACCAGCACGCCGAGCACCAGCCACGGCAAGGCGATGCCGAGCACGTGAACGCGAGCGAAGCCGGGCGCGACGGCGCCGAGCAGCGCGGTGCCCGCCAGCAGCAGGGCGGTCAGCGAACATACGAGCAGGGCCAGTCGGCGCTGACTGCGCACCAGCGAGCGCATGTAGACCTCGCCGATCTGGGTCTGCTCGTCGATCTCCCGGATCGCGGGGCGGGCCGGCGCCCGCCGCGCCGCGTCGGTTCGCGGATGGGTGACACGAACCCGCCTGGGATGGCTCATCGGAGGCGGCGATGCGATAGGCGTTCGCGCAGCTCGTGAGTGTGCCGGCGGCTCACCGGAAGTTCGACCGCGCCGAGCCGTACGCGGCACCGCCCCTCCGCCATACGCACCTCCTCGACGTGGGCCAGGGACACCAGCGTGCTGCGGTGAATCCGCACGAACCCGGCGTCGGCCCACCGCTCCTCGAGCGCAGAGAGTGGAACCCGCACCAAGTGGCTGCCGGACGCGGTGTGCAGCCGGGTGTAGTCGCCCTGGGCCTCGACGTAGCGCACCTGGGAGCGGCTCACGAAGCGCGTCACTCCGGCCAGTTCGACGGGGATCGTCTCGTCGCCTTCATCGGGGGTGCCGGTGCTCGCGGCCGCCGCGCGGCGGACCGCCTCGGCGAGCCGGGCCGGGCGCACCGGCTTCATCACGTAGTCGGTCGCCTGCAGTTCGAACGCCTCCACGGCGTGCTCGTCGTAGGCGGTGACGAACACGATGCGCGGACGCTCGGCGAAGCGTGCCAGTACGCGGGCGAGTTCCATGCCCTGCATGCCCGGCATCTTCAAGTCGCAGAACACGACGTCCACGGGCTCCTCGGCGAGCATGCGCAGCGCCTCGGGTGCGCTGCCGGCGGCGCGCACCCGGCCGATCCGCCCGTCGTTGCCGAGCAGATAGGCAAGTTCCTCGCGCACCGGCGCTTCGTCGTCGACAACCAACGCACTCAGCAGCGCCGTTGTCGTCATTCTTCGGAGGCTAGCTCCGGTACCTCAGTCGCGGAAGGATGCACACCCGGCGCGAACTTGGGCACCCGGAAACTCACCTTCGTGCCTGCCGCGGGCGCCGTCTCGACGACGAGCCCGTACCGGTCGCCGTACACCTGGCGTAGCCGGGCGTCCACGTTGCCTATTCCGACCGATTCGGAGCCGGTGTCATGCACCAGCGCGGCGCGGACGATCTCCGGATCCGATCCTGGGCCGTCGTCCTCGACGCTGATCAGCGCATCGCTGCCGTCGTCGACCGCATCGATGGAGACTGTGACGACACCGTCATGACCCTCCATACCGTGGCGTACGGCGTTTTCGACGAGCGGCTGCACGACGAGGAACGGCACCGCGATCGGCAGCACCTCGGGAGCGACCTGCAGCTCCACGACCAGCCGGTCACCGAACCGCGCCTGCTCGAGCTGGAGGTAACGCTCGGTGTTGCGCAGCTCGTCGGCCAGCGTCGTGTACTCGCCGCGGTGCCGCAATGCATAGCGGGTGAAGTCGGCGAACTCGAGTAGCAGGTCGCGGGCGCGGTCCGGGTCGGTGCGCACGAACGAGGCGACCGCCGTGAGCGAGTTGTAGATGAAATGCGGGCTGATCTGCGCCCGCAGCGCGCGCAGTTCGGCCTCCATCAGCCGGGTGCGCTGGCGGTCGGCGGCGGCGAGCTCGACCTGGCCGGACACCCAACGAGCCACCTCGTCCACAGCACGCACCAGCATGGCCGACGTACCGCGGCTATACGCGACGAGCGCGCCGACTACGGCGTCGCCGTCAACGATCGGGCTGGCCACAGCGGCACGCACGGGGCAGTCCGCGGAGCCACAGGACACGACCGCCGGTCCGAGCACGTCGGTCACCCCCGTGCGCAGCACCGCCTGGGCGTGGCCGATGGCGTGCTGTGCGTGGTGGTGCGAGACATCGTCGACCGCCAGGGTCCGCGAGCGGTCGGTCAGCGCCACGGCCGCGGTACCGAGCAGGCTGCGCAGGTGGCGCACCGCCCGCTGTGCCCCGTGTTCGGTCAGTCCCTCGCGCAGCCCCGGCGTCGCGAGGCTCGCCGTGTGCAGCGTGTCGAACGTCGTGCGGTCGGCCGACGTGCCAAGGTCGCGGTGCCGGCGGCGGCGGATCGCGAGCATCGTCACCGCGACGAGCACGACGACACCGGCCGCGACGAGCACGCCGATGATCATCGGTCACGCCCTGTGCGCGTGGGCCAGCAGTTGGCGTAGGTCGCGCATCACCGCGACCGAGTGCTCCCGGTCGGCGCGCTGCACGGCGTAGAGCGGGATCGTCTCGTCCGCCGGCAGCACCAGCCGGGCGAAGTGGCGGCCCTTGGGGAACTCCACCGCGACGATCACGTCCCACGGCACCGTCTTCTCCGGGCCCCAGTGGTTGCGGATGTGCACCGAGCTCTCATCGGCGCGCAGCCGCGGCCGGGTGAAGACGAGGATCAACCCGGCGAGCACGACCCCGATGATCCCGGCGGCGACCTGGTCTTTCCAGCTGAAGCTCGCGCCGGCGTTCGCGTGCGGCATGACGATGGCCACGATCACGAACACGGCAAATACGGCGGCCGCCGCGGCCACCGCGATGCGGGTGGTCTTGATGGGACGCGAGGTCACGGTCATAGCCGGCACGCTTGGATCTCGGTGATCAGGATGCCGCGCGCGCCGGCCTCCCACAGCTCGTCCATGAGCCGGTTCATGTCCTTACGCGGCACCATCACCCGAACGGCGGACCAGCCGCGTTCGTGCAATGGCGAGATCGTCGGCGACTCGAGCCCGGGCGCGATCGCTGCTGCCTTTTCGATCAGGTCGTCGCGGATGTCGTAGTCCATGAGGACGTACTGCCGGGCGATGATCACGCCCTGCAGTCGGCGTACGAGCTGCTCGACCCGCGGCGTCGACTCGGTACCACGCCGCTGGATTAGTACAGCCTGGCTGGACAGCAACGGGTCACCGAACACCTCGAGGCCGGCGTTGCGCAACGTCGTGCCGGTCGACACGACGTCGGCGATCGCGTCCGCGACGCCGAGCCGCACGGCGGTTTCGACGGCGCCGTCCAGGCGGATCACTTCGGCCGCCACGCGATGCCGGACAAGGTAGGCCTCGACGACGCCGGGGTATGCGGTTGCGACGCGCTTGCCGGAAAGCGCCTCGAGTGTCAGCCCGGTGCCGGCGCGGGCGGCGAAACGGAACGTCGAGCCGGCGAAGCCGAGCTGCAGGATCGCCTCGGCGTCAGCACCGGAGTCGAGCAGGAGATCCTCGCCGGTGATCCCGACGTCCAGCCGACCGGAGCCCACGTAGACCGCGATGTCACGGGGCCGGAGAAAGAAGAACTCCGTGTCGTTCTCGGCGTCGACAAGGACGAGCTCGCGGTGATCGGCCCGCTGCCGATAACCGGCCTCGTCGAGCATCTGGCTGGCGGGGCCGGCGAGGACTCCCTTGTTCGGGACTGCGATTCGGAGCGTCATGTGACCTTCTTCTGGAGGCGGGGCGATTCGGGCATCGCCTACAGATGTCGGTACACGTCGGCGAGTGCGATGCCGCGGCCGAGCATCAGCACCTGGATGCGATAGAGCAGCTGGCTGATCTCCTCGGCCGCGCGCTCGGCGGATTCGTGTTCGGCGGCCATCCACGCCTCGGCGGCCTCCTCGACGACCTTCTTGCCCTGCGCATGCAGACCGGCGTCAAGCGCCTCGACGGTGGCCGACCCGGCCGGGCGGGTGCGCTGCCGGTCGGTCAGCTCGTCGAACAGCTCGTCGAAGGTCTTCATGCCGCGATCGAGCCTAGGGCATCTTGTTCAGCCGAGATCGACGATGGCCGCCGCCGGGCCCCCGCCGTCCGGGCCCTGATGCGCAGCGGATACCGACACGAACACCGCCGGGTCGCCCGTCACCGCGGCCGCAACTCCACCGACGCACGCCTTGATCTGCCGGTGCCAGTGCACGTCCGAGTCGTCGAGCATCGCGTTGCGCCGGCCGCGGACCTCCCCGTCCTGGCTGGCCTCGCACTTCAGGAACACGTTGACGAGCCTTCCGTCCAGATCGGACGGGTGCGGGCGCTCCGGCAGGGCGAGACCGGCGTTGCGGACCGCTGCCCAGATGCCGTCGGCGTCCAGCGCGTCGCGCATGACGCTGTGCCCGATGCGGTACCGGCCGCCGATGCCCCGGACGTTGCCTACCACGACGACCTGCGCGCGGTCGAGCTCCACCCCGGAGGAGCAGGAGGCCACCGACGAGTAAAGATCACGGTTTCGCATGATGTCGGCGTCGCTGGGCATGTCGATCTCGCCCAAAGCGACCGCGATGCCCAGCGCGGCGGTCCCGTTGGAGACGTCCATGGAGGCGAGCGTGTCCTCGGTAAACACGTCGTGGCCGCGCGAGGCCGCGTCGCGGATGGTGTCGATGGTCAACAGCGGTGTCTTCGTCTGCACGTAGTGGATGTCGGCGGAGTCGTCGATGCCGGCCCGCCGCATTGCCGCGGCCACGGCGGCCGCCACCTTGGTGACCATGGCGGTACGCCCGATGTCCTCGGGCAGTATCTGCTCGCTCATCGCGAACCCGACGGTGACGCGAGGCTCGTCGGTCGGTGGCGCGGCGTCGGCCGGCACCGTCGCGAAGATCGTGGCGTGTGGGCTGAGCACTCCGTCGGTGCCTCCCGACCACACGATCGGGATCTCGTGCACGTCGCGCGCGCCGTGTGCGGCGAGCATCTCGCGGAAGGCGCGGTCGGCGATGATGCGCGTGTAGTCGTTCACACCGCCGTTGCCCTCGGTCTTGCCGACGACTGCGACGACGCGGTCCGCGTCGATCACCCCGTCGCGGATCAGGTTCTCCAGCTCGCTTGCGTCCGACACGCTGTGCAGCGGCACTTTACGGACCTCGATAGGTTCGGGCACCTCGTCACTCCTCCAGTGAGTTCAGCCAGGCGCGCACCGAGTCGTTGTGCTGGCCCAGCGTCGGCGGCGCGTCATGACGAACGCGCCCGCCGTCGTCGAAACGCAGCGGCGGGCCGGGCAGCGTGATGTCGCCGAGCGTGGCGTGGTCGACGTCCAGCAGCAGGCCCTGCGAGCGGGTCTGCTCCCACGTGTACACCTCGTCGAACGTGCGCACCTGGCCGGCCGGCACGCCGAGTTCGTCCAGCCTGGCCATCAGCTCGGCTCGGGTGTAGGCCGCGAACGCCTCGTCGACAGCTGCGAGCACGGCGTCGCGGTCGGCCACCCGATCTGCGTTCCTCGTCCACTGTGGACGATCGAGACCGAACGCGGGCGCGAAGGCGCGCCACAAGGCCTCGCTGCCCACGGCGATCTGCACGACACCGTCCTTGCAGCGGAACAGACCGTACGGACAGATCGAGGCATGGTGTGCACCGGCCGTGGTCGGCACGATTCCGGCCACCGTGTACATCGTCCCGTACAGGGCGTGGACACCGACGAGCGCGGCGAGCAGCGATGTGCGGACTGTGCGGCCCCGCCCGGTGCGCTCCCGTTCATGCAGCGCGGCCACCACGCCGTAGGCGCCATACATGCCGGCGAGCAGGTCACCGATCGGGACACCCACCCTGGTCGGCTCGCCCCCGATCGGGCCGGTCACCGACATGATCCCGGACTCGCCCTGCGCGATCTGGTCGTAGCCGGGGCGCCCGCCCTCCGGCCCGTCGTGGCCGAACCCCGTGATCGACAAGATCACCAGCCGCGGGTTGAGCTCGGTCAGCCGGGGCATGCCGAAGCCGAGCCGGTCGAGGACGCCGGTGCGGAAGTTCTCGACGAGCACGTCAGCGTGCCGGACCAGCCGGGCGAGCGTGTCGGCGCCGTCCTCGGTCTTGAGGTCGAGGGTGATCGATTCCTTGTTGCGGTTGCAGGACAGGAAGTACGTGGACTCGCGTTCACCGCCGTCCGGCGGCGTCACGAACGGCGGACCCCAGCCGCGGGTGTCGTCGCCCGTGCCGGGTGCCTCGACCTTGATCACTCGCGCACCCAGGTCGCCCAGCATCATCGCCGCATGCGGCCCGGCCAGCGCCCGGGACAGGTCGACCACCACGACGCCGTCGAGCGGCCCGCCATCGCTCATGCCGGGCAGAACCAGTCCTCGTCGGCGACGTCGCTGCCGTCCGGGCTGGGGAACGGCTCCCGGAACGTGAAGGCGGTCGACGTCGGCCCGTGCGCCCGCAGGTGACGCAGCCGCAGCTCACCATCGGCGACGGTCGGCACCGTGCCGGCAGGCACCCACCACAGTGCCGTGGTCGACTCGCGCATCGGCACGAACCACTCGCGGCGGCGGCGCATCACGCCGGTATGTCCGCTGCGAAAGACGAAGGCGCCCAGGTCGTCGATCGACTCCCACACCGACATGTTCACGATCAGCTCGCCGTCGTCGAGTACGCGTATCGCTGTGGCGTTGCCGTCCTCGGTCTGTAGCCGCCACACGAAGCCAGGCGCGGTGTCGGCGAGCGCGTTGACCGGGTCCAGTGCGGCGACGAAATCCGCCAGTCGCGCCGAGTCGAGCGGCTCGACCGGACGTGAGACGTTGATCTGGGCGATGTGGTGGGCCATGGGATGCACGGTAGTGCTTGGCTTGGCGCATGACCGCTGAATCCCCCGTGCACGAGGTCCGGGTAAGCCTTACCGTCGACGACTTCGACGCCGCGCTGACGTTCTACCGCGACGCGCTCGGCCTGCCCGAGATCGAGGCGTACGCCGACAGCGGCCGGGTGTCGATTCTCGGCGCCGGGCGGGCCACCATCGAGATCCTCGACGCGCAGCACGCCGCCGAGGTGGACGACATCGAAGTCGGCCGCCGCGTCGCCGGCCCGGTGCGGCTGGCGCTTCGGGTTGCCGATTCCGGAGCGACCGCGCACCGCCTCGCCGATGCCGGCGCGACCGTCGTGGGCGGCCCGGTGCTCACCCCGTGGCGCGACCGTAACGTCCGCCTCGATCCGCCTCAGGGCGTGCAGTTGACGTTGTTCTCGCATGAGGATCAGGGCAGCCAATCGCAGTCCGCAGCGGGCTGACCAGCCAGCCGTAAGTAGCCCTCGCCCCGGTCGAAGAACGGCCGGCGGGCCGGGCGCGCGGCGCGCATCGCCGTACGCTCACGTATGGTCTTTGACTCGTCGACGGCGTCGCCCACGATCACCACGCCGTAGTCGTCACGGGCCGCGCCGACCGACACCTTGCCCTGGCGCACGTCACGCAGTACCCGCAGCGGGTCACGTTCGAGCGGGTCGCCCCAGCCGCCGCCGCCGGTCGTACGGATGCGGATCACCTCTCCGGCGCGGAGGAACTCCGCATCGGCCAGCGCGTCGACCTCGCGCTCGTTCGGGCCGCCCGGGTCGATCGTCACACTGAACGGGCGCCCGGCGCGTCCTCCCTTGACCCCCCAGCACGCCAAGATCGACCGGTCGGCGATGGACATGAAGTGTGCGTCGGTGAGCATGCGGACGTGCTTGTCGTAGCCGAGCCCGCCGCGGAACATGCCGGGGCCGCCGGAGTCAACAGCAAGGCCGAGGCGCTCGACCACGACCGGGAACCGTGACTCGGTGAACTCCGTCGGCAGGTTGCGCGAGTCGGGAACCACGTGGATCGTGTCTTCACCGTCGGCGTAGTAACGCCCGCCTGAGCCACCACCCAGCACCTCGCGCATGAGATACGGCTGGCCGTCTTTGCCGGTTCCGTACACCCCGGTATAGCGGATCGTCTCCTGGTCGGCGGGCATGCGCCCGTCCACCGCCTTGGCCAGTACGCCGGCGAGCACGCCGAGCAGTCGCAAAATGACGAAGGTGCGCGCATTGGTCGGTGCGGGAAACACCGGCGTGAGCAGCGTGCCGGGCGGAGGGAAGCGCATGTCGATCAGCGGCACCACGCCCTCGTTCACATCAAGCTCCGCCATCCGCTCGGGCGTATCGGCCAGATTCCGCAGGATCGGGGCGAGCCATTTCTTCAGGAAGTTGCCGTCGGCGTAGTTCGCGGCATGATTGATCGGGCCAGGCGCCTGCGGACCGGTTCCGGTGAAGTCGACAATCAGACCCGCGTCGTTCTTGGTGAGCGTGATCCGCTGCTTGTGCAGTCGTGGCGGTTCGACACCGTCGTGCTCGGCGTAGTCCTCCCAGGTCCACGTGCCGTTCGGGATCTTGGCCAGGATCTCGCGGCGATAGGTCGCGGTCGTGCGCTCGACGATCGCGTCGAAGCAGCCTTCGACGGCCGTCCGGCCGTAGCGGTCGAACAGTCCCGCCAGCCGGCGCGCGCCCATCACACATCCGGCGCGCTCTGCCTCCAGGTCGGCTGCCAGCGACTCGGGCATCCGCGAGTTGCGCGTCATGATCGTGAGGGCCGCCAGATTGGGGACGCCGGCATCCCACAACTTGATGGGCGGCACCATCAGGCCTTCTTCGAACACGCTCGTCGCGCGGCTTGGCATGGAGCCGGGGACGGCGCCGCCGATGTCGTCGTGGTGGCCGAACGCCTGGACGAACGCCACCACCTCGTCCTCGTGGAAGACCGGAACCGTCACGCACAGATCCGGCAGGTGGCCGATCCCGCCCTCGGACAGGTACACGTCGTTGTGGAAGAAGACATCGCCCGGGCGCATCGTCTCCGCCGGGAAATCACGGACGACGGGGTGCACGAGTGCGCTGTAGGACCGGCCGGTCAGTTTGCGCAGCCGCCGGTCGTGGATGCCGGCCCGGAAATCGTGCGCATCGCGGATCATCGGCGAGCGCGCCGTCCGGGCGATGGCAGTCTCGACCTCCATCTCGATCGACGCGAGACTGCCCTGCACGATCTCGAGGAGAACCGGATCGGTCACTTGGTCACGACCAGGTTGCCGTAGCTGTCCACGCGGGCTCGAAAGCCGGGATGGAGCGGAACGGTCGCGCCGAACTCCTCGATGATCGCCGGCCCGGCGATCTCGTCGCCGGGCGCCAGGTCGGTCCGCTGATAGATCGCGGCTTCCGAATAGTCGTCGAAGCACACCGACCGTACGCCGGGGTACGGTGGTGTGCCCTTACGAGCTGGCAGCTCGCGCAGCTGCGGCCGGGCGATCGTCCCGATGCCTGACGTGCGCAGGTTCACCCATTCGACCTGCTGTCGCTGGTCGGCTCCGAAGTCGTAGCCGTAGAGCGCCCGATGCGCGTCATGGAACGTGGCGGCCACGTCGTCAGCGCCCGCGTTGTCGAGCCGGCCGTCGGGCACCGGGACGCGCACCTCGAACGCCTGCCCGAAGTAGCGCAGATCGGCGCTGCGGACGTAGCGCTGCTCCTCGCGGGCGAAACCTTCCCGGTCGAGCGCGACGGCGGCCCGCTCATCCAGCTCCGCAAAGATCGCTTCGGCCTGCTCGACGTCGAGTTCGGCGTGCCGCGCCACGGCCGTGCGGACGTAGTCGTTCTTGACGTCAACGGTGAGCAGCCCGAATGCCGATACGTTTCCGGGATTGGCGGGGACGAGCACGGCCGGCACACCGAGCACGTCCATGAGCCGGCACGCCAGCAGCGACCCGGAGCCGCCGAACGTGACGAGGGTGAAGTCGCGCACATCGAGGCCGCGTGCGACGGTGATGCGGCGCAGCGCATTCGCCTGGTTCCAGGCCGAGACCTCGAGGATGCCGATGGCGCACGCCTGAACCGACAGGCCAAGCTGCTCAGCCAGGCTGTGCAATCCGGCCCGGGCGGCGTCGGCGTCGAGGTCGATCTCGCCGCCCAGCAGCCGCGGCGGGATGCGCCCGAGCACCACGTGCGCGTCGGTGACCGTGACCTCGGTGCCTCCGGTTCCGTAGCACAGGGGGCCCGGGTCCGCGCCCGCCGAACGAGGACCGACTTTGAGCGTGCCCTCGGGCGAGATCCACGCGATCGACCCACCGCCGGCGCCGACTGTCGCGACGTCGATCATCGGAATCTTCGACGGGTACCCGCCTACAGATCCTTCAGTGGTCAGCGTCGGCTCGCCGTCGAGTATCACAGACACGTCCGTCGACGTACCGCCGCCGTCGCAGGTGAGCACCTTGTCGAACCCGGCGCAGCGAGCGACGAACGCCGCGCCGAGTGCGCCTGCCGCCGGCCCGGACAGCACCGTCGTGATCGGCTGCTGTGCCACCTCGGGCGCCGACAGCACGCCGCCGTTGGACTTCATCACATAGAGCGGAACGTCCGCGGGGAGCCGATGCACAGTTGCCGCGAGATAGCGGCTCGTCCTGCGTTTGACGGCAGCGTCGATCAGCGTCGTGATCGACCGCTCGTACTCGCGGTACTCACGAAGCACGTCCGAGGAGATCGATACGACCGCATCGGGATGCTCGCGGTGCAAGATCTCGCGAACGCGCAACTCATGTGCGGGGTTGGCGTACGAGTGCAGCAAGCACACGCCGATCTCCGTCACGCCACGCTCGCGGAGGAACCGAGCGGCCGCAACGGCCGACCCCTCGTCCAGGGGGCGGATCTCGGCGCCCTGGTAATCGAGCCGTCCACCCACGGTGCAAACCAGGTCGGCCGTCACGATGCGATCGGGTTTCACCCAGAAGTAGCTGTTGCCGTAGCCGTCCGGAACGGACTGCCGGGCAATCTCGAGGACGAACTCGTAGCCCTCGGTCGTCACGAACCCGAGCCGGTCGATGTTGCCCTCGAGCAGTTGGTTGGTGGCGACCGTCGTCCCGTGGCTGACCGCAGAGATCTCGCTGTACTCGGCGCCGAGCAAGGCGAGCGCCTTGTGCACGCCCGTCAGAAAGCCGTCGGCCGGATTGCTCGGCGTCGACGGGGTCTTCGTGGCGACAATCTCCCCGGAATCCTCGCGCAGGGCGACGACGTCGGTAAACGTTCCACCGGTGTCTATACCGATCCTGATCCGACGCGCCACGCACTCGAGTCAACTGGGCGCCGCCGAGATCGAGCGTCGGCGAGTACTGCTGAAACTGCCCGTTCACGTTGTCATGCGGAGCGGGCCGACCCGGTGCCGCCCACGGGCACGGTTCGGTCGCGGCCGAATCGTCGAGCAGGCATAGTCGATGCCATGGCCACCTCCGACGGTGCGGCCGAGATGGCGCGCCTCGCCGGCGCGCTCGCCGACCGCACCCGCGCGTCGTTCTGCCTTGCGTTGCTCGACGGCCGGGCGTGGACGGCAGGCGAGCTGGCGCACCGCGCCGGCGTCGCGCGCTCAACGGCGAGCGAGCACCTGGACCGGCTCGTCGCCGACGGGCTGCTCGTCGAGGAGCGGCAGGGCCGGCACCGTTATGTGCGACTCGCGGACGCCGACACCGCCGAGCTGATCGAATCGCTCTCGGCACACGCCCCGGCGCCGAGCGGGGCTCCGGCGTCTTTGCGTACGGCGACCGCTCAGAGCGCGCTGCAGCGCGGCCGCACCTGCTATGACCACCTCGCCGGCCGGCTCGGCGTGACGATCACCGACGCCATGATCGAGCGCCGGCTGCTCGACGGGTGGGCGGTGACGCCGGGCGGTATGGCGTGGCTCGACGACCTCGGCGTGGACGTGCGCGCCGCGCACGGCAGCCGCCGCCCGTTCGTTCGCCGCTGCCTCGACTGGACCGAACGTCGCCCGCATCTTGCCGGTGGCAGCGCCGCCGCCCTGTGCCAACGGCTGTTCGACCTGCGGTGGGTGGAACGGATCGGCACCGGGCGCGCGGTACGACTGACCCCGGATGGCCGGCGAGGGCTGAGCGCCGCGCTACAACGGGAACTCTAGTTCCAGCTCATGCCGGATCGGGATGTCGTCGTTGCCGCGTTCCGGGATCTCAGGCTTGATCTCGCGGGCGCCGTCGACTGCGTTGCGGTGAACTGCGACGAGTTGCCACCCGCGTCGCTGGTAGAACCGCAGCGCGTGGGTGTTGTCGTTGGTCGTCACCAGCCACAGCCGCCGCCACTTCGCAGCGAGGCCGATGTCGACGACGGCGTCGAGCAGTGCCGTGCCGACGCCATGATCCGGTTGGAGTGCGTCCAGCGAGGTGATCTCCCCGTCGTTGCTGCCCGGCGCGTAGGTCGCGATGCCCACGATGTCGCCGTCCTGTTCAGCCACGAGCGTCGGCAGCTCACGCAGGTCGTGGCGAACTCCACGGCTCACCACGATCGGCGAGCCCCAACGCTCGGTGAGCAGCGCGGCAACGCCTTCGCGTTCGTCGTCTCGAACAGGTCGAATTTCCGTCATCAGTCCACGATGTCCTCTGCCTGGCCGCCGTGCCCGAACGGCGAGTGTGCCTCGCCGAGCAGGGTATCGGCATGCTTGCGAAGCAGATCCAGGTTGCGGTCGGCAAGGTGGTCGAACGACTGCGGGACAGACGAGCCCGGTGTCATCGACGCCATGGCCGTGGCCGGATCGAGGCGTGCCGACACCCAGCCTTCGTGCGATGCGGCACGCGCTACCACCTCGGCGATAGGCGTGACGATCATGGAGTTGCCGAAGTAGATCACGCCGGACGGATCGACGCCTGTCGCGTTCGCACCGATCACGTACACGTGGTTGTCGTAGGCCCGCGCTCGATTGGTGAGTTCCCACAGGTCCGCGGAGCGGAGCAACGCCGACGGTCGGCAGATGATCTCGGCACCTCTGATGGCAGTGATACGGGACAGCTCCGGGTAATCGCCGTCGAAGCAGATGATGACGCCGATCGCGCCGAGCGGCGTGTTGACGACGAGCACGTCGTCGCCGGGCGTCACCCAGCCGCCACGGTCGACGCGTTCGCCCCCGAACGGGTGTGTCTTGCGATACGTACCGAGAACCGCTCCTGTGGGCGAAATGACGGCCGCAGTGTTGTACATGACGCCAGGGCTCTCACCACGCTGGTAGGTGCCGACGACGAGGTGTACCCGCAGCTCTTCGGCGGCTGACCGGAACGGATCGAGCGGCGCCGGGCCGACCAGCTGCCACAGCTCCGAGGCCGGCACGCCCGGGGTGAACCCTGTGGTGACCGACTCCGGCAGCACCATCAGCTCGGCGGCCGTCGCCGTGTGGCAGTCGCGGATCAGCCTGATCGCACGCTCGGTGTTGGCGGTGATCGTGCCGGTACTCAGCGGCGCAGAGGACGGCGCCACCTGAACGGCCGCCGCCGTGACGGCGCGCATCAGCGCACCCTCCGTCCCCATATCGCGCCCAGCGCGAATCCGGCCACAGCTCCGACAAGCACACCGGGAGGGAAGCGTCTGGGTGCCGGTGCCTCTGCGAGGCGGACAGCCGGCGCCTTGCCGGTGAGCGCGTTGCCGGTGAGCGCGTTGCCGGTGAGCGCGTTGTCGACCGCGGCGAAGAACTCGTCGGCGGTCTTCTGCAGCACGGTCGTCAGCAACCGCAGACCCACGCCGCCGATCAGTCCGCCGACAGCGGCGTCCGCGTCGTAGCTGACGAGGGTCGAACCGTCCACTTCGGACAGTCGTACCCGCACGTCGGTGCCCAACGTGCCCGGTACACCCGCTGCGTTCGCGTTTATGGCGAACGACGACTGCGGCTGCCTGTCGTAAACCCGCACGGTGCCCGAATACGTGCCTTCGGTCGACGCAACGCCGGACGTCACTGTCATCAGGTATGTGCCGGGCCCCGCCGGCTCCAGCCGCTCGCAGCCCGGGATCGCGCTCGCTAGGACCGCGGGGTCGCCGAGCGCCTGCCACACCCGGTCGATCGGCGCGTGCAGGGTGGCTTCACCGGCGATCTTCATGCGTCCTCCGCAGCTCGAAAAGCTCACTCGGCGAGATCGGCATGGACGTGATCCGGACACCCTCGGCGTCCTCGATCGCCGACGCGAACACGGCCGCCGACGGGATGACGCCGGCCTCGCCTGCCCCCTTGACGCCCAGTGGGTTCAGCGGCGAGGGCGTTTCCAGGTGGTCGATGTCGATGCCGTGCGGTACCTCGGTCACGTACGGCATGAGGAAGTCCATGAACGACGCGTTCTGCAGTTGGCCCTGCTCGTCATACGCCATCCGCTCGTAGAGCGCCCCGCCGACGCCCTGTGCGACGCCGCCGTGGATCTGGCCTTCCACGATGCGCGGATTGATCAGGTTGCCACAGTCGTGGACCACGGCGTACTTGAGGATCCGGATCTCCGCTGTGTCGGGGTCGGTCTCGACGATCACCGCGTGCATGCCGTTCGCGAACGTGGCGTGCGGCGGCGAATAGTAGTCGCGGCCTTCCAGGCCGGGTTCGTCGTCGTCGGCCACCGGGGGCTTGTCCGGGTCGCCCACCACGAACTGGGTGGCCGCCTGCGACGCCTCGTCGAAGGCGTACCGCAACGGGTTCGAGAGCACCGCCACCGTGCCCAGTGCGATCTCGGCACCCGGGTTGCCTTTCACCCGGACGACGCCCTCGACGATCTCCAGGTCCCCGACATCCGCCTCCAGCGCCTCCGCGGCCACCCGCAGCGCCTTTTCCCGGACGGTGCGGGCGGCCAGCGCTATCGCGGAGCCGCTCATCACGGCGGATCGCGAGGCGAACGTGCCCACCGCATAAGGGAATCGGCGCGTGTCGCCGGTGACGACCTCGATGTCGCTTATCGGCACACCCAGTTCGTCGGCCACGATCTGCGCGAACACGGTCTGGTGGCCCTGTCCCTGAGTGGTCAGTCCGGTGGCCACCTTCACCTTTCCCGAGGTCTCGATCAGCACGTGGCCGCCCTCGTACGGGCCAACGCCGGTGCCCTCGACATAGCAGGCGAGCCCGATGCCGACGCGGCGCCCCTCGGCGCGCGCCGCCTCACGGACCACCTCGAAGGCGTCCCAGCCGACCAGCTTCTTCAGCTTCTCCAGCGTGGCTGGATAATCGCCGGAGTCGTAGCGCAATGGCCGGCCGTCCTGGAATGTCAGCCCGAAGTCATAGGGCATCTCGTCGGGCTGGATGAAGTTCATTTCGCGCACCGCGGCCCTGTCGATCCCGAGCTCGTGTGCGATCGCATCCATCGTTCGCTCCATGACGAAAGCAGCCTGCGGGCGGCCGGCGCCCCGGTAGGGCGTCACGATGACCGTGTTGGTGTAGAGGCTGTCGTATTCGACGCGGTACGCCCCGGGCTTGTAAGGGCCGAGCAGCTGCGTCGACGTGACG
>Ga0126378_10001109_pt1 | contig 20110 bp, 11 predicted proteins | sample PanSoiMetPlot_23_FD_92587 | JGI IMG/M metagenome (GOLD analysis project Ga0126378, IMG submission 92587) | Tropical forest soil microbial communities from Panama - MetaG Plot_23 | ecosystem: Environmental > Terrestrial > Soil > Tropical forest > Bulk soil | place: Panama | collected 2016-02-17
ACCTCATCGAAGGGCGCGGCGAATTCGTTCCGGAAATCGCCATCGAGCCCGAGCTTGTGGTTCGCCAATCCACCGGACCAGTATCATCGCGACGCGAAAAGAGCACGGCAGGAAGCTCGCACTGAGTGATTCACTTGAGCTCTTGCTGCTTTCCGGTTCGCACGGACTCGCGCGCGGCATCCAGGATTTCCATCACTTGAACATTCAGCTTCATGGAAAGTGGGTCCTCGATAGGCGTATTGTTTCGAATGCACTCCACGAAGTAGGAGATAGGATTCCCCGTCATGCGGGGCGGCGGGTCGACCGCGACGCGCTCGCCTTCTAATCCCACTTTGGCGACATTGTCAGTGGGCGAGCGGAAGAACAAATCGTTTCTAGTCGCAAGCAGGCTGCCTTTTGCTCCGAACGCTTCTACTTGCCCCATGCTATACGGCCAATCCCACGAAGCTTCGATAATCGCCTGTCCATCGGGATAATCCAAAATGATGGTGGCATCGTCGTCCACCGGATTATGCTGCGCAACTTTCAGTTTCTGCGTGACGGCGGAAACGCGCGAAGGCCGTCCCTTGAGCCACACCGCCAACTCCGCGCCGTAGCACCCGAAATCCATGATGGCCCCGCCGCCGTTTTTTACCGGATCGTAGAGCCAGTCGGCAAAATACTTCGACACGCCGATCTCTTTCGGGCCTTGATGGCCGTACTGCACGATGATCTTCCGAATTGGTCCAACCTGATTTTCTTTCACACGATGATAGAGTTCGTGCGTCGGGGCAACCCACACATTCCAGTAGTTCACCATCACTTTGATGCCCGCCTGGTTTGCCAGTCGTTCCATCTCGCGGGCATCATCGGCAGTCGTGGCCATCGGTTTTTCCGCGGAGTAGTTGATATGCCGTTTCGCACACTCGCGCAGGATCTCCAAGTGACGGTCGTTTTCCGTCGTTACAATGACCCCGTCCGGTTTCATTTCATCGAGCATCCGCACATAATCGGAATAAAACTTCACGTTGGCCGTCACTTTGGTCTTGGCTCGGTCGACTAGCTCCGGGTGGCCGTCGGCGATAGCCACCAACTCCGCGCTTGGCTCTTCGGTCAAATCCTTGAGCAAGCCCCACACGTGATCGTGGTCGAGGCCGACAATCGCCAGTTTGATCTTCCGATCTGCCGGATGGGCCTGGGCATAAAGCATCGGAACAGACGCCGCCAGCCCCTGAAGAAGCACGACCAGAGTCAGAGCCCGCCGCAATAACCATTGTGTTTTCATGACGAGCACCTCTCACGGCATGACGAACAACGGGTTCCCGGAAAGTTGACAACGCGCTTACGGTCGTTCAAATCTGCACGGTAAGTCAAGGTACCCGGATGTACTTCGCGTGCTACCACGTAAGACCATGATCCTAAAACGCTTAGAAGCACATCTGGCTCACCGACCTTGGGCCAGCAAGGCCGCGAGCTGGCTGTCTCGAACAGTTCTCTGAAGAGCGACTCGTCACCACCGGGGAACTGCGGCGAGGCCAATGCGCTTCCTTAGTTTTGCACGTGCAGAGCCGCTTGATTCCGCGACTCTCCCAGGACTGCCGCGGCCTTTTGCGCAATCAGCTGAAACCCTTGGCCAGCGGCCTCCTTTCGCAGCGCTTCGAGACAGGACCGTCCGAGCGACTTGTCCGCAGACCTTAGTGCGATCTCGCCAAACGCCAAACGGGCTTCGTAGAGTTGTTCGGCGAAGGTCGACCCGCCGGCCGTACCCACAAGATTCTTGAGGATCCCGAGCGCATCGCGCACGTCTTTGGGATCTCCAGCGCTCGCTCGAACGCGCGCGCTTTCGACAGTTGCGGATAATGCCAGTTGTCGATTATGCGTTTCCGAGGCAACTTTTTTTGCTTGGTCCACCTTTTCCCGCGCTTCGGAAATCTGGCCGTTCATAAGCAACGTTCGTGCGAGCAAGAGATTCGCGGCAGCCTCTCCGACCGGCGTCCTGTTCGCTTCGTATACTTCGGCGGCCCGGCGCGCAGACATAGTGGCTTGCTCACGCTCGCCTTTGTCGAGGAAGAGTTCGGCAAGGTACAAATCGACGCGGCCGACTTCGGTCTTGTCCCCAATGTCCTCAAATAGCTTCCGCGCTTCGGTTAGGTCCCGCAGTGCTTGTTCAGGATCGGCCTCGAGTCGATGAATGCGTCCCAGGCCAGACAGGGCGTCTGCCTCGCGCGCTGGATTGCCGATGCGCCGGCAGATTCCGATCGAGCTTTGATACATTTCCTTGGCCTTCTGATGATTCCCCAGTGCAAGATAAACGTCGCCGAGACCATTCTCTGCCAGCGCCTCTCCATTCTGGTCGCCCACTTCCTGATAGATGGAGAAGGCTGCCTCATAGCCACGCCGGGCGCCTTCTAGATCCCCAAGATAAACGAGAATGTCACCAAGGTTGTCGTTCTCGCTGGCCTGCCCCGTGCGTTTGCCAATCTCGCGGTAGAGAGCGAGTACTTCTTCATAGTTCTTTTTGGCTCCCAGATAATCGCCCTTGTTCTTCAGGGCAATGGCCCCGACAGTAGTTGCTTCCGCGGCCCCCGCTCGATCATTCGCAGACGTGTACAGTTGTTTGGCCTCTCGCACTGGGCTTTCCACCTCGGAATATCTGCCGAGATTCTCGAAGAGCCAGGCCTGATCCGAGCGAGCCCTGGCGAGCAGCAGCGACGCTCCGGCAGCTTGCGCCTTTTCGGCCGCCCTGGCTACAGCTGCCTCGGATCTCTTGGTGTCGCCTAGGGAGCGTGCTGCGTCTTCTTCCACTAGATCGATGCGCGGATCGTCACACAAAGGGCCAGGCAGCTTCCGCAGGACCGCGATTGTGTCCAACGCGTCCTTCCATTCATTCGCTTTGTACTCGGCGTTGGCGAGCGCGAGGCCGTACTCGAGATTGTCCGGGAAAAATTCGAAAAGCGCCCGATAAATGCCCGCCGCTTTCTCCCAATCCCGCGAAGTCTCACGATAGCGGGCCTCTACCAGGAGTCTCTCCGCACGGGATAAATTGGAGGACAAGTCAAACGCCTTCTTCGCTTCCGCCTTTGCGTTCTCGTCATACCCTAACTGGCCCCACGCCGTTGCAAGCGCTGCATGCGAAAGCGCGTAATTGGGCTCAACTGCAATGGCTTTCTGCAAAAGATCGCGGGCCCGCAGAGCGTCAAAGGCACGCAGCCTGGCCAGTCCTTCGGAATACAATCTGGCGGTTTCGCCTTTCGTCGGCAGCGCGATCGCCACTTCCGTGGCTTCTTCGCGCGTCACAGCTCGAACCCCGAGCTTTTCGCGCAGATGCTGGCCGGCTCGCGAGACCAGGTCGAGCAGATGCGCTTCCGTTCCCGTCTCGGAGATCGCGCCGATAGTCTCTCCAGTCTGCGTATCCTGCAAACGCAGATCCAGCCGAATCTGGCCATCCGGCTTTCCTCCTAGAGTGGCGTAGGAGCCGGCAATCACGTAGTCCGTTCCCAGATTCTTCCGGATTCGAATCAGGCTCTCGGGGCCAAGGCTGTCCACATCCGGCATGGACAGATCCATTTTCATCCGCGCGATCCTTTCCGCCGGAATCGCGCGCACTCGCTCGCCTGCAGTTAGTTCCGTCGTGAGCCAGTCCGAGAAGGCCGTAGCGAGCCAGGCTTCGTGCGGGTCCCCGGAAAGGTTCGTGAAGCTCAGCACGGCCACTGAAGGACGTGGACTGACTGTGCTTGACGCACTGCTCAGTTCCCCGGGCTGCGAAACTCGGCCAGCGACATAGACTCCCGCGGCGGCTACGCCCAGCGCTGCTATCAAGCCATAGAAACGCAGCTTCCTCCGTGACGTCTGTGCAGTAGGCTTTCCGTTACCTTGAGAAAGCTCCTCACGGAGATCTCGTTCCGCAGCATGCTCGTGCGGGGGCTCCAACTGCGGCGGGTATACTGGCGCTAGGAAACGGTAACCGTGCCGAGGGATGGTCTCGACATACCGCGGGCTGTCTGCGGAATCCCCCAGTGCCGCCCGTAATTTGGTCATGGCCTTATTCAGGCTGCGATCGAAATCCACAAACGTGTGCGCCGGCCAAAGCTTTTCCCGAAGCTCTTCACGGGTCACGACTTCCCCAGGATGTTCTAAGAGGAGGGAAAGGATCTGGAAAGGCTGCTCTTGCAGCTTGATGCGAACGCCATGCTTGCGCAATTCGGCGGCCCGAAGGTCTACTTCAAAAACTCCAAATCCCCTGGTTCGAAAGGGACTCTCAACCGCTCGCATGACGGTTCACCCCTGAAGTGCCCCGAGCGTAGCACGCGGAGAGGGGCGACGCAACACAGCCTTCACTTGAGCGATGCTCGAGTTCCCTGCCATTTGGAAGCGCTTGCAATCCTGGGCGTAGTTGGCCGCGAATCCGCGAGGAGCTTCGCCGTGCTTTGTGCTGGTCGTCGGCCGGTGTAAAATTGCACCCATTGTGCAGCTTCAAATCCTTCCCATGGCGCGCACGTTACGCTTCTCTGTTCGTGCCATCTTCTTCTCTTTTTTCGCGACGTGCATCTTCTTTCCCTCAGTTGTACAGGGACAATCAGAAGACACTGCGGCCGATGCGCGCGTCCAAAAACTCTACGCCGAAGCGAAAGCCGCGGAAGCGCGCGGCGACCTGGCCAGCGCAGCGGCGAATTACGAGTCGCTGCTGAAAATTGCGCCGCGTCTCGCCCCTGCCTACAACAACCTGGGGTCGCTCTATCTCCGGCAACGCGAATACAAGAAGGCGGCGACGGTACTCGAAAAAGGCCTGAAGATCGACCCGAAAATGTCCTCCGCTTCGGCGCTGCTGGGCATGGCCCTTTACGAACTGGGCGACTACGCCACGGCGGAGCGGAGTCTCGAGTCGGCGCTTCGCGGGAATCCCAAGGACAACAATGCCGAGCTCTTCCTGGCAAATGACTTGATGAAGCTTGGCGACTTCGACCGCGCGGCGGATCATTTGCGGCAACTTTCCGAGCGCCAGCCTGAAAACCAGGAAGTCTGGTATTTGCTCGGCAAAGTGCACATGAAATTGTCGGAGGAAGCACTACAGAAGCTGAATGCGCTGGATCCCGATTCCGTTTGGTCCCACGAAATTTCCGGGGAAGTGATGGAGAGCATGAAGAATTACGACGGCGCGCTGCTCGAATATAAGAAGGCGGTGGAGGTGGCGCCGCAGCAGGCAGGCACGCATTATCACCTGGGGAATGCGTATTGGTCGCTGAACATGTGGGATGCGGCGACGGAGCAGTTTCGCGCGGAGCTCGCGAACGATCCCTCCAATTGCATGGCGCAATGGAAAATCGGGAACACCATTCTAGAGCAGCACGGGGATGCGACAGAGGCATTGAAGGAAGTTCAGAAAGCTTTGGATGTTTGTCCCGACCTGACGGTCGCGCGCGTGGACCGCGCTCGCGCGCTGATCAAGCTGGACCGGCACGCGGAAGCGGTGAAAGACTTGGAGGCGGCCGTGAAAGCCGATCCGGCCGAGTCCTCAACCCACTTCCTGCTGGCGCAAGCGTATCGTGCGCTCGGGCGGACGCAGGAGGCACAAGCCGAAATGAAAGTGTTTAGCAAATTGGAAGAAAGCGCGCGCGCAAAGACCGCAGAGCGAGCGAAGGAAGTGCTGCAAGAAAAGAGCAAAGAGCCGTGAATTTTAATGATGAAGGGTCCTTAGCGACGGGTCTCGGGCGTGGAATGGGTGCCGGTAAGAGCGGCGCAGCGCCCGTATTCAGTTTTGGCTTTTTCGGCGAACCCCTGTTTGCGATAGACCGGCGCGAGCATGCAGTGGAGATTGGGAGCTTGCGGAGAGAGCTCAATGGCCTTTTCTAACTCCGCTTGCGCTTTGGGAAAATCCTCTACGCGGGTGTAGGCCTTGCCAAGAAGTTCATGCGCGCGCGACTCCCGCGGCGCGATTTCAATCGCTCGAAGAAGTAACGTAACGGCATCCTGCGGTCGGTTCTCATCGATCAGAAGGCTGCCCAGATCAATGTAAGGACCAGGATTTTTCGTAAGAGACTCGGCTTGCCAAGCGATGGCTTGATTGTAAGCCGCGGCCGCTTCTCCATTGCGCCCTAGCCCCGCAAGAGATAAGCCAAGATTGTCCTCAGCCTTCACATTCTGAGGATCGAGCTTTAAGCATTGTTGAAAAGCGGTGATGGCTTCTGCGAAGCGGTTCTCGTTGTACTTTGTGCGACCGAGGTAATACCAGCCTTCAGAATCACTGGGAACCCATTCGAGCATTTTCGTCAGCCATTTGTCGGCGTCCGGATAATCCCCGAGCAGCACGTAGTCGAAGGCAACGATCTTCAGATCAGCGGCCGACGGGTTGCGGAATTTTGCACCCGCGGTAAATTCCTCAAGCGAAGCGGTGGCCATTTCCTGCGTGGCTTTTGAAACAGTCACGTCGGAAGGATTGGAACCCATGGTTCTTGCGCTGACCATAGGGCCGTGGGTCTGGGATGGAAATGGGGCCTCCTGACCCTTCGCTTGTGACTGGATCTTGCGGAAGAGGATATGTCCGAGCAGGAAGTGTCCATCCGCAGAGTCGGGATGATTTTCGAGGTACTGGCGGACGGTGCGGTCCGCCTCCGTGAACTTCCCCAGCTGGAAAAGAGATTTGGCGTCAGACAGAAGAACTTCTCCTTGGTCGGGGGACAGACCCTGCGTTTGGGCTCGCGCTGAGGTTATGGGAAAGAGGACGCAAGGCAAAACCAAAATAGAAAGAATGAGATGCCTGAATGAGGAGACTGCTACCCCCCGCCCCGGTGCGCAAGGGATTCGAAAGAGTTCAGCTTTCCCGCAAGTCGATTGGAATAAACTCTTACGCGGCCTAGCCATTCGAGGAAGGAAATTGTCAAACACGCAAGAGGATAGCATGAAAACAGCCTTAAGCCCTTGCCAACGGGGTACCGGCCCGAAGAGAGAAACCGAGGGACCGGATAGCTGGTCGCGCAGTCCCATAACTCCATCTCATTCTTGACGACTAGGCGGTCTTCCCGGAACCGGGGTTATTGGATGACTCGCAATGCTCGACTCGCGAGTAGAGGTTCCTTGGCGGCCGGGGACGCTACGGAGTGCGATTCATTACTGCTTCTACCATGTCGCCGAGTTGCTTCGCCGAGTACTCGTTGCCCTCCAGGTTAGCGGCGATGCGGCCTTGCCGATCTACGATCACCGTATGCAGGGAGTGAGTCAAGAGGCCTTCATCCTGCCAGGAATTCACGCCGAATTCTCGACAGATCTTATTCACTTGAGCGGCACGCCCGGTCAGAAAGTGCCAGGCCTTGTCGTCCTTCGCCCACGTCCTGGCATAGTCGGCCAAAGTCTCAGGTTGGTCATGTTCGGGATCGAAGGTGATGCTGAGCAGGACCAGGTCTTTTCCCATCCGATCGGCAAAACGCTGATGAAGAACTCCGAAATTGTTCGACATGCGGAAACAAAAATTCGGAAGGGGACATCTGGTGTAGATAAACGTAATAGCAACTACCTTACCCTTTAACGCGGAAACGGTGACGCTCTTTCGTCTTTGGTCGATCAAGGTAAAATCCCGCAGGGTCTGTCCGACGAGTAAAGCTGGGTCGGTACGCGAAGCGGGAGCGGTCGCGGCATCCAGAATTTCCAGTTGCCGCGCGGCCATGGGCTCCTGCGCGGAGTTTTCGTATGCATGAACGCGAATTTGGGCGGCGTATACCCTGTCTTTGCGCACGTCCAGCTTGAAATCGATTATCATCCCTGGAATCAGACCGTCGATAGCCTCGGCATTCTGCACTGGGAATGTCATCACCATCGCATCCATGTAACCAGGAATAGCCTGACAAGAGACTTCAAGAGAAAGACGCTCGCGGTCAACTCGAAGGACCAAACCAGATGCCGAATAGGTTTCTCCAGCAAGAAGGGGAGCCACCCCGAGCAGCAAAAGCAGCAAGCAGAGGAGCCGCCTCATCGTTCTATACCCCGTTCTACGCGCGGATTCGAGCCATTCTAACGCGGATTCAGCCCGGATGATCGAGCCGATCCAACCCGAAAAGGATTCGAAGACCCAAGGCGAAACTGTTTTCGCGAGAGTTTCGTGTAATCCTTCGCGAATTCCTTAATTTCGATGAAATGGTTCTTCTCCATATTGGCAAAGCTCTGGCGCGAGTTGGAGGCAGGCCACCAGACTTCCAAGCGCACGATTTTCGCCGATTTCCCCAAACCGATATGCTGTTGGACAGGATTGGCTCCGAAGGAACCTCCACTGCCGACCGTGCGGCAAATCGAGCGAGTCCCGTGCCCTTCATTTTCGACGGTCACCCGGATGCGCACGCCAATTCCCGCGCGGTTCGACTTCACGCCCACTAATTTCACGGTGATCCAGTCATTGGCGCTTCCAGGATTCTCAAACACGCGGAATTGGTGCGCGTCACCCGGGGTGGGTCCGCCGATCGATACCAAAAGGTCTTCGAGTCCGTTGTTGGTTAGATCGGCAAAAGCAACTGCATGGCCCTTGTGCAGATCCCCAGTACCCGAAGATGCCGTTATGTCCGTGAAGTACTTTCCTTCGCGGTTGTGAAGAAGCATTTTGGGCAACAGTGCTCCGTACTCAGGCCCTCCGGTCGCCAAATAGATATCCGGATAGCCGTCGTTATCGATATCACCAAAATTGGCGCCCATCGGCATGTTAATTTTGTTCAGGCCGGCTTCTGCGGTCACATCTTTGAAAGTTCCATTTCCCAGATTCCGGTACAGCTTGAGGGTCTCAGCGTTCGTAGGAAGTCCCAGGTAACTGCGAAGGGTCTCGTCAGCGGAAAAAAAGTATGTCGTCACAAAAATATCGGGCCAACCGTCATTGTCGTAATCGAAAAACCAGGTCGCAAAACTCTGGGATTGCGGCTGGTGCACGCCAGCCTTCTCGGAAACCTCGGTAAAAGTGTTGTTGTGATTGTTATGATAAAGAAAGTTTCCGCCATAAAGGTTGGAGACGTAGAAATCGACATAACCGTCGTTGTCATAATCGGCGGCCGCGACGCCCTTCGTGAAGGCGATTTTGGAGATGCCGGAAGCCGCTGAAATGTCTTGAAAGGTTCCATCTCCCCGATTGAGGAAGAGCTGGCTCGGCCCGTTCTCGTTGCCCACAAAAAGGTCAAGGAAACCGTCGTTGTTGATGTCCGCCCAAACCGCTGTTTGTGTTCGAGTGGCCGGCTCGGCCAATCCCGCTTCACGCGTAACGTCCGTGAAGGTTCCGTCGCAATTGTTCCGCAAGAGTGATTTGCGCACGGGAAATTCCCAGGCGCCCCGGAGAACGAGGATGTCCATACATCCGTCGTTGTTGTAATCCGCCTGAACCAGGTTCAGGCCGCCGAGTTGATCGGAAAGGCCTGCCCGAGCACTGCGATCGGTGAATGTGCCGTCGCCATCATTGTGAAAAAACCACATTGGCTGGCACACGTCGTAGCTCGACACCGCAACATCCAGGAGGCCGCTGTTTTCGAAATCATCCACAACCACGCCGCCTGCCATCGAAATGAAATTCAGTCCTGTTGCGGGCGCCACATCCACGAATCGTCCGAAATTCTCCTTTGAGACAAAAGCAGAAGGCGAAATCAAGTACTTTTGCGGCACCCCCTCGGGATATTTTCCCAAGGTCATATAAGCCAGATTCAACAGCCATTTCACCTGCACGGTATCCGGACGTTCGCTATTAAGTTCAAGGTACTTCGTCAAGTAGTTGATGGCCTTCTGCGAATCACCGGTTTGCCGATAACAGGCGTTTCCGCGCGGCGGAAAGATACAAATATCCCCGGGTTCGCGATAAACGCCGTTCTCCATCTCCGACTTGTGCAGGTAAGCGACGCCCAGCACTTCGTCCAATTGGGGAATACCTGCCGGCACCTCGGCGGCCGCGAGCTTATAGGCCTGTTCCCATTCCCTGATTGCTCGATCCATATTGCCCTGATACGCTTCGAGTTGCGCCAGTCCGAAATGTGTCTGAATGGCATCGAAAGGCGACTTTCCTGCCATCTTGACCGAATCGGCCAACACGTTTTCAAGGGCCTCGATCCCCTGTGCCAGCGACTGCTTTCGGACTGCGCACACCTGGTGCAAATCCTGCTCCCATCCACCTGGTTTCGAAAACTTCTGGAACAGCATATCCGCGAGAACCTGCCCCGCGACATCCGCTGGGTATTGAATCGCTCCCTTGCCTGCCAGATGCAGATCACGGTTCGGACCCATGCCCTGCCCCGCGGCGCCTTGTTCCGGAGCGCTACCTGCGGGCCCCTTCGCTCGCCTCGTCTGTTCCTGCGTTTTGCCCAGCAACTTCAGGATCACGAAACCCGTCGGCACCCTCACCATGCCGCTGACTTCCCCCGGCTTCAGCGATTCGACCACAGCCCGCAATTCCGGGCGCAGCGAGGCAACATCCGACTCGCCGACGTAGCCGCCGCTGCTCGCGTTCGGGTCGATGGACATTTGCACTGCAACCGCGGAGAACGTTTCTCCTTTTTTCAGCCGCTCAAGAGCCTCTTGCGCCTTGGACTGCGTGTCCACCACGATGACTTGGAGGTTCACTACTGTGCGGGAAGCCGCTTCTTGCGCCAGCAAAGAGCGAAGCCCAACACAGGAGAGCAGCACAGCAACGAAACAAATGATCAGGCAGGCCAATCCTGCTGGTTTTCGCTTTGGCAATTCCGCCTGTGTGGGCGGAGGCTCAGGTCCTGTTGATTTCGTCATCGCTTCGCGGCTAGAAAACAGCAGAAACTATAACATCCAGTGACGGTTTTCGCAGGGCCGCCGAAGCATCGCCCTGGGCAATCGCCAGCTACAGGAGATCGAAAATGGACTGTGGATCCCGCTGGCCGATCATGCCGGCTTGCGACATAATGCGCGTGGGGACCTCATCGCAAAGAGAAGGGCAATTCTCGTGTGCCGATTGCTTTTTAAGGCGGGCAAACTTGCGCTGCTCCTAATCCTGCCGCTGCCGTTCTCCTTCCAAGTGCGGGAGCTCTGGGCGCAGGAAACTGACATCAAAACGGCGAGAAAGACTGAGGAAGGGGCGGTCAAGGGATCCACGTTGAGCAAGCCACATTTCGCGAACGGCAATCGGGCGATGCAGGATGCGCAAGCGATCCGGCAACAACTCCAAATGGTCACGAACGAGCAAAAGCCTGCGCTGCTTAGCCAGATGAAGGCGGATTATCAGACGGCGATCAAGGAATATGAGCAGGCGTTACAAGAGATCGAAGTGAGGAATGAAAATGGCGTCCAGGTGATCGGGCTAATTGGAGTGATACGCAATGGCTTAGTCAGCCGGCAAAAAGCCGTGGACATGCTTGTGCAAGACAAGGACCTGCCGGTGATTTTGAGCAACCTCGGCCTGGCGTACAGCGGGGTAGGAGAATACCAAGAGGCGATAACCGTTCTCGAGCAAGCGGCAATCCTGAAGCCGACGGCTGGCACGTATATGGAACTTGGAACGGACCAGGCGCAAGTGGGCAGGATGCAGGAAGCGGCCGCCGCATGCGACAAGGTTCTGACCGTGGATCCCGCGGCCAAGAACATGCTGGCGGGTTGCTACAAGAACATCGCCATTGTTCTCACAAACAAAGGGAACTTGGCTGACGCCATTACGCCCCTTCAGAAAGCAACGCAAATCAATTCCCAGGATGCGCTGGCCTGGAAACTTTTGGGCGATGCGCTGACCAACACCATCATCTCCAAGTCGGAGGGCGGCAAGGTGGTTTACGTTATCCCTCCGGGGACCATCGAGGCTTACGAAAGGTACCTGCAGCTGGAACCGAATGGGCCGTATGCGGGCGAGGTCCAGGCGGCTGTGGAAGGGCTTACCAGGTTGACGAAGGTGCCGACGAAAACGAAAGAGAAGAACTGACGTGATCCATGGGTCGCTGGCAATGAAGGTCAGCAAAACGCGCCGAAGAAACCCTGTGCCCTGGACGCTCTTGGCAGTCGCAGGCGTACTCGGTGTAGCGGCACTCGCCACGATCGCACAGACCCAAGACTCGCCTGCGTCCACCGAGGCCACTGTGCCCCAGAGGCAGCTCACCGTCCAGACCAACCTGGTTCTGGTTCCTGTGTTCGTTTACGACCCGTCGCGGATGGCGCAAGCTCCCAGGGAGGAGATGCCGTGCGCTCGCGCCTCGGTGGTTACTTTCTTCAAGCTGGCCCCCACCGAGCCCTACTTGCCGAAGGATTGCGATGTGACGGAAGTGCAAGGCCTGACCGCCAGAGATTTTCGCCTCTTTGAGGACGGTGTTGAGCAGCAGATTGGGAGTTTCGAGGCTGGCGCCTGGCGAACAGTGGTTCGAGACAATTTGGGGTGGCACTTGCAAGCCTCGGCCACGCCGAGGGGGATATGGAGTTTGAGTGAACTGAGCACCCTCAAAAAGGTGCCCTTCGTGACCACGGACTTCCACATCCTTGGGTATGTGCCGCGCGACGTAAAGGAAGGGTGTCACCGCATTCGAGTGGAGGTGAATCGTGCGAATTTGCTTGTTTTCGCCCGCGATGAATACTGCGACGGGCAGTCTCCTTCCGATCCTATGTTCGGAACCCGCCAAGGACAGGAGTTGGAGCGAATGTTGGATTCGGACAAGCGCGGGAAGATTCCGCTGTCTCTTCGGGCAGCAACTTTCTACACCGCCGCAAACCGGCGTCTCGTCGACCTCTGTCTCCGTTTGCCGAACGATCTATATCGTAAGTGGGACCCGTCGAGCTGGACGCTCTACGCCAGGATTGGGGTTATGGGTGTGATTCGCAGGAAGGACGGAACGATTGAGGCGCGCTTCAGCGATCTCCTCTATCCTTCTTACTGGCCGACCTTTGATCAGGGCGGCTCCAAGTATATCGCCTGGGAACAGGGTACGACGAACCTTTCGACCGCTATCCCGCGATTGCTCACGCGAAGTACGGTCGGGAAGGTGGCTATCAGCGATAGCGGCACCGGGAATAGCACTTTGGCCCTGACCTTCGGGGGTGTCGCAGGTGAAATTACTCCGGATTACGCTGCCATTAAGACGGCATTAGACAGTTCTGACCCGTTCTGGCTTCCAACTCGCTATGAGACGCAGGTCGACCTTCCCGCGGGCGACTACGATCTCGATGTGGTACTCAATGATGGGTGGAATTCCGGCCGAGTCAAGATGCCACTCACGATTGAAGCCTACGACGGCAAGCAGCTGGCGATGAGCTCGGTGGCTTTGTGCAAGAGCCTTCGGAGCGCAGCCGTCGCAGCCAAGGAGGCCGCGCAGGCAAATTTCGCTCCGCAGTACGTTCCGCTGGTTAGCAAAGACATCTTGTTCACCCCTACCGGCGACATGAGCTTCGCGAAGGGCGAACCGCTGTTTGCCTACTTTGAAGTGTACGAGCCACAGCTCGCGGAGAATCCGGCCGTGCCCGTGTCGGTGCACATGAGAATTCTCGACTCGAGCACCGGCCAGCTCAAGGAGGATTTCGCGCCGATCGACGCCTCAACGTACAGGCAGGCGGGGAGTTCCTTGCTCCGTATCGGGCGCAAGGTCCCCATTGAGCGGCTCCCGACCGGCAATTACAGCCTCGAAGTTCAGACTAAGACTTCAACCGGAACAGGCACAGCCTGGCAGAGGGCAAATTTCGAGGTCAAATGAACCTTGCGTGAGACATTTCGCTCGAGCTGCCTTCCACAAACCTAAGTCCGCGCTAAAGGCCTACGACGTAGAGTGGGTGCCGGTGAGGGCGGCACAGCGATCGTATTCTGCTTGGGCTTTATCCGCGAGTCCCCGCTTGCGATAAACAGAAGCAAGCAGGCAATGGAGATTGGGGGCTTGTGGCGAGAGCTCAACCGCTTTTTCCAGTTCGGCCTGCGCCTCGGGGAGCCGCTTCAGGAGAGAGTAGGCCTTGCCCAGTTCCTCGTGCGCTCTAGATACATTCGGATGAATAGCAATGGACTGCGAGAGGTAAGGCACCGCTTTTTCGGGCTGATTCTCGTTCAGGTAAAGGTGCGCGAGCTCAATGAACGGCTCGGGGTTCTTAGCCGGGCTTTCCGCTTGCCAAGCGATGGCGTTCTCGAAGGCCTGGATGGCTTCACCTGGCCGGTCGAGGGCCTCGAAAGACAAACCTACGTTGTTCTCCGCTTCCACATTCCGGGGCTGAAGTTTCAGGCACTGCTCAAAAGCCTCAATCGCCTCGCGAAACTGGCCGCTACTGTATCTCGTCCGCCCCAGGTAATACCACGCTTGCGGGTCGCGGGGATCCGCTTGGAGCGAGCGCGTCAGCCAATGGTCGGCGTCGTTGTTGTCTTTGAGCAGGAGGTAGTCGAGGGCCACGATTTTCAGGTCAAATGCGCTAGGGACATGGTACTTTGCGCCAGCAGTAAACTCCGCAAGCGATTCCGTGGCCTTCGCATCGCGATAGGCGACTAGCGGGCCGCTCAAATCTCCTGTGTTGTAAAGCAGCGCCTCCCCTTCCGCCTTTCCTTCCTCGAGCCATTTCGCACTAATCTCGCGGAAGAGAATGTGTCCGAGCAGGAAGTGGCCATCGGCGGAGTCGGGATGGCCCTGGAGGTATTGGCGGACGGTGCGATCCGCTTCGGTGAAATTGCCCTTCTCAGAAAGGGCTTTTGCGTTGGAGAGTAGCGTTTCGGCCTGGTCGGAAGACTGAGAAGCCACAGCAGGCGGTGCGGTGAAACCAACAAGCAGACAGAACAAGACAGGAAGGAGGATAAAGCCCTTGATACGCACGATCCCCCCTACCCACCACCCAGTAGTTCGTATCGTTATCAAAAGAAAGGGTTTGGTAGATTTGATCGTTGGAAGTTGTTGAGAATAAACGAGGTGCGAAAATGTCGGATTGCTCAGCTGTCTGGAATTCGCGGCACTCACAAGGCAAGTATGGCCCAGGCGACCTTGGGATTGTCGGCCCCTCGGGGTTCTACGGAAGCGCGGATGTTGGCTGGTTGTCACTTCGGGACGCTACCACAGACTAATCAGTCCGTCCACAAAAGTGGTGGAAAATATAAGCGCTTCGTTTGCTCAGAGATGCCGGCCTCGTTCTGCCTGCTTCCGCCCAACTCCAAGGTTACGCAGCGAGAGTGGACCGGACTGCTTTCCCGATTCTGGTCATTTAGAACCGTCGCGTTGAACCCGGCGGGCCCGAATTAGAGGGAGGGTCCCTGGCTATCCGCCATTTTTTGCGGATCGAAATTCACGCGCAACCTGGAGCCTTCGATCTTGCAATTGAACTCGACGTTCTTTTCGTCACTGGGCAGAGTGAGCTCGCCGGACGCGGTTTTCTTTGGAAAGAAGAATACCGCTGCCCCAACGAGTCCTTTTTCATCGCGTTCGTAGCGGACGTGGCTGGGAGGGATCTTTTGCTTGGTCTTTTTCACGTCGAGGAAGGAGTTTGCCTGATAGAAACTTTCATCGTGGCGCACGAATGGAGCCATGTCCTCCGATTGCACAACGACTTGGTATTCTTCCTGGGGCTCATTGGCATATTTCGCCACGTCCAAATCTTTTTTTTCTCCGTGAAGCACAGACTTGCGAGCCGAAGCGGCGCGCATGATGCGGGAAGAAGCCCAATACACATTGAACCTCAATTCGTCGCCACCTGCTTCGTTTCCCGAAGGAGCCGTGACACCACCAGGCCCGCCAGGCCTTCCCCCTGGCATGGGGCTGTTGGGTTGAGCCCCGCCCGCCGGGCCGCTCGCTGCTCCTTCCTTGGAAGTCAGTGGCGCCCACGTCCGGGTGACCGTGCCTATACGCGCCCAAGGCGAGTCCGTGAAGATTTTTTCCAAGTCTTTGTCAGTCCATTGGTCGTAAGGCTTGCCCTTCCACGGCGGATCGCTGGCCAAGGCGACTGCAATGAAGGCAAGCGCTGCGAAGATCGATGCGGCGGCCGCCTTCATGGGGCTGAAACTCAATGAGAGACTTGGAGGCCGATTTAGCTCGAATAATCGTTTTCTCATGTTAATCCTAGTGGTGGAGCTTTAGGCCGGCAGCTGCATCATCCGAAGAGCACCGGCTTGAAGGCTGGCTCTCCAACAATAGACCCAAACATCCATCGAGGGAAGGGCCGCTGCTACAAGAGCCGGGACCCGAAGGTCCCGGCTCTTTGAATGCCCACGCTGCGGTAGGCAGCCTCAAGAAAGGGCGCTGAAGTTTGAAACTTCGGTGCCCAGGTGTCGATTAAAAGAAGATCTGGAATTTTGCCTGACCCTGCCTTGGCGTGTTGCCTTGGCAGGGAACATTTGCCTGACCATCGTTTTGGAGCCCGAAATTCGGGTCACCAACCCCGTGGCCGTTCCCGAAGTCAAGGCAGTTTCCGGGCAGCATCCGATTGAACACGTTAAAGTACTCCATGCTAATCTCACCAGAAACTCGCTCGCTAAAGAAGAATTTCTTCTTCAGCGAAACATCTTCGTCATAGTAACCCGGGTTTCGGAGATTATTATAGAGTGGTGCCGCATTCCCTATTGTAAATACGCCGGCATTGGCGAATTTTGCCGTATTGAGCACTGCTGTTCCCTTGTAAGTGTTGTTCCAGTCCAGACCGAACGGCCCTGGCAGGATATTGGCTCTGTTGCGAGCGGTATAGCCGAGAGGCGTGCAATTGAATGAGCCGGTGCAGTTGGGAAAAATCTGCAGTGGCGTGCCGCTTTCATACCAGTTGATCATGCTGAGTTCCCATCCGCCGACGAGGTTCTTCATCGCTAGTCCGCCGTGGTTCAGGAACTTCTTTCCAGGGCCGATAGGAAGTTCATAGGCTCCGGCCATGGTAAGGAAATGGGTCTGGTCGTTGTTACCCACGGACCACTCCGCGTTCGGGTTCCCTGGGTTTAGCCCCTTGAAGTTGAAGGTTGAGAACCCGCTGTCGGTGTTTGACAAGTATCTTGATAATGTGTAGGACACGAGGAAGGTCAGTCCGCTGCCCGTGCGCTTCTGTAAGCTTACTTGCAAGGAGTTGTACTTATCCGCGCCCGAAGTATCGAAGTCATTCGTGATGCCGCGGAACTGCGGATACTTCAGAAAAGCGCGCAGTGCCAAGCCGCGAGCGCCGTAGTCCTGGCAAAAATTGTCATAAGGCACATAGTAGGTCACCGGGGCAGTATTTCCACCGCACGTACCCGGTGCATAGGTGAACTGACCAAAATTATACTGAGACGCCTGAGATGCCATTAGCGCCTGTGCAGCCGCGGAGGTCCATGACTGTCCAAGGACGCAGCCTCGAGTAGTTGTCAGCCCTGGAGCGCATTGGCTTTGCACGAATTGATAGTTAAGGTAATTCATTCTGCCAGGGCCGGCAAGCAGCGCCGGCAGGTGCAAGTCATGGGTATGCACGCCATGGACCGAGAGAAACATATTCCATGGTAGCTCCCGCTGAACACCCACGACGAACTGCTCATCGTAGCCTTGGTTGACGTGCTTCACTGCTCCGCTCGGAAAACCGGTGTTGAAGAAGCTCGAGGTCAAGCCAGGCGACGACGGCGTTGGCAGGGGCCCTTGTCCGTTCGAGTCCCACAACCCATAGCCGGGGATCGTATAGGCACAGCCATTGCCAGTGCCACCGCTACAATCAATGGACCCCTTACTTCCGGAATCGAAGCCGGTCAAAGTGCCGTTCAAATTGTTTCCATAATTGACGGCTACCTTGTTGACTCCGTATTCGAAGGCACCAGTATCCAGCCAATACCACGAGACCCCTCCCAGCAAAACCGTCTTGTTATTCAATTGGTAGGTAAACCCGACGCGAGGGCTGAGATGGTCCCAGAACATGTCCATATGGTTCCAACCAACGCAGACTGCGCACCCTGTGCCGAGCTCGGTCATGGCACCCAAGAGCGGCTTACCGGTGACTGGACTAATCGCCCCGGTGTTGGCAGCAGTGGGGCTGAAGAACGTGAGCTGGTTGGTGCTATTATCGTTGGTGAATGGGAAAGCGAGATCCCAGCGCACACCCCAGTTCACCTTGAGCCGAGGAGTAATCTGCACGTCATCCTGGAAATAAGGGGCGGCGTAGGTGTTGCGCAGGTTGGTGTTGCCTGCAAGCAGCCGGCTTGCGGAGTCTGCATTGCCAATCAGGAAGCTCGCGAACCCGAAGCCGGTGTTGGTGCCGGGGGCGGTACCGAAACTAGTTTGCTCGTTGGGGTCCGCGGTCGTCTGGGCGTCAAAGTTGAAGCTTCCTCCGCACTGCTGGCACTCGAAGTCGTTTTGATGCGTCTTGCGGATGTCCACGCCGAAGTTGATGGTGTGGCGAGAGTGCTGCCAGAGCCAGTTGTTGAGGATGGAATAACCTGTCTTGTGATTGATTGAAAATTCCCAACCACCACAACCGTTCGTGCCCCAGCATTGATCTCCAAACACACCGCCAGTAAAGTTAATGCCCGGCAGAAATACCTTTGATCCCGTCACGGGATTGGAAAAAGGCTGGGCCCCGGCGAAATTGCCCGGAAAGGAGGTTTGCGGAAAGAAGTCATTTTTCTGATAGACATAGAGGAATCCGGCGGTCATCACTAGGTGGGGCGAAAACGTGTTGGAATAAGTGATATCCAGCCCCTTTCCCAGTTCTTTGTTAATGATGCCATTGCTCAGTGCGTTGTCAGTCCAACCGCCGGGTTGAGGGAAGTTTTGCCACCACCACCATCCATGAATGGCCTGTTTCGAAGTTAGGTTGTGGTCGACATTAATGCTATAGGCCTTCTCATCGTTTATTGGGACGTAGGAGGGATTGTAGTTGTTCACCTCTAGTGTGGAAATCGATGGGGTCGGAATGTCCTTCAGTGCCAACAGCGATTGCGACACGGTACTGAAGCAACTGGGATCAATCTTGTTTCCTGGAAACTGTTGCCCGGGCACATAGCCGTGGGCCGCGAGATTACAACCCGAGGGTATGAGCGACGGAGTGGTTCCCCATGCGAGGGGAACGAAAATGGGAATCTGTTTTCCGTTGGCAGGGTTAACCAGGCCGCTGAAATCGCCACCCAGCTGTGCTTGCGTTGGCATGGTGACGGGACCCTGCCCAAAAGCTTGGCGGTACTTGTCCCAGCTAAAGAACCAGAAGGTTTTGTTTCTCCCGTTGTAAATCTTAGGCAAGATCACCGGGCCGCCGACGGAAAAGCCCCAGTCAATCTCATGATCTGTGTTGGGGGCATCGAGCTTTCCGGCGTTGTTACCGAAAATATCGTTGTGCGCTCCCGGCGCGTCAAAAAACGCATCTCGGTAAAAGCCAAACGCGCTCCCGTGAATCTGGTTGGTGCCTGATTTCGCGCGATACTGCTCTACGCCTTGGCCCAGACCGTATTGCGCAGAAAACGTGCCAGTCAGCACGTCAACGTCTTTAACCGAGTCGTAAGGCGGCTGATTCCAGGATGTGAAGCCTGCCGTTTCCGACCACGCCTCGGGGACGCCATTGAACATGACTTCCGTTTGCTGGTCTACCCCACCATTAATCCGATGGCTGAACGCGCTACCTGTGACGCCGGGCACCAAGAAAATAAACGCATCAATCTGGCGATTTTGCCCAGAAATGATTTGTGGCAGATCTCCTAGGAGGGTTTCGCTGAGCGTCGTCCCGATTTCTGGCTGCTCGGTCTGCAGGGCAACCGCCGGGGCTGTCACTTCAACGGTCTCCGTAACCGTGCCCGGCTGAAGGGTGGCGTTGACAGTAGAGGTTGCCCCGCCAACGACAGCGACGTTCGTGCTTACGAAAGTCTTAAACCCTGCCTTTTCCACCTTAACAACATACGCACCCGGGATGAGGTCGATAACCAGGTAAGTGCCGGCGGAGGTGGTAGTGGTCGTCTTCGACACATTCGTATCCACATTCGTTATCGTCACCTTCGCGTCGGGAACTTCGGCTCCTGCTTGGTCCGTCACGTCGCCGTTGATTCTGCTGACGGCTTGGCCATGGACGCTGGCAGGCAAACCGAGCAACAGAAGGGTAAACCCGGACACAAAGGCCAAGCCGCGGCGGAAAGTCAGACGGAAGTTAGAGAAGCTTTTCATCACTCGCCCCCTCATTAAGGTCACTGATCGGTGCATTCCGAACCGAATCCAAGTGCGAAAAGACAAAACCCCACACCAAGAAAAGAGACAGACACCCCTCGCTGTACCAGCAAACTTGCGCGCAGTCTTGGACAGAC
>Ga0126378_10001110_pt1 | contig 20101 bp, 17 predicted proteins | sample PanSoiMetPlot_23_FD_92587 | JGI IMG/M metagenome (GOLD analysis project Ga0126378, IMG submission 92587) | Tropical forest soil microbial communities from Panama - MetaG Plot_23 | ecosystem: Environmental > Terrestrial > Soil > Tropical forest > Bulk soil | place: Panama | collected 2016-02-17
CAGAAAACGCTTCAAATAAGGATCCTTCGAATTCGCGATCTCGTCCGGCTTCCCGTCGAAATAAATCTCACCGTCCCGGTACACCAGGAAGCGCGTCTCTGCCATATTTGATGCGCCGCTTCCGTTCCCGGGATTCGCCGCGACTCGCCCTTCCTGCGGGTCGAAATGAAAATTGGCCAGCGCAAATCCATCTTGGAGGCGATGAGTGGCCAGCAGGGCGGTCACCCCATAAACATCGCGAAGACGCAAAATCAGCGTGATAATCGTCTGCGACGTTATTGGATCCAAACCGGCTGTCGGCGAGTCATACAAAACGATAGGCGGACGATTGACCAACGCCCGCGCGATGGAAACGCGCCGCCGCATGCCACCCGACAATTCGGAAGGAACCTGATCGATCGTGTGCTCCAGCTCAACAAAGCGGAGCACCTCTCTCACGCGCGGCTCGATTTCTTCCTCCGCAACGCCGTCCTCGTGCAACCGGTAGGCTACGTTGTCTGCCACGGTCATCGAGTCGAACAGCGCTCCTTCCTGAAACATGAAACCAATCTTCCGCCGGAACGTCAGGAGATCTTTCTCCGGCATTTCTGAAACCTTCTGTCCCAACACGTCGATGCGGCCGCTATCCGGCCGCAACAACCCCGCCGCCATCTTGAGCGTCAGCGTTTTTCCCGTGCCCGTTTCGCCCAGCAGAACCACGGTTTCCTGTTCGCGCACCTGAAAGGACACGCCACGCAGAATTTGTCCCTCGTCGAAACCTATGCGCACGTCCTCAAACGCGATAGCAGACCTCGCTTCCCAGGGAGCGAAAGACCCGTGTTCTGCCATATCTGCAATTATAGCGGCAATTCGCTGCTGGCTTTCGGAAAGAGCGCCCAAAAACGCAATCGCTTCTCCGGGACCGCGAGCAGGCAAGATGGGCGTACAATACTGCCGCTTTTGAAGTCAAAAGGAGACTATCGGTGAAAACGATTTCCCGCTTGTCAGGGCTGCGAATCCTTGCGCGACTTGGTGTTTGCTCTATTTGTGCCGCTGGTACGCTTTTGGCTCCGGGCTTTGTCAAAGCACAGGGTTTCACGGTCGAACAGGTGATGGGTTCGCCGTTTCCCGAGAGTTTGACCGCCGCCACTCATGCGCCACGCGTCGCCTGGGCCTTTGACGCCAAGGGAGTGCGCAATGTTTGGATTGCCGACGCGCCAAACTTTACTGCCCGGCAGGTGACTCATTATTCCGATGACGACGGCATGGCGCTTGCGAGCCTCAGGCTTACACCTGACGGGCATACCGTGCTTTATTCGCGCGGCAGCGAGCTCAACGCGGTGGGCGAAGCTGCGGATCCGACGAGCAATGTCACGCGCCCAAACCAGCAAGTGTGGGCCGTGGACGTGGACAAGGGGGAACCGCGCCTGCTGGGCGAATTGAATTGCACGCGGGAAGGCTGCGAAGACATTGAGCTTTCATCGGACGGAACGATGGCTGTTTGGGCCGCACGCGGACAACTCTGGGCCGCCCCGGTGTCGGGCGCCGTGCCCGCACATCCACTCGCCTTTGTGCGGGGAGAAAATGATTCGCCGCAGTGGTCTCCCGACGGCACGGAGATCGCCTTCGTGTCGCATCGCGGCGATCACAGTTTTGTCGGTGTTTACAGTCTTGGCCGCGAAACCGTTCGCTACCTCGCTCCGTCCGTGGATCGCGACTCCATGCCCCGCTGGTCCGCGGACGGCAAGCAGCTCGCGTTCGTCCGCATCCATGGTCTCGAAGAGCGTCTGCCCCTGCTGCAGACTCGGCCCAATCCTTGGGCCATTTATGTCGCCGATGCCGCCACCGGCGAAGGGCATGTCATCTGGCATAGCGCCGAAGAACCCGTCAGTTCGCTTCCAAATCTCACCGAAAACAAATCCTTCCACTTTGTAGGAAACCGCATTGTCTTTGCTTCTGAACAGGACGGCTGGAACCATCTCTATTCCATTCCCGCGGCTGGCGGTACGGCTACGCTTCTTACTCCCGGTGAATTCGAAGTCGAAGACGTCGCGGTTTCGCGCGATAGTCGCTCGATCATTTACTCTTCGAACCAGGACGATATAGACCGGCGCCATCTTTGGCGCGTTCGTGTTGATGGCGGGAAGCCCGAACCACTCAGCCAGGGCGAAACCATGGAGTGGACTCCCGCGGAACTCGCCGACGGCCGCACCATCGTTTGCCTTGGCTCAACCGCGACTTCTCCAGCCATGCCCTACCGGCTCACCGGGACCGGACGCGAGATGATTGCGAGTTCGCAGCTTCCGGCGGACTTTCCGTCTTTTCAGCTGGTCGCTCCGAAGCAAGTTATTTTCCCCGCAGCAGACGGGTTGCAGATTCACGGGCAGCTTTTCGTCCCGCGCGGACGCACATCCGCTGGCCCCGCATTGCTCTTCATGCACGGCGGCTCGCGACGCCAGATGATGCTGGGCTTCCACTACATGCAGTACTACCACAATGCCTATGCAGAAAATCAGTACCTCGCTTCGCGGGGCTACGTCGTCCTCTCGGTCAATTACCGCACCGGCATTATGTATGGGCGCGCTTTCCGTGAGCGCGAAAAGGGCGGGCCGCGCGGCGCGGAGGAGTATCAGGACATCGTGGCCGCAGCAAAATACCTTCAAACGCTTCCCATCGTGGACTCCAAGAGAATCGGGCTTTGGGGCGGTTCTTATGGCGGATTCCTGACGGCCATGGGGCTTGCACGCAATTCGGACATTTTCGCGGCGGGCGTGGATTTTCATGGCGTGCATGATTGGTCCGCGCGCAGCATTTTCCGTGGCGGGTCAGGTGGGCAGGAGGGTGGCGGTCCACCCGACCGCGCCGAGGCCATGCGAATTGCATTTGAATCCTCGCCGAATGCCTCGATCAAATCGTGGAAATCACCTGTGTTGTTGATTCAAGGCGACGACGACCGCAACGTGGATTTCAGCCAGATGGTGGATCTCGTCCAGCGGCTTCGCGAACAAAAAGTCCCGTTTGAGCAGATGGTTTTTCCCGATGAGATCCACGATTTTCTCTTGTGGCGCTCGTGGGTGCATGGGTATAAAGCGACCGCAGCATTCTTCGACCGCGTTCTTGTGAAAGGCGAATCGATCCCGAGTGGGAACTAGTCGAAATCCGACAAGCGTTAGTCTCCTTTAGACGGGTTGCGATCAGAAGACTTTATTGGCAAGGTACAGACTGAGCTTGGTTAAGAAGAGGTCGGCCACGATAATCATCACCGAGGAAATCACGACCGCTTGCGTCGTGGCGCGGCCGACGCCTTGCGTGCCGCCTCGCACCGTCAACCCTTTGTAGCAACCGACCGTCGCAAGAATGAAGGCAAACGCCAGCGACTTTGTGAAGCCTTGCATCAGGTCCGGAAACTCCAGGATATCGACGGCGCGCCGCCAAAATTCAACCGCGCTGAGTTGCAAGGAAAACACGGAAGCAACGCATCCGCCAAGCAAACCGACAAACACCATCAACGCCGTGAGCAGCGGAACCATCAGCATGCTTGCCAGCACCCGCGGGGTCACCAGCTTGCGGCTCGGGTCGGTGCCCATGGCGCGCATTGCGTCCACTTGCTCGGTCACCAGCATCGAGCCCAGCTCGGACGCCATTCCCGAGGAGCAGCGCCCGGCAGTGAGGAGCCCCGTAATCGCCGGGCCAAGTTCGCGCACCAGGGCGAGCGAGACGACATCCCCTGTCAGCGAAGTCTGTCCAAAGCGCACGAACTGCGCTCCGGTCTGCAATACCATGACGCCGCCGATAAAAAACCCCGAGAGCAGAATGATCGGCAGCGAGCCAACCCCTACATCATCCATTTGATCCAGCGTGTCTTGGAAATAGTGTGGTGCAGTGGCAAGGTTGCTCAGAGACCGAAAGGAAAGCAGCGAGTAATCCTGAACGGCGGCTACGGCCCGTTTCGTCGCGTCCTGGAGCACTTCCGCGACCGAAGGGGCTTCTTCCTGTTTCGTACGGTTGCCTGTTACCTGGAGCGGAGTATCGGCCACAAGTACCTGTTCACACCCGTCATCTACATCCGACTTCTCGACGAAACAGCATATTGGAAAAGCGTAACTTCAGCCTCACCGTGCGTCAAGTAAGCGATTTGGCGCTGGTTTCTAAAACTTCGCCGGTCGACGAGGTTCCAGGCAGACCGATCGCGAACCCGGTTCAGCTCCGAACGGCGACACTCTGGAGGCTGCCGGGAACCTTAGTCAATTGAGCAACTTAAGCCACAGCGGCCGCTTTCCATGCGCTCCGTTCCGCTAATCTTTCTATCAGACACCTTATGGCTTATCCACCAGAGCGTCGGCGCCGGGCGCGGCTAAAGCTTCCGCAAGTGGTTCGCGTGCGGCCTTCCGACGCTCATCTCCACTTCGACGAGATTCTCCCCACGCTCAACGCAACTCGGGACAGTGTCTACTTCGCATCCAAAAACGTTTCGTACGCCGAAGGTATGCGCGTGTTCATCACTTTCCCGTATTCCGACGCGCCCGGCTCCCTCAATCGCGAATCGCTGGGACGAGTCCTTCGAGTCGACGATTTGGGTCAGGGGCGCCGCGGCATCGCCATCCAAATCCTTATGCCCCTCTACGTCGGCGGCAAAGAAACAGTCCGCTAAATTGACTTCCGCCATGCCAACCTACGTGCGCCTCAGGAACGCAAGAAAAACCGTTCTGGAGCTATAATCGCGCACTTATGCCCTTGTCTTCAGGCACGCTGATTGGCCCCTATGAAATCCTTGCCCCACTCGGCGTAGGCGGAATGGGAGAGGTCTACCGGGCGCGTGATACCCGTCTCGAACGCCCAGTGGCTCTGAAGATTCTGCCGCGTGATTTTGCTCCCGATTCCGACCGCCGAGCCCGCTTCGAACGCGAGGCGCGAGCGGCCGGACAGATTCACCATCCAAATATTCTGGCCATTTTGGATATCGGCGCTTATGACGGCCTGCCATTTATCGTTACCGAACTTTTGGAAGGCGAGACCCTGAGGGAACGCCTGCAACCCGGGCCACTTCCCCAGCGCAAGGCCGTAGAGATTGCTTCCCAAATTGCAAAGGGACTCGGCGCCGCCCACGAAAGAGGCATCGTTCATCGTGACATCAAGCCGGAAAATATTTTCATCGGCGGCGACGGCCATGTGAAGATTCTCGACTTTGGGCTGGCGAGTGTTTCCGCTCAAGAATCGCCCCACCCGGATGCCACGATCACACTGAAAACGGCTTCCGGAATGATTCTTGGCACGGCCGCCTACATGTCCCCCGAGCAGGCTCGAGGACAAACGGTAGACTCCCGTTCTGACCTTTTCAGCCTCGGGTGTGTCCTTTACGAAATGCTCTCAGGCCAGCGGCCCTTTTCGGGCAGCACGTACGCCGACCTGATTTCTGCCATTCTTCGCCAAGACGCCGCGCCAATTCCTTCAGAACGAAAGATTCTTCCAGCGCTCGAGCGCATCGTTCGCCGCTGCCTGGAAAAGTCACCCGGGGAGCGCTTCCAATCGGCACGCGATCTTGCCTTTCAACTCGATTCCTTCGCCACCAGCATCGAGTCAAGCAGCGATCTGCTGCTGCCCGGCATTGCTGTTGAGCCGACGAACGCTCTTCGGCTTTCCCGAGTTTTTCCATGGGTCGCAATTCCAGCAATGGTGGTGTCAACGGCGACACTGGCTTGGTGGTTCCGGGGATGGCAACTTCAAACCGCTCATCCGCCCCGGGTGGAGTTTGAGCGTTTGACTGACTTTTCGGGGATGGAGGAGGCACCGGCGATTTCGCCGGACGGTAAATCCGTCGCATTCGTGAGCGATTCCACGGGTTCGCGGCAAATATGGATTCGCCTGTTCGCTGGCGGCGTTCCCTTTCAGCTGACTCATGATGCTGGCGATCACCTTTCTCCGCGATGGTCGCCCGATTCGGCTTCTCTTTATTACTACACCCCGCCTGCTGAGGGATCGCACGAGGCCGTGGTCTGGGAAATCTCCGCTCTTGGCGGGACCCCCCGCCGTCTGATCGAGAGTGTGAGTGAAGTGGATCCCAGCCACGATGGGAAGTCTTTGGCTTTTTTCCGCCTGCGAGCCAACCAGATCGAGCTCGTGCGCACCGACCGTGACGCTTCGCATCCGCGGGTTCTGGCGCAGTTTCCGTCAAAAACGGCTTGCCAGCAGCCTCGTTGGTCTCCTGATGACTCCTCGGTCGCCTTCATGCTGGCCACGGATCGCTGGGCGGACGACCTTTACTATGTGTCTGCTTCGGGAGGCACTCCCCGACGATCCACGTTCGACGCTTCGCTGCTGTCAGGATTCTCCTGGCTCCCCGGTGGCTCCGGCTTCGTCTTCAGCAGTTCCCGCGGTTCCACGTTTCTCTACCTGCCCACCATGCACCTTTGGCAAATTGCCCGCGACAGCGGCGAACCACACCAGCTCACCTTCGGAGATGAGAGCGACACCTCTCCGGACATCGATTCTCGAGGACGTCTGGTTTCCAGCCGAATCCACCTTAATTTTGATATCTGGAAGTTCCCGGTTGATTTCCGACCGGCGGAGAATGTCCTTCGGGCGGGGCGCGTCTCTCATCAGACCGCTCAAGTGCAAACTCCCAGCTTGAGCCCTGACGGTCGTCAACTTGTCTATCTCTCCGACACCGGCGGTCATGGGAATCTTTGGGTTCTTGATTTGGCTTCCGGCACGAACCGGCAAATTACCTTCGAAAAAGACCCGAACGTGATCATGGGCGTGCCGGTTTGGTCCCCCGACGGAGGGAAAATCGCGTACGCCCGCCAAATCTTTGGGCAGGGCACGACTTCCGTTGCATATTGGACGGTGCGACCGGACGGCGGCGACAATCATGAGTTTCTCGCGAAGGCTTCCTGGCTGACGTGGTCGCCCGACCGCCGTTGGGTCTACTATGTCGCGCTCGCCGACAGCGCTAGTGGTTTGACTGGCCGCATCTTGAAGGTGTCCGCCTCGGGCTCTGCTCCCGTGGAAGTGCGTCAGGAAGTTACGAACGGCCCGGCCGTCTCGCCCGATAGCTCCACGCTTTACTACGCCAAGCTCTTGGAGCCCGTCAATGGCCTTTGGGATTACGAGATTCGTGCGGCGCAACCGGACTCAGCTCCGTCGCGGTTGCTGGCCCCCATCTCCGGCCATCGCATTCCCGCTTGGCAAGGGTTTCACCCCGTCCTATCTCCAGATGGAAAGTGGCTCGCGCTCACCTTGAACGACACCTTCGGCACGAATCTTTGGCTCCTGTCTACTAGCGATGGCAAAATGCATCCGGTGACCGATTTTGGAGACCGCCGGACGTTCATCGCCCGCCACGTGGCATGGTCTCCTGACAACAAGTTCATCTTTGCGGCGGTCGGCGAAGGCGACGCCGACATTGTCTTTTTTGAGGGCCTGCTGCGCTAAATCTGCGTTTCTCAAACAGACCTTCACGGGTTTTCTGTCCGCGGGAGGGCCGCCGCGGCGTTGCCATCGAAATCCTTATGCCCCTCGACGTCGACGGCAAGCAAACCGCATGCTGAGCTATTCTCGGCTTCGGCGGCTGCCGTCCAACAGAAACGCGTGGAAGTCCGTGGCCACTGGCTGCGCGCCCAGCTGTCGCATCATGGTCGCGACTTGACCTCGGTGGTAAGTGGAATGGTTCACGAGGTGCTGCATCAAGTATGCCAAGCTGAGTTGCGTCTTGCGAACAGAAAGCATTCTTCTCAAGGAATCATCGGTAAGGCGATTGAGAAACTCGGTCTGTTCTGTTTCAATTTCTGCCCACTTCAATCGCACCGCATCGATGCTCGGAAAGGCGTCCGGATGGAACAGCGTGTCGTGTCGGTCCCACAACTCAGTTAGGAATCGAGAGTCCTGGGTTGGCGCTTTCCAATAGGTAAGCCAACCCCATTCGCCACCTAGGATGTGAAGCAGGGTGTCCCGCACGGAACGAAAGCTGCCGCCCAGATCTCGCGTGAACTGTTCAGCGCTCAGCGCGCCGGCCGCCAAAAAGACTCGGTTGTTCGCCCAGCGGTCGTACTCAAAGAGCAGCCGAATGTCATCGATGGTCATGGAGGTACGCTCTGCGACTACTTGTTGGCCACGAAATATAAGCTCAGGCGGGCCAGGCTACAAGGTGCAAGCGGCGGCTGGCTGGACGCCAGAGGCCGCTGTCGCTACACTGTCTTTTCCTCCCGACTGAGTTACCGAAGGACACGCGAGGATAGAGGCGCGGATGCTGAAGTTCTACACCGCCGGTGAATCGCACGGCCAAGCTCTTTTCGCCTACGTTTCCGGGCTTCCGGCACAGCTCCCCGTCGATCTCAAGTTCATCAACCAGGAACTGCACCGCCGCCAGCTTGGCTACGGGCGCGGTGGCCGCCAGAAGATTGAAAAAGACCAGGCTGAGATTTTTGCCGGAGTGCGCCACGGCAAGACCATTGGCGCTCCCATTGCGCTGCGCATCGAGAATCGCGATTGGGCGAACTGGGAAAAGATTCTTCCCGTCGAGCCCGCCGAGGACGATCCCGGCGCTAAGAAACTCGTCGCCCCGCGCCCCGGCCACGCCGACCTGGCCGGCTCGCTAAAATTCAATTATCACGACGCGCGCTACATCCTCGAGCGCGCTTCGGCGCGTGAGACTGCCGCGCGGGTTGCCGCGGGCGCATTTGCCAAAATCCTTCTGAAGGAATTTGGCACGGAAATCGCGAGCCACACGGTTCAGGTGGGCGGCATTCGCATGGAACACCCCGTTCTCTGGAAGAAAATTCGCGCCGTCAGCGCCGACCTGGATTCGCCGCTGCGCTGCGCGGACGCCGCTCTTCAGGAAAAAATGAAAGAAGAAGTGGATGCGGCGCTCAAGGCGAACGACACCGTTGGCGGCATTTTCGAAATTGTGGTGCACCAGGTTCCGCCCGGACTTGGCAGCCACGCGCAGTGGGACGAAAAACTCGACGGCCGCCTGGCGCAGGCGCTGATGAGCGTGCAAGCCGTGAAAGCGGTCGAAATCGGCGACGGCGTATCCATCGCCGGCTCTCCCGGAAGCGATGTGCAGGACGAAATCTCCTACGACAAGGCGGCGCGTCGTTTTCGCCGCTTCAGCAATCGCGCGGGGGGACTCGAAGGCGGCATCACCAACGGCGAAGACATCGTGATTCGCGGGTACTTAAAGCCCATTTCCACATTGCGCAAGCCTCTGCACACCGCCAACCTGGTCACCAAAGAGCCAGTGCAGGCCGCCTATGAGCGTTCCGACTGGTGCGTGGTCCCCGCCGGCGCGGTCGCGGGCGAAGCCATGGTTGCTCTTGTATTAGCCGACACTTTTCTGCAAAAATTTGGGGGAGATTCTCTCGCCGAGATGCGGCGGAATTTCGACAACTATGTCCGACAAATCGATGAGTTCTAAGACGCCCGCGGCTACTGCAACTGAAACGCCACAAGCGTCTTCGCCGCCGCGCAAGATTTATCCCATCATCAAGTACGGCGATGCGGTTCTCGAAAAGCCTGGCGCGCCGGTAAACCTATTTGACGCCGAACTTGAAGAGCTTGCCGAAGACATGTTCGCTTCCATGTACGCGGCGCAGGGCGTGGGGCTGGCCGCGCCGCAAATCGGGAAAAGCCTGCGCTTTGCGGTGGTCGATGTCACCGGCGGAAAGAATCCGGAGGCGAAAATCGTTTTAGCGAATCCCGAGGTGACGCACGCTGAAGGCGAAGTTCGGGAAGAGGAAGGTTGCCTCTCCATTCCGGGTTTCCGCGGCTACGTCGTGCGACCACAATTTGTTACTGTCAAAGCACAAAACGTGAAAGGAGAGCCTTTTGAGATCCGCGGCGAAAACCTTTTGGCACGCGCGTTTTGCCACGAAATCGACCACCTCAACGGAATTCTATTCTTGCAACACTTGGGCATGCTGAAACGCGACATGATCAAGCGCAAAATCAAAAAGCTGCGCAAGCAAGGCGAATGGTAATCGGGAGCACCCGACGGTGCCCGCATGCGCTTAATTTTCTGTGGTACGCCTCAATTTGCTGTTCCCACGCTGAAGCATCTGCTTGCTAAATCTGATTTCGAGGTGCTCGCGGTCATTTCGCAGCCGGACCGACCCCGTGGCCGTGGTCAGCAGGTTTCCGTTTCTCCCGTGAAGGGCGTCGCGCTGGGCCTAAATGTTCCAGTGCACCAGCCGGAGAAAATTCGCGCTCCCGAATCTCAGGAACTCTTGGAAAAACTCGCCCCCGAAGTAATCGTCATCATTGCCTACGGCCAAATTATTCCCGCGCGGCTTCTTTCGATTCCCAAACATGGCTGGATCAATCTCCACGCTTCTCTGCTTCCCAAATACCGCGGCGCTGCCCCTATCAACTGGGCAATTGCGAATGGAGAACTTCGTACGGGCTTCACCACCATGCGCATTGACGCCGGCATGGACACCGGAGACATTCTTCTTCAACGCGAAATGGAAATCGGCCATAAAGAAACCGCTCCTGAACTAGCCGCGCGAATGTCCGAAGCTGGTGCGCCGCTCATGGAAGAAACGCTACGGGGGCTTACCGCGGGCATCCTTGTTCCGCGGGCTCAGAATCACGGCGCAGCTACCGTGGCTCCCCTTCTAAAAAAGGAAGACGGCCACATCGATTGGAACCGCCCCGCCCAGGAAATCTACAACCGCATGCGGGGCTTCGCCCCTTGGCCCGGCGCTTTCACCACGTTCCGCGGCCAAACCTGCCATCTCTCGGCGGAAGCCGTCGTCGAGCCTGATTCGCTCGCCCCCTTGCTGGGCGACACGTCGTTCGCTGCCGCCCGCTCCCTTCCCGGGACCATCCTTCGCGCCAAGAGCGACTGGTTCGTCTCCTGCGGCAACGCAACCCTTCTGCGCCTGCAATCCGTCAAAGTGGAAGGCCGCAAACAAATCAGCGTTTCCGAATTCGCCAACGGCGCTCGCCTCAAGCCCGGCGAACGGCTCGCTGATCCTTGACAAGTGAAGCGAGTCCGGCGCACCAAATCGGATGATCCTGGTTTGTTCTTGAGCGAGTCGGTTTTAAGGCGGGTCGGTTCAGCCGGGGGAGGTTGCTGTGGGCGAATTCAGTATTTTTCACTGGCTGATCGTGCTGGCGATCATCGTTTTGCTCTTTTTCGGCAGGAAGACCCTTCTCGACTTCGGTGGTCCCCGCAGTCGGCCGCCGACCCACCCCGTTCCCGTCACCGGTCCTGTAGAGACTTCTCGCCGGCCAAACAGTCCCGGAGAGCTTCTGGAAGCAGGGCGTGGCTGCCAGTGCATCGCTGAGACACACTCAAATTGCGCGCGCCAAAACACTAAGGCATACTCGAATTCTGCGCTGTTTCCGATGAATGACACAGATTGGTTGACGGTTCGGATTCGCCAATCGCGCGGGGAGCCTATCTTTCATGCTGATCTCTGAATCTTTGAAGCATCGCGGTTTAGCAAACGGCCGCAACTCGAAGGTCTTGCGCACTACAGCTGCCTGCTGCCTGGCAGCGCAACTTGCGCTCCTCCCCATGGCCACCGCGGCTGACAAGCTGACCTCCTCGTCGGCCACCGTGCCAACCCCCGTTTCAACCGATGATCCCGTCCTAAAAGCAATGCAAACGGAGCTCGCCCGCGCCGTCACCGAGCTCGGCAAGAGTGAGCAGGCTCCCTACTACCTTGGCTACACCGTTTACGACCAGGATTTCGTCGTGCTTGCCGGTGCCTACGGCAGCCTGCTTGGCAGCAACAACGTGCACCGGCGTTTTGCCGATGTGACCATGCGCGTCGGGTCCCCCGACATGGACAACACTCACGGGCAAAGCCGTTCGAGCGGCGTTAGTTCCGGCACCCTTCCTATTGGCAATGACTCAGACGCCATTGCCCGCGTTTTGTGGGAGCTGACCGACCGCGAATATAAGCGCGCCGTCCCCGCTCTGATGAATGTTCGCACCGACACGGCCGTGCGCGCCGAAGAGGAAGACAAGTCCCCGGATTTTTCCAAGGAGAAGCCCGAAACACACATCGGCGAGGCCTCCGCCGCGCCCTTTGATCGTGCGGCCTGGGAAAGCGAAATCAAGCGCCTGTCCTCGGCTTTCCGCAAATACCCGGACGTTTACTTCGCCAGCGTCGTGCTGCAGGTCGCGAATTCCAATTCGCGCATGGTTACCAGTGAAGGCACCACGCTGGTTTCGCCCAGTTCCTCGACGCGCCTCATCATGGAAGCGCAAACCCGCGCCGACGATGGCATGGATCTCCTGCGTGTTGAAACTTTTCAGGCTCCCAACGCAAAGGGGCTGCCCGCTGAAGCCGAACTCAATGCCAAAATCGAAACAATGGCCCGTGATCTCAGCGACCTCCGCAAAGCCCCCGTGGCCGAGCCCTACGACGGCCCCGCGCTTCTGAGCGGGCGCGCCGCAGCCGTTTTCTTCCACGAAGTCCTCGGTCACCGCCTCGAAGGCCACCGCCAGCGAGACGAAGAAGAAGGCCAGACTTTCACCAAGAAAATTGGCCAGGAAGTTTTGCCAAAATTCCTCAGCGTCGTGGACGATCCCACGGTTCACGAAATTGCGGGTGTGAAACTCGCAGGCGCCTACGACTACGATAACGAAGGCTCCCCTGGCCAGCACGTCGACGTTATCAAAGACGGCATCCTTAGGAATTTCCTTATGTCGCGGATGCCCATAAAGAATTTCAGCGTTTCGAACGGCCACGGCCGCAATCAACCGGGCCTGATGCCCACCGGCCGTCAGGGAAATCTAATTGTCACCTCAACGCAAACCGTGCCGGACAGCCAGATGCGCCAAAGACTTATCGACGAGGTAAAAAAGCAGGGAAAGCCGTATGGCTTGTATTTCGATGACATCCAAGGGGGCTTCACCATCACCACCCGCCAGTTGCCGCAAGCGTTTCAGGTGCTTCCGGTGATGGTGTACAAGGTTTACCCTGACGGCCGCCCCGACGAACTCGTGCGCGGCGTGGACATTGTCGGCACGCCCCTCGCGGCGCTCACCCGCATTCTCACCACCGGCGACCAGCCGCACGTGTTTAACGGCGTCTGCGGAGCGGAAAGCGGCCAGGTGCCCGTCGCGGCCGTCGCTCCTTCGATGCTTTTCTCTGAAATGGAAGTGCAAAAACGCGCGCATCAGCACGAGCGTCCGCCGCTGTTACCCCCGCCCGGCTTCGAAGACCATGCAGCCCCGTCAAAGACCGCCTCGAAAGTTAAAACCGAGGTGCAGCCGTGAGCGCCCAAGCCCTTCGCCGCAAATCTGCATTCCTGCTGGCCTTAGCCATTGCGCTGATGGCTCCTTCGCCTCGCGCCGATTCCAATGATTCAAAACCCTCGGCGGACCCCGCTATGGCTGCCGCCCACGCCGCAGCCAAAGGCGATGGCTTGCTCGAGGCGCTGCTAACCGAACTCGATCGCTCGAAGGCCCAGCTCAAGATGGACCAGGTCCAGCCACCGTATTTCATCGAGTATCGCGTCAATGATGTGGACGATTTTTCAGCGGAAGCCGCCTTCGGTGCGTTGCGCGAAAGCCAGCGCGGGCACTATCGCGTCCTGCGCGTCGTCGTGCGTATCGGCGATTACAAACAAGACAGCTTCTACGCGCGCGGCGAAGGCGAATCCACGATTCTCCCACTCGACAATGATCCGATCGCCCTTCGACATCAGATCTGGCTCGCCACCGATGATGCTTACAAGGCCGCCGGACAGGCCCTCGCCGAAAAACAAGCGGAACTCAAGCGCTTCACCACCGACGCGAATCCCATCGACGACTTCGCCAAATCCGCCCCGCTCATCGCGGTCGAACCCACCATTTCGCTCAAGGTCGACGAAGCTTCCTGGAAGAAAACGCTTGAGGATGTCACCAATCTTTATCACCCGTATCCCGACGTGCAATCGGTGACGGCCTCCGCGCGCTTCACGGCCATCAACGAGTACCTCGTCAATACCGAAGGCACGGTCACGCGCTGCGGCAAAACGACTTACAGCCTCCAGTTGAACGGCACCGCGCAAGCCGAGGACGGCATGCGACTCAGCCGCAGTCCAGCCTTCGTCGTCGCGCGCATGGAAGAACTGCCTTCACATGACGCGCTGGTGACTGACAGCAAAGTCATGCTCGACACGATCGTAGCCCTGCGCAAGGCGCCGATCGTCGAAGAAGAGTATCGCGGGCCGGTTTTGTTTTCCGCCGACGCCGCCGACGATGTGGTCGCTTCTTTAATTGGTCAAAACGTTGTCGGCCGCAAGCCCGCTCTTGGCCGCCCGAACCGCACCACCGGCGCGTTCGCCACGAGCTACAAGGCGCGTGTGCTTCCGAATTTTCTTTCCGTTGTCGACGATCCCACGTTGAAAGATTTTCAGGGCAAGAGTCTCATCGGCAGCTACGTGTTCGACAGCGAAGGCGTGAAGGCGCAGCCTGTCAATACCATTGAAAACGGCATGCTCACCAATTATCTAATCGGGCGGCAGCCGCTGCGCGACTTCCCGGCCTCGAACGGCCATGGCCGGGCTGGCGCCGGAATGGCTGCCGGCCCGAACCTCGGGGTGTTGCTCCTGAAAAGCTCCGAGGCACAATCACCCGGCGACTTGAAAAAGAAAGTCATCGATATGGTGAAGGAACAGGGCAAACCGTACGGCTATCGCGTTGAAACGCTCGGACAGCCGGGAAACACGCCGCGGCTCCTCTATCGTGTTTACCCAAGCGACGGCCACGAAGAACTGGTGCGGGGAGCGGTGTTCAGCGAACTGGACACACGCGCGCTCCGAACCGCCGTGATTGGTGCGGGCAATGATCCGCTGGTCAGCAATCGCCCCGGCGGCGTGCCCACCACGGTTATTAGCCCCTCGTTGCTCTTTGACGAATTGGAAGTGAAGCGCGCCGACACGAGCAAGGACAAATTGCCGGAGTACCCGCCACCGCCGCCGTCGAAGAAATAGTGGACCGACGCCGACAGCCGGGTACCGTGAAGGGCAATCTGTTCTTTGCCCTTTCCATTTTCCAATTTCTATTCTCTAATTCCTGTTCACCATGACTCTCAAAGAACGGCTCGAATGGCTCACCCGCATGACGTTTCTGGTCTTCATCCTGGCGTCTGCGGCGTTCCTCAGCGCGATAACCGCTATGCGCATCGCGATTCACGGCCGCGAAGTCACCATGCCTAATCTTGTCGGCAAAAATGTCTCCGAGGCGAGCGGGATGTTGCAGTCGCGCGGCCTGGTGCTGCGCGTCGCCGACCGCATCTACAGCGACCAGCCCATGAATGTTGTTCTTCGTCAAACGCCGACGGCCGGCTTGCTGATGAAAGTTTCGCAGCAGGCCCACGTCGTGCTTTCGCTCGGCCAGCGCCAACTCCAGATTCCGCTACTGGAAGGCAATTCCCTGCGAGCTTCGCGGGTCGAATTGCTCCGCCAGGGCCTGCAAGTCGGCGAAGTCTCAGGCGTAACCATGCCGGCGAAACCCGCCGATGATATTGTGCTCCAGAATCCCAAGCCCGGCGCCGGCGCCGCGACGCCCCGAGTGGACGTGCTCATCTCCCAGGGCCCGAAAGAAGCTTCTTACGTGATGCCTCATCTCGTGGGATTAGGTGAAGTTGACGCGCAGCGCCGCCTGGATCAGGCGCAGATGCGCCGCAAAGTGAACTACGTTTCCGCCCCCCAGTGGCCCCACGGGTCGGTGATTGATCAGACTCCCTTGGCCGGGGCGAAAGTTCCCGTTTCCGCCACCATCGAACTCACCGTCGCCAACTGATCGCAGCCGTCAACGGCGGTACCGCGATCTACGCTTTCACCGGCCGAACACCGTGCGCTTCTCTTAGTTCTGCGACCCACTTTTCCAAAACCAATTGTTGGGGCGGCTCAATCTTCGTAAATACAACTCCCATGCGCGTCCCATGACCGGCGTGAGCCACTTTGCCGAGAGCCGCAAAACTCGCCCCGGCATGCTGAATCCGGATGAGAATCCGCACTCCCGCCGGCAACGGCTTCTGCGTCGTCACCCCGCATCCAAACAGGCTCAAGTCGCTGGTTTGTTCGACCATCTGCGCCTCTGACTCCACATCGGTCATCTCGATGCTGGCTACGAAGCGATAGCGGCGTGCGCGTGGACGCTCAGATTGCACAAGAATGATCCTCTCGTTGATCGGTCGTGTGGCCGCGGGGGTTGCCGGGCATTCTATATCATGACCAACACATGTTTGGATTCAATCAGCGTGTTTTGTGCCTGTTCTCCTTAAACTGCTAACGACATGTGCCAGTGCTCAATAACTATTTGCCTTTTGTAAGTCTTGACATCGATCGAAACATCCGCTGGCTGCAACGGAAATGCCCGCAAAGACACAACTAAGGGAGGGAAACCAGCAATGAACGACCACCTAGCCTACCTGACCGGGGCGCTCCTGTTCGACGCCGCTTGGCTGGCCTGCTACATCATCGGAAAGAGGTACCGCCCGCAAATCATTTGGGGCACTGTGGTTACCGCTCCCCTGGCGCTCACGAGTTTCCTCTTCGTCCCACAATACTGGACTCCGCCGTCGCTATTTGACCTGGACACTCACCTTCGCGTGGGGATCGAGGACTTTCTCTGGGCCGGGGCCGTCGGCGGCATCGCCTCGGTGGTGGGCGAAATCGTCCTAAAACAAAGGCTTGCGGCGCACCGAAAGGAACATCGCAAGAAGCACTATGCGCCTTTCCTCGTGATGCTGGCGGTTTTCCTGATTCTGCATTTCTTGTACCCCAACAAAAACATTTACAGCACCGCGATCGCTTTCGCGGCCTGCGCCATGGTGGTTGCAATTCTTCGCAGCGACTTGATTCCGACGATGTTCACCGGCGCAATCGTTTTCACCATTTTGTATTTCCTGCTCTTCGTGTATTTCCTGGCTCTGTACCCCGATTTCATTGAACGCTACTACCATCTTCAGAACATCTCTGGCATCCGTCTCGGCGGCGTTCCCATCGAAGAGCTGATGTTCGCGACGACCGGAGGCGCGGTGTGGAGCGTGGCCTACGAATATTTTCAAGGCTACCGCTTCGCGCCCGGCCAGCGTTTCCGCCTCGTCGAAAGCTGAGTCGGTATGCGGCCCTCTAGGCGTATACCCCCGGCGAGAGTTTCGGCCTCGAATAGCAAGCCAGCGGCGCGCCGGACCTTGGCAAAAAACGTCGAAAGAGTACCCGAGTACTATTGACCCGCGGAGATAACCGGCGGATAAATGACGGTGAAAGCGGCCCCGCCTTCATTTTTCCCTAAAAATACAGGTGTGCAGGATCACATTTGTGGACGCTCCCCTTCTGCGCCGCGCCGAGCACCGCATCTTCTTCAAGATGTTCGTGAAGTTGTCGGACCCCATGACGGGCGCATTTGAAATTACCTCCACGATTGATGTGAGCTGCCACGGCGCGCGCGTCGTCAGCAAGAACCTTTGGGAAACGAACCACGACCTCTTTCTCCAACCGATCCGGGGCAGCCTGCCCTCGCGTGGTCGGGTGGCGCATTGCGAGACACGCAAGGATGGCTCGTACGAAATTGGGCTCGAGCTGTATCCGCCCACCGAGGATTGGACGCGATCTGGCAAGCTTCCAAGCGCCGTTGCAAAACGGCTGAAGAGCGACGATTGAGAATCTGGGTTCGTGCGTACAGCCTCCCTTCGAAGCTCGGGGCAAGCGGGCCGCTCGCGGGGATCCGAGAAGTGCCCGCAAACTATATTTTAAGAAACAGTACTTTGGTGCAGGTTCCTAAAAGGAAGTTCCTGTACCTTTTAGCGATTGCCTCGCCAAGCGCCAGAGCCTAGAGTGAGGCTATGTTGTCCCGGCTTGCCGTCTGATAAATCATGCCATTACTGCGAAACCGCCTAAGCATGCGTGCCAAGCCGTCACCGCTCGAGGGACCCGCGAGCTATTACGGGCAGTCCGCCGCAATCGATCTGAAGAAGCTGGGCCGGCGCGAATGGTGGCTCTGGTTTTCCGCGCTGGCAGTGACGATGCTCTCCGGCGCGGGATTATTGCTCAGTCAGTTCTCCCGGCTGTTCCTACACAAAGATCACTTCTACGAACTGACCCCCGAGCAGGCGCGCTGGGGAATCTTGTGTTTGCTCGTTCTGTTCAATGGATGGATGCTATACCGCCAACGGTCGTTGCGAAAGCTGCGCAAAGAAGCCACGGCGCCAAGCGCTGGATCCGAGGACAACGCGGCGGCGGTGGACGATTTGGCGGCCATAGATCCCGTGACAGGCCTGTACACGCGCACTTCGGCGTTACTGCATCTGGGCAGAGAAATCGCCCGCGCGAAAAGGCAGAACTCGGCGCTGAGCCTAGCCACGATTCACCTGGAAGATTTGGCCGACCTTACGCAGCAGTACGGCAAGACCGCCGTGGATCAGGCGCTGAAGGAATTTGCCAGGCGGCTGAAGGAAGTAAGCCGCGGCTCGGATTACGCGGTGCGGCTGGCCAATGAAGACTTCGTGCTGGTGCTGCCGAAGTGCAACGTCGGCGAAGTAACCCAGGTGCTGAACCGCATGGGCTCGATGAACCTGGAATGCGCCGGAAAGAGAATTTCGCTGGCGTACACCACGGGTTGGGTGGATTACCAGCCAGGAGACATGCCCTCCGACCTGCTGAAGCGCGCTTCGCAGCTTCTACACCTCTACGGAGACGCCGCGAAGGATAGCTACGCCGCCACCGGCACCTCGAACTAGCGGCACTTCCTCGGGCGCTTATTTCTCACCAAAAACATAAGAACCATCGGTGCGCGTCGTGACACGCGGAGCGCGGTGCCCTTTCTCGAAGAAGTCGTAGCCCTCCTTGAGATTGCTCCAGAACGAAATGAGTTCCGCTTGATAGCGACGCGTGGCCGCGAGAGATCGCAGGCCATCATCGGTGAGGCGTGCGGGAAAAATCTCGATCGGGAGATGTTGCTGCCCCTGGTTATGGACGAGAACAGCAAGCCAATAGACTTCTTTGATGCCGTCGTCCGTTATGGGAATGCAACCGATGGACGCACAGTTCCCATGAAGGAAAATGTCGCCACCGAGATTTGGCCGATAGCCAAGAATACGGTCGGCAGCGTTCGGATAGCTGATGTGCAGGCTCAGAAAGAAATTGCTTTGTGGATTGAACCAGTCGAGTTCATAAAAACCTTCGGGAACCTGCTCGTCGCCGAACCGGCGCTTCGGGCCGAGGACCCCGGAGGAGGCGCAGATGCGGTAGTCGTGGATGAGCACGTAAGGCTCGTCGGCGGCGGCGGTGGCCCAAAGTTCGAGGGAAGTTTCCTTTTTGAAGGCGCGAAGCAGAATGGCGTGGGGGGGATAAGGGAGACCTTTTTCCTGGAATCGCTGGCGCAGAAGGTCGTCCTTTTCTGCCGATGCCGTGCGAACACGCGGGAATTTCCATTGGAGGTCGCGAAAAGTCTTGGGTTGCCGAGGAGAAGGGTGAGCCAAGAAAACAACGAAGAGCAGGGCGAACAGACGCTTCATGGGCAGCCTTGGCGCGAAATGATAGCACGGATGCCAAAAGCTAGTCGGAGGTAGGCTTCTTATGGAGGGTGGTGCACAGGGTTAGGGCGGTGTTGGGATCGACGGCGTTGTCGCCTTCGTCGATTAGGCGGATGGCGCCTTGCTTGTCGATGACAATGTTCGCCCGAAGAGCCCACTGATAGTCTTCGTTTTCGATGCTGTAGGTTTTCAGGATGCCGTAGGAAGTGAGCATCTTGTGGTTCATGTCGCTCAGCAGAGGAAAGTGGAGGCCGTTCTGCTCGGCAAAGGCGGCGTTGGCTGCCGGACTGTCGAGGCTGACGCCGAAGACGACCGTATCTTCGGTGGGAATCCGACCGGAGTCGATGCCCGCTTGGACGGCGCGCATTTGCTGGGTGCATCCCTCTGAGAACGCGAGAACGTATACGGCAAGGAAGACGTTCTTTTTGCCGCGATAGTCGCTGAGCTTGACCGTCTTCCACTCGTTGGTGAGAAGAGTGAAATCGGGCGCGGCATCGCCAACCTTAAGAGACATGCGGGCCACGCCGCGAGCCCGGTGCACCTGATGGGCGAGTGGAGGGGCTGCCACTGCGGCAGCGAGAAGCAAGCCAACCATCAACGCGCGTTTCATCATAAAGACTCTTCGGAAGATCCTGGGACCCTCC
>Ga0126378_10001113_pt1 | contig 20083 bp, 22 predicted proteins | sample PanSoiMetPlot_23_FD_92587 | JGI IMG/M metagenome (GOLD analysis project Ga0126378, IMG submission 92587) | Tropical forest soil microbial communities from Panama - MetaG Plot_23 | ecosystem: Environmental > Terrestrial > Soil > Tropical forest > Bulk soil | place: Panama | collected 2016-02-17
CCTGCGCGGCGATGCCATGTCCCTACCTCCGCGACCTGTGGGTATGCATCCTCCAGCTGGGAATGTATCCTCCGGCCGCCATCGTGGCTACTTCAGCAAGGCACCTGCGTCGATCGGCAGCGGCACCCCGGTGACGTACCGAGCGTCGTCCGAGACGAGGAACAGGATCGCGTTGCTGACGTCCTCCGGCTCCACCCAGGGCACCGGCAGCATATGCATCATCTGCGAGATCGGGGCCATGTCGTCCTGGGTCGGGTTCTCCAAGTCCGGACGGAAGACCGTCCGCGGCTGGGAATCCTTGCCGCTCGTCGTCGGCTAGAGCGTCTGCGCGAAAGCTTCGGCGGATGATGCGTTTGCGCGAAAGATGCAGCGCCCTATACGACGCTGCATCTTTCGTGATCATGGATCTGGCGCCGAATCCTTCGTGATCACGAGAAATTCCGCTACGGGCCTTACTCTGACGAAGTGTTCTCCGCAGCAGACCTGGTGGGCTACGCCGTCGCGTCGCTCATCATCATCGTGATCCCCGGCCCGAGCGTGCTGTTTGTGGTTGGGCGCGCCCTGTCCTACGGCCGGCGCACAGCACTGGCCACCGTCTGCGGAAACTCGGCCGGCAACTACGTCGTCGCCGTTTTCGTTGCTATCGGGGTCGGTGGGCTCGTCCAGCGGTCGCACGAGGCGTTCACAATACTGAGGCTGATCGGCGCTGCCTACCTCGTGTACCTGGGGATTCAGGCATTCCGGCGCCGCCGCGGTCTTGCCGACGCCTTCAGTACGGCTCCGCCGCACACCGACAGGCGAGCAGTGCGGGAGGGGTTCGTCGTTGGAGTCACCAACCCCAAGGCGCTCATATTGTTTGGGGCCGTGTTGCCTCAGTTCGTCGATAGGTCGGCCGGGAATGTGCCGGTGCAGATGCTGATACTCGCGCTGGTGTCGATCGCGATCGGGCTGGTTTCTGACAGCTGCTGGGCTATCGCGGCCAGTCAGCTGCGCGCCTGGTTTGCCCGGTCCCCACGTCGCTTCGCGATAGTTGGCGGAGCCGGCGGGCTGGCCATGATCGGCGTGGGCGTCACGGTGGCCGTCACTGGACGCGGTAGATAGGAGAGAGCGAGATAGATGTCAGATTCGTTCACGCCGCAGATAGGTGTTGTACTCGAGGCTTTCCTGGACAAGCCGCTCGCTGACGTCCTGTCCTGGCTGCAGCACGATGCCCCGGAAGTCACGCATCTCGAAGTTGGCGTCGGAGGCTACGCCCCCCATCCGCACTGCGACGTCGCAGCCCTGCTGGCAAGCGAGCGGAGCCGGACTGCGTGGCTGGATCAGATCGCCGCGTACGGTCTTCGGGTAGGGGCGCTGAACGCCTGGGGCAACCCGCTGCATCCCGATGCAGAAGTGGCCCGGCAGCACGACACTGCCCTCCGTAATGCCATCCGGCTGGCCACCTTGCTTGGAGTAGAGCGCGTCGTCGCGATGGCCGGCTGCCCGGCGGCGGCTCCCGGAGATCACGTGCCGCATTTCGGGGCGGGCGGCTGGCTGCCCTACCTAGAAGACGTCTACGAGCGTCAGTGGCAGCAAGCGATCGGGCCATACTGGGCCGATCTCGCGGCGTTCGCCGCGTCGGAGAACCCAGATCTGCTGGTCTGTCTTGAACTGCACCCAGGGACATCCGCCTTCAACGTCGAGACGTTCGAGCGTGTGGCCGGACTTGGAACATCGATCGCGGCCAATCTTGATCCCAGCCATTTCTTCTGGATGGGAATGGATGGCCACAAGGTGGCCGAGCACCTCGGCGGGCTGGTCGGCCATTCACATGGCAAGGACACTGTCTTCCACACCGAGAGCCTGGCTCTCAACGGCCTGCTGGATCGGCGCTGGCCGAAGCCATCCGACCAGATGCCGTGGAACTTCGCCGTGCCCGGCCGCGGCCATGACCTGGACTGGTGGACCGGGCTCATGCGCTCACTTGCTTCATCCCGCGTGCAAGTGATCTCGATCGAGCACGAGGATCCGTTCGTTCCGCCTGAGGTCGGGATACCCGAAGCTGCAAGGCTATTGAAAGCTTCGATCGAGGCTGCGCAGGAGATGGCAGCGTGACAACCCGCCGCAGCGCATGCGCGTCAGTCGGCGTGCAGGGCCGCAGGCAACTCGGCGGTGCGATCTGGCAGCGACAGTCCTGGCGTCTGCAGTCGAACACTGACCAGCTCGCCGTTCCAGGGTGCGGGCGGCCGGTAGCGGTCGGAGACTGGCAGCCCGCTGTCGATGCCAAGCCGGAGGCCAGCGCCGCCGTGCTGGAACGTGAGGGGGAGACCGCCCGCGAATGTCAGCTCGCCGACGGTCGTGTCGTCGTGCAGCAGCCGCAGCGTACCGGACCCTGCGCCAACGTCGCACACCACCGCGGAATCCTGCGGTCCCGGCGGGAGCGGCCGGTCGGCGATCACCTCGAGCATTTCCCCGGCCCTGGAGAACACGAACGTCAGCCTGCCGTCGGCGACGAACAGCGCGATTCCGCCGTTCCAGTCGCCGAGGGCAAACAGCACGCCCGCTGGGTTCTCAGTCGCGGTCAGCCGCACGGTGAACCGGAACCCTGCGAAGAGGAACGGAAGCGATTCGTCGGCGGCAGGGCCCGCGCCCGGACGGAACGTCCGGTCGTTGCCCGTCGGGTAGGCGGGCCCGATGAAGGCGCCGATGCGACCGGTCAGCGAGTCCCCGATCGGCAGCACGTTGTTGCGCTGTGCCTCATCGAGCCAGAGCTGCTCGAGCTCAGTCACGACCTGCGGATGAGCGCTCGCCACATCCGTGGACTCGGAGAAGTCGTTGTCGAGGTCGAAAAGCTCCCAGCGGTCGTCGGCGAAGCTCCGGCTGCCAGTGGCTAGTTCTTCCTCTTCGAGCACGCCGGCCGAGATGTGGTTGGTCGTCGCCTTCCACCGCCCGTGGAAGATCGATCGGGAACCGAGCATCTCGAAGTACTGAGTCTCGCGGCCGGTCGCGGCCGGATCTGCGAACGTCGCCCGGATGCTTGCACCGCTGACGTCCTGCTGGGCGATGCCGTCGACCTCGTCGGGCAGTTCGATCCCGGCCACGTCGAGAACCGTCGGGCAGAGATCGTTGGCGTGCACGAAGGCGGAGCGGATCTCGCCGGAAGAACGGATGGCTGCGGGCCAGTGCACGATGAGCGGCGTGCGCGTGCCGCCCAGCCACGTGTACCGCTTCCAGAGCCGGAACGGGGTGTTGCCGGCCCACGCCCAGCCCCACGAATAGTGGTTGTAGGTGCGCAAGCCGCCCCAGTCGTCGTAGCTCGCCAGGTTGTCCGCGGCGTGTTCGCGAATGCCGGAGCTGAAGCGATGCTCGTTGACGGTGCCGAGCGCGCCGCCCTCGGCACTGGCACCGTTGTCGGAGAAGACGAGGATCAGGGTGTCGTCGAGCTGGCCGCTGCTCTCCAGGTGCGCGATGAGCCGGCCGATCTGCGCATCAGCGTGGGTGAGGAAGCCGGCGAAGACCTCCATCTGCCGGGCGTACATGCGGCGTTCGTCGGTGCTGTGAAGGTCCCAGGCGGCCACCCACTCGGGCCGGGGCGTCAGCGTGGTGCCGGCCGGGACCAGTCCAGCGGCTTGCTGACGGTGGAAGACGTCCTCGCGCCATGCATCCCAGCCCTGGTCGAACTGGCCGCGGTATGGATCGACCCACTCAGGCGTCACATGATGCGGAGCGTGCGCGGTGCCGAGCGCGAAATACAGGAAGAAGGGCTTGCCCGGAGCTGCGTGCTGCTGGTCGGCCAGGAAGCGGGTGGCGGTGCTGGCCAGGTCCTCCGACAGGTGATATCCGTCCCACGGACCGGCCGGGGGATCGACGTAGTGGTTGTCTGCCACCAAGTTCGGCGCCCACTGATTGGTGTCGCCTTGCAAGAAGCCGTAGTAACGCTCAAACCCGGCCCCGAGCGGCCACTGGCCGAACGGCCCAGCTGCCGAGCGTTCGAAACGGGGCGTGAGGTGCCACTTTCCCACCGCCAGGGTGGAGAACCCGGCGTCTCGCAGCAGCCGGGGCAGCGCCACAGCCGATCGCGGCAGCCGTCCGGTGTAGCCGGGATACGCCAGCGGGATGTCGGCCAGGAATCCCATACCCACGGCGTGATGATTCCGGCCGGTGAGGAAACTGGCCCTGGTTGGCGAGCACAGCGCGGTCACGTGGAAGCGGTTGTAGCGCAGCCCGGCGCCGGCCAGCCGGTCCATGTGCGGCGTCGCGATATCCGACCCGAAGCTGCCGAGCTGCGCGAAGCCCACGTCGTCCAGGACGATAGCAATGACGTTCGGCGACCCGGTATGCGGTCGCGGATTTGCGAACACGGGCAGCCGTGCGCCCGACGCTGTCAGACCGGGAACTGGCTCTTCGCGCATCACGATCTTCTACAGTCTCTTATTCGCCACGCGCAAGAGGCAGCCGACGCCGTCGCCATGAGTTGCCCAGCGGTCCGCAGAGCTCGAAACAGTCAGGAGCACTCAGTGCACGACTGGCCCGCCGCGCCATGTCGGCAGGGCGCGGTGGCCGACAGCGACCTCGAAGGCGGCTCTCGCCAGCAGCCTGGTCGAGTCCAGCACCGGTAGCGGCGACGCCTCGGGTGGTACCAGGAGGGGGATCTCGGTGCATACCAAGCCAACCGCATCACAGCCTCGCGCTGCGAGGCCGCCAATGATGCGGGCGTACTCCCGCCGGGCGTTGTCGGTGAAGACTCCGTTCAGCAGCTCGGCGAGGATGATCTCGTGGAGGATGTCGCGATCCTGCATCGGCGGCAGCTCTGCGGCTATTCCTCGGTTCGCCAGGGCCCGACGATAGACGGGACCGTCGATGGTGAATTTCGTGCCCAGCAAGCCGATCCGTGTGTGCCCATCGATCGCTGCCTGGTCGGCGACGACGTCCGCGATGTTCAAGCCCGGGAGTGCGAGGCTGTCTCCTGGCTGTTCCAAAGCGATGTGTGCCGTGTTGTCAGGGCAGGCAAAGAAGTTGGCGCCCGCCAGCGCGAGCCTTTGCACGCTGACGGCCAGCGTGGCGCGGGCGGCCTGGTAGTCCGCTCTGGCCCAGGCGGGCAGGCTGCGAGCCAGCGCGATGCAGTCCATCGTCACATCTGGATGGTCGTGCGGGCCAAGGTCGCGCGCACCGTGCAGACAGAAATCCCGGAAGCAGAGCGCCGCTCCCTCCGGCGTGGTGGCAAGAATGCCGAGATGTTTCATCGGTTAGCGTCGGGTTCGCTGGTCGTAAGCCGTCCGTGCCCACAAGTATCGGGCCGCGGCGACGGATGCGAACCACATAGTTTGCGATCCAGCCGTGGCTGCCTATCGGGGGCATTGGTGAGCAAGCCGCGCACGGCCTCGACCTCGCCCGCCGCGAGCCTGGTTTCAATCGCGGCGATCATCTCGGTGAACGTTTCCAGGTCGAGCTCGCGCGCCAAGCTCAGGACCGGCCAGATGGCGGGCGCCGCGATTCGGCTGGGATGGCCGGTTACCGGATGGCGGTCCCGATGAGCCCGTTCCTGGTGACCAGGGAGGCCAGCTTGTTCTCGTCCATCTCGTCGACGTCCTCGGGCGGCAGCGGCAGTACCAGGTAGCGGGCTTCGGAGTTGGCGTCCCAGACCTGGATGTCAGTGCTGTCGGGCAACTCGAGCCCGAACTCGGCCAGCACCGCGTGCGGCTCGCGCACCGCCCGGGACCGGTAGGCGAAACTCTTGTACCAGCTCGGCGACGGCCCGAGCAGCGCAGTCGGGTAGCACGAGCAGAGCGTGCAGACGATCATGTTGTGCACGGCCGCCGTGTTCTCGACGGCCTTCAGCAGGTAGCCCTGAGTGGCGGCGCCGAAGCCGAGTTCGGCGGCTGCCGCGTTGCCGTCGGCAAGCAGCTGAGCACGGTATCCGGGATCCTTCCAGGCACGCGCGACTATCCGTGCACCATTGACCGGCGAAGCCGAGGCAAACACCCGCTCGAGGATCTCGTCGAGCTCGGCGTCGGTGGCCAGTCCGGCGGCGATCAAGCGCTCTTCGAGCCTGCGGACCCTCGCCGCCACCGGGAGCTCGCCGTGTTCGCCGTGTTCGCCGCTCACGGCGCCTCCTCCAGGTAGGACTCCCACATGTCGAGCATCACTGAGTGCGACCCCGACCCCCACAGCTCAGCCGCCGGGAAGCGCACGGCGTAGACCGGTTCGGCGCGGGACACGCCGCGCACCGCCTCGTCCGGCAGCTGCCAGATCGCCCGGACCTCGACGACCTCGCCGATATGGCCGCGCGCATAGCGCGGCAGCCTCGTGTGACCATCAGGATCTGCCGCCCTGGCTCGCACCTGATCGCCAACGGCGAACCTAGTCATCGGCCAGCAGCCCCCGCTCGGCGAGCAGCATCTCGGCCGCCCGCAGCCAGCGCTCGTAGTAGGACATGGCCAGATACTCGGCAGGCGGGATCCGTTCGATAGCGTCGCGCAGATCATCGAACGCCGCGTTGATCACCCCGCGACGCTGCAGCACGCGGACGATGGCATACACGCGGGCTTCCCAGTCGGCGTAGAAGAACTGCCCGTCATCCTCAGCGGAGACGGGGCCGAACCCGGTCTGCCCGCCCATGTCATGCACCCTGCTCACCTGGCCCACGTTATCGCGACGGATCACAATGACAAGGTGGACATCGGCGACGTCCTCGGTGCCGTCAATGCCGAGCTGGGCGGTCGCTGGCAGTTGGGGCGCCGCCTGGCTGGTGGCTGGAATGAGGGCGCGTACCTCCTCATCGGCGGCGGCTCGGGGGCGGTGCTGAAATGGCGGGCATCCGACCCGGAGCGGCTGGTCGGCGCGCGGGAACTGGTGGAGACGGCCCTGGCCCGAGGCTGGCCTGCCCCGAAGTGGCTAGCTACCGGCCAGATGCCGACGGGTGAGGCCTGGGTGGTGCAGGAGTTCATTGACGGCCGGACGCCGCCGTGCCTCGACGACGTTGTCGCGGAACAGATGACCCGAATCCTCGGCCTGCAGGAGGCCATGTTTCCCGGCGCGACCGACGGATGGGGACAATGGGCGGCCGGAGTGGTCTTCGAGGACTGGGAGGGGCTGCGCGACCGGGTATCCTCCGGCGTCCCCGGCGGGTCGCGGATCGTGGCGGCGGTGGATGCCATTGCCGAGGTCTGCCCGCGCGGGCCACTGTCGAGCCAGGATCTGGTGCACGGGAACTTCAACCTGGCCAACACCATCGCCACCCCAGGCCGGCTATGGGTGGTCGACGTCGAAGCGCTTGGCAATGGGCCGCGTGCCTACGACCTGGCTGAGGCCTTGCTGGTCGGTGCCGGGCACGGCCATGTCACCGAGTCCGCCGCGGCCCGGTTGTGGGCCTACGCTGCCCGGCTGGACCGCCGCGAGTTCGCAGTCTGCGCCGGCTCGGTCGGCCTGACGATGGCCGAGTCCTTCCTCAGGCACGGCCGCGCCAGCGAGGCGGGACGCGCGGTCCCCGAAATGGTGCGAGTTCTGGAGCAGGCCCTAGCCCTCGCCAGTGCCTGATGCGATAGGGACATATGTACCGCTGAGGTGGCTAGCGGAGGGTGGTGGTAGCCAGGGCAGCTTGACCTGCTGCCGTCCTGATGCGCCCTAACTGCCGACCTTGGTCGCCTCGGCGAGTATCCCGGTGATCGCGGCGACTGCTTCTGCTGCGTCCGGGCCGGTCGCACGGACGGTCACCAGCTGGCCGCTGGTGGCGCCTATGCCCATGATGCTCAGTACGCTTTTGGCGTCGGCGCAGCGGCCCGCGGCGGAGAGCTCGATCGACGACTCGAACTTCGCAGCCGCGATCGCCAGCGATCCGGCCGGCCGGGCGTGCAGGTCGCCGGCCAGCGTGATAGAGGATTCACAGCTTGCGGGCATACCGTGCCTCCTCGGCCGCGCTCGCTACGGCCTTGACGTCGCCGCCCACCGCGGCTGCGATGGTCGCGGCGACCGCGCCCTCGACGAACGGGGCGTCCACGACCGCGAGTGGCTCCGGCAGGCCGACCCCGTCCGATAGCAGCGCCCGCACCGTCAGGACGGAGCTGCCAAGGTCCGGCAGCACCACGACGCCGACGCCGCTATCGGCTGCTGCCAGCGCATAGCGGATCTTGTCTATGCTCGTGCCAAGTCGGCCATCGTCAGTCCCGCCAGCAGGCATGATGGCCACCTCGCTGCCCCCGACCTGTGCGGCCAGCTCGGCGGTCCCCGCCGCGAGCGCTGCGCTGTGTGACACGAGCACGATCCCGACTCGCCCAGTGTCGGTCATGGCTTATCCTGAATACTGTTCGACATTACCGAAAGGCCTCCATGATTCAGTCGGTAGAACGGGCCGCGGCGATCCTGACGGCGCTTGGATCGGGGACGCCGCGCCTGGGCGTGACCGAGATCGCCGACCGGGTAGGCCTGGCCAAGCCGACGGTGTACGGATTGCTGCGGACGCTGGAGAAGCACGACCTCGTCGCCCAGGACCCCGACACTGGTAAGTACAGCCTTGGGCCAGGCGTGCTCCAGCTTGGTAACGCGTTCCTGGACGGCTCCGAACTGCGGGCTCGGTCGCTGCTGTGGGCCGAGGCGCTGGCGCAGCGAGCCGGCGAGGCGGTATGGGTCGCCACACTGTCGGGCTCGCGGGTCATCGTCTTGCACCATGTGTTCCGCCCCGACAACACGGTTCAGATCCTGGAGGTAGGCGCCGCGATTCCGTGGCATGCGTGCGCGCTCGGCCACGCCATCGCCGCGAGCCTGCCGCAGGCCAGCTTTGCGCGGCTGCTGACCGCGGACCTGGCGCCGCTGACCGGCCGCACCAAGACGACGCGGGCCGCACTGGGCCGGGCTCTGGCCCAAGTGCGGAAGCAGGGCTACGCGATCGAAGACCAGGAGGCGACGGTCGGCGATGGAGGCATCGCTGCTCCGATCCTCAACCGTGAAGGCGCAGTCTGTGGCTCGATAGGCGTGGTAGGTCCGGCGGAGCGGCTGCTGGGCGTCGCCGTACGAGACGAGCTGGCCAGGGCGGTGACCGAATCCGCCCGTAGCATCTCGCGCGACCTCGGGGCCGGCCGCGGCGGGGGCGCGGCGATGACGGCGCTCAGCTGAGCTCGGCACTGTGCACCAGCTTCCAATTATCTTCAGCCGATGCGGAGGTCAGCGCCTTTGCCGCCATGGCCGCGCACGATCCGGCGGCTAGGTCGCTGATCCACTCGCGCACCCGGCTAACGCTGGCGGCCGGCACGCTTACCGCCCGGACGCCGAGGCCGATCAGGAGCGGCAGCACGCGCTCGTCGGCCGCCGAATCACCGCAGACCGAAACCGCGATCTGAGCCGCGGCCGCCGCGTCGATGACGTACTTGATGAGCTCCAGCACCCTTGGATCGGCGGCGAGACCCGGGCTAGCCTGCGGGTCGAGGCGGCTCTGGCCGAGCACCTGCCCGGCCAGATCGTTCGTGCCGATCGAGAAAAAGTCCACGTGACTGGCGAACGTCTCCGCCGCGGCAGCGGTCGCAGCGAGCTCGATCATGATGCCGAGCCGCGGAGCCGGCACTGCCAGCTCGCCGACGATCGCGTCGATGGCGCCCCGCACGGCGCTTACTTCAGCAAGCGTGCTCACCATCGGGATAAGGATGGCCAGCTGGGTGTTCCTGCCCGCCGTCAGCGCCACGCGCAGCTGATCGACCAACGCGGCCGGATGTCCGAGAAGCTCAGCTAGGCCAGGTCGGCCTGGCGCCAGGAACGACGGGATCTTGTCGCCAGAGAAGTCCAGGAGTCGGACTGTGGCCGGTCGTCCGCTCAGCAACGAGAGGATCGGCCGTAGTTGCCGCTCGTGCTGCTCGGCCGTGGGCCACGAGGTCGCACTCGTAAACGGGATCTCCGTACGAATCAGGCCGACGCCTTCGGCGCCTTCAGCCAGGCCGCGCCGTGTCTCGGCGGGGGAGGCCACGTTGCACAAGATCAGTACCTCGTGGCCGTCGGCGGTCCGTGCAGCCGTGATGCTGGCACGTGGCTCCGTTCCGGCCTTGACCGGAACGCGCGCCAGCTCCTCGGCGCTTGGCTCCACCGTCAGCTGGCCGGCGACGCAGTCCAGGAGCGCCGGCCGACCGCTCGCGGCGGCCAGCACCGCCTGGTCGACGCCGGTTAGCATCGGCACGCCAAGACCGCGGGCGATGATGGCGGCGTGCGAGCTCGCGCCGCCTGCTACTGAGACGGCCCCTGCGAGTCCCTGATCCGCTAGCTCGATGAGGTCCGCCGCCGCGACCTCGCGTCGCACCAGGATGAAGTCCCCGGCCGGCGGCTCCGGTGTGCCGCCAGCCAGCTCGTCGAGGACGGCCCGCGCGATCTGTCGGATATCGCCAGCGCGTTCGGCTAGTTCTGGGCTGTCAAGACTGGCCAGCACGGCGGCCTGCGCCTCGGCGGCCGCCGACACGGCCGTGACGGCGTCGGTTCCGGACCGGACAGCGTCCAGCGCCGGACCGACGAGAAAAGGATCCGCGGCGATGAGGGCCGCCACCGCGACGATGTCGGCCTCCTGCGCGCGGCCCTGAGCCCGCAGCTTGCTGGTTAGCGAGGCTCGGTCTGCGGCCACAGCGGCAAACGCGGCAGCTACGTCATCGGCGGTAGCGGCCTTATGCGTTGTGACGTCCGCAAGGAAGAGGGCACCGGCCGCCGCACCGTCGGAGACGGCGGTCCCGGTGAATCGCGTTGAAGTCATGTGACCTGCCGCTGGGCGACCTCGCTCAGCGCGCCCATGATGATCGCCGTGGATGCGGCGCCGGGATCCTCGTGCCCGACGCTGCGCGGTCCCAGGTAACTCGCCCGTCCCTTCAGCGCCTGCATCGAGATCGTGGCTTGTGCTCCCGCCGCCGCCGCAACCGCGGCTGCCGCCAGCGCATCCGCGGCGTCGGCACCTTCGGAAATGGCCTTGTGCAGCGCGGCCACGGCCGGGGCCAGCGCGTCGACCATGGTCTTCTCGCCCTCACGCGCCGCGCCGAGCTTCTGCACGCCCGCCAGCGCCGCCTCCAGGCACGCGGCCAGGTCGGCCAGTCCAGCATCGGCGGCGTCGCCCAGGGCTTTGCCCGCCTGCCGCAGCGCCATCCCGTACAGCGGCCCGGACGCACCGCCGACCTTCGAGATAAGGGTTGACCCCGCCAGGATGAGCACCGAGCCGGGCGTCGGCGTAGCCGCCTGATCTAGGGCGACCGAAATGGCAGTGAATCCGCGGGCCAGGTTGATCCCGTGGTCGGCGTCCCCGATCGCCGCGTCCAGCTGGGTGAGGTGGTCGCGCTGCGACTCGATGACAGTGCCGGCCTCGGCGAGCCAGGCGCGGAAGAATGCGGCATCCATTACAGCTCCTCGCGGTAGCAGCCGGCGGCCACCCGTATCAACGGCCGCCGGCTTGTCATTCCTACCGTCCCCACCGGAGGGCTGGCGTGTCTACCGCCGCGTCCCAAAGGTCGGTGAGCGTGTCGGTGAGCTGGCAGACCGTCACCGAGAAGCCCTGCATCTCCAAGCTGGTGATGTAGTTGCCGACCAGGTTCCTGGTGATCCTGGCACCCTTCCCAGTGATGTACTTGTGCACTTCGTTGTAGACCACATACAGCTCGATGAGCGGCGTGCCGCCCATACCGTTGACCATGACCAGGACGTCGCCGGACAGCGGCAGGTCGGCGTGGATGGCGTCAAGCGCCACCGCCGCGATCTCGCCCGCGGAAGCGAGTTGCGCGCGATGCCGGCCGGGCTCGCCGTGGATGCCGATGCCCAGTTCGATCTCGGTCTCGCCGAGGTCGAATGTGGGCTTGCCGGCAGCCGGCACCGTGCACGACGTCAGCGCGACGCCGAAGGACCGGCTGCGCTCGTTGACCTCGGCGGCGACGGCCGCGACGTCGGTCAATGGCGCACCGCGCTCGGCCAGAGCGCCGGCGATCTTCTCGACGAAGACGGTGGCGCCGACGCCGCGGCGGCCCGCGGTATAGAGCGAGTCCTGAACCGCGACATCGTCGTTCACCACGACGGAGGCAACGTCGATATCGTCGTCTTCGGCCAGCTCCGCTGCCATCTGGAAGTTCAGCACGTCGCCTGTGTAGTTCTTGACGATATGCAGCACGCCCGCGCCGGCGCTGACGGCCTGGGTCGCGACCAGCATCTGGTCCGGCACGGGGGAGGTGAAGACCTCGCCCGGACACGCCGCGTCGAGCATGCCGTACCCGACGAAGCCGCCGTGCAGCGGCTCGTGGCCCGAACCGCCTCCGGACAAGAGGCCAACTTTGCCCGGCGTCGGGCCGCCTGCCCTGGTGATCACCTTGTTCTCAAGGTCGACCGACAGGCTGGGATGCGCCGCGGCAACGCCGGCGAGGGCGTCGGTCACTACGCTGTCGGGCGAATTGATGAGCTTCTTCATGCCGTCGTCTCCCGGACTGGCTCGGATGCGGAATCGGGGTCTGGTGACAGGCTTGTCAGCCTGGCGTCCTGGCGCGCCTTCGACATGCCAACGTAGGCGAGGGCGCCAACGACGCCGCCCCCGAGCTCGCCGATGAGGTAAGCAGGCACCTCCGACCAGGTGATGTGACCGCCGAATGTGCCCTGCATGAATACGGTGCCGAGGTAGCGAGCCGGGTTGATGGCAGCACCGGTGGCTGGGCCAATGATGATGATGATCGCGAAGACGATGGCGCCGATCGCCATCGGCGCCCATCCTGGCACTGCGCGGTGGTCGATGACGCCGAAGATGACGAACACCAGAATGGCGGTGCCGATGGCCTCGATCGACAGCGCGCGTCCGAATCCCATCGACGCAGTGTTGTATGCCGTGACACCGCCGCCGGCGGCGACTGCCGCGGCCCGGCCCAGGGTCAAGAAGATTGCGGCCGCGCCGATGACGGCGCCGACGAGCTGCGCGAGCATGTAGCCGGGTACATCTCGCCAGGAGAACTTGCCCGATACGGCCAGCGACAGCGTGACGGCAGGGTTGATGTGGCCGCCCGAGATGTGGCCGATCGCGTATACCACGCCGACGATGACGAGCATGAATGCGAACGAGATCATCCCGAGGTCAGCGAGCGAGAACGGAGCCTTGCTGCCGGCGGCGATCACTCCGGTTGCGGCGGCCGAGCCGGCGCCGACATAGACCAGGCATGCGGTTCCCACTAGTTCCGCAAGGAGTTTCTGCGGGGTCGTTGGTGCAGCGGCCATACATTTCGCCCGTCGGCTGCGCTCCGCGATGAAGCATAGGCGGCGGGCTTCTCACCTCCCTCAGCGAGATCTCTGAATGCTGTTCGACATTGTGGAACAGGGTTCCAACTGAAGGTAGGACTGACGACGGGCGGCGTCAAGAGTTTCCACGAGGTTAAATCCCGCTCAGATGCACGAAGTGCGGGCACAAGCTCATCACGGGCCAGCAGTCCTTGAGCTGCGGGGGACAAATCCACGCGGCAAAGCTCAGCCCATGCTCCCCAAGCCGCCCGTAGCCACCCTCCGTAACACCAGCACGGCGACTTCGTCGCTGAACGCGGCTCGGCCTGATAACTGGCGCGACAATTGGAGCGTGAAAGCGCGACGCGAGGATCGGGCGGCCCGCCGGGCCGCTGGAGCGGCACGGGCGCGGATGATCGCCGATCTGGAACGGGATTTGGCCGAAAGCGAGCGAAGCCTCGGCCAGGATGATCCCGCCACCCTGGGCTTGCGCGCCCAATTGGGCCTTCAGTACATACACGTCCGCCCTGATGACGCAGCCAAGCTCTTGGAGCGCAACTTGGCGATGGCAGAGCGAGTACTCGGCCTCGATCACTCGGACACGCTGAAATACCGCGCGGTGCTCGGGAGTGCTTACTTGCGGGCCGGGCGATACCCGGAAGATGTTGTCGTGTCTGAGCGCAATCTCGCTGAGTCCGAGCGAGTGCTCGGGCCAGATCACCCGGACACCGTTGAGCGCCGGACATCGCTCGGCATCAGCTACAGGTGCGCAGGACGTCCCAGCGACGGCGTTGCCCAGCTCCAGCAGAGCGCCGCCGACGCCGAACGACTGTTCGGCCGCGGCACTGAACGCACTTTCGCCGCCCGCGCCGCGCTGGCCGATGTCTACCGCGACGAAGGTCGCCTAGATGAGGCCATTAGTCAGCTCGAGCAGGTATTTGCCGACTGCGCGCGCGAGACCGGCCTGACGAGCAATTTCGCCAACGCCGTCGGCAATAACCTCGCGCATTGCTACTTCCTGGCCGGCCGGGATCGTGAAGCGAAAGCCGTGGACAAGCGGCTGCGCGACGTCTACCGCGACCACTGGCTGGGCAAGGCGGACGAGAACCAGCGGTGACGGACTTCGCAGCGTCGGTGCACTGCGCACGCGCGGGTGGTGGCCGCGACCGATGCCGTTGCCGGCACTGATCTCGACGTGCGCTTGGGCGTGAAGCTGACTGGAAGACCGATAAGAACTGGGCCGTGGTCGGTGACGAGTCGTGAGGCTTGGTCCTAGGCGGGCGCGGAGTTCATTATGCACTGGGCCGGCGGCGGAGTACTCACCCTGAAAGTCGGACACTTCGTCCTGAACGTCGGCTTCACCTGACAGGCGGCGACCAGCGTCACGCCGATCGAGGTTCCTTAAGGAGCTCCTCGTTCACGACGGCTGCTGCGGCGCTCTTTCGCGCCCTTGAAGAGTGACAGCGCTGTCGCGGTCGAGGGGATCGCTCGCCTTGTCGGCCATGCGAACTGCGCCGGATAGCGGGCTGACGCGTTGGCCGTGGGCTGACGAGTCCGTGAAAGTCACCTCGACTCGCTGCTCAGGCCTGCGCTGGTTTTGCAATGCCTGGAGCGCCATCGACGTGCGGTCGGCATCGCTCAGCGGCGGCTGGATCAGCGTACGAGGCCACAGGTGACGCGCCAGCACCACATTGATCTCGGCCGCGTAGACGGCCGCCTGCGCCGCCAGATAGATCCAGGCGACCAGACCGAGCACAGTGGCGAAGATGCCATACACCGAGTCAGTGCGGAGCTCGTGGTGCACGAGGAAAGCTCCGAAGGCCTGCAGCACTGTCCAGAACAAGCCTCCCGCGACCGCGCCGGGAAGCAGCTCGCGCGATCGCACGATCGGTGGGGTTAGGACACGGAAGCCCAGGTAGCACAGGCCCGCATTGGCTACGGCGGCGAGGCATTGAGCCAGCGACCTGAGGAAGAACGCGTGGTGGCCATAGGTGACCAGACCGCCCAGCAGCGTGCTGATAATAACGCCAAGTGCGAGGACCACGAGGAACACTGCGCTGCGGCCAAGCCGCGGGAAGTAGCCCGGTCGCGCCGGGCCCGGGACGTTCCACACCTGCTGCATGGTGAACAGGCCTGCCTGCGACAGCTTCATGACGCCCCAGACCAACAGCAGCAAACCGACCACCAGGCTGGCAGCTGTGGCTCGCTTCAGCGCGTGAATATTGCCAGACAGTTGCTCGCCGATCAGGGGGAACTGCGTTGTCGCTCCGCGGATCACCTGACTGCGAAGCGACGGATCCCCCGCGACGTTCACCAAAGCCGTAACCAAGATGAGCAGCAGCGGGAAGACCGATACGAAAGCCGTGTAGGCGAGGCTCGCGACCAGCGAGCCGCCGTTGTCGTCGCTGAACTTCTTGATGACCCCGATGGGAAACGCGGTCGGGGCGTGGCGCTGTTGCAGCGCATCGGCGCGGCGTAGCGTCCTCTCGACAAGATTCAAGCGCACCCGCCTCGCCAACAGCTCCTGACCATGTGGAGCGCCGTATCAGTGCTGCAAGCGGCAACTGCCCTCGCCTCCAGAGGACAAACGGACTTCTCGGCGAGCCCGGCCTGCGTGGGCGGGCTCTCCGAGAATTCTGCGCCGTTTACTGATCGGCGGTCAGGGCAGCGCGCAAGATGGCCTCGGCGGCAGCGGTTTCCGCACGGGCCGTGATCACGTTCGTGTGCGCCCAGTCAAGGTTGCCCAGACCGATGGAGTCGTAGGCTACCTGGGCGTCGTGAATAGCTAGCTCTAGCTGACGCGTGGCCTCGTCCAGGTCGACGTTGGCATGGCCAGTTTCCGAGATCGTCATCGCATCTCAGCCCTCCGGTCCCGTCTGGACTACCCCGGCAGCGCCGACCTATGCGCGGCAGGCTGGGTCTCAAGCGACCATTGCGAGAGCCCTTCGTGCGTTCCCATGACTAATGGCAGTCAGCGGGCATCTTTTGCGGCTCACAGAATGGTTGACGAGACCTCTTCTGGGAGGTGTGAGAGGCCGCACGGACGTCCGAGGAGGTTTCGATGTCTCGCACCGAGGCACACCGCCAGGTTGGTACGCACGCCAAGGCCGCGTGGGGCGGTGGCAGCTGTGGCCAGTGCTGTGGCCGGGGCCCGAAGCCGTAAGAAATCAGGCGCTGCCCGCCCGGCCGACGAAGCAGAAACGGGCAACGCTACGACGGCCGCGGGCCAGCGTAACGAGCAACCGACCGCTAGCAGCGACGCCGGCTAGAGCGGCCAGGCTCATGCCATGCACCGCGACGTCAGCGGCTGACGCTGCGCGTCAAGTTTTCGGCTAACGGCACCTCGGCGATGGGCGAGTGTAGGGTTGGCGGGATCTGCGCCAGCACTGTGACGTGAGTCACGCATCGGCACGGGAAGTCACCGGCGCTCAGGTTCGTTGAGAATCGCATGATCAACAAGCTTGGGTTCGCGGCACACATCCTCGGCATTGCTATGTGGTGTGGCGCAGCGACGTCAGGCCGAGCAGCTGATACGCCAGCACCGCCTGTTCGGATCGTTTCGGTAAGCCAGGCAGCACGTCGCCAAGCGTGGGTCCAGTAGGCGCACGCCGGTCGCGATTCTCAGTGAGAGTGAGTAGAGCGAGCTACGGTGGGCCTGCCTTCGCTGACCCTGGGGGATCGCGGCGAATCCAGCGATGTCAGGCCAGCCCGAAGTGCTCGGCTCCGTTGCGCCAGAAGAACCGGTCCTGCGCGGCATCGCCGTATCCGGATAGCGCAGTGCCGAAGATCTCGAAGGGCCGCCGCCCGCCCTCGGGGTGTGGGTAGTCGGTCGAGAACATGAACAGCTCTGGTCCGCACTGCTCGATGAGCCATGGGGTGTCCTCGAACGGGAATGGCGTGAACCGCACCTGGCGTCGGATGTATTCCGACGGCTTGAGCACAAGCTCCTGCAGCAGCGGCTCGAACTTCGAGAACGACCGGTGCGCGTGATCGAGGTTTCGAAGCATCCCCGGGACCCAGCTCGCGCCTAGCTCGATCGCCGCGCCTCGCAGCTGCGGGTGACGGTGGAAGACGCCGTCGAGAACCAGGCATGCAAGGAACCGCTCGGGTGAGTGATGGAGCACCGGGAAGTCCTTGCCCCTGAGATTCTCGCCGCCACCGAGCCAGTCGGCAGGGCGCGGACGGCCATTCTCGTGGAACTCTTTGGGCAGCAGCTTGCCGCCTCCAACGTGCAGCACGAACGGCACGCCGGCCTCGGCGAGACGGGCCCAGACTGGCTCGAGGTCGACGTGCGCAGGCGAGAAGCTTCCCGGGGCCTCCGACGGCAGCCAGACAGCCGCCACGCCGAGCCCGAGCGCGGCGTCGAGTTCCTCGATCGCTCGGCCCGGCTCGTTCAGGGGGAGATATCCGACTGGCAGCAGCCGGGTGTCATTCGCGCAGAACTCGGCCATTGCGCGGTTCAGCGCCCGAGTGCCGCCGTAGCGCACATCCGGATCGGCGGAACGGGCGAACTGCCCCAGCGCGAACGTGGGAAACACCAGTTGCGCGTCGATCCCGAGCGCATCGAGTACCCGCGAGCGCACCTCAGGGTCGAGAGCACCAGGCGCCTTCCATCCCTTTGGGCCCGAGATGACGTCCGCGTTGACTTGCTCGCTGCGTTGCCGTTCCCACAGCTCCGGAAGCGACGCGAATAACTGCGCCGCGCCCTTGCCTGCCTTCTCCAGCCCAAGGGAGCCGAGCCGCTCCCGCACACCCGGGTCGGCATAACCGCCAAGCCAGTCCTCAAGTTCCATCACGTGGCTGTCCGCATCGAAGATCATTTGTACGGCTCCTACTGGTTGGTGGTCCAACCAGGTTTAACTATGCGATCGCCACAATCAAGTGGAGCGGCTCAGTGTCCAGAGACGTCCTTTGGGATATGCCACCCCGACTTTGGTGAACGACAAGAGCGAGTCGATCTGGAAGCTCTTTCCGTTCAGCGGCGTGTTGCTTCGGGGTCACGGGAACGCTGGGCATCGAGGAGGCAGACAAGTGATGGACATGAGCCTGAACAGCAAGACAGCCGTAGTAACGGGCGGGAGCAAGGGCATCGGGCTGGCAGTCGTCCGCGCCCTCGCCGGTGCGGGCGCACGCGTCGTCGCGGGCGCCAGGCACATCTCCGCCGACCTGGACGAGCTGACTAAATCCGGCCAGGTACACGCGATCACGGTGGACCTTGCCGACCCGTCGGGGCCTGGCACGCTGATAGAGGCCGCTGGAAACCGGGTCGACGTCCTGGTCAACAACGTCGGCAGCGCTCCAGCCCGGCTCGGCGGCTTCCTGAGCATTACCGACCAGGACTGGAACGCCACACTCAACCTGGATCTGCTAGCAGCCGTCCGAGCGTGCCGCGCCGCGCTGCCCGCGATGCTCGCTGCCGGAACCGGCGCGATCGTGACGATCTGTTCGGTCAACGCCCGCCTGCCGGACCCGGCCGTGCTGGATTACAGCACCGCCAAGGCCGGACTGGCCGGCTTCTGCAAGGCCCTGTCCAAGGAAGTTGGCCCAGCCGGGATCCGGGTCAACACGATCAGCCCCGGCCCAGTAGCTACCGACCTGTGGCTAGGCGCTGGGTGAGTGGCGCAGACCGTCAGCAAAGCTACTGGCTCTCAGCCCGACGAAGTCGCAAAGCAAGCCGCCAGCCAGATGGTAACAGGCCGATTCACTGAACCCGCCGAGGTCGCCGACCTGGTCCTTTACCTAGCCAGCAGCAGGCCGGGCAACATCACCGGCGCTGATTTCACCATCGACGGCGGCCTGGTCCCTACTTGGTAGCCCGGTGGCCAGGCTTGAACTGGTGGGAGCTGGGAAGCAGGACGTCGCCACGTTGTTGATCGCGTAGGTGCTCGGGTCACAGATCGACAATCATGCCGTCGTAAGCGGCGGGCAAGTCTGCGTCGGCGAGCCTGGCGAGCATGTCGCCCGACATGTGGGTGAGCACGATCCGCTGGGTGCGGATCTCCTCGAGGTGGGCGCGCAACGTCTGATAGTCGAGGTGGTAACGGATGGGCCGGTCGAAGGTGTAGGCCTCCACTGCGAACAGGTCCGCCCCGTCCGCTGCTTCGATCAGTGCCGGCGTCCACCGCGTGTCGCCGGAGTAGGCAAAGCGCACTCCGCCAATGTCGATCCGCAGCGCAAGCGGCGGCGCGCCGGACGCGTGCTCGACCTCCCACCCGCGCACGGTCGATGCGCCCAGTTCGGCTGGCGTCCCGTCGGGCGCTAGTTCCGTGATCTCAACGGGGAACCGTTGGCGGGTCTGGCTGGAACCAGGGAACAGCGCCTCCATCGTTTCGGCCAGCCGTATCCGGATGCCGGGCGGTCCGGCTACCTGGAGAGGAGCCGACCTGCCGGAGAACTGGCCGTCGAGAATCAGGAGCGGCAGCCCGCCGAAGTGATCACCGTGCAGGTGCGTCACGGCCACAGCGTCAACTGCGTTCGGATCAAGGCCCTGAGACTTGAGCGCCACCAGGCTGGTCGTGCCGCAATCAACCAACAGCACCTGTCCCGAGCCAGACAGGTGAATGCAGGTCTGCGCCCGCCCGCCACTGCCGAACGCGTCGCCGGTGCCAACGAAGCGGACCCTCATGATGGCATCCTCATGCACCGAAGCCAGCCCGGTCTTGGCCGGCCCGAAACTCGCCGCCGTGCCCGACGGCAACACCGGACGACGGCCCCGTTCCCATGGTCTGGTTCTCGGGCATCCGGGGGATAACCCCCGCCCGAAGTCGGCCGCTAGCCGCATTCCGCGACGCCCGCTGAATTCATAGCTTGATCTTCCGGAACTGACACATCCAGAACTGAAAACCGGAGGTCAGATGATCGAGGCACGGGGGCTGACTAAGCGGTACGGCCCGACAACGGCTGTCGACAG
>Ga0126378_10001115_pt1 | contig 20081 bp, 27 predicted proteins | sample PanSoiMetPlot_23_FD_92587 | JGI IMG/M metagenome (GOLD analysis project Ga0126378, IMG submission 92587) | Tropical forest soil microbial communities from Panama - MetaG Plot_23 | ecosystem: Environmental > Terrestrial > Soil > Tropical forest > Bulk soil | place: Panama | collected 2016-02-17
CAGCTCAAAGATGCTGCAGGCAATTTTCATGCCACCTGATGTAGTCCGGGCACACGAAGAAATGGCCTAGACGTTGCCATCCGCGTGCGTTATACTTGGGTCATGTATGATCGCTGGCTCAATGTGGCCGATAACGCCATCTCCGCGTATGGTGCTCAGCAGCTGAGGCCTGAGCTTACACTGTTGCTAGCATACATGGACTCGATGCATCCAGAGTCCGTGCTTGAGGTTGGTTCGGCTAACGGAGGATTGGCATGGGCTATCATGCAGATGGAGTCTGTGTCCCATCTAGTCACGGTCGACGTCACGCCGCATCGCCTACGCGATGAGTGGCACAACAGGATCATCGCAATTTGCGGCAACTCTACCGACCCCAAGATAGCGCATCTCGTCTGGGCCGAGGGCGATTATGATATCGTCATCATCGACGGCGGCCATGATTGGAAAACGGCCTCTTCTGACTGGAACAACTATGCACGTACTGCCAAGCCCGGCGGGATCGTCGTAGTGCATGATACCCAGGGCTGGCATGGTATTGTCAACTTCGACGTGCCGGAGCTTTGGCGACACATCCGGACGAAGCTCGATGTGGTAGACCTGATTTCGCAGCCTGGCTGGGAGGCTGGGACTGGGATCGTATGGGCAGGGACAGACGATTGGTGGGATGTGCTGTGACAGTCGCAATTGGGTACGTGCACGGAGAGCTTGTCCACGCGAGGTTCATGGACTGCGTAGTCAGGGAGGCTCGGCAGAATAATGTCGTGGTCATCGAGGAGGGCTCTGGCCCTCACATAGCCATGGCGCGCAACACCGTGGTGCAGAAGTTCCTGGCGACAGGCATCGAATGGCTATACATGGCAGATACAGACACGATGTGGGATTCGCGCACGATACCCAAGCTTCTCAGCAACAACAAGGCTGCGGTCAGCGGCCTGGTCATGCAGGTGGGCGAGCCTCCATTCCCGCTCATGTTCCGGCGCATAGCAGACTTCGGCTTCAAGGGCGCAGGCGTGTTCCAGCAGATACACGATTACACCAACGGAGAGCTGCTGCAAGTCGACGCCGTTGGCGCGGGATCGCTACTGGTGCACCGGGATGCCTTCCTGGCGATCGCCAAGCAGATGCCACGCTTCGTAGCCCAATGGTTCGAGCAGGAATCTGTAGGCGACAACCTTATCACGGAGGACTTCACATTCTGCATCCGGTTGGCCAAGGCGGGCATCCCGATGTACGTGGATACCGGCGCTACAATTGGTCATCTCAAGACGGTCGTCCTACGCGCGTTACCGCGCGCGTGGCAGCCTCTTCCCAGGCCCGGCCTGGGCTAGCGCGCACCCGCCCGCGTCGGGTAGAATACCCCCAGTGAGGAGGTGAGACCGTCTTTGTAATCTGTAGCGCAGAGTTGCCCTGTGCACCCCGGAGTCTGTGCGCCGTCCCTAGGTAGCAGGTTCCAGCTCCGGGGTGCTAAGCTATTTGGAGGAACGTTGACGTCGAAGCACAAGAGGCCTGAGCAGCGTTATGGAGCGCCGGCTGGGCCTGGCGACGACCCGCGCTACATCCGTGTGTCAGAGGGCAAGTCGGCAAGGGATGAAATCCCAATTCCTGTCGCTGACCCTTCATGGAAGCCAAAGGCGCGGAGTTGGTTCAATTCCCTCAAGCTCTCTGGGCAGTCAGAGTTCTTTGAGGCGTCAGATTGGTCGACGGCCGTCGCAGCGGCCGATGCTTACAACCTGTTCCTACTTACCTGGAACGCCAGCATCTTTGCCCAGTTTGTCCGGTTGTCGGAGAGGCTGGGTTGTACTGTCATTGATCGCAAGAAGTCGCGCATCGAGCTTGCAGAGCCCGATCCGACTGACGAGGACGAGGACGCAGCAGACGAGGCCGTGCGAGGTTGGCATGGTCGCTTGACGGTGGTGAAGTGATGCCTTGGTGGGGAATCCTTCTGATAGCATTGGGATGCCTCGGTATAGGCGCATTCATTGCCGCATGTGCTACATTGCTTTACGTAGGGAAGGGACTCTGGGGATAGTTGGGAGGGGCATTGGCCAACACGGCGGTCATAGCTCCGCGCGACCGTCTGGTGACATTGCCAGACGGTGTACCAGAGCTGACCCTCGGCTGGGAAGCTATACACTGGGCATCCAAGTACCTGCGTCAGCCGGATGGCGAGTATGTCGGCCAGAGGTGGGAGTTCATTGAGAGCCAGGTCAGGTTCATCCTGTGGTGGTATAGCCTCGACCCGGCTATGCGCCGTATGAACCATCCGCGCTGGAACTACTTCCATGGAGTGCGCCGATACCCAAAGGGCGCTGGCAAGTCGCCATTTGCAGCGGTCATGGCGCTCATCGAGCTGCTAGCCCCGGTACGATTGGATCACTTTGATGACCGGGTGCTGGGAGGCTGTGTCGGCCGTCCGGTAGGAATGCCGCTCGTCCAGATTGCCGCTACGAGCCGGGACCAGGCCAACATCAACACGATGCGGATGATCCAGGCGCTCCTGCCGCCCAAGAGCCGCATCCGGAATGACTATGATGTGGAGACCGGCAAGACTGTCTTCCACACACCGGGCGGCGGCCAGCTAATGGTCGTGACGTCGAGCCCGACGACTGAAGAGGGCGCGCTGGTCACGTTCGCCATCCTCGACCAGACGGAGAGCTTCCTGCATAATAACGGCGGCGTCAACATGGCCGAGGTTATGGACAGGAACGTCGGCAAGCAAGGCAACCGTATCATCGAAACCAGCAATGCTTGGGAGCCTGGTCAGGAGTCGGTAGCCGAGACAACATTCGATCAGTGGGTCGCTCAGGAAGAGGGCAGGCTCAAGGGAAAGGGCAAGATACTCTATGACTCCCGTATGGCACCTCCCAGTATTGATTTCGATGACATTGATTCGATTCGTGATGGGGTGGAGTTCGCTTACGGCGATGCGTATTGGGTGCCTATTGACGACATTGTGGATAATCGTATTCTCAGCCCAAAGACTCCGCTGGATGTATCCAAGCGATTCTATCTCAACTGGCCGGAGAGCGCGGAGGACTCCTGGACGACACAGCAAGCCTGGGCACGGATGGCAGACCCAACGTTCTATATCTCAGATGGCGATGACATCGCCGTGGGGTTTGACGGCTCACGGATCAATGACGCTACTGCCCTGGTTGGATGCCACATTGACACAGGCTTCACCTTCTCCCTCGGCATATGGGAGACTGATGATGGTAGAGTCGCAATTCCAGTCGATGAGGTGGATGGCGCAATACGCGCAACAAAAGAGCGATGGCACGTCTGCGCCTTCTTTGCCGACGTCAACGAGTGGGAACAGGCCACCAAGGTTACCTGGCGGGCTATGTTCACAGAGGACCCGGACTACCTGACCATCTGGTCGGTACCGGGCGGCCGTGATCCTCAGCCGGTCGCCTGGGACATGCGCTCTCATGTATCAGAATTCACTGCTGCGTGCGAGATGGTCGAGGGCGAGATCAGGAATGGTGCATTCATACATGACGGCGACAGCTACCTCGGGCGCCATGTCATCAACGCGAGGCGACGGCCGAATCGCTGGGGCATCAGCATAGCCAAGGAAGCTCCGAAGTCAACGCGCAAGATAGACGGCTGCGTAGCAATGATAATGGCCCGCCACGCGCGGAGGCTGGTGCTGTCGAGCAAGAACTACAAGGAGCAGAAGCAGCGCGCCGAGGCGGCTGGCAAGCGTCAAGTCTGGAGCTTCTCATGAACAATGAGCCAGGAGTCTCCGTTCGCTTCTACTTTGATGATGCGGACCCAGTAGCGCGCTGCGAGTGCGGATGGCATGTACATGGAGACGCGGCAGTAGATGCATTTAGAGCATGGTGGTCGCATCTTAGCGATAAGCACTCGGAGGCGATGTCATGATCGTCAACATAGAGGACGCACCCGCGCTCGGCACCCAGATGATGCAGCTGCGTTCCTCTGAGCAGAAACGTCTTACGCGCATCTCCAACTACATGAAGGGCAAGCAGGACCCGCCGTATGCCCCGCGCGGAGTCAATGCGGAGTACCGCTGGATCCAGAAGAAGTCCAGGCGCAACTTCCTGCCGCTTGTTGTATCTGTCATCTCTGGCAACCTGCACGTCGACGGCTACCGGCCGAGTGGCATGACTACCATCGAGACTGCATCGACCCCCGACGCAGAGCCGACTTGGCAGGCGTTCCGTGCTAACCGTATGATCTCGCGCCAGCACGGTGTTCACCGGGCGGTCGCGGAGTACGGCGCTGCGTACGTTGTAGTGCTGCCGGGCCAGATGTCGACGGATGAGGAGCTGGAGTCATCAGATGTCCCGGTTGTTAGGCCGGTCAGCCCACGCCGTATGACAGCGTTCTATGCAGATGACGTCGACGACGAGTGGCCTCAGGTCGCCATCGAGGTGAAGGTGGCTGGTAGCCCGATCCGGCCGCAGGACCAGCGTCTCATTGTTGCGCTCTATGATGAGTCCGCGCGGTACATGCTCACGAGCGACGCTGGTGTCGGGTTTGGCAACGTAGCCGACTACCAGGTTCAGCTACGGCTCTGCAACGCTGCCGACCCGTACCTCAACGGATTGGACCCGATCTCGCTGCATGGCCTGGGAATCTGCCCAGTCGTCCGGTTCCTGTATGAGTCTGACCTGGATGGCGAGCGGGACTGCTCGGGCGAGGTCGAGCCCATCATGCCGATCCAGGACCAGGTCAACTTCGACACGTTCAACCTCATGATGTCGGAGCAGTATGCCGCATTCCGGCAGAGGTGGGTCACTGGCATGGCGCCGTCCGATGAGCTTGGGCGTGAGCCTGCCCCATTCCGGCCGGGCGTCGACCGCATGCTAGCAGCCGAGGACCCCACGACCAAGTTCGGGGACTTCGCTGCGACCGACCTCAAACCGTACATCGACGTGCGGGACTCGACCATCCAGCACATGTCTACCATTACGCAGATACCACCGTACTACCTGCTTGGTCAGGTTGCTAACCTCAGCGCTGAAGCGCTAGCCGCCGCGCGGGATGGGCTCGACCGGAAGATACAGGAGTTGCAGTCCGTCCTGACCGATCCTTGGCGCAACGTGTTCCGGCTCACTGGCCTGGCCTCCGACGACAAGGAAGCCTGGAACGATCTCAACGGCGAGGTCATTTGGCGCGATACTAGCGCGCGGGCCTTCTCTGCTACAATCGACGGGCTCGGCAAGGCGGCGCAGATGCTGGGCATCCCGGTCGAGGAGCTTTGGCGTCGGATACCAGGAGTCACCGCCGACGACGTCAATTCGTGGCTCCAGGCCCGGCAGCACTACGAGGCCCAGGACACTGTCAAGAACGCTATCGCTGCTGCGATGCAGTCTCAGCCGCAGTTCGCCAACATCACATCTACCACTGCTGGTGTGCAGACTTCTACCCCGGTCGAGATACAGGCCGGTACCATAGGCCAGCCGACTGGTACCGCCCCGGCCAAGTCAACCCGGCCGTCAGCCGGTGGCGGAGGGACCGGGGTGCACTGATGAGTTTGGATGCCTCCGGTACGCGCCTAGGACGCCGCGCGGGGCCGGGACCTACCCCGGATATACCCCCGGCCAGTGCAAGCCATCCTAGGCCGTCTCCGGTAGCTTCCCGTGGCACATCCTCCCCGCTGCGCCGGATCGCCCCGGACGCGAGCGCGGTCCTGACGGGTGCATATCAGGATAACCAGGCGGCGCTTGGAAACTACGTGACCACGGCTATCCGCTCGATCTGGGCCCAGCACATCGACCCGGAGAACTTCTCTGGTAGCTGGCGGGACATCGGCCCCGTAGTCAAAGTTATTGTAGCTCAGCACTATGCTGCCTCAGCTGCAGACGCGGCTGACTACTACCGTAACATGCATGTAGTTAACGGTCTCCGGTTGCCAGCCGTGCGGGATTCCATACTCAATGCTGGGCACCTTAACCGGATGGCCGGCGCCGTAGCTAACGGCAACTTCTACCATCAGCTTAATACGCAGAAGGTGGACCCAGCGCGGGCTTCGGAGATAGCCAGAAACGTCATGAGTGGGGCTGGTGCCCGGTTCGCGCTCCAGGGTGGCAGGAGCACTGTCATGGCAGCGGTCGCCAATGACCCGGACGCGACCGGCTGGGAACGCATCATGACGCCGATCGCTTGCAGCTACTGTTCGATGCAGGCTGCACAGGGTCCATTTAAGCCGGGCAATACCAGGTTCCGGGCGCATGACTACTGTCATTGCCTCGCGGCTCCGGTACTACGCGGGCGTCAGCCGGGGAACCAGGATGTCAAGCAAGCATGGGATAAGCTAACCGGAGGACTATCAGGCGACGACGCGCGAGCCGCCTGGGATGATTACTGGGCAGGAGGCCGGAATGCCACCAACACCACACACTGAGACGGCAGAGGGACGTAGGGCTGCCGCCAAGCAAGGCGCGGCGCTCCCCAGCAAGAGTGGAGGCGCTCCGCGCTACCCAACGCCAAACAGGACGTATCTCGCCAAGGCCATCAAGGCGGTTGGCCGCGGCAAGGGTGACCACTCCCTGATCCGCCGCTACCTGATCCGCCGCGCGAGGGCGCTCGGCGCAACGGACATGATCCCCGATAACTGGAACTCGGATGGGAGTACGAAGTAATGCCGCCAGCCAGCAAGAAGAAGGGCAAGGATACCGATTCCGACGCCGAGGACAAGGCCGAGGGCAACGGTGAGGATAACGACAACGACCAGGAGGATCAGGACGAGAACATGACGCCGCAGCAGAAACGTGAGGCGGCGTTCAGGAGGATGCTAGCCGCGAGGCGGAAGGGATAGCAATGGCTGCACAGCCCGGCTCGGATTACCTATACCAGCCAGGTCACGGAAAGGGTTTTGGCGAGTCAGCGCTCGGCACGACCTTGACTGCCGAGATGACGGAGCTGGACCTCAAGCCTGGTGCTACCGTCACCGTCCACTCCATGGACGTAGACACTGACTGGCCCATCATCGAGTGGGTCGATGACAAAGGCCTGGGGAGGATGACCACAATCGAGCCAACTATCTTCGACGCGGACTTCACCATCGTCTAAGGAGGCGACATGACACTTCTATCGGCTGGCCAGCTGTTCCAGTACGCAGAACAGCAAGCCCTCAACGCAGTATTCCTCAAGACGCAGAGCCCAGCCGCCGCTGCGACCTACATGGCGCTGTCGACCTCGGCTACATCAGGCGTACTGGACTCAACGTACACGACCATGGCTGGCGCGAACATCAATGAGTACGCGACCGCATCTGGTTACGCGAGGCAGAGCTACGGCCCAGTCAGCGCTACGGCGGCGAGTCCAAGCCTCATCTACAACACGGCCCAGCTTACCTGGGGTCCGTTCACATCCGCGCCCGGTACGTGTAACTGGGGCATCTGCTGCAACGCGGCGTCGGGTACTGCAGCGAATACCATCGCTGCTTTCTTGCTAGCCTCGTCGCGGACGCCGAACATCGGTGACTCGCTGCAGGCTGCGGCTGGTACGGGTTCTGCCGGGGTCGGTTTTCTCGCGCAGGTGTAGTGTGACAGCCCTGGATATAGGGCTTGCCATAGCAAACCTGGGCATTGCGAGGATGTGGCCGTGTAGCGCCCTGGTCGGCCCGGGTCTGTACTGTGGCGCTACACCCACGTCCAAATACAGGCGTGAATGCGGAGTCGAGAGCCATGCTGGCGAGGTGTGGCTCTGTCCTGTACATGCCAATATGGTTATAGCCGGTATGACAATATGCAAGCTATGCGCGGCGCGCGGAGGTATAACTGGGATTGCTAGGATTATGCGCATGACAGAGCCATTGAGATTGGTGACGTTATGACCTGGACTACGGTCGGAGCGCTGAACCCGAACGGTGCTAGCGGGACTAGTTCATTCTCTTTGACTCCGGCTGGCGTCGGCCACTTGATTGTGGTAGGTATTATTAATAATGATAATGCCACTGTTTATGCTACGGCTTTGTCTAGTTCTAACGTTACGTGGACTCCAGTCACGCATGTACTGGGCACTGGTAGTGTTAATACGGGCAACCTGTTTATCGGTCAGGTGACTGCAGCTAGTGCGGCTACTGTGACTATTACATGGAGTGGTACTGCTCCAAATTCCTATATTACTGGGCAGGAGTATGCATCGTCGGTTGGATCATGGGCACTCGGTCCTTTCACGGTCCTTAACAGCGCTGGAACTAACACGTGGTCGAGCCTAACCGCTAATGCAGGGGACTTGTATGTTGGGTATTGCAATGACAGCGGAGCCGCGGTGGCAGGCACGACGCCTGGATTCACTTGGGGGATAGATGGCCACAGCAACGGTTTTGGGTATCGGCTGAGCTGTGCGTCTGGGGCTAACGCTCCAGTATGGGGAGACTCAGGTCACACGGTCGGCTGCATGACGATAGTTCAGGAATCTGGTGGCGCTCCACCGAAGATACCGCAGCAGGTACATATTTATTCGCCGGTGACAAGGCTATCCAGAAGAAAATCATCAGCACTCTACGGGAGATAACATGGCAGAGTATCAGGTCATACCACGAGGTACCACTGCGCCGTTTATGCCAACGGTGGTAGCTCTTGCGGCTGCTACAACGAAGACAGTATTGCAAGTAGCGGCTCCATCTACTACTGACATTCGTGTTCTCGGCTGGGGCTTGTCGTTCGACGGAGCTTCTGGTACAGCTGTGCCGGTTATCTGTCAGCTAGCTGATACTGACGTCGCGGCGAGTGGGCTCACCTCGTTTACTCCGGAACTATGGGGCAATACCCTTCAGCCAGCTAGCCTATGTGTTGGTGGCGCAGCATTGACTGGGCATGGCGGCGGGGTTACGCCAACGGAAGGCACGATCACGAACATACATCAGATGGATGCGCAGCATGTACATCCGCAGACTGGTTACAGTATTTGGTTCCCAGAAGGGCCGCAACAGCCGAGGGTGGCGGTGTCACGGTTCCTACGTATTAGGTGCCTGGCTCCTGCAGTAGTCAACGTTATTCCGTGGGTAGTCTGGATGGAGCCCGCGCTCTAGGAGGAAGTCTTGTCAGGGAGCAGGAACGCATATCACGGGCCTGGCCTGCCCGTTATCCCTGCGCCTGCTGCTGGAGTCGTGTATTCGCTTAGTGGCTCTTCTGACACTACTTCTGCCGATGTTGCTAGCGGTACCATCGCGCAGATTATAGCGGTAAACGGGTCGAGCCCTAGTGTTTCCTCGGCAAGTGGGACACTAAGCCTGAATGCTGTTCTTACGGGCTCTGCGCCTACGGTTTCCGGCGCCAATGGCACGGTTACTCTACAGGGCGTCATCAGCGGTTCCTCTCTCGCCGTGTCCGCAGCTTCCGGCACGGTAACAGAAGTATTCGTCATATCGGCATCGTCGGCTACGATGTCTGCGGCAAATGGCTCTATAGGTATTGTCAGTCCAGTTTCAGGAACGTCAGCCGCCGCGTCAGGCGCATCCGGTAGTCTCATTGCCATTGGTGTGATTTCCGGTACGTCGCCTACGTCATCAGCCGCCAGCGGTACTGTAACCGCGTTGCTGGCCCTGGCCGGGTCCTCAGCAACTGCGTCATCCTCAAGCGGTACCTTGGGTATGACGGGCGCGGTGGCCGGCTCAAGCTCTTCAGCTTCGAGCGCTAGCGGTACGGTAGTCACCAAGGCAGTTATCTCTGGTTCAGCAGCTTCCGTGTCTGGCGCATCCGGCGCAATTGCTCAGATTGTCGCCATATCTGGTTCATCATCATCCACATCGTCCGCGAGCGGGACAATTAGCGCGCTGGGAGTGCTGGCTGCCTCTTCCAGTACAGCTTCCTCCGCGAGCGGCACGCTAGTGCTGACCGGCGTGATCTCCGGAGTTAGCGCGCCGGCCAGCCTAGCTAACGGTAGTGTAGCAATATTCACGCCAGTAGCCGGGTCATCGGCATCTGCGAGTTCAGGCTCTGGGGCCATATCAATAGTTACCGGCGCCCAGACTTACCCGGTAGCCGGGCAGTCTACGGCTTCAAGCGCCGCAAGCGGAAGCGTGGCCCTGCTTGCGGTGATGGCTGGTACCTCTTCTAGCACGTCAGCCGCGAGCGGCGTGCTTGCCCTGCAAGGGGTGCTAGCCGGCAGTGCGACCCCGGTCAGCTCAGCCAACGGCTCGCTGGTGCTGATCGGGGTCGTATCTGCTACGTCTGTCACAGCAAGTCATGCTAACGGTACCATTTCTGCTCTAGGTGTCATCTCCGGTAGCTCCGCGTCGGTCAGTAACGCGAATGGGTCCACGGTGCTGATCGGCGCGGTTACCGGATCGTCTGCTACAGCATCTAGCGGGACCGGCTGGCTATCCGGAGGGCCGATATCAGGCTCGTCGGCTGGGGCATCATCCGGTGCCGGTACTGTCAAGCTAACTATAGTCATCTCAGCGACGAGCGCTACAGTTAGCCAGGGTTCTGGCGGACTGATTATTGCTGGCCCAGCACCGCTTGTCATTGCCGGCAGCGCGGCGGCGGTCTCGGTTGCGACCGGCAAGGTAGCGGCTATCCTGGCTATCTCGGGTACGGCCTCTAATGCCTCGGTTGCGACGGGTAGTATCTCGGTCCTAGGCGCGGTATCGGGAACCTCTAGTGCCATCTCCGTAGGCTTGGGTGGCATAACCCTGAGGATGGTCGTAACCGCTAGCGCGGCGTCTTATTCGGGTGCCTCCGGCTGGCTGGCGTTTGGGCGAGGTCTATCGGGATTCGCTTCAGCAATTAGTGCGGCTAGCGCCTGGGTCGAGCCGCCGTTTGTCGCTGGAGGTCTCCCGGCTACGCTTACCGCTATCGTGTACGTTAGTGATAGCCTGTCAGCTAATGTGCTAGTCATCCGGGCTACGGCTTCTGTAGCAACAGATACGTATGCCGCCGTCGTATCGGTGAACGAGGGCGAGGCTACTATTAAAACGAATCAAATCATAGCGGAGGTGACATAATGGATGGGCTAGACATAACTGTTCTGTTCTTCCCTGTCAATAATGACATAACTGTAACGGCTCAGTTTCCAGAGATCACGGACGGTACAGGCATGACGGCTCAGTTCTGGTACAAGGATGACAGATATACTCCGGACTCTGATCCTAGCACTAATATGTATCAGAACAGCATCATCAAGGATAACCAGGGGAACTGGTTTTCAACGTTCAATATACCTGGCACAGCAAACAAGATCGCTGGGTCCTTCTGGTGGAGGGTTGACGCGGTGGATGCGCAAAGTAAACGTAGGACTGCGGCCAACGGTCCTGTGCTAGTGCAGGCAAGCTAGTGGTCGCCGGCAGGGAGGCGTCCGCAGGGGACGCGGAGGCAACAGAAAGGCTTATGCGGTACTGGGCCGAGGGCCCAGGCGCTGCCAAGATACGCTGGGGCACCAAGGATGACTTCTACAGGTGTGAGACGGAGCTGAGTAAGTACGTCGGCCCTGATGTTGTAAAGGGTCTATGCTCCAATTTGCACCAGCGTGCGACCGGATACAGACCGGGCCACGCCCCATCCGAGCAGGGATAATGCGAGGGCTTCCCTAATCGGTCCGGATCAGGTATACTACGCGCCAGGGTAGGCGAGGGAGAAATGAGCGAATCTGCAGTAGAAGGAATTGGCGGCGACACCGGAGAGGTCACTGACCCTCAGGGCGCGTCAGCTGACGTTACCTCAGAAGAGGACGCGGCAGCTGAGGAGGCTCTTGCGCAGCTCATGAAGGAACAAGACCCTGATGAGCTTCGCAAAGAGGTCGAGCGCTGGAGGGGCCTGGCCCAGCGGCATGAAAAGACTGCCCGGGATAACTCGAATGCAGCCAAGAGGCTGAAGACCATCGAGGATGCCAACAAGACCGAACTACAGAAAGCTGTCGAAGCCCAGCAAGCGGCGGAGCAGGAGCGGGATACCCTGCGAACGTCGCGCGACAGGATGATGGCGGCCGCTGCCCACAATCTGCACGCAGACCTGATCGACTTCCTCCCGGGTGGTACCGGGGAAGAGATCACGGCTGCTGCAGAGAAGCTCGCAGGAATCATCGAGGAGAGAGCCAAGGCTCTGGCAGAGCCGATGGCCAAGGAGCTAGCTACCCAGATAGCAGCTCAGATGCGCAATGGAGGGGCCGGTACGGGCACACGCCGTCCGGTCGAATCCATGCGCGCTGGCGCTGCGCCTACTGGTAGCAACACGCTAGCTACTCCCGAGGGACTGTTCCGCGATCTGCTGAACCGCCGCAACGAACAGTAACAGCGTGGGCCGCGCGCCTGCGCGGAAAGGGCTTTGACAGTGCCAACCTACGGTACTCACATCGGCCGTACGACATCTGGTTCGGACCCGCTTGTTCCCGAACCTCTAGCTACGGCCATCATTCAGGAGGCGCCAAAATCAAGCGCGGCGCTGAGCCTGATGAACCGCACAACGCTTTCCGCCAAGACCCAGCGCATGCCCGTCCTCGACGTGCTGCCCGTTGCGTACTGGGTCGGTGGCGACACTGGCATGAAGCAGACGACCATGATGCAGTGGAAGAATGTCGTCATGGTCGTTGAGGAGATCGCTTGCATCGTGCCGATCCCCGAGGCGTACCTGGACGACGCGGACGTGCCGCTCTGGGGTCAGGTTCAGCCGCGTATCACTGAGGCGGTCGGCCAGCTGATCGACCTTGCCGTGCTCTGGGGCGTTAACAAACCGAGCACCTGGGGCGAGTCGGTGTTCGCCGGGGCCACCAAGTCGACTCACACGATCATCCAGGGCACTGGCGTCGACCTCGGCCAAGACGTGACCAAGCTCGGCGTCCTGATGGCCCAGTCGGGCTACACGGTCAACGGCTTCGCTGCTCAGCCGGGCACTAGCTGGAACCTGGCTGGCCTCCGGTCGGCGCAGGGTGTGCCCATCTACCAGCCGGACATGACTGGAACGCCGGGTGGCAAGCTGTACGGCTACAGCATGAACGAGATCAACAACGGTTCGTGGCAGTCCGGTACGACCGGCGGCGCGGTTATGCTCGCTGGCGACTTCACCAAGTCGATCATCGGCATCCGCAGCGACATCTCGTTCAAGATGTTCACCGAGGGTGTCATCTCCAACGACTCCGGCGTCGTCATCCTGAACCTGATGCAGCAGGACTCCGTGGCGATGCGCATGACCATGCGGCTCGCGTACGCCTGCGTCAACCCGGTCACCATCATGCAGCCGGCGAGTGCCATCACTGCCCGGTGGCCGTTCGGCGCGATCCTACCTGTTGGCGCTACCGGCAACCCGACCGGCGCAATCAGCGTCATCCAGGCCCCGCCGTACCCGTACACCGGCAGCTTCATGGTCACAAGCCAGGCCGAGACTGCGGAAGAGGCGGCAGGCGACGAGCGTTCCGCGTTCGAGCAGAACATGGAGCTGCACGAGAACGTCCAAGTCGAGGTCACCGAGCAGCCTCCGCCAGAACGTCCGTTCGCACGGCGTCAGACCGGCCGGCAGTCCGGCCAGCGCGCTCGCTCAAGCGACAAGGAGTAGGCCTGGCAGATCAAGCAGTGAGGAGTAGGGGATGGCCCAGGGATCAGCTCGTTCTACCAGCGTGGTTCTCACCACCGGATTCTGGCAGACTCAGTCAGGACCGGCTACTACCGCGCCTGGCAACGGCAAGTACAATGCTGATAACTGGGCCACCCCAACTCTCATAGCTATCTCCAGCATCGACAATGACGGTTATGACCGTCACGCCGGTCTGTTGAGCCTTCGTAGTGGAGACCAGATAATGGAACTTGCTACGAACAATAGCCAGAACTTCCAGGAATGGTCTGTTACCTCGGTGACCGATCAAGGCACCTGGGTTCAGATCGGGGTTACAGTAGTTGGGGCAGGCTCAACGTTCGTCACGCCTGGAATGAATCAGACCAGAATTATTCAGGCTCTTCAGATCATAGCCCAGGAGGAACCATCAGGGCCTACCTTCGGACCTAAGCCCAACCTAGCTACGGAGGATAACATTGTTGATAGGCTGGGCCGGAACCTGAACCAGATCGAGGCGGCTCGTGTTACGGCTATGCTGGCTGACGGCAGCGCTATCATCCGTAGGTACGCGCGGAATGATTTCATGTTCAAGAATGAAGACTACATAGAGATAGTAGCGGACTCTGGCCGCATCGTGCTGCCCGGCAGGCCAATCTACTCCGTTGATGCTGTTACCTGGAAGTCTGGCTTGGCTAGCATACCGGACATCCCAGTGATCTGGTTTATTTTTGACGGCGTCGACACCATCACGATACCGGAGCCTCGCGACTCATCAATAATCAATCTACCGGCTATGTGGTATAGTGTTGGCTTCTATAGCAGTACGTTTGGCATAACGCATACGCATGGCTATCAGGTAGTGCCGGATGATATTGTCGGGCTACTGTGTTCTGCTATCATCTCTGAGTTGTCGACGCCAACCATGTCGGCTACGCTTCAGAGTGAGGCCATCGGTGCGTATAGCTACAGCATGCGTCGCCGGGCGCTCGGTGGCGGGCTCTATGCAGCCCTACTTGACTTCGGAATGCAAGACTTGCTTCAGGATTACAGGCGTAAGCGTGGTACGATTGCAATGAGGTTCTGATGTACCCTATTCTTCCTTACGGGCGTACGGTGACGGTACTCCACCGTTACGTGTCTGGGCAGGATCAATGGGGCAACGATGTGTATAGTTATACATCCGAGAATGTTGGACCTTGTTCTATACAGCAAGCCTCAAGCCGGGAGAATATCAACTTCGCTGATCAGGCTATCACGGGCGTTGTTGTATATGTTCCGTGGGGGACTCAGATCAGCTACCTTGACGCGATAGTCGTTGATGGGACGACGTACGAAGTAAATGCAGAGCCTGACCATTGGACGTCCCCGTTCTCTGGGCGCTCTGCCCCGATCCGGGTTCAGGGCTTGGTTGTGAAGGGGGCCTCGCCATGAGCGCAGAGTATACTCCAAATCACGTCGGCATTGGTGAGTTCCTGAACTCCGGTATGATGGAAGACATGATTTCCAGGATCGCTGACCTGATCCGCGACCGGGCTGTGTCCCTGTCCCCAGTGGGCGATCCTGGGCCACCGGACCGCGACTGGCACCCTGGCCGGTACCTGGCGAGCTGGCACGTACGGGTTCACCGATTCGGCGGAGCTACCAACGACCGGATCGAGGCAGTCGTGTATAATGATTCGCCTGAGGCGTTCTGGGTCGAGTACGGACATCGAGGGCGTGAGCCGTACTACACGCTACGCCGGGCAGCGCATGAGGTGAGGTGGGCATGACAATGACTGTACTACTGCAATCATTCCCTGATATAGAGTCAGCTCTGATGTTTGCGCTCGTGCCTATGGAGCCTAGTATTAGATTTGTAACATCTATGCCGGCCGGTGACTTGCCCAAGATCACGGCAAGAATCAGGAGGGCTAGCGGTTCTAGTGGAACCGGCGGCGCCCATATATACATTGACAGGCCTATTGTCGACATTGACGTTTGGTGGAAGTCTTCAGATGCTATGAGCGCATCTATTGCCGCGCGGAATATCGAGGCTGATCTATTGTCCCTGTCAGGGGCCAGAGTTACGAATGGAGTGTTCCAGAGAATCACAGTCGTTAGCGGACCCAAATCAGTACCGGAGGCGAATCCAAACCTAGTACGATACAATGCGTCGTACGAAATCCGAATCCACTCATAGGAGAGGTAATGCCAGCATCACAGCAAGAAGAGCGCGGTATCAGGGAAGAAGTGCTCGCGCAGGACATTTCGCAGTTCGGCCTCACCCCACCCGCGACCGGCCCGTACAAGAACAACGCGTTGCTCTACGCAGCTGGCGACGTGGTGTGCTGGGTCGGCCTGCCCAACGTCGGTCCTCCGCTCGGCTTCGAGGACCCGTCCAGCCTAGCCGCAGCCACATACAAGTGCTGCGGCTGGGTCGACGTATCCGGTTACATTTTCAAGCTCGACGAGACCATCAAGGACATCCCAGCAGCTGGCGTCCTGACCCCGGTTCGTTCCATCCTCACCGGCGGCACCAAGACTGTCCAGGCTACGTTCCTGGAGGGCATGAACCCGTACGTCCTCGGCCTGTATGACGACGTTCCCATCTTCCCGGTCGCGTCCAGCATCCTCAAGGCGACCACGACATCATCTGGCGTCCTGCCGGCCAACTCCGCGCTCTACATCATTCCGGACCCGCCCGCTGACAACAGGTACGGCATGATCTTCGACAGCATCGATGGTACCAAGCAGGAGCGTATGTACGCTCCGAACGTCAAGGTAACGGCCCGGGGCAACCGGCAGGCTCAGCAGGGCGACATCATCACTACTGACCTGACGTTTACCTTCTACCCTGGCACAATCGGTGCCAACACCGCGGCAGTCGCCCAGAGGACGGTCAACTACGGCCAGTCCATGACCACCTACTTCACCTGATGCCAGCATCAAGAAGGGAAACGGTCATGGCCGCCGAAGCTCTGGACCCACGCGAAGATCAGCACGAAGACAATGTCGTCGACCTGGAGGAAGAAGTTGACCTCGACCTCGACGCAGAGGATGAACGGCTCCGCGCAGAGGCGCTGGGCAAGTCATCCAAGGTCAGGGTTGCTGGGAAGGTTGTCCACATCCTGCCCGCAGGTGACTGGCCGTCCTCCGCGATGCGAGCCGCGACGAGCGGCGACTGGGACACCTGGGCCCGGGAAGTCATCGAGGACGACGATGAGTTCTCCACCTGGTCGGATGCCAACCTGCGCAACTACCAGATCGAGGCCGTGTTTACCGAACTTGGTCGCAAGGCCAGAATGTCGATGGGAAAATCTCAGAGGCGCTCTGGGTCACGTCGCAATTCCCAGAGGAGATAGAAGCAGACCTGCAGCGCTACTACCGCCTGGACTATATGGATCTGTTCAGGCCTAGTAGCGGCTTGACTTGGCGCAAGCTGCTGGTCTTGCTGAACCATCTACCTCCGGAGAGCGCCCTGAATACTGCGGTGCGTAACAACACGCCAGAAAGTGAGCTGGCTAGGAGTAGTGCTCTAGCCGACCCTAAGAAGGGTAGCTGGAGTACCATAGAGACGTTCCTGGCTTTGCTCATAGATGAGTTGCGCATTAATACCTGGGCGTATATACAAGTTCATACAGAGGGCAAGGTTGCTAAGCCTACCCCGATCAGCCGTCCGGGCGTAGGCGCGCGTACCGGCAAGCTGATGACACTGGAGCAAGCGCAGAAGATAGACCCTCGCTTGCGAGGAATGGACGAGGCCGAGGCGCAGGCTATGCTAGACGAGTTGGTGAACCGTGGCCGGTGATGAAATCTTCATAGGTAGCGTTTCTGTAGGTGTAGTCCCAGACCTTCGTGGTTTCAATGACAAGGTCCGCGCGGAGCTTGTTCCAGCTGCGAACAGAATTGGCGAAGAGATAGGCCGCGAGATTACGCGCGGTATCATGGACAAGCTCGATCTTGGTTCTGTTATCGCCAAGGCTACAGTTAAAGCCAGGACTGCAGCTACAGCTGCAGGCGCGGAGCTAGGGGAAAGGTACGGGAAGGCATTTAGGAAGGCTTTTGAACTATCTACCAAGGACCCTGTAATTATGAGGGTTAAGGTCGATGATAAAAGCCTTGAACTTATGCGTAGAAAGATCAGTCTTTCCCTAAGAGATGCATTCACGATAAAGGTCAGGGCTGATGTTGACCGGGCTTCGCTAGCGAGGGCTGCTGTCGCATTCAAGCTGGCTACTGGAGCAGTGAGCGGAGGTGGGGGAGCTACTATAGATGACCTTATTAAGCTTATAGCTGCTGGAGGTCGAGGTGCCCGGGGTGGAGGTCGTCGTGGTGGTGGCGGAGGCTTCTTTGGGGGCTTGCTCGGTCTCGGCGAGATACTCACGCCAGGTGGCGGCGGTGGAGCAGCAGGGTTGTCCAGGCTCGCAGGTGCTGGCCCGGCGGCCGGAATTGGTGTAGCCGCACTTATTGCAGCAGCGGCTCCATTTATAGGGCAGGCGCTTGGCGGCCTTCTGGTTGGCGGCCTCGGGACTGGACTGCTTGGTCTTGGTATCGGTGGCGCGCTCATGGGGAACGTCTCTGGGCAAGCAGCACAAACGGCTGCTAGGGATCGGTATGCTGCCGCTCAGCTCCGCGTGGCAGCAGCACAAGAACGTTTGAATAAACTTGAAACTGGCGGTAAGGCTACTACGGCTCAGCTTCTGTCCGCTCATGCTGCTCTAGCTAGTGCCCTTGCGGCGCGGGCTACCGCTCAGGATAAGTACAATGATATCAATCAGCGTTCACAAAAGAATGTAGCAGCTCTCCAAACCGCATTCAATAAACTAGAACCCGCTGTAAAGGATGCATTGTCCAAGATTGGCGCGCCGTTCATACCTGTCCTTACACAGATATTCAATCAGGCGGCTGGCGTCATTAAGACTATGACTCCGATATTCGTTGATGCCAGCAAGATAATAGCAGGACCATTCAAGCTTCTTGCTGATACTGTACTCAAGGCATTTACTGATCCGGCAGTTAAGTCTTCAATCATAGCAGTGGCAACAGCATTTGCTAGTATTCTTACAGCATTTACACCTGATATCCCTGGCATCATGGATTCCCTGGCGCAAGCTATAACTCGTATGTCAGATGCTATTGCCAAGAATCCAAAAGCATTTGCTGACTTCCTGAATTTCCTATTCCAGATTCCTATAGTTCTGGTCAATTTTGTAGCTGTGCTCACTGATGCTGCTAACTGGATTGAGGCACACTGGACGAATGCATGGAAGCGGATAGGAATCAATACCAAGGCAGCTTGGCACATTATTGCGCAGTCGGTCGTTAACGTACTACATTTCATCAGGGATATATTTAAGCTGTTTATTGATCTCTTTAGTGGTAACTGGAAGGCTGTCTGGAAGGACATCCTGAACATAGGCAAAGATTTTTCTGATCAGCTGAAGATTCTGTTCTTGGAGCTTATGCCGCTTTTGTGGGGTATTATTAGGAAGTGGCTAGACAGGATCAAGAGTCTCTGGGACTTCTTGTGGCATTACCTCCTGTGGGCGGCGGTCCGAAGCTGGCACGCCATAGTCCGGCTATTCGAGATAATGGGTCATGAGATAGCTCATGACTTTGATACTATCCGTCATTACGTTGCTCATGTGTGGGACATGATCTGGAATAACACTATCGGCCGTCTTATGCGCGGGGTCGCAGACAGCCAGAGGATCGTGGCTGGTTTGGAACATAACATAGCTCATTGGTTTGATAATCTTCGTCATGCTGTCGCCGCTATCTGGGATGCTATCTGGAACTGGATCGTTAGCCGGGCGACTCAGGGCGCACATGACTTGATGAGTCTCTTTACCCGGCTCAAGACTAACATTGTCAACTGGTTCCACGATGCTGTTAATTGGCTTGTAAATGCAGGCAAGAATATCATCACTGGCTTGTACAACGGTATCAAGGCTGCTATAGCTGACGTAGGCAACTGGGTTAATAACAATGTCGTTCAACCGATAGTTCATTGGATAGAACATCACTTCGGTATAAAGTCGCCTTCAACAGTTATGTTCGGTATCGGCAAGAATCTTGTTGCCGGACTTATGCATGGCCTGTTCACTTCCGGCAAGGACCTTACGCACTTCATAGTCAATGTCTTCGGCGGGTTGCCGCAGGCGCTGGGTGGCATGATACAGAAGGGTCTCATAGACATCGCTAAGCTACCAGAAAAGGCGTTGCACGCTCTGGGCGGCGTAGCAGGCAAGCTTGGCGGGTTCTTTGCCAAGCTATTTGGCGGCGGCGGCGGTTCCGGTGTTCAGCGCTGGGCCGGGCTCGTCGCTCAGGCCCTAACCATGCTCGGCCTTCCGCTTTCCCTGGGCAAGCAGGTCTTGTACCAGATGCAGACAGAGTCAGGCGGCAATCCAAACGCGATCAACCTGACCGACATCAATGCTCAGCGCGGAGACCCGTCGCGGGGTCTGCTCCAGGTAATCGGCTCGACGTTCGCAGCATACCATGTACCTGGTACGTCCGGCAACATCTACGATCCGCTGGCTAACATCGCCGCTGCGATCAACTATGCGATGCACGTCTACGGTCCGTCGCTCATGCGAGGGGGCATGGGTATGGGATCGGAGCACGGCTACGCGGCCG
>Ga0126378_10001116_pt1 | contig 20074 bp, 21 predicted proteins | sample PanSoiMetPlot_23_FD_92587 | JGI IMG/M metagenome (GOLD analysis project Ga0126378, IMG submission 92587) | Tropical forest soil microbial communities from Panama - MetaG Plot_23 | ecosystem: Environmental > Terrestrial > Soil > Tropical forest > Bulk soil | place: Panama | collected 2016-02-17
GGAGAACCTTGACGATGAGCAAGCCGAAGTCGACGGGCAATCCCATTTGATCGGCGAGTTCAGGGCCGATGGGGATCGTTTGCACTCCCAGTTCCGGCCGCCGTACGCGTCCCAAGGTGACGAGGTCGTTGAGCACCGCCTTGGCGGTATTGATCGGGATCGCAAACCCGATGCCGGCGTTCTGGCCCACGCTCGACAGGATCATCGTGTTGATACCGATGACTTCGCCGTGCCAGTTCATCAGCGGTCCGCCGGAGTTGCCGGGATTGATGGCCGCATCCGTCTGGATGGCCTCATCGATCGTGGCGCCGTTCGGCTCTTTCACCGGACGGATCGAGCTCACAATGCCGCGCGTCATGGTGCCGGCCAGCCCGAACGGGTTGCCGATCGCGTAAACCTTCTGTCCGACCTGGAGGTTACGCGAGTCCCCCAGAACCGCCGGCGTCAGATTGAGGGCGTTGATTTGAATCACGGCGAGGTCATGCGCAGGGTCGCTGCCAATCACGGTCGCGCGAAACTTCTTACGGTTGTGCATCGTCACTTCCACCTGTCGCGCATCAGCGATCACGTGGTAGTTGGTCAGGACGTGCCCTTCTTTATCGATCACGAACCCGGAGCCCTGGCCTTCCTGCGGCACCAGTCCGTAGAAGAAATCGAAAGCGACCGCCTTCGAGGTGATGTTTACCACCGAGGGAATGTTCTTACGGTAGACGAGAATATTGTTTTGCTCTTCCGAGTCGAGCGACTCGCCGCCGGCCGCCTCGGTGATCTCGACCTTGGTGGGACGGCTGATCCAGTTCGTCGTACGCAGCGGCGACGATTTCCAGGTGGTGAAATAAAAGAAAGCCGACGCCAACACAATCGCAAACGCAACCGGGCGCAAGAGCTTCATAGCAATTCCCTTCGGCTAGACACGATCAAATGAATGCTAACTCTTAATTCTAATCAACCCATCCAGCACCCGCACATTCGCAGGGACAGGCAGGGCTGAAAGTTGATACGAAATCGGGATGCGCACGGTTCGAACTGGCCGGTCCGCCGGATGATCCGTAGTCCGACAACTTCCTAAGTCTGCCCGCCGATTTCCTTCCGAAGGTGCTGATAAATCAGGGATACCTGGGCCTGCGTCGAATCCAGCGAACCTGAATTGTCGATCACAAAATCGGCCGCCTTGACCTTCTCTTCGTCGGGCAACTGAGCCGCCATCCTGCGCGTCACTTCCCGACGCGCAGGCGCCAGATCCACCCTCAGTCGAGCGGCAAAGCGCTGCACGCGTTGCTCTTCAGTGCAGGTCACGACGATCAATCGATCGAACCGCTTGGCCGCCCCGGCCTCCAGGATCAACGCCGCTTCCACGATCGCGATTGCGTCCCCATGGCGCCGTCCGATTTCTTCCATCCATTCATCCTGCCGGCGGATGACTGCCGGGTGCACGATCTGGTTCAACTCGGCGACTCGCGACGGCGTCCGTTCTTCTGGGCGACCAAATGCAGCTTCCGCGAGCCGCGGACGATTCACCGTTCCATCGGGATTGAGAATACCCGACCCGAATTTATGGACAACTTCCTCGTACACCGTTTGACCCGGCTGCATCAGTTCATGAGAAATCTGATCGGCTTGGATCAGCTTTGCGCCGAGAGCAACGAACATCTCGCCAACCACCGTCTTGCCGCTAGCAATCCCGCCGGTGAGACCGACTTTCAGCAATCAAGCCCCTTGTACGCGGAAATGTTTTGAAAGGCCAAGCTCGCCACAGAGACATCTGCGAGAGAAAAGTTGTCACTGTTCGTCGAAAACTTAGCACGTGACTGTCGCGAGACTCAGGAAACTACCCCACCGGAACCGGTGTTGCTCTCCGTAATTTCGCTGCGCGCACTGTGTTCGCCATCAACATCGCGATGGTCAGCGGTCCGACACCACCTGGAACGGGCGTGATCGCCCCTGCCACCTCGGCAACTTCGGGATGAACGTCGCCCACGAGTGTCGATCCATTCTTCGCGAACGACAGCTCACGCTTCTCGTTGCCCTTGAAGAAACGCTCAAACTCGGCACGATCGGTCACTTTATTCATGCCCACGTCAATCACAATGGCTCCGGGTTTCACGAAATCGCGGGTGATCATACCCGCGCGCCCGATCGCGGCGACCAGAATGTCCGCTCTCCGGCACACACCTGGTAGGTCGTGCGTTTTCGAATGACATACGGTCACGGTGGCGTTGGCGTTCAGAAGCAACATGGCCATCGGCTTGCCCACGATGTCGCTGCGTCCCACGACCACGGCGTCCTGTCCAGCAACCGGAATCTTCGACCTCCGCAAAATCTCCATCACTCCACCCGGAGTGCACGGTACGAGTCCGGGACGTTGTGTCGACAAGAACCCGACGTTCATCGGATGAAACCCGTCCACATCCTTTGCCGGATCGACTGCCATCAACACTCTTTTCGAATCCACCTGGGGGGGGAGAGGCAGTTGTACGAGGATGCCATCGATCTCATCGCGGCGGTTCAGGTCCTCGACGAGCGCCAATAGTTCGTCGGTGGAGGCGGTTTCGGCGGGAGTGTGCCTTTCGCTGTAAAGACAGACTTCCTCCGAACTCTTCACCTTGCCCCGAACATAGATCTCCGACGCAGGATTGTGCCCGACCAGAACCACGGCAAGGCCCGGCCGCATTCCCGCCGAGGTGAGTGACTTCACTTCCGCTGCAACCTCTGCCCGAATCTCACTCGCGATCTTGGTCCCGTCCAGGATGGTGGCCGGCATGTACGAATCCTCGCTCCGAATTCTCGGAAACGTTCATTCTAAACTGATGTTGATCGTTGCGATGGAAACTGCTACCCCCATCGAAGTCGCGGGAAACGACGTAATGTCGTAGAATTCCGCCCATGATTCCCCAGGACTTGCTCGAGATTCTGGTCTGCCCCGCGTGCAAGAAACCGCTCGTTCTCAAAGTGAACCCGGAATCGCTAAAATGCGACGCCTGCCAACGGGTCTATCCTGTCCGGGATAACATTCCTGTGCTGTTGGTGGATCAGGCTACGGTAGAGCCCTCCTGAATTGGGCGGTTGGCCGCTTTTCGCGTGAAAAACGCCGCTTTTCGTCCCGGAACGACACTCCGCGTCATTACCTTGACGGTACTTCTGGAATCCGGACGCTGGTTACCTCCCGTTTGGTTGCCTGCAACTCTCTCCCTGCACGCGGGTTAACGAATCCAACAGAGCTTTTCTGTCGTATATAGAAATAGCGGCTCGTTGCGGCACGCGAATTGCATGCAACATTTCCGATAGCTGCTGAGTCTAATTAGGCAGGGAAGTCGAAAGGTCGGAGGTGAGGACGGCCATGAAAGAGAGATTTACGAACACGGAACTTGCTTCTTTGCGAAGCGATCTTCTCCAAGGTGGGATGATCGACTCTCGCGAAGCGGCTGAGTTGTTGCAGGTGTTCTTGATGGGCCGTGGATATGGGGTTTCCCCTCAAGCGGCTCTGGATGCGGCCGGTCGCGTCGAAATGGCCGGGTGCTCTTTGCCGGTCCTCCAGCATGAGCTGGAGAATTTGGCATTGGTCATGTAATTCAGCTTTGAAAAGCGGTGACTTTTCAAACGGGTCTTAAGAAAGTTGCAGTAAGAATCTGGAATCGCACCTTGAACTTAGGGCGATCAGGTTTAGGAAAACAGGGAAGACGAGCCGGGCCAACCAGCCCGGCTTTTCATTTTTGCCTCCCCTCGCCTGCCGTCGAATTGACATTTGTCGGCAGCCCAGCGCACGATTTTGTCGTCCGGAGGTTCGCCGGTGCCTGCCGTTCGGAAGAAGTTACCTGCTGCGCCAAAGTCCCAACGCCCACACATGCCTGGATACGGCGTTCCTGCCTCTCGCAAAGGATTGCTGCCGTGGGCGTGGGCCGAGCAGCGGCTGCGGCGCTCACACAATTACTGGTTCTGTACGACAGGACCTAACGGAGAGCCGCACGTCATGCCGATCTGGGGAGTGTGGGTGGATGCCGTCTTCTGCTTCAGCACGGGACGCGAGTCGCGTAAAGCGCGCAACCTTGCTGCGAATCCCCAATGCGTGATCTGCAACGAGAAGTCGAACGAAGCTGTCATTGTGCACGGAATCGCAGAAGAGTTGACAGATGCTGACCGCATCAAGGAACTTGGCCGTTTTTATGCGCACAAGTACAAGCCGTGGACGCTCGATCCTAAACTCGGGCCGATTTTTATTGTGCGTCCCAGTGTTGTGTTTGCAATGTATGAGAAGAAATTCGCGAACGCAGCGACGAAATGGACGTTCTGAAAGCGGCTAGTGGCTCGTGGCATGCAGCTGGCGCGTGCGTGCTAGCTAACCTACTGCTGATGCGATATCATCCGGCGCCCGAAGGCGCACTTTGGGGAGAGCGGGTACGGCGCACCTGAAGGCGCGCCTGGATACGTGGCTAGGAAACTCGGGACGCCGAATCACGCAGTCCCATAGTCACGAGCTACAAACTACCAGCCTTGAGCTATCCGCTACGAGCAACCCGCGGCGCTACTCGTACCTCAAGCTCTCCACCGGATCCAGCTGTGCCGCACGGGTCGCGGGCAGCGTGCCGAAAATCACACCTACCAACGATGACACCACGATCGCGATGATCGCTGACAACCCGGAGATCGGTATGCGGTATTCCGTGAAAAAGCGTACGGAGAACGGGATTGCCAGTCCGATCACAATGCCCATGATCCCGCCGATCAATGAAATCGAAACCGCCTCGGCTAAGAACTGGAAGCGAATCTCTCGATTGGTCGCACCGATTGCCTTCCGAATGCCGATTTCCCGGATGCGCGAACTGACCGTCGCCAGCATGATGTTCATGATGCCGATACCGCTGACCAGCAACGTGACTGCTGCAATCAGCAGCAAGCCCACAGTCAAGGCGTTTGCGATTTTGTCCCACACCGATAGCAGTTGCGTCAGGTTGCTGACCGTATAGACGGACTCCGGCCGATGCCGGGAACGGATCACCCGCTCGATTTGTGCCGTGGCCGGAAGCACATCGTCGGGACTGGCAACCGTGAAGAAGATCTGCTTTACGGATGCGTCCGGCGTGAAGTACCGGCTTACGGTGACGGGGATCACCATGGTGTAGTCCTGTACCTCGGACTGCCCGAATGTATCCACGCCTTCCTTGAACGTTCCGATTACAGTGAACGGCATCCCGCTGAGCTTGATAGTCTGCCCTACCGCCTGATCGACTGATCCATAAAGCTCGAGGGCCAGCTTTTCCGTCAGCACCCCGACCTTGCTCCGGCTGGCCGCATCGGCCGCATCGAAAAATCGCCCCGAAAGGACGATCAGGTTGCGCACCCGCGCGTACTCCGGTGCCGATCCCATCACTGAAATGTCTTTTTCTTTTCCGGATCCGGCGGCGATACGTTCACTCAACACCACCAGCGGCGAGGCATACGTGATGCTCGACACCTGCTCCTGCACAGCGCGCATATCGTCGACGGTGAGCGGATCGGGAGCGCTGGCGGTAATGCGCTGTGCCCCTCCGGAGTACTCGACGTAAATCATGTTCGCGCCGATCGCCTGGATCAGGCGCTGCACGTACTGCTTTCCAGTCAGGCCAATGGTGACGACCAGGATTAAAGAGGCGGTTCCGATCACCATACCGAGAGCTGTCAACGCAAAACGTACTTTGTTGCTGTTGAAAGTGTCGTAGGCGAAGCTAAGGATTTCTGCGAGTTTGATGCTGGCACGCCGGGGTTCGAATGCCTTTCTTGGTGTCGGAACGTGCGGCCTGCAATCAACCGGTGGGGGTGCTTCGGTGGTGGGCGTCGTGGCCATCCTGAATTATCTAGATGCTACTCCTTCGTCAAGGCGGCAGACCAGCACAGTCGATTTCTGATAGGGGCAGGGCAAGTCGGGTAAGGTCTTGGTCTGAAGGACCACCCAGGTCACCCCATATTGCTGGCGAAGCCGTTCGAAATCGGGCTTTTTGAAATCCTTCCAACCATCCAAGCTGCGCACCTGCGCCCGCCAGGTCTCGGCCAGCTGCGGAAACATGCTGACCGCGCCACTGTCTTTGAGGCGATCTGCCATTCGCGAACGTTCTGCGATTGCCCGGAATCCATGTTGGTCCTCCTCTGGCGCCAGCATAAACTTCGGATCCAGGGCGACATATGCATTGGCCGGAGTGTTATTGCGAATCCACACAAACGCCTGTACCCACGGATTCGGCGAGGCCGCCGCAGGCCACTCGAAATGCGGGGTCGAAGGAAAGAGCTGTCGCTGCGCGTACAACATTCCCGCGCACAGCGGAACAAATAAAACCGCCCAAAGCCAAACCGCTCGCTTTAACACGAACTGGGCCAGCAGCCCTCCCGCGAACAGGAATAGCAGAATGTACACAAGCTGCAGACTGCGCATCGGCTGCAGCTCCGAGAAATTCTCCAGAGCGGGAAGGCTCACCACGACGCCCGCGACGAAAAACACAAGGCCGAAGATGATGGTGACGGCACAAAGTCGTGCCCAAACAATCAGGTCCTTTTTCTTCGCGATGCGGCGAAACCACTCCAGCAAGACGAGCGGAGCAAAAATTCCGATCCACTCGTACCACTCCCAGCGTTGCAGCAGGAAATACGATCGGGTTTGCAGAATCTCGCGATACGCGTCCGTAACTGGCGGGAAAAATCCGAGCGGCAACAGGCTCCACGTCACGAATGTGGGCTCCGGTTCCGGGACCTTCCGTGGCCGGTCGATCCATGCGAGCAGCACCATGAATGCGGCGCAGAACACCACCATCAGCGGATGAATCACGATGGTGAAAGCAAGCCACAATCCGGCACGGACCCAACGGCGCTCAATCGTATTGACGATCACCCACAGCGTCGCAGGTGTGGAGAGCGCTCGCGTCGTCACGTACTGGTCCATGATGTACAGAGCTGTGCCTGCAACCGGAATCGTCAGCAGCGCAGCTACCAGGGCTGTTCCGCCCCAGGCTGCGAGAGAGTCGCGGAACGCCAGTTGTCCAATACGCCAGCACGCCCATAGCAACAGGAAGATCGACGCGAATTGCCAGAGCAACAGCGCCCATTCCCAGGAAAGATGCGTGATTCGTACCGACTCCGCGATCAGGTTCGGGAACAATGTGAGGTGTGCGTGCGACAAGAAGAACGCGTTATTCACTGGATAGAGCGCCGGATCCAGGGCCTTCTTGGCGCCTGGGATGTAGATCTCGGCGTCCTCGACGTATGGATGGAATCCATGCACCAGGATCGCGCCAATCGTCAGCAGCAAAAGAAGAGCGACTGGGCGAAGATTGGTCGATGTCCGCAATGGTCTCGGCAATTCTGAGATGAACAGCTCGATTTTAGCCGACGTTCCGCCCGCTGCTGGTTATTTTCCCGCAGTTAGCAGGGCACTACGACTTGCTGGCCGGCTTGCCGCTGAACAGTGGAGCGCCCCAAGCCCCGATCATCAACAGCGAGCCAAACAAGATGACCGCGTCGATACTGCTGCGGCCTTGTCTTGTCCAATAGACATCGGCTTGCAGGTTCAGCCATAGCGCAAACTCATCGAGCGTGAGCGCCGCACCCACGCCGTACAAAATCGACATGAGTCGGCTCGCGAAGATCGACGTTTCTCCCACGCCGGTTCCGAAATCGCAAAGCCATCCGTAGCCCACAAAGAGCAGGATCAGGATTCCGAAGACCAAGTGATGAATGTGCGTGCCTTTCACAAAGATGAAATGAAAAGGCGGGATATTGTGCGTGATGCAGAACACCATGCCGCGCACGGTGGCGAAGGTGAGAAAGAAACTGACCGATGCCAGAAACAGTCGGCGTCGCGGGCGGTCGGGAATCCTTTCGCGGATCCACCCGCCCAAAGGCGTACGGTGCAGAAGGAACAACCCGAGCGCCGTGCCCACCACGATAACCGATAGAAGAACCCAGGCTCCTACCAATACCATGCGAGGATCACCTTGTTTTTAAGCTGGTCGTTTATCCGCCGTGCCCGGTGTGTAGTAACTCATTCCAGCTGCTTCGAGCTTGCGGCCCTTTGGACTGAAGATACGAAATTTCCCTGTTCCCGCGCGCTGCAGCGCGAATTGCAGGGCGGTTGCGAGCACTCCAAGGCCGTAAGTCACGCTTCGCCGGAAGTTGATGGACGACGCTTCCTCAAAATACTTCGTGGGACAGGAAACTTCTCCGATGCGGAAACCGAAATGCACGCATTGCGCGAGCATCTGGTTGTCGAAGACGAAGTCGTCGGAGTTCTCGGCGAGAGGTAGTTCGGTAAGAACCTGGCGGCTGAACGCGCGATAGCCGGTATGATATTCCGACAGCTTCACTCCCAGAAACAGATTCTCAAATGCGGTGAGGAGCCGGTTGAAGATGTACTTGTAGAGAGGCATGCCGCCGCGCAGAGCGGTCCCGCCTATGATGCGCGATCCCAGCACGACGTCATAGACGCCATAAGCCACCATACTGGCCATCGCCGTCACCAGCAGCGGCGTGTACTGATAGTCGGGATGCACCATGATCACGACGTCGGCGCCTGCTGACAACGCCTCGCGATAACAGGTCTGCTGGTTTCGCCCGTAGCCGTAGTTGCGATCATGCACGAATACCTGAAGCCCCAGCTTCTGTGCCAGCTCAACGGTCGCGTCTTTTGAGTGGTCATCGACCAGGATGCAGGCGTCGACCAGTTCCGGAAACTCGCGGACCGTAGCCTCGAGTGTCTTCTCGGCGTTGTAGGCCGGGAGGACGATAACGATGCGTTTTCCGTTAATCATGAATGGAAATTATCTGACTTTCTCATAATATCGTGCCGATTCCTTGACAGAAAGGTGGCTTGTTCTGTTTTGTCGCCTGAAGGGATGCGCCACGGGCGTAGAATTCCTTCGCTTCTCGCCTTGGAATGGCCACCCTCTCAACAACTCCGGAGACTCAGCGGCGATGGTTGACGCCGACGGCCGCCGCACTCGTCGCGTTCGTTCCAACCGGCGCCATCAATGTTCTGCTCGGCCCACTTTTGCCGGCATTGTCGGTGCGGTGGGCGATGAGCGATGCACAAGCCGGTCGGCTTTTTACGGTTCAATTTCTCGCTTCTACTCTCGGCGTTTTCTGCTCGGGAGCACTAGTTCCGCGCTTTGGCTATCGGATTGTGATCGCGCTGGGCCTTGTGCTCATGGCGTTCGGGGTCTTCACCTTGCCACTCGGCTCTCTGCTTCTGGGGACTATATCTGTGGCTTGTGATGGCGCCGGCTTCGGAATCGCGATCCCGGCTGCGAATTTGATGGTTGCGGAAACGAATCCAACGCGTAAGGCGTCGGCTCTCAACCATCTGAATTTTGCCTGGAGCGTGGGCGCGGTGGCATGTCCTCTGCTCGTCCTTTACTTTCTTCGGATCGAGCGGATATCGACGTTTCTTGTCGGCCTGGCGGTGAGCATCCTGCTCGTGGGGGTCTTGGTCGCGGCTGCACCGCTTCCGCGCTTGGCGGCGATTCAAAGAACGTCGCTTTTGTCCGGACAGTCACTGGTATCGCAACTGCAAACTCCAGCCGCGCTGGCGCTGGGAACGCTTTTTTTTGTTTATGTGGGAACCGAGAACGGCGTCGGCGGATGGCTTGCCACATACGCAAAGCGCATGCTCGACACCACGGCCTCGAACTGGGTTAGCACTCCATCGTACTTTTATGCCGCATTGCTGATCGGACGGCTATTCGTGCCGGCTTTGCTGAAACGCGTTACTGAATTGCAGGTAGCGCGCGGCGGCATCGCCACCGCTTTGCTCGGGGTCGCATTGCTAATGGCCTCGAGATCGATCCCGGGTGTGCGGGTTAGCGCCTGGCTGATTGGATTGGGACTGGCGGCCATCTATCCGATCACGATCGCGCTGTTGTCGAATACGTTTGGCTCCGATGCGAACCGCGTAGGGAGCGTCATGTTCGCACTTGCCGGCGTCGGCGCCGCCTGCGTGCCATGGATGGTCGGAGCTGTCTCAACGGCAATGTCGAGCTTGCGCCTTGGGCTAACGGTGGCATTGGTCGGCTGCGCGATCATGCTGTTGCTGTATCTGAGAAAGTGGCAGACGTCCGCATAGCGGCGCAATTCGAGGCCTCATCGATGAGGGACGCGGAAAAGCCTTTAACCGCAGAGAGCGCTAAGAACAACCGCAGAGGGCGCGGAGAAAAGCTCTTAACCGCAAACGGCGCAAAGAGAATCCGTGAAGGACGCAAAGAAAGGCGTTCACCACAGAGGACACAGAGGGTCATGGGGTCGGACATTAGAAGTTCAGCGACGGTCGCTGTCATGGAGCGAATGCCTTGCGGTGCCGGTGGTAGATATTGACTGCTTGGCAGTGTGTCGGGAAACGCATCCTTCGCTGTGCTCGGCTTCGCCTCTCTTTGCTCAAGATGACAATGATTTGCAGAGGTGGTGTGCCAGCATGATGCAGTGCGATGGGTGGGCGGTCGTCGATGCGGATCGGGGTTTGCTCGGGTAGAGCGGGCGTGCTATCTTCTCGCGATGGCGAGCCTGCCCTCGCCACCTCGGACGCAGAGCGCCAATGCGGTCCCAAGTGGCACATCCAAGAAAGACATCTGCACCCGCTGTGGACAGCCGGTCGCGCAATACTATTTTCGCGTGAATGGCGCGATGCATTGCATGCCCTGCGCGAAGGTGATGAAGGGCGCGGGGCCTGAGGACGCCGCCTCGAGCTACAAGCGAGCGGTGCGGTTCGGCGGAATCACGGCGCTGGTGGCGTTGACGATCTGTTACGTCCTCGGAATGGCGATTGGTTGGCTGCCAGGATATCTGGCGTTCCTCGCGGGTTATGCAATCGCGAAGATGATGATGGTTGGCTCGAAGAAGGTCGGTGGACGGAAGTATCAACTGACTGCGGTCTTTCTAACCTACATGGCCATTTCTTTGTCAGCCGTACCGATCATGCTCGTCGAGCAGGCACGATGGAACGCAGCCGTTCGCGCGCAGCAGCATAATGTCGATCTCGCGCAAGAGCAGCGTCAGCTTGAGCAGGAATTCGGCACGGGCACTGACAGACAAGGGCCTCCAGACGCAAGACAGCGGGCGGGTAAAAAGAAACCTGACGGCGACAACGCAACCCCAGGTGTGACGGCCGTGCGGCCCGGGGACAGGCCATTCGCCGGTGTCAGTCCTCTAGCGATGCTGGCATCACTGATGGCTCTCGGACTCTTCTCACCATTTCTTGCCTTATTCATGCCGTTGCAGGGTGGCGTTGCCCTGCTGCTGTTGCTGGGAGGAATTATCATCGCGTGGAAGATCACGGCGGCAACGCGACACGAAATCATCGGGCCGTTCCGAATCTGATCGCAATCCCATATTAAAAAACTACGGCTGACTGCGCACTTCAGTAGTCGTCGCTGAAAGTGCGGGACGCCCAACTCGAGACGGCCATCGCTTTGGTCTTCTGGATGTGTTCCTTCAGAGCGGCGCGCAATTCTTTGATGACAGTCTCGAGCTCTTGCGGATCAGACGTTTCGATAGCCTTCGCGACTAGCGCGCGGATCTGGTCCTCTTTACTAATAAATTCCATTAAGCCAACACCTAAACAGAGTCCGGGCGGGATGCTGAAGGTTAATGGAATTCTGACGATCTATCGATCCGGTTAAAACCGTAGGTATTTACTTTCCTCCGATTCCCTAGACGTCCAGTTTCTGCCCCGTATCCGGTGAAAAATGCATAGTCCTTTAGGGACGGATATAGGCTCGCAAGGACTTAGGAGCTTGGCACGACGAGTGCTTTTCGTGTTGGAGTGAACGTCAAGGAATCCAAAGACGGAAACCAGAAACGGGACTGGCGCGAAATCTGCGAGCAGATCGTGGGAGAGGAGAGGCCGGAACGCTTCGACCAGCTTCTAACGGAGCTGCTGACGGCTCTGGATGAGCGTCCAGCGAGAGATATTGTTAGCCGGAAGCCGTAGAGGCAAAGTGGGCTCCACGAATTTAGACGGTTTGTACATGATTTTCGGGTTGGAGCGCTCCTCATAAATGCGGATCCAACGATTACTTCGGAAGCTTCCCGAGAGCAGTCGCGAGTTCGTCGGGCTTAAATCCAAAAGGCCCGGGTTTGCTCTTGTAGATCACACGGCCGCGGATGTCGATGAGATAGATGCGGTCCGGCCATCCGGTATAGGCGCGTTCGGTGGTGTTACCGAACTCGTCGAGGACCGCAGGAAATTTGATTCCAAGCTTGCGTACACAGGAGTTGGCGACAAGGCCGCGTTCGTCTTCGTTGCGGGGACTGGCGAAGACGACTTTGTCCTTGATGTTGCTTTGCATCTGCCACACGTCGCTGGGGTGCGCTTCGAGAATGTAGACAACGAGGAAGGCGACGCGGTTGCCGTACTGATCGAAGAGCTTGTTGAGGGCGGGAACCTCCCGCCGGAATGGCGGTCAAGTATAGCTGCCGAAGACGAGCACAACCGGTTGCTGGGCCGTCAGTGAAGAGAGTTGGACGCGCCCGCTCTTGTCGAGCTTCATGAGAGAGAAGTCTGGTGCGATGTCGCCGGGACGGAGGTCGCCGGCCCGATTGTGTGTCCAGAAGGTTTCAAAGGGAAATGCGAGAAAGACTGCGGGGCCGGGCATGTGCGACATGACACGCGCGAAGGTTTCGGGCGGTTGGCGCATCGCCCAGGTGATGAGGACGGCGCAGCCGAAGTAGAAAATCACGAGAACAATCAGGGCGCGAATGAGAAGTTTTTTGTGCGGCTCTCGCAGCTCCATGGGTCGCACATGGTACCCGGAGATGGGCCGGAAAGCTCTAGTAGTTTTTGGTTAGTGCGGGGAGTTCAAGTCGGGCGTCCTGAGTTGCAAGTCCTTGTCAACAATAAGCAAAACCTTAAACCGCACAGTCCGCGGAGAATGCCGCAGAGAACGCAAAGAGCGCGAGTTGCAGCTCAAAAGGAAAGAGCTGAACTAGAGGACATCGATATCAGGAGTCAGATTATCGGATCATCTGAAAAGCAAAAAGCCTTTAACCGCAAGGCCGCAAAGAGAACACGCAAATGGCGCAAAGAAAGACCAAAGGATATAAGAAACGGCGAACTTCGCGGGTTGAGTCCACCAAACGCAAAGCTGAACCTCAGAGGACACAGAGGGCACAGGTACACTGGCACACGATCACAGGGTCAAATGGGCATTGGGTGCTAAAGCGTTGCCCTCGAACCGGCGCGAGTGCCGAGGAGCGAGGTTCCGCGTCTCGAGTCCTGGGTCTAGTAAACCAACAGAAGGGTAAACAGCGAGTACCGAGTCGCGTGTGCCGAACGTTGAGAACCAAGGAAGCCGAACCTTAGACCGGCACACAGCCCATCAAGCTCTCCATGCGCTATACTCTCGCGCCGGAGGCCGATTCCCCCCCGCGCTATGTTTCCGTGACACCTGAAAACGAACGCCGTCACTCGCCACGCATCAAGCTGAACGTACCGGTCGAAATCTATACGGAGGGAGCCAGTTCTCCGCTCCGGGGAGCCACGTCTGATCTAAGCGTCGCCGGTTGCTACATTGAGAGCATCTTTCCATTTCCAATCGGGACCAATCTCGAACTGAAGCTTCAGCTCAACGATACCCTTGTGCTTCTTGCAACCGTCGTCACCAGCGATCCACAGGTGGGCAATGGTATTCGCTTCACGCGCGTTTTACCTGAGGATATTGAGCAGTTACGCATCTTTCTCGAAGATGCGGAGAAGAGCGAGTAATCTGATTCCAAAAAGAAAAACAGCCGCATGTGCTGCTGCGGCTGCTCTTCTTCAAACTTATCGCTTGCGAAGCGAACGAACTAATTTTTCGCTGCGTTGGCTGCCTTGTCGCGACGGATGCTGCGGCTGATTCGATTCTGCTGACGGTTGATGCCCGCCTGCTCCGCCTTTGTGAGATGCCCGTTGTGCTTCGCCATGTCGGCTTGCTCACGGTTTTGCACGGCGGTCTCACGCTTCTCAAGATGGGTGGCCTGCTTCGAGGTTAGCGTTCCGTTGGCCACGCCTTTCCCGATGCGGCGCTGCTGATTCGCTTCGCGGGCGTTGACTTCGTTCACTCGCGGATGGCCTGGATCAACGACCCCCGGTCCCGCTCCCGAAGTGTTGCTGGTTGTAGATTGCGCAGCGGCGGAACCAGTAACCATGAGTCCCCCCACCGCCAGGACTGCGAGTGAGTAAGTGAATTTGTTCATGCCAGTCGAAAACCCCCGGGCCAGAGACTAGTTGTTCTTCCGCGGAACGACGAGGTTACGTCGGTGAGCGCCCAGCAGTTACTACCGGGGTAGTGGTCAAACGGCCAAAGGCTTGCGTTGCTCGTCGAGCCTCGGATCCTGATTGATAAGTAGACACGTCGTCTCAGCATGATCGGGTGAATGCTTTACTGTGCGTTCTTCATAGCCCTCTTGCGCGATTTCTTGGGACCTTTCGGTCAGCTGAACATTCTTATGTCTCTCAGGCTCAATCAAATCCGATCCAAGGTCGACTCTGCTCGAAAATTCACATTCTTTTAATCTCACCCCTCTCCGGGACCGAGGCATCGAAGCGGCGCCAGTCAAAATAGGACGCGCCAAAAGGAGATCCTCATGCCTCGCTTCCTTGAGCGAAAAGCACATCGCACGAAGACATACATTGAGTTCCCGATCGCACTTTTGGCACTCGTGGTCCTGATTTCTTGCCATCAACCCTCGCTCTCGAACGCGCCGCAGAGCGGTAATTCGGGAGCCATCGTGGGCGCCGGGAGCACGTTCATCTATCCGATCATGACGCGCTGGATTGCGAGCTTTCAGTCCTCGCACTCGGGCGTTCAAATCAACTATCAATCGATTGGTAGTGGCGGGGGGATTCAGCAACTGAAGAAAGGGCTCGTCGACTTCGGGGCATCGGATGCCGCACTCACGGATCAGCAACTCTCCGAAATGCCGCCCGTCGTACAAATTCCCGAGAGCGCCGGCCCTGTGTGCATCACTTACAATCTGCCCGCACTGAAAGAACCTCTGAAGCTTAGCGCCGCTACGCTGGCCGGAATCTATCTGGGAAAAATCAAAACATGGCAGGATCCCGCGCTGAAAAAAGACAATCCTGGCGCGGCGCTCCCCAATGATCAGATCGTCGTGGCGCATCGTTCCGACGGCAGCGGCACCACCAACATTTTTACGACGTATCTTGCGAAGATTAGCCCGGAATGGGAGAAGCAAGTGGGCAAAGGTATTGCCGTCAACTGGCCTACAGGAATTGGTGGGAAGGGCAGTGAGGGCGTCACGGGCGCGGTGAAGCAGACTCCAGGCGGCATAGGGTACGTGGAACTCACTTATGCGAAAGAGAACAAGCTGCCGGTCGCACTCATTCGCAATCAGGCTGGTACCTGGACGGAACCGAGCGTTGCGGCAACGACTGCCGCCATTAACGCATTCGTCGATGATTTGTCCAAAGACGTTCGTGCTTCGATCGTCGACGCGCCCGCCAGCGCCAAAGACGCCTATCCCATCGTCGGCCTGACGTTTCTGCTCGTGCCGAAGCAGGGGAAAGACCAGAACAAAACCGAGACCGTCAAGCAGTTTGTCGAGTACATCGTGATGCAGGGGCAAGACCAGGCGGAGAGTCTTTTCTACGCGAAGCTCCCAAGTTCGCTGCAACAGCAGGATCAAGCGCTGCTTTCACAGATTGGATCAGGTAGCCAGCCTGCACAGGCGCGTCTCGGGAAATAGAAAGTCTTGTCGAACTGAATCGGGCAGCAGCCGCGAACAGGCGGACGGCTGCCCACAGGATACGAACGACGGATCACGCCGCCGCGGACTGTTTAAAAACAGGCAAGAACTCTTCATTCACGAAGGTCTGGTAAGAAGTTGGGGTTGTGGTTTGCGGTGAGCGTGGTTCGAGTGCGCGCATGTGACCGCTGTTGAGTGCATGTGCCATCTCGACGATGAGCGAAGCCATATTTGAGGACATCCCCATCTGCATGAGCGCAGCACGGAACTGTTCGTCAGGAGCCTGAGTGTAGGCGAGGTCGGCCCGGGCGATTGCTTTTCCAATGACCCGGGTTGCCTCGGTCATGTCGATGTCGCGCTGGCCTTGAAGTTCCCGAGTCTGTTTGCCGGAGAAATCCCTGGCGAGGAGAGCTTCGGCGGCCACGGCGCCAAGGTCGCGGCTGGCAATCATGGGCAGTTTGAGGTCAGGGCACAACGGACCCATAGTCTTGCCGAAAATGTGGATGGCGCCGGCCTGTCCGAGAGTGTTCTCCATGAAATAGCCGGCGCGCAGGTGAAGAACATTAGCGCCCTCGATGCGGTTGAGTTTCTGTTCGAGGTGGTAGAGTCCGACGACGGGGCCGGTCTGGTCGGTTTTGTCGGCGCCGATACTGCTCAGCGAGACAACATGCTTGACTTGAGTGGCGGCGACGGCGGTGGCGATGGAGTCGCTGACCTGATCCTGGAATGCACGGTAGTTGTCGCTGCCGAGATTCGGCGGAATGAGAACGTAGGTACCATCGGCGCCTTGCAATGCTTCGGTGAGACGCGCGGTATCGGTCAAGTCACAGGTGAATGGTTCTGCGCCGGCGGACGCGAGAGCCTTCAGCCGGTCCGCACTCCGGCCGACGACACGTACTTGCTGGCCGCGGGAGAGAAGAGACTGGGCGGCGACGATCCCGGTGTGACCAGTGGCTCCAGTGATGACGTACATGAAGATCCTCCTTCGGCATTCGATGCGCGACGGTCGCGTCGAGTGGCGAAACATGCGTGGCTGCGTCGAAGTGGCCCAATTTCCGCTCGCGAATTTTGGTGGTTGTCAACTGGTAATCGTTCCGGCGGTGAACCCATGCATTTCTACATAACTTATGGTATGGACAGAAGTTCAAGAGCAGGACAGACTTAGCCATTTTCGGGTACGCGTGAGGGAAGTATGCCGTACGTTGCGTGGCTAATCTTCGTCGCAATTGCGGGTTGGGCTGCCGGAGAAATTGCCGGCGGCAATGACTACGGAAGGTTGAGCGACGTTCTTTTGGGGTTGTCGGGAGCGTTGTTGGTCAGGTTCGTCGTAGAAAGCACCGGAATTAAGCTGCACGACATTTATCTTCTACTGTTTTCAATTTGGGGAGCGGCCACAGTGCCAGCGATCTTTCGTTGGTCCCTGCGACATCGCATGAACGAGCGGCGTCACCGCACTTCTCCCGTTCGCTAGTTACCACAAGCCTTTGGGCGAAGGGACAAAGGGAAGTTCCTGTCCGCAATGGCTAAGTGCTTGGGCTGGATCGTCTGCGGCGTCAAGCCGGGTGATCGAGCCTGCGCAACGCGAATGCCCGAGCGCCGACAGCGACAGCCAGGTTGGTCCCGAGACGAGATAAGCCGAGGGCCGTGCGTCGCATCGGATCGAAGGCGATGGTTTTTCCAGATGTCCCAATCGGGATGTGGCGGACATCTCCGAGAAGGAAACGGTCGAGATCCGTGGGATCCTCGAGATTGAAGACCTTCGACGGTAGTCGTTGAAGACCATTCGCTTCGTACAAACCGTTGACCGATTCGATGAGCGCCGGCATGAAGAGCGGCCATGCGGGTGAGATGCCGCCACCGATCACCACGAGACCATCCACCAGCGTGAGGGCTTGCGCGATTGCGTCACCGGTCACCACGCCGAGTTGACGATACGCTTCGACTGCGGCGTCTTTGTTGCCAGCCGCGTTTCCCATTCCAATGTCAAAGATCAATTTAGGCTCGGGCGTGTCTTCGAGTTCGGTGCCCGAGTGTCGTGCATAAACACGGCGCACCGCTCGAATAGAGGTGCCCTCCTCGGCGTTGGTGGTGGGATCGAGTTTGTTCCGCAGGAGCCAGGCTTCGCCAGCAGCGGAGTTATCCCCGACCAGGAGTTGTCCATCGTGCACAATGCCCGCGCCGAACCCGGTGCCTAATGTAATGCCGAGGAGATTGTGGTAGCGCTTCGGATTGCCAGCTTTCGCGAGGAGATCGTTGACGTAAGGGAGAAATCCGGCGATCGCTTCGCCGTAAGCGAATAAGTCTCCGTCATTGTTGATGAAGACGGGGATTCGGAATTCGCTTTCGAGGATTGGAGCGAGAGCGACGTCGCCTTCGAAGGCAGGAAAGTTTTTCAGGTTCCCGATGATGCCGCGGGGATAGTCCGCGGGGCCCGGAAAAGCGAAGCTGATAGCGACGGGAGGAGCGGGTGCGGAGTGCTGCAGGGTTTGAAATCCTTCGATGATGTTGTGGAGACAGCGATCGAGGCTGTCGGCTTCGGTAGGAAGCGTGATCGGTCCGACGATGATTTCTGTTCCACGGATCGCAGAAAACTTGAGGCCGGTTCGTCCGGCGTCGAGCGTCATTACGATGCGGTCGTCAGCGCGAGAATTCATTCGGCGGGTTAGCGGCTTTCTGCGGGTCGTCGGAGGTTCGCGACGGCGACCCAGGTGATGTAGAGGATGGCGGCAAGCGGAACGAGGAATCCGATCAGTACGGAATGAAAGGCGTCAGCGAGCAATCCCATGAGCGGGGCAAGAAATGCGCCGCCGACTATAGCCGTGACCATCAGTCCAGAGAGCGGGTTGATGTCTTGCGGGCGGCTATCAACGGCGATGGAGAAGACGAGCGGGAATATGTTCGCAAAACCGAGTCCGATAACGAAAAAGCTGGCGGTGACGATCGATTCAGAGGGTGCGAAGAGGCCGAGCAAACCGAGGATCGAGACGACACAGGTGATGACGTAGAACGTTTTCGGCTTGATCCAGTTCAGAATGACACCGCCGGAGAAGCGGCCGATGGTGAGCGCAGCGAAGAAGAGGCCAGTGCCGAGTAGTCCCGTCTGCGCTACGTCAACTCCGTACCTGTCTTTCAGGAAGAGCGCGATGCCGGAGCTAACGGATACTTCTGCTCCCACGTAGAGGAAGATGGCCAACACCATCATGGCTACGTAGCCGTTGCCGAGCAGCGCGAGGCACGAGCGCAGCGTAGCCGTTTGATGCGAAGAGTCTTGTGGCGTGCGAGGCAGAAAGAAGACTGCCGCGAGCAAGGCGATGAAGACCATGATGCTGTAAACGGGAAAGATGACTCGCCAACTGGCGCCGAAGGCACGTGCCGCGATGACGGGGATGAGCGCTCCAGAAAGAGAGCCGATCGCCTTGATGAACTGTGCGAGAGAAAGATTGCGCGAGTATTTCCCTTCAGAGGCGACATCGCGCATGAGTGGGTTTCCGGCCACTTGCAATGTGGTGGCTCCCGCACCGAGCAAGAGGACTGTGAGCAGAAAGATTGGGAATGTCGCCAGTCCCGCGACCGCAGGAATGAGCAGGCCGATCAACATTACGCAGAGGCCGAGGAGAAGAATAAACTTCTTCCCTTTGCGATCCTGGAAGACGCTAAGCGGGACAGAGAGAACTCCAAACATGATGAAGCCGGTGAAAGCGATGAGCTGAGCACTGAAGTTGGACAGATGGAAATCCTGGCGCGCGAGTCCGACGAAGGGCCCGACGGCGTCTCCGAAGCCCATCGCGATGAAGGCGAGAAAAACCGGGGCAGCGCGCAAGAGCGAGGGAGACGATGGACGGGAGAGTGTGGGCTGAGAAAGTTCAGGCATGTGGAGTGCTTGTCGGTGCGCATTCTATCGCAGGCATGGGAAAAGCTGCGGAGTTTCGCTTCGCCGCCAGCGAGGGTGTGTGTGCCCATGTTCGCGGGTGGATATTCAACGAACGTGGTTCGGAACAGAGAAAGGTAGTTTGGGCCGCGAGTGCCGTCAAAGTGCACGGGGTCCCCTTCGACTTCGCTCAGGGCAGGCTTTCGACTCGTTCGGCGGTGTCTCACTCGCTCAGGATGACAGAGTTAGCTATGCGACTAAATGTACTCGAGCCTCCCGCCAGACAAGAGGCAAAGATCAGCGATTTCGCGTACAAGAGTGCGCGCAATACGACGCGTTACGAGGGCAAGAAGATGGATTTCGTCGCGGGGTAGACGCGGCGGTAGGCTGTGTACGCGGTGTTCATGGTGCGGGCGACGTCGGGGCGACTGGTCACGGTTTCACGTACGCGAACCACGGCAGCGCAAGCGTCGTCGACGGTCGGCCAAGTTTTCGCACCAACGCCGGCGAGGA
>Ga0126378_10001117_pt1 | contig 20070 bp, 18 predicted proteins | sample PanSoiMetPlot_23_FD_92587 | JGI IMG/M metagenome (GOLD analysis project Ga0126378, IMG submission 92587) | Tropical forest soil microbial communities from Panama - MetaG Plot_23 | ecosystem: Environmental > Terrestrial > Soil > Tropical forest > Bulk soil | place: Panama | collected 2016-02-17
GCTCGGCCACTTGATGTCGTACTCTTTGTAATCGGTGAGTTTCTTCTCCTGCTTGGAGGCAAGATCGTAGCTGTAGAGATTCATCACGCCGTCGCGGTCGCTGATGAAATAGATCGCGTTCCCGTGCCACATGGGAAACAGGTTCATGCCCTTGGACTTGGGCAGCTCTTCATAAGTGTTGTTCTTCAGGTCGTAAATCGCGATGGGCAAGTTCCAGCCGCCGCGATAGCGCTTCCAGGTGCGGAATTCCTGCGAAGTTTCAATGTATGCGATCTTCGTTCCGTCGGGCGAGAACGAAGTCAAATCGCCCCGCGGCACCGGCAGCATCTTGGGATTGCCTCCCTGCGGAGACACCAGGAAAAGTTTTGTAAACCGCCCCGGCGGTGCGCTGTAACGGTCGGAACGGAACAAAATGTTTTTTCCATCGGGAGTCCAGCCCAGCACGATGTCATTCGAAGGATGGAAAGTCAGCCGCTTTGGCTCGCCGCCTTCGGCCGGGATCAAGTAAACGTCCGAGTTGCCGTCATAATCGCCGGTGAACGCGATCCATTTTCCGTCCGGCGAAAACTTGGGGTACAGCTCGTCACCGACATGCGAAGTCAGCCGCCGCGCCGCTCCGCCCTCGCGCGCCGCAATCCACAAGTCCCCCGCATAAGCAAAAACCACCTTGTCCTTCGAAATGTCGCCGTACCTCAGAAGCTTGGTTGGTCCTGGCGGAACCTCCTCGGCGGTCTTCGCTGGCGCTTTTGCCGGAGCCGCCGCCAGCCAGAGCGCTACGGCCGCGCTCAGCCGCAAGACCGCATTCCTTCGATGGGACGTGGGTTTCATCGGGACTCTCCTGAAGATTGGTTTTGATTTGGCGCACCCGGCCTCTTCCATGGACGTGCCAGTTGCCAAAAAGTTTCCTTCGGCTCCGGACTCTTACGAATGTGAATCCGTTCTCCGGCGAAAGGCGGCCGCTCCCGTACTCAATCGGTCCATTACAGCCGTGGTATCATCTCACTCGATTACCGTGTTCGCCACAAAAAAGCCATCTTCCACGCGCTTTTGCGTCCATCTCTTTACCATTTCATTTAGAATGGAAGCCAAGCCATGAGCTTCCGCACCAAACTGCTGCTGGTCGTCTTGCTGACCATTTTCGGGTCGGTCTCGGTCGTCGCCTACGCCGTGACCTATTACACGCGTTCGTCTTTCGAAGCCATGGACCGGCAGCGCACCGAAGCGCTTGTCTCGCAATTCAAAAAAGAATTCGCGCAACGCGGGCAGGGGATTGCGCGGCAGGTCGAAAACATCGCAAATGCCAACGTTACCGACCGCATGGCCATCGATCTGTCGCATCCCAATGCGGACGCTTCTCTTTACGCGCGTGATGCGTTTGGCGCGGCACAGGAGCATGGATTGAACTACGTCGAGATGGTCAACTCCGACGGCATCCTTATCTCTTCGGTTCAAAATCCCGCGCGCGTTGGGCAAAAGGTCGACTGGCTGACAGATGTCAAAAACTGGAACGACAGCGAAGCTTTCTTGAGAAAAGAAGAACTGTCTGACGGAGAAGCGCTCTCCTTGACGGTCGTTCGTACGGATGACACGGTTGCCAACAAGAGTCTATACATCGTCGGCGGGCAGCGCGTCGATCAGAATTTTCTTGCTTCCCTGGTTCTTCCCGCTGGAATGCGCGCCCTTATCTACACGAACCTCGACCCTTCCTTCCAGGCCTCGTCGCTGCTCGGTGAAAAAATCGAACCCGATCAGGCCGACCGCTTCGCTCCCCTCGTTGAGCAATTGCAAAAGCAGCCGCAACCCCTGGTTCGAACGATTGAATGGACTAGCGATCCCGTTGACGCTGAAACGTTTCACGCCATTGCTTTGCCTGGGCGCAATGACGAGCTTTTGGGCATCTTCTTCGTCGGCAGCTCGCGCAGAGAGCTCGTGCTACTGACCCAGCAAATCCTAAAGACCTCGGTCGCGGTTGCCGCTGCCGCGCTCTTCGTTGGCTTGCTCGTCAGCTTCTGGATTTCCTCGCGTATCACCAAGCCGGTCGAGGAACTCGCCGAAGGCGCCCGCGAAGTGGCCGCCGGACGATGGGACACGCGCATCGATGTCCGCGGGACCGACGAAATTGGCCAGCTAGCCATCGCCTTCAACGACATGACGCGAACGCTCGCCTCGCAAAAAGAGCGTCTATTGCAAACCGAGCGCGTGGCCGCCTGGCGCGAACTCGCGCGCCGCCTCGCCCACGAACTACGAAATCCGCTCTTTCCGATGCAGATCACCATCGAAAACCTGCAGAAGGCCCGCCGGCTCGACGCGAAACAATTTCTCGAGGTTTTCAACGAATCCGCCGCGACCTTGAAAGCGGAACTCGCCAACCTCAACACCATCGTCGGCCGCTTCAGCGATTTTTCCAAAATGCCCGCTCCGAAATTCGTGCGTGTCAACGTCAACGAGGTCTTGCGTAACGCGGTCCGGCTGTTCGAACCGCAATTCACTGCAGTCGGCAAACCCACCATCACCCAGGAGCCGTTTCTTACCGATCCGCTCCCCGACATTGACGCCGATCCGGACTTGCTCCATCGCGCATTTCAGAATTTGGTTCTAAACGCGATGGACGCCATGCCCGCCGGCGGAACGTTGACGCTGCGCACTTCGGAACACGAAGGCCACGTGCGCATCGAAGTCGCCGACACCGGGAAGGGCCTGACTCAGGAAGAATGCAAGCGCCTGTTCACCCCGTATTACACGACGAAGCAAATGGGAACCGGCTTGGGCCTCGCGATCGTTCAGTCTGTGGTCAGCGACCATCATGGTAATATTTCTGTGACCAGCGAAGAAGGCCGCGGCACGACGTTTCGGATCGATCTGCCGGAACGCCAGGCGGGCCCGAAAGCGGTTCTGCGCGAACCGGCTCCCGAATCCAAGAAAGACGCACCTTCTACCTCCACCATGGCCGCGGCCTCGGACTAGCGCTCAAAGGACCCACTTTTGCCCCGCAAAGCCCATCTCCTCCTGGTTGACGACGATCCGAACACTCTGGCTTCGCTTTCCCGCGCGTTCCGCCTCGCAGGCCATGAAGCTACCGTCTGCGACAACGCCAACCGCGCCATCGAACTTCTTCGCAACGAAAGTTTCGATCTGATTCTCTCCGACGTGGTCATGCCCGGCAAAACCGGCATGGAATTGCTCGAGGATTTAAAGAAAACCGGCGTCAAAACGCCGATTGTTCTCATTTCTGGCCAGGCCAATATCGAAATGGCCGTGAAGGCCACGCGGCTCGGCGCGCTCGATTTCCTGGAAAAGCCGCTCTCCACTGACAAGCTGCTCGTCACCGTCGAGAATGCACTGCGCTTGACGCGCCTCGAAGACGAAAACCGCGAACTCCGCCAGCGCCTCGGCAGACACGAATTGGTCGGCGCGGGCCCTGCCATGAAAAAGCTGCTCGCGCAAATCGATCGCGTGGCCGCCAGCGAAACCCGCGTCTGCATACTGGGCGAGACCGGCACGGGCAAAGAACTCGTCGCCCGCGCCATCCACGAAAAATCTCCGCGCCGCGACCATCCCTTCATCACCCTGAATTGCGCTGCCGTTCCTGCCGAGCTGATCGAGTCCGAACTGTTCGGCCACGAAAAAGGCTCCTTCACCGGAGCCGCCGCCCGCCATCTCGGCAAATTCGAGCAGGCCGAAGCCGGCACACTCTTCCTCGACGAAATTGGCGATATGCCCGTGGCGATGCAAGCCAAATTGCTTCGCGTTCTCGAAGAAGGCGAAGTCGAGCGCGTTGGCGGCGACAAACCCATTAAAGTGAACGTTCGCGTCGTCGTGGCAACACATCGCAATCTCGAGGACCTGGTCAAGCGCAACGAATTTCGCAGCGACCTCTTTCACCGCGTCTATGTTTTTCCGCTAATGCTCCCCCCGCTGCGCGAGCGCTCCGAAGATTTTCCGGCGCTGGTGGCGCACTTTGCGTGCCAGGTGGCCGCGCAAAACGGCTGGAAAGAAAAAGCCTTCGCGTCCGACGCGATTGCGGAATTGAGAAAGTACCGTTGGCCCGGCAACGTCCGCGAATTGCGCAACATCGTCGAGCGGCTCGTGCTGCTCGCCACCGACACTGCCGTCAGCGCAGCTGACGTTCGCCTGGCGCTGCTGCCATCCTCCGACGCCGCAGATGGTTCCCATTCCGGCGTCGCCGGCTCCGGAACCTTGGTCGAAAGGACGGAAGCCTACGAAAGGGAAGTACTCCTAGCCGAAATCCGCCGCAACAATTTCCACATGACCAATGTGGCTCGCGTCCTCGGCCTCGAACGCAGCCACCTCTACAAAAAGTGCCAGCAACTCGGAATCGACCTGCAATCCCTCCGCAAACCCGAGTAAGATTTACCTCATTCAGTGAAACGATGCCCTGGGTGGCCTTCGTTTAGGTCCATAAGCCATTGACAGACAAGCGGTTATTAGCCTTACAAGCTAGGCCTCCGATTTCGCTTGACAAATTACATATTGCAATATATGTTTTGCATATCGCAATATTACGGAGCTTCCCATGAAACTCGGCGACAAGCTTCGCTCCCTCCGCGCTGTAGAAGGCTCGCTTCGGGGTTTGGGCCGCGCTCTCACGCAGCAGGAACTCGCGGCCGCCATGAAGCGCGAGATTGGCCGCGGTTTGAGCCAGGCCTACCTTTCACAGATCGAAAGCGGTGCGCGTCCGCACCTGACGCATAAGACCCGCGATTTGCTGGCGCGTTTCTTCCGCGTCTATCCCGGGTTCCTCGTGGACGACCCGGAAGGCTACACGCCGGGCTTGCAGTCGGAACTGCGCGCCATCGACGCGAAGATCGATTCGTGGCTCTTTGCCGGTGCTGAGCAGTTCTCCAGCGACCCGGAATTGCAGCGAGCGCTGATTGCCATTGCGGAGACCGCGGACTCGCGGACGCCTCTGTTGCTTCTCGGAGAAATTCTGCGAACGCCCGGGTTGTTCGAGCGCCTTGCGGAAGTGCTGCGCCCGGGCAAAAGCACGGACCGCGAGCCAGGGAACAAGGGTTTTTCCGTATCGGTGCCGCTTCGAAATTGATTCGGAGCCGCCTGGATGGGTTGCGCCAGAGGTGAGCTATGACCTGGTCTGATTTTTATCTCCTCTGTTTTCTCGTGGGCTTCTCGCTTAGCGTGATTTCGTTTCTCGCCGGGGCGGTCCACATCCATCTGCCGGTCAAATGGCATTTGCCATTTCATCTCGGCCATCACGGGGGCGGCGGCCACGGTGCCATGCGCGGAAGTCTCAGAGGCGGCGCGCACATCTCTTGGTTCAACGCCTCCACCATCATGGCGTTTCTCGCGTGGTTCGGTGGGACCGGCTACCTGCTCACGCGGCATTCACATCTCTGGACATTGCTTTCCCTGGCCATCGCCATCGCGGCGGGCCTGTTCGCGGGCTGGGTGGTTTTCCGGTTCATGGTCAAGCTGGTTCAAGTCGACGACGCGCCCATGAGCAGCGAAGACCGCCGCGTGGAAGGGGCGCTCGGGACCCTTAGCATGCCCATCCGCGAAAACGGTACAGGCGAAATCATCTTCGAGCTGGGCGGAACGCGGCGCTGCGCCGGTGCGCGCAGCGGCGACGGCAAGCCCATCGATAAGGGCGTTGAAGTGGTCATCGAGCGCTACGAAAAGGGAATCGCCTACGTGAAGAAGTGGGAAGAGTTCTCGAAGTGAACGGCGCATCGAGTTTGTCGGGCTGAAGTACGACGCGATCAGTCCGCACGGGTGAAACAAAGGGAGGCGGTTATGTTTGGGTTGCCAACGGAAGTGGTGGTCATCGCAGGCTCACTGGTCCTCGGGCTCTTGATGCTTATGATCGTCATCGCCCGAATGTACCGGAAAGTCGGTCCCAATGAAGCGTTAATTCGCTACGGCATGGGTGGCACGCACGTTTACTGCGGGAGAGGCGCCATCATTTTCCCGATGGTGCAAACCTGCCGCGAACTGTCGCTCGAGCTCATGTCGTTCGACGTAGCCCCGCAGCAAAACCTTTATACGAAGCAAGGCGTTGCCGTCACGGTCGAAGCGGTGGCGCAAATCAAAGTGAAATCCGACAAGGAATCGATCCTCACAGCCGCGGAACAGTTCCTTAGCAAAGAGCAGAACCAGCGCGAAGGCCTGATTCGGCTCGTGATGGAAGGCCATCTCCGTGGAATCATCGGCCAGCTCACCGTCGAGCAAATTGTCAAAGAGCCGGAAATGGTGGGCGACCGCATGCGCTCCACCTGCGCCGACGATATGAGCAAGATGGGGCTCGAAGTCGTCAGCTTTACGCTGAAAGAAGTCCGCGACAAGAACGAATACATCACCAACATGGGTCGGCCCGACGTTGCCCGCATCAAGCGCGACGCCGAAGTGGCCACCGCCGAAGCCGAGCGCGACATCGCCATCAAGCGCGCCGAAGCGCAACGCGCTTCGGCGGTTGCCAAAGCGCAAGCCGATCAGGAGCGCGTCGCCGCTGAAACCGCTTCGCTTGCCAAGCAAGCGGAAGCGCAGCGCGACCTCGACATCAAAAAGGCTGCGTTCCTCGATGCCACGAAGAAGGCGCAAGCCCAAGCCGACAAGTCCTATGAAATCGAAACCAACGTGCAACAGCAGCACGTCATCGCCGAAGCCGTAAAGGTCCAGCAAGTCGAGCGTGAAGCTCAGGTAAAAGTCCAGGAAGCGGAAATCGCGCGCCGCGAACGCGAACTCATCGCGACCGTCCTCAAGCAGGCGGAAATCGAGCGCCAGCGCATCGAAACGCTGGCCAACGCCGAACGCCAGCGCCTGATGACCGAAGCCGAAGGCCGCGCCGCATCCATCCGCGCGCAGGGCGAAGCCGAAGCCGAAATCATCTTCAAGAAGGGCGAAGCGGAAGCCAAGGCCATGAACATCAAAGCCGAGGCTTTCCAGGAATACAACCAGGCCGCCGTAGTCGACAAACTCATCACCGGTTTGCCGGACGTCGTGCGCGCTCTCAGCGAGCCGCTCAGCAAGGTGGACAAGGTCACCATCGTTTCGACGGGCAACGGCGACGCCGCCGGAGCGTACAAGCTCACCGGCGACATCACCAAGATTGCCGCGCAGGTTCCGGCGCTTTTCGAGGCGCTTTCCGGAATGCAGGTGTCGGACCTGCTTAACAAGGTGCGCCTGATTGGCGACAAAGCGCCCAAGCCCACTCCAGCGGAATTGCCGCAGCCTCCGCTGCCCGCACCGAAGAAGTCCTAACTTAATGCAGCTTCCGTCCCGGTGAGCGCACCAGCGCTCACCGAGGACGCCAGATGTTTCGGGGGATGGACATGAACGGCAAATCAAAGTTCCTGGTCATCGGGTTCATTGGGGTGGTCGCGCTGAGTTTCCTCGTGGGCGGCTTTTGGAGCCAAGCGGTGTGCGCCTTAGGAAAAGTCGTCGCAGCCGGTGCCGTCTTCTTGTTTGTTTTTTCCAAGCTCCTGGCGGGAATCAGCGGCGTGCACTTTTTGCTTTGAGTGCGCGTTCCCTGCAAAAGCGCGGTGCTTGATTCTTCAACGGCATTCGAGTGGTCGGTAAAAAAAGTAAGTCATTCGAAAGGAGATTCATCATGGGACTTTTGGAACGGGTAAGCACTCTAATTCGCGCGAACCTCAACGATCTGGTGGACCGCGCCGAGGATCCGGAAAAACTGATCAAGCAGGTCATCCTCGACATGGAAAATCAGTTTTTGCAGGTGAAAACCCAGTTGGCGGTTTCCATTGCCGACCAGCACATGCTCGAAAAAAAGCTCCAAGAAAACGAAGACACCGCCCGCGACTGGATGCGCAAGGCGGAAGTCGCCGTGGACAAATTGCACGACGACCTGGCGCGCGCGGCGCTCGACCGCTTCCAAACCTCGCAGCGCCTAGCGCAAAGCTACCGCGAACAGGTCGACGATCAGAAAGCCCAAGTCGAGAACCTGAAAGCCGCGCTGGGAAAACTGGAACAGAAACTCGACGAGGCGAAATCCAAGCGCGATTTGCTCCTGGCGCGCCACCGCCGCAGCTTGTCGCTCGGCAGAGCGGCCCAGGCGCAAACCATGCTCGGCGACAATTCGAAGAGCGCAACCTTCGAACGGCTGAAGGACCGCGTGAATCACAGCGAAGCCGTGGCCACTGCCGAAGTCGACCTGCTCACCGACGACATGGGCGAGCGCCTGACGCGCCTCGACCGCGACGCCGAAGTGGATCGCCTCCTGGCGGAGCTAAAGGCCCGCCGCGGCCTCCCGGAAACCGCCAGCTGACCGCTTCCCGGCCCCGGTTCACGAGACGAACGGTCAAGCGCTTCGTCTAATAGTGTGGTCAAAAAAAGAGAGACGTATTTCAAGAAGGTTTCCGGGCCCGGAAAGGAGACAATTTCATGAAACCTTACGCTACCTTTCGCCGCCATCCTCTGGGAGCGGTCGTTGCTCGAACGAATGAAGACCGCCATCCACTCCAAGTGGTTCCGTTCGGCAGGTACGGAGCGGGCGTGTGGACCGGCCATCCCATTGAATTGCTTATCGTCATCGGAATCTTGCTAATTGGGCTGATCGGCATTCCCGAATGGCGCTGGTTTTTTGGCGCCTCGGTTTTGGTGGGGAGCCTTACCGGGTATTTGCTCTGGCGGCGCAATCGATGGAGAGCCTAACTTCGCTCAAAATGGCCTGGCTCCGCCTTACAACCGCGTTCCCCAGCATGCGAGAATAGCTGCGTGAATCCGTTTCTCGTTTCCGTGCCGGCGGCTGTCCTTGTGACGGGCGGCGTTGCTGCTTACGGCGCCGTGTATCCGCGCGCGCAACTTTTTGGCTCAACCGTTTGCCGCACGAATTCTCCGCGCAAGCTCGCCATCACTTTTGACGACGGCCCGAATCCCGCTATGACTCCGCGGCTGCTCGACTTACTGGACCGCTACCAAGCCAAAGCCACGTTCTTCGTCATTGGCCGGTTCGTCCGCGAATGCCCGGAGCTCGTCAAAGAGACCGCCGCCCGCGGCCATGTCATCGGTAACCACACCGACGCACACCCGAATCTCACCTGGCTCAGCCCGTCGCAGATCACCGTGGAGCTCCGCCTCTGCCACCATGCCATTGCGAATGCGATCGGCGCTCCAGCCAAGTGGTTCCGTCCGCCGTACGGTTTCCGCAATCCCTGGGTCATCCCGGCGGCGGCGGAGCTCGGCTGCAAAACCGCAATGTGGACTCTCATCCCCGGCGATTGGCTCAAGAAGCCATCCGAATGGCTGATTCGCCGCATGCAACCTATCGCGACGCACGCAGAGCGAACCTCTAACGGCAAAAGCGGCCCGCCGCAGAAGGCGGCCGCAACAAGGGAAACCGCCACGATCGGCACGACCGGGACCGGCGACATGCTTTGTCTCCACGACGGCTATCACAAGGAGCTGAACTACGACCGCACCCGTACACTCGCCGCCCTTGAACACTGGCTCCCGCGCTGGCGCGACCTCGGCCTCCAGTTTGTTACAATGGATGAAGCGGTGAGCTGATTGTTTGAAAGGGCCGCTGCCTGGTCATGGACGAGCGCGCGTTTTACACCGAGAAAGAAGAAGTCAGGAAGACCAAACTCGTTTGCCCGAGCTGCCACAAGGATTTCGAATTTCCCGTGCGCTGGAAAGTTTGCCGCAAGAAAAAAGAAGCTCCCCGCGGCATGGGCCCGGAGGACCGCAAGAAATTCGAACGCGCCACCTCCTACATGGTCCGCCTGGACGACCTCGTTGCCTGCTACAAATGCCGCAAACGGTTCGAGCTTACCGGCCAGTCGACCGTGCTCATCAACGACAATCTCGGCGATCCCACTGCCGACCCCGAAAATTTTGGGAATCGGTGAGCTGAAACAGTCTTTAAGTTAAGTCATTGGTTGTGAGTTTTTAGTTTTAGAAGAAACATCGCCCCGTGTGCGAATCGGCTTGCTTTGAAAAAAAACAACCGATGTTCCAAACCCCCACCATCGGCACTCTGCCTTACAACTAAAAACGGATCCCTTAGGACTGCTTCAGATCTCCGGATACATCTCGAAAAACGCTTCGATCGATTGGTGAAACGTCCTCTCGATTTCTTCCTTGCTGCCTTCGATCAAGTGCATGGTGACGCGCGCGCTCCGGCCGTTCTTCAGCACCACCGTCGCGTCCTTCACTTCGCCCAAATCTTCTTCCGGTAGCAGCCTCATCCCGTAAATCAGTGCCAGCTTCGCCATGTTCGCTCTCCTCCAACCAAGCCGAGCGTAGCTCCCCAGGCGTCTCTGGTCAAACATCACTCAAGAGAAAAGAGAGATGTATGGAGCAAAAACCGCTCGATGGACCGAGTCGGAATGACCGGCGGCGGTTTTCGGGACGAACGTGCCCTGACGGCCGCTTCAGCCCTTCATTCCTCAGGGTACGAGCGGCCCCTACAACATCGCGCTGTACTCAGGCATCCGTTCCGGTTATTCTGCGCATCGCAGTAGCCAGTACGGAGGCTGTTATGAAGTACACGCGCGAATTGTTTGCCCGCACGTTCGTTCTTGCAGCAAGTCTGTTCTGCGCCATGTCGCTTTTCGCTCAGGAACAGCAGGGCCCGCAAACCGAAGCGCCGCCTCCGGTCGCGCCCAAGCCCACGCCGGCTCCGCAAACCGGATCCGGTGAAAAGGTCATCGTGCCCGCAGGCACGCGTGTCGGCGTGGTTCTGCAAAATGGCATCTCCACGCGCAGCGCCAAGCCCGGCGACTCCGTCTACCTGCAAACTTCGTTTCCCATCACCATCAACAACCGCATCGTCATTCCTGTTGGGTCGTACCTTCGCGGCGAACTCATCGAGTCCAAGCGCCCCGGTCGCATCAAGGGCCGCGGCGAATTTCGCATGCGCCTGAATACTCTGATCCTGCCAACCGGATTCACGGTGGATTTGAACGCCGCCCCCCGCAGCGCCGACTCCGGCGGCAAAGAAACCATGGATGAGGAAGGCAAAGTGACCGGAGGGGGCAACAAAGGCCAGAAGGCCGGCACGGTCGTGGAGACCACCGCGACGGGAGCCGGGATTGGCGCTCTGGCCACCCGCACGCCGAAAGGCGCGGGAATCGGAGCCGGTATTGGCGCAGCCGCGGGACTCGCCGCCGTCTTGCTGACGCGCGGCCCGGAAGCCGAGCTCCCCCGCGGTTCCACGATGGACGTCGTTTTCGAGCGCCAGCTCACCTTAGACGGCAACCAAATCCAGTTCACGAATCTCGGCCAATTTCAGCCCGTCGTTCAGCCGCCCGTCCGCCGCCCCGATGACCCGGACCGCCCACACTGATCCCTCCGTTTTTTGCAGTGGTGAGTAGCAGCATTTTGAATCGGAACGCGTCACCTTTGTACCAAGGGTGGCCCATTTACCTCGTAGCGGTCCTCATGGCTTCGCCGTGAAATCTCATCGGGCTGAACCGCTCCCAGTCGGTGCTGACTTTTTGCTCGGTAACCCATTCACGGACAAGTCGCGCGGTCACCGGCGTCAGCAAAATTCCGCTGCGAAAGTGTCCCGTGGCCATCACCAGCCCTTGCAAATCCGTCGGCCCGAGAATCGGAAGATGGTCCGCGGAATCCGGCCGCAAGCCTGCCCAGGTTTCTTCGATGCGCCCATCCTTTAGCCCAGGAGCCAGTTCGATGGCCCCGGCCAGGACTTTTTCGATGCCACCCGCCGTCACGCGCTTGTCGAAGCCAACGTACTCGACCGTCGCGCCGGCAAGAATCCGTCCATCATTCCGCGGCACGAGATAAACATTCTCCGACCAAAGCACGCGCTCGATTTCCAAATCGTCAGCGCGCAACGCAATCATTTGTCCTTTCGCGGGCTTCACCGGCGCGTACGCGGAAACTCCTTCAATGGTTCCCGAGAAGCAGCCCGCGGCGATAACTGTCCACTTCGCTTCCACCTTTTCGTTTTCGAGAAGCAGCCCGCCGCAGCGCGCGCCTTCGCGCCAAATGCCGGTCACGCGGCTCACCGGAAAAATCTCCGCGCGGCTGCGGTGGGCCGCCTCGAAGATCGCCGCCGTCAACAAGCGGTTGTCAATCGACGCTTCCTCCGGCCGGAGCACCGCCGCCTCCATTTCATCGCTCAGGGCCGGCTCGAGTTCGCGTGCGTCTTCAGCGCGCAGAGGCTCCGCCTTCAGCCCCAAGCCGTGATGCAACGCAATAATCGTGCTGAGCTCTTCCTTTGCATCATGAGAAAAAATCGCCCCAATCGTGCCTTTGCGCCGGAAGCCCGTGCCCTGCCCGGAAATCTCCTCCACCTGCGCGACAAACTCCGGATACAGCGCCGCGCTCCGCTTCGCCAGCTCGACAGTAGCGATCATCCCGGGATTTTCCGGCGCCGGCGAAATGATTCCCGCGCTGGCCCACGACGCTTCCTGCCCCAGCTTCTGCTGGTCGAAGATACACACGCGCAATCCCGCGCGCGCCAATTCCAGCGCAATCGCGCCGCCAATCACGCCCCCGCCCGCAATCGCCACATCGCACTTCTTCATGCTTTCAGTTCCTTCTCTTCACTGGTTTTGCTGTTCGCGCGTAATGCACTCATGTCGTCATCTTAACGCAACTTGCGATGCGCTTCAGTTTTGCGGGTCTGGTCGCCGAGGAAGGGAGGCGCTAGGTTCAATTCCTGAAGACGCGACAGAAAGGCGGCTACACCGATCGAACTAGTTCTTCGGAGAGGACTTGCGCTTTTTTTGCGAGGTTGCGCGCGCGCCCCCAGTCGCCGGTTTTCATGGCCTCGCGCGCGTCTTTCAGGAAGCCTTTGATCTTTGACGCCAGATCGGATTGCGCCGCGTTCAACTGCTTGTTCCGCGTGGACGCGAGATTTTTCTCCGCAATCTCCAGGCTCTGACTGGTTTCTTGCTGGGCCGCGGCTAATTCTTCCTTGGGGAGCTGCGCAGCGATGGTGGGAGCTTCGGGCTTCTCGGCATCAGCCGGGGGAGCGTTGGCGGCCGGAGCGGGCGCCGGGTTCACGTGCGGCCGAGGCGGCGCGCTTCGAATCGGAACCATCATAGCCACGAGCGGCGCGAGGTCGAGATTGATCACCGGAGCGTCGAACTCCATGTCGTCCGGAGGCGAGGTATGCGGCTGAGGCAGAGGCCGAACTTGCACAGCGGTCGCCCACGCAATGTGCGCCCGCCGGTGGAAAAATGGCATGCATGCGCACGACAAAAATGCCAGCGAAAAACAGGTCATGCACACAATGAACGGGCCACCACCGTGGAGCAGCGAGTGCCGGGAACGAGCACTGAACTGAGCTGGGTTCGACACCATTATTTAGATGATTTTAGGCCGCGAGGGGCAACTCGATCCGAAATGTCGTTCCCCGGCCAACCTCCGATGTAAAGTCTATCGAACCGTTATGCAGCTGCACAATTCGAAACGTGCTGGCCAGCCCTATTCCGCTTCCTCCTGGCCTTGTCGTGAAAAACAGCTGAAAAATCTTTTGCTGGTTTTCCGGGGGAATGCCTTTGCCCGTGTCCCCCACCGTAATTTCCGCCATTTCCCCGCGCCGGCTCAGCACCAGCCGCAATTGTCCTCCGTTGGGCATCGCTTCCGCCGCGTTTAGCACGAGATTCAAAACCGCCTGTTTGAGGAGGGCTCTATCAACATAAACTTCCGGGACATCAATCGGCAAGAGCGTAGCGAGCTGGATGTTCGACTGCTGCAACTGAGGCTTGGCAATTTCCAGGACTTCTTTCAGCAGGTCGGCAAGCTGCGTGACTTCCAGGCGCACGTCCATGGGGCGGGTGAAATCGAGGAAGCGCTTAACCACCTGGTCCAGTCTATCAATTTCTTTATCAAGGACTTGCACGGCTTGCTTGGCGGCGTGGCGGTCGATCTCGCTGTCGAGGTCCAACATGCCGCGCCTGGCATAGGTGCTCCGGCCATCGAAAGACAGGGATTCTTTCAGATTTTCAAGCCACAGGCGCATGGAGTTGAGCGGATTTTTCACTTCGTGCGCGACGCCGGCGGTGATGCGGCCGAGCGCGGCCAGGCGTTCGCTCACTTTGAGCTGCGTGTCAATACTTTCCAGAGAATCGAGGTCGCGCAGCGTGACGAGCGCGCCCATGCGTTCGCCGTCTTCCTGGATGGCTTGCACGCTGACGTTCACGCGCTTGGGACCTTCGCTGGTTTCCAGGTTGACGTCGGCGGTGATTTCGCTGAGTTCGTCGCCTTCGATGTGCAGCGCCTCGCCGAGCGGGTGGCCGGGCGGAAAAATGTCCGTGACGCGGTGTCCGAGAAATTCGCCGGCGGGCGCGCCGAGAAATTTTTCGGCGGCGGGGCTGACCATCACGGCGCGCGCGTCTCGCGTAAAGAGAAGCAAGCCGTCCTCAAGGCCGGCCATGACGGAGTTCATGTTTTCGCGCATGGTGCTGAAAATTTCATGCACACCACGGAGTTGCTGGCCCACCTGGGAGATCTTGCGGCTCATCAGGCCAAGTTCGTCACTACTGGTCTCGGTCGTTTTCCCTACCAGCGAAGGCACGTCGAATTGGCCGGATGAGAGGCGGTCGAGTTGCGCGGTAATGTCGTGCAAGGGGGCCAGCGTGATGCGGCTGACGAGAGCGGCGAGCAACGCAGAGAGCGCTAGGGCCGCCAGCACAATCACCTCGCTGGTTTGAACGCTGGACTGGATTTCCTTGATGAGAAGGGCCGAGTCCACCACCACGCGCACTTCGCCGAAGGGTTTATCTCCCTTGTTAAAAGGATATTCCACTTCAAACAATTGGGGGCCCTTGTTGGCTCCTCTTATGGTGCGCAGGAGAACTCCCACCTGGTGCAGAAAACTTCGCCCCTCGAGCTGGGAGATGTTCGTTCGGCGCGCCAGAGTAGCTCCCGGAAGGTTGGGGTCGCTGGAGGCCAGCACCATGCCGTCCATGTCAGTGATGGAGACCTCATAAATCAGCGCATTATCCTTGGCGGCTTTGAATTGCGTCTGCAAGCCTTCGCTGATTTCGAAGGCGCGCCGGACGTAATCATGGATATCCCTGGGATCGTCCGACTCCGGCCGCAAGCCCGCTCGCTTCGCTTCCGTCATCGCATTTTGGGCTTGCAAAAAAACCTGTTTTGAAAGGTCGCTCGCTCGCTTGTGGGTTTCCTGAATCAATTGGTCGAGAAGCTGCGCCGCAAACACGACGGACAACACCACAACGACGAACAGCACGAGGCTGGTCATTACGAGGGTGAATTTGGTGCGCAGCCGCAGCTGCATGGGCTGACTCTACTCCGTTTCGGCGCTAGCGGTGCCGTCTTTCTTCTTATTTTACGCGTCCCTATTTTACTGGTAGGCCGGCCCCCTGGCGAGTGGGAGTGGTTGTTTCAACAGAATCTAGGCACTCACTTCTTAGGATGGGCGTCGCTCCGTCATAATTCCGAATGGGAAATCGCGCAGGTTCTGACCGAGTGTCAACGGATAGTAGACACTTCTGGGGCCAAGAGATTCGCTTTTCCGTCGGCCTATTTTGCGTTTTGGTGTCAGGGTAGGCTTTTAAGAACCGCCCCACCGAATGCTTGGCCTCACACCCTATTCATAGCGGCTTCGTGTTTTAGCAAGACCAATATAGATAGCCTAACGGTAATATCATAAGCGTTTCCAAACTGAAAATGAGCGGCGAGGCGACGGATGGCGGTCGAAGGTAGGGACTCGGGCGGGTTCTTCGAGGTCTACCGTTGCGCCAATCTGTGGTCGCCACTGCGGCCGTCCGGAAGTGTGCCTCAACCTGGATGGACGCCCATCTCGTGGCTTCATCTTCCTTGGCCGGCTCTCTGTTCTGGACCCGCGATCGGCGGCTCTCCCAGATCGCTTGCCTGTTGAACCTCCGTGGCCAACCCTAGCAGGAGTTAACCGAGGAAGCGCCACCTGCCTCCCCGCAGGGCAGCGCTTCCCTTCAGTCGTTCACTAGCAAACGGAAGTCTCGCCAGTTTCGAACCGATTGCCCCCTGTTTGTTTTGACAGTTCCACCAAATGCGCTCGAAAAACTATGCTTGATCCCTCCTGAAGAATCCCCAAGGAGGCGGCCACTTGGCTGGCTGTGGGACGCAGCCCTCTGGTCGCCTCCATTTTTTTGACCTCTATCCAATCTGACTCCAACAGGAAGCCCAATGGCTCCGCCCTGGTCTCCATCGATATCGGGCGGTTTCGAGAATGGCGGAATTGCGGTTGCCGTCAGGAAAAACTCTTATGTCCTGACGCTCTCCTCCCTTTCTATCGACTTCATGTTGTTGCCAGATGGTCCACGAAGCTGGGGGTTGATTTAGCGCGGCAGCCTCCCGGGCGCTCTGCGACTCCGTCCGCCCTTTGCGTGGTTTTCTCGATGAGGCTTATAGAAAGCATTACGCTGAACAAGGACACCAGCAGATCAGCCGGCAACACGGAACGCTTTACAGACCTAGTCCTCCCGCGGAACGGAGTCGACTGGCTAACACAGACCGAATTACCCTGCCGAGCAATGTCCTCGATTAGAACCCTGGGAAGCGCCCCCTGTGCTAGCCCCACAAGGCGGCGCTCCCCATTCAGTTTGTTGACTAGCAAACCATAATCTAGCGAGCTTCGAACCGATTGCCCCCTGTTTGTTTTGACAGTTCCATAAATGCGGCCGAAAACTAAGCTTGGTTCTGTGCAGGGTCCAGAGTTCGAGTAAAGCTCCCTTTTTCAGCAAATTGAACGGGCATAGGGAATGTTCGGCTGCCCGATCAGTACTCCTTGTTTTTAGGGCCACAGATATCGCGACCGGGATGAAACCATGAAAACCACGAAATACGCGCTGGCGGCGGGGTTAGGTTTGATCGCCTTGGTGCTACCAAAAGCGGCCTGGGCGGATTCCATCGTTTACCACGTCAACGGCACATTGAACTCCGCCGTGAACGATCGAACGTCAACTACCGGCACATTCAGGTCCGACGCTGCAGCGGATACTATGAATCCCTGGGGTTTCGTGGATGGCAGCTTCACATACACACCGCCAACTTTCCTGTATGGACCGAATTTTTCGACGATGACCTTCGCGCCAGGTGAAGCCAGCCAAGTTCTCGGCTCCACCGCTTGTTTCAACGCGTCACCAAGTTCGTCTTTTGCGTTTAGTTGCTCTGACGCAGGAGGAAATGAACACAGCTTCTGGCGGCACAGGAACAGACACCACGGCGTGTCGGGCGGCGCCCCACCGGCGGTCATAACGCCTGAACCTTCTACGCTGCTCCTGCTCGGCACGGGCTTGCTAGGCCTGGCGGGCGCGATGCGCCGAAAGCTGCCCACCTAGCCCCACGATTCACTCCGACTCAGCGCAAGTAGCCCCAGTTGTGGAGGCGGTCGCTGTCTTCTTCCCAGCGGTCGCCGATGTCGGTGCGATAGTACATGTTCGGGATGAGGACGCTCTTGATGCGCGAGTAGACCTGCGCTTGTGCCTGCTTCATCGTTTGACCGGTGCCGACGACAATCAGGATGACGCCAGAGGTACCGGCGATGAGCCACTGGCTATTGATCTGCTTGACGTCTTCGATGTGCATTTCGTCGGCGGGCGGCTTCTTGAAAACGATCGCGGAATTTTTGGAGAAGGACTCGAAGGTTTCGTCGTCATCGAAGGGAAAGGGCGGCACAACGATCCGTACGCCGATCTGAAAGCCGCTCCGGACCTTCAGTTTGGGGTCCGCGCCGCTGGCCAGATCCCAGAAGAACTGCCCGATCGGCGTGATCATTCCTGCCTGCTGAATGCTGATGGTGGGGTAACCGAATCGCGCAGTGAATTCGAGCGGATAAATACCATTGTTGTTGACGATGCAGTTCAAGTCGATGTAGCCGATGTAGCCTTCCTCGGCCAGCTTCGGCTCCATCTTGAGCAGGGTCTGGTTGAACAGGTGATTCGGCCCGCTCCAGAACATGGAAGTGCCCATTTCGCCGGTGGGCGGGCCAATGTCGCCGGGGAAGAGCTTCTTGTGCTCGAAATTGATGTTGATGGGGTAGATGAAGTTTTTGCCGTTGAAAAACGCGCCAACGGCAACTTCCACTCCGATCATGCGCCGCTGGAGCTGGAAAACCTTGATTTCGTCGGAAAAAGCTCTTTTGTAGGCTTCCAGCATGCGAATGACGTCCTGGCCGTCGTCTTCTTCTCCGACGAAAAGGCGGCGTTTGACGTTCTGCGCTTCGCCGCTGGGTTTGATGACGTAACGGCCGGGATTCTGCGACACGTGCTCGATGGCGTCGTCGAAGGATTCAAATTCGCGGTAGGGAATGATATTGACGCCCGCCTTTTCAATTCTTCCTGGCCAAAAGAGCGGTCGTCTTCGAGTTTGTCGCTGTAGGCAGTACCGCCGATTACCAGTTTTCCGCCAGCGCGCAGCGCCTGCGACTTTTCGCCCTGACCCAAGGTGTCGTCGAAGATGATGATGTCGGCCCACTCCTTGTCCTTCTCCCAATCCTTGGACTTCGCGACGAAGCCGTCGGCGATATCGCGTTCCTTCTTGTCGGCGATAAAATAGCGGACTTCGTGGCCCTCCTTGGATACCTGCCAGGCGATGTCGCTGATCAGGCCGGTGAGCGATACAAACAGGAAATTCTTTTTGTCCATTGCTCCTCGCGAGCGATTCTCTCGAATTCAGGACGAGCGATTGTACATGAACTGACGTCCAGGGAATTGTTGCGGTTTGGTTAAACCATTGATTTGCGCCTAAGGGAAAACCGAAAAGCAGATCCCTCACCCCGCGACAATTTAGGCGAAAGGGCGCAGGGATCCCGGACGACAGCTCCAGCGTATCGATCGTCTCGCGTTGAAATTTCTGCAGAGCCTTGATGGTTCGGGCGAGGAACTTAGATCAGAGAGAGAATTAGATTTTGGCACGCCTCTCTACCCGGCGGTCCGCAACCTGGCGTTTACGGGCCAAGACCGCCAGGCCCTTGGCGGGCTTGAGAGGCGAGTCTTCACTCATAAGAAAACGGAGTTGGCTGTCGACGGCCTCCGACTGATCCTGCCGGCTGCTGCGGCAGTAGCTTCCGTCGCTTTGCAAAAGATGAGCTTTCTTTTCGTCGGCCAATTGAATGTCAAGGATGTCCTTCAAGCGGCGAACCAGCTTGGGACCGCGCACGGGAAAGAGGATTTCCACGCGATGACTCAAGTTTCTCCGCATGAGGTCGGCGCTGCCGAGATAAACTTCCGGTGCTCCTCCATTCCGGAAATAATAGACGCGGCCGTGCTCCAAGAACCGGCCAACGATACTGCTGACACGAATATTTTCACTGAACCCGCTGACCGAGGGACGCAAGCAACAGAGCCCCCGAATTAAGAGGTCCACCTTCACACCCGCTTGCGACGCTCTATAGAGCAGGCGAATCATCTCCGGATCTTCCAGCGCGTTCATTTTGAAGACCAGATGGCCGCGCTCTCCCTTCTCCTGAAGGGCGATTTCCCTGAGGATCAATTCTTCGAGCCGTTGCCTTAGATTGACCGGCGCGACCAGGAGTTCGCGCGGCTCGTTCTTGCGCGAGTATCCTGTGAGTGCGTTGAAGAAGTAGGTGACATCGGTGGCGATCTGTTCGTCGCAGGTGAAAAAGCCGAAGTCGGAGTAGACTCGCGCCGTCGCCGGATTGTAATTGCCCGTTCCCAGATGAACATAGCGGCGAATTTCGTCGCCTTCGCGGCGAACCACCAGGGCGACCTTAGAGTGAACTTTCATGCCGACGAGTCCGTAGACCACGTGCACACCGGCATCTTCCAGAGTGCGCGCCCACTCGATGTTGCTTTCCTCGTCGAAGCGGGCTTTTAGTTCGACGAGGACCGATACTTGCTTGCCTCTCTCAATCGCCTCGAGAAGGGCGGCCACAATCGGTGAGTTGCGGCCCACGCGATACAAGGTCATTTTGATGGCCAACACATCCGGGTCACGCGCCGCCTGGTCGAGGAATTCCACGACGGGCTGAAAAGACTCGTAGGGATGATGCAGAAGGAGATCCCCTCGGCGGATGGCAGAAAAGACATCGCCTTCGGCATCAGAAGCCAGCGTCTGGGGAATGGAAGGCACCAGAGGCTTGTCTTTCAAATCCGGACGATCCAGGGAATAGAGTTCCATCAGTCGCTTGAGGCCGAC
>Ga0126378_10001118_pt1 | contig 20048 bp, 20 predicted proteins | sample PanSoiMetPlot_23_FD_92587 | JGI IMG/M metagenome (GOLD analysis project Ga0126378, IMG submission 92587) | Tropical forest soil microbial communities from Panama - MetaG Plot_23 | ecosystem: Environmental > Terrestrial > Soil > Tropical forest > Bulk soil | place: Panama | collected 2016-02-17
ACAGCCCGCTGATGTCCGGAACCGACCCGGTCGAATTGGTGTCGTCGTGGGCGATGACCGATGACGTGCCACCCGAAATCGATTTGGTCCAAGCGATGGGAGGTCTCTATGCTCACTGATGGATCAGCCCGCCGTCTCCACTTTTGGTCCGGTGTAATCATCCTCAGCATCTTCCTCTCCGGTGCCGTCGCGGGGGCGGGTGTATTCGCGTTGGTCCGCCCGCCGGCGCCCCCGCGCTCTTATCGGGGCTTTTCGGCGCACTTGAGCGAGCTCGGGCTGACGCCGGAGCAACACGAGAAAGCAAAGCCAATCCTGGCCAAGCATCGCGCCACCGTGGAGGCCGCGCTGAAGGAGACCTTCCCGCAGGTGCGTGCGGCGGACGAACAGCTGGATCGCGAACTGCGGCCGATTCTGACCGACACGCAAAGGAGAAAGCTCGACGAGATCCTGGCGCGCCGTCGGCCGCCGCAGCGCAAGCCGGGCTTTCATGGACCTCCGTCGGGCGGACCTGACGATCGACGACTCGCGGGCGATACACCTCCTGCACCGTCTTCGCCTGCCCACTAACGGAAATTCAGGCTGAGCGGTCTTTCCTGGTAACCGCAGCAAGCACGGAGCGCGCAGCGGCATCAGGAGAGAGCGACATGAGAAGGCAATCGTTGATCGAGTGCTTGGCGGTGTTGGCAAGTCTCGCCTATCGAGGTCAAGGAGAGGCTGACGCGCCAGACGGGGGAACGGAGAAACTTGGCAACCGCCGCGGACCGCCGCCGGAAGCAATTCAGGCTTGCAATGGCCTTGAAGAAGAGGCCGCTTGCACGGCGTGTCGACCGAATCATTGGGCTCCGCAGCCCTGACGTTGTCTGCCATGCTTTCAAACAACTCAGTCCCACCCTTGGGTGCGAATTCGCTGGACGAAGGCCACCCTCCAAACGGCGCCGAGTCGTTGAAATATTCGGACCTCCAGGCCCGAGTGATTGAGCTTGAGCAGTTCTCGGCCAGAGTGGCGCACGAGATACTCGGTCCGATGCAGGCTGTCTCTGTTTGGCTCTGGATGCTCGAGCGCGCACTTACCACCGTTCCGAGGGCGAGGGAGCTGCTCGCTCGAACCCGGCGCACCCTCGGCAGAGTTCAAGTGATTGTCGATGAGCTGTTGCGCTTCGCATTGGCAGGAGCCCAGCCAGATCCAGGGGAACGCGTCAATTTGCGGGACGTCGTAGAAGGACTGAGGGAGGATCTTGTTCCAATCGCGGAGGGCGCCGGGGTGAGCCTGACGATCGAACCGGTTCCCAACGTGCAGGTGGCCTGCTGCGAAGCAGCAGTCATCATCGTGCTTCAGAATTTGATTGGGAATGCCATCAAATACATCGGGGATTCGCCAACGAAACGGGTTGTTGCTCGTGCCACCATCATCGCCGGAGCGGTACATCTCCTCGTGCAGGACTCCGGGCCTGGAATTCCCTTGGGTACCGAGCGAAGCATATTTGAGCCTTATTTCCGTGCGACAGATACAAACCAACCCGGGATCGGCCTCGGGCTTGCTACCGTCAAGCGCATCGTAGAGGCCCACGGCGGAAGAGTTGGCGTCCATCCTAGCTCGCGGAACGGTGCGTGCTTCTGGGTCGACATTCCGGTGGCGACCTGAGCTTCGAGACGTGTTGGAGTTGTTACAGCCCGCGAGCGCAGCGGGCTGAAATTCGCGCTGAGCTTCTTGACGCTTCGGCTCATCGTCGATCCAGCGAGGGGTACTCCGGGACTGCGGGGGTAGAATGAAGGTTCTATTCTACCCTCGAAGTGGCCGGGAACCCCGCCGGAGATAAGCGTTGCCAAATTTTTGGAGGTCGCGCCCCATCAAGTAGAACTCGTCGTTGGGCCGCATCGACGTCATGTTCGCCAGCCGGTTGCTCATCGCGAAGAATGCTGCGATGGCGCCGATGTCCCACGCGTCCTCGTCGGTGAAGCCGTGCGCGCGCAGTTTTTCGAAGTCGCCTTCCTCGATCTCTTCGGAGTGCAGCGCGACCTTGATCGCAAAGTCGAGCATCGCGCGCTGGCGCGGCGTCAATTCGGCCCTTCGATAATTGACCGCGACCTGGTCGGCGATGAGCGGGTTCTTCTCGTAGACTCGCAAGATCGCTCCATGCGCCACGACGCAGTAATGGCAGTCGTTGGCGGCGCTGGTCGCCACCACAATCATTTCCTTCTCGCCCTTCGTCAGACCGTCTTCGCGCAGCATCAACGCGTCGTGATAAGCAAAGAAGGCCCTGAACTCGTCGGGCCGATGCGCCAGCGTTAGGAAGACGTTGGGTACGAAGCCTGCCTTCTCCTGGACCTGCGCGATGCGTGCGCGGATGTCGTCGGGCAACTCATCGAGTCGGGGGACCGGAAAGCGAGAGATGCGCATGGTCACTGTCCTTCCTCGGGTCCTTACCCATGGCGGCGGACGCCGATCGCCAGAGTGCCTCGATGCGCCTGCGCTTGCAATCCTCGAGTCGAATCTGTCTTCGATTCACTCCCCGCGACACTCGGCCTCGGAAGACGGCAGCTGTTTTTTTGCGAAGTGGATGGGAGTTTCCTGCGCCGCGGACGGAAATCCCCAGACACCTCGCTGAGCCACTGACCAGTCAATACTCACCGAGTACTCTCGGGCGACAGTTCTCTGCCTAGAGCTGGGTGACCGATGAAATATCTCTATCAAGAGAACAAAGATCGACATCGCGGGTGCGAGCCGGCCGCTCTGGTCAGGCGCATACCTTTGGGGTATGCCGCCCCTACGGGAGATGCTGAATGTGTAGGAACATCAAGACGCTTCATCACTTCGAGCCGCCTGCGACGGAGGAAGAGGTTCGGGCTTCCGCTCTTCAATACGTTCGCAAGCTCACCGGCATGAACTCACCCTCGCAGGTGAATCACAAGGCCTTCTACGCGGCGGTGGATGACATTACCGCCCTCACACTGAGGCTGTTCGACGCGCTCGAGGTTCACACTCCGCCGCGGTCGCGCGAAGTCGAGAGAGTCAAGGCGGCCGAGCGGGGCAGGAGGCGCGAGGAACAGTTGCGCGCAAGATACGCTCGCTAGTCGCTGATCACCGAGTCTGCTCGATTATCCGTCTGCGCTCTTCGAGATTCTCCGGCTTGTTGTCAGTGAAATGCGCGCTCTCCGAGCCGTCCTCGGGCTTGTCGTCAAAGGATTGCAGCGCTGTCCGAGCTACTCTCGGGCTTGTTCGTCAGAGGATTGCAGCGCTCTCGGAGCCACTCTCGGGCTCGTTCGTCAGTGAGCTGCGGCCTCTCCGAACCATTCACGAGCTTGTTCGTCAGTGACGCTGCTGCCGGTGAGAACGGTCGCGACGCTCTGCTCCGAGAACATGTCCGGAGATTCGAGCAACGCCGCGAGCCCGGCGGCGGCTGATGGTTCAATTCGAAGATTGGCATGGCGATGCGCGAGCTTGATGCCTTCCAGCAGCGACCCGTCGTCGACCAAGAGCACGTCGTCGACCACGCCGTGCATATCATCGACGGCCTCGGGGATCGGCACTCGCACGGCGATCCCATCCGCGATGGAATCGACGCTGGCGTGCGAGACGATGCGGCCGCCGGGGCCGCTCCGGAAAGACTCGGCCATCGCCGGGGCGCCGCGGCTGGACACTCCGATGACGCGCGTGGTGGGAGATGCGGCCTTGATCCACCGCGCGATGCCGTTGATCAGTGCACCGTTCCCCAACGGCACCAGGACCGCATCAAACACGTCGCCGCGAGCCAGCAGCTCAACGCCGATCGTACCGGCCCCCTCGGAAATCTCGGGGATGGCGCCATCCTCGACCATCTGCGCACCCGAGGCAGCGGACATCGCTCGAGCGATCTCCTTTGCTGCGTCGAAGTCTTCGCCGTCCATCCCAACCTGGGCGCCGAGCGCTCGAATCCTCTCCACCTGCAGTCGATTGGCGGAGCGCGCGGCGTAAACCGTGATCGGAATGCCTCGCTTGCGGCAGACGTATGCGAGCGCCAGGCCAAAGTTGCCCGCGCTGGCGCATACGAGCGGTTTTGCCCCTTCGAGTCGCCCGACGAAAAAATCGGCACCGCGGCCTTTGAAGCTGCGAACCGGATTGTTGATCTCGACCTTGAGCGTCAGGGTGCAGCCGAGCTCTTTAGAGATCGACTCAGAGACGACCTGGGGGCTGTTCAGGAAGACAGGATCAATTCGCTGCGCAGCCTCGCGGATGCGAGCGAGTGACAGACGCCGCACAGGCCGCACAGCGTCGATCAAGCGGGCGCGCTCATTCGCAGAGCGGACGGCGTCCGCCGAAACAGCTCGGTCGGTCATCAGGATGCCGTCGAGGTGATCGATCTCGTGCTGCAGGAGCTCCGAAAGATCCGGCGGGAGGCGGTCCCACCGCCGCGTTCGGAACTGCTCATCGCGGCACTCGAGCGAAATTGATCGGTTCCGGCGGACGCGGACGATTTTATCCGGCACGCTGAAGCAGTCGTCCCAAAGCTCGAAAGTCTCTTCGCTGCGCCAGCGAATCTGCGGGTTGATCACCGCGAACGGACCGGCGCCGAGATCGATCGCGATCAGGCGCAGCGGAATGCCCACTTGCGGCGCCGCCAGCGCGCGGCCGAAACCGTGCTGCCGTCGAAACGCGGCCAGCGTGGCGAAGCATCGACCAATGTCGCGCCCCGTCTCCATGCTCGGCGATTCGACCGGTCGCGCCGGCTGCCTCAGTCGGTCGTCACCTTCGATCAAGATGGGAAGCGGCTCGGCTTCGGGGATTCTCACAACCGGGAGCCTAACCTCGCGCCGCAGCATCGTAAAAGCCAAAGTTGGGCCAAAAAAATGGACAAAATGGAAGAAAAGAACGCGCCGGATCGACTAACTGGGTGAGTTAAAGGCGAGGAATAGTCGGCCAGGGGCGAGGGATGTCTCTTGAGCTCACTCGGAAGCTGGCTCCGGCTGAGATGACGCGTCGGGTGATTGAAGCACCCAATGAGGCCGCGCTGCTGGTGGCCTGTCAAAAGGGCGACTCGCAGGCATTCCGAGTCCTGTTCGATTCGCACAAGGACCAGGTCTACTCCCTGGCCCTGTACCTGAGCCGCGACGAGGCGATTGCCAACGACATCACGCAGCAAACCTTCGCAACCATGCTCCTCAAGACAAGTGAGTTCCGCGGCGAGGCCAAATTGAGCACCTGGCTCTATCGATTGGTTTTCAATCTGTGCGCCGACGAACGGCGCCGCCAGAGAAAGTGGCTGCCCCTGGCAGCGGCGCGGCGGAAGGAAAGTATGTCGGGAAACGCCCCTCAAGAGAAACGGTTCGCTCGAAGCGAAGTCGCGCTGGCGGTGATGCGCGCGATCGAGAGTCTCAAACCCAAGCTGCGCGCGGCGGTTGTTCTGAAATATCTCGACGATCTTTCGTATCAGGAAATCTCCGAGGTCCTCGGATGCTCGATTGGAACCGTCGCTTCCCGGCTCAATCGAGGACACAAGCTGCTCGCGCGCAAATTGGGGTACCTGCGCGCGTCACTGGAAGGAGACGAGTAGAGATGTTTCACCGCCACGCCAGCAAGTATCTGTCTGCCTTCACTCAAGGTGAGCTACCTAGCAGTCAAGCCTCGAGCGTTGCTGCCCACCTGCGTGGTTGCGAGCGGTGCCAAAAGGAGCTCGACGAAATCGAGTCGGGCATCTCGTTCGCCAAACACCTGCCCATGATTCCTGCGCCCTCGAGTTTGTCGAGCGAGATGCACGCTCTCTTTCAGTCGGGCAATCTGACCGCGCCTGCTTCCTCACGGCGCCGCGTATTTCGTAAAGCGCGATGGCTGGCTATGCCGTTGGCTGCAGCGATCGCTGCGGTGCTCGCCGGAGTTGTATGGTACCAAAAAGTGCGAGAGCCGATCAGCATCGAGGCCGCCCCGCGGCAGGTCACGAAGCTCGAGGCACTTGCGCTAGACCTGCATTTGCAACAAAGGCAAGGTTTGCAGCAGGTGGATTTTTCCCCCGAAGATCCGGAAACGATCAGCGAATGGGCGCTGCAAAGCACGGGTCTGGAGGTTCATTGGGCACGGCAGCCGGCCGGGGATGAGCACAAATACAAACTGGAGGGCGCGAAGATCTTGACCACCTCGTCGGGACCAATCCTCGCGGTTTTCTTCCGGGTCGATCAGATCCCGGTGACGCTGACTACCGCAGACGTTCGCGCTCTGGCGAAAGGCGAGGCTCCCAGCAAAGGGATTCTGCGAAAGAAGATCCTTTATCGATTCGATTCCAGCTCCAGCACCAATCTGCTGAGCTGGACTAGAGACGATCAAACATACGTGTTCGCCTCCGATTTGCCAAACTTAGGTCGAGGTGCTTGCTTTGTCTGTCATACGAATGCACGTCGCCGCGAGCTCATTGGCGACGCCAAACTTGAACGCTGACCTTTCTTCCGGGAGATGACGATGAAAGCATCAAACCAACTTCCTCTCTCGAGCGCGGCGATCGCGGCGGCGATGCTGCTTGTGCTTTGGACGTCTCCATCAAGGAATGCCCTGGCGGCCAAGGCGAAGGCGAAATCCAGCCAGCTCGAGGCAGATGTCCGCGAACTCGTCGAGGAGCGATGCGGAAAGTGTCACAACAGCACGCGCGAGACCGCCAAGCCAGCAGCACTCAAGGTGTTCGACTTGAAGGAGGCCGACTGGACAGCCTCGATGTCAGACGCCCGGCTTCCTATAGTGATCCAGCGACTGAAGAGCGGGGATGTGGCGCCAGAGAAGCTGCGGCAGGCCGAGGAATTTATCAAGGGGAAACTCGAGGAGCGCGCAACTCGGAAACACTGAGACCGATGCGGTGTTTTGCACCGTGGCACACTTGACAGACCAAGCCCCGGTGCGTTGACAGGCATCACCCCTGTGCCTAGCGTGCGCTCCCTCTTATCAGGGGGTATGGCATGAACTTTGGCTTGCGTTGCATTTCCATTTCGCTGTTGTTGGCATGGATCGCGCTATCGGCGCCGGCGTTTGCAGATCGAATCCATCTGTCGAGCGGACGAGATCAAGCCGCAGCTTTGCAAAGCGAATCGGCGGGCGGAACTTTCCATTCGACCTGTACCTCAGGGGCGTCGTTTGGGTCGAATGTGATGGAGAACTGCGACAGCGTCGTGCTCCCGCATAACGAAACCGCAGTGATTGTTGATCCGAATGATCCCTCGCACCTGCTAGCCGGATCGAACGACACGCAGCTCGTGAGCGGCAATGCCCGAACGGCCATGGGATACTACACCAGCTTCGACGGCGGACAGACCTGGCTGAACGGTGTGATCGCTGGCGCTGGGTTTGCGCAGACCAGCGATCCGGCGGTCGGCTTCGATTTCAACGGCAATGCGTTTTATGGCATGGTTTCGTTCGACCTCGGGCTTGGCGGACGGGCGCTTGGCGGGGCTATCCAGGTCGCGGCCTCGACCGACGGTGCCCGGACGTTCGCCACGCCGGTGACGGTCGAGGTATCAACGTCGGACACCATTGAGGAGGACAAGCCGTATCTCGTCGTCGACACCAGCTCGGCCAGCCCCTTCGTCAACAGTGTCTACGTCACCTGGACGCGCTTCGCCTTTGATTCACGCGACAACTATCTCGAGTCGCCGATCTTCTTCTCTGCCTCCAGGGACGGTGGGCACACTTGGTCGGCGCCAAAAGAGATCAGTGGCCGCAACCCGGCCCTGTGTACGTTTTCCCTCACGCCGCTGCCCTACGACGGGCGCTGCCGAGAGGATCAGTTCTCGTCTCCCGTGGTCGCACCGAACGGAGCGATCTTCGTCGCGTTTGTCAACGACCAGGCGGTGAACAATGGGAATTTCAGAGATCAGTATCTGGTGGTCAGCTCCTCGGATGGCGGCGAGAGCTGGACCGCGCCTGTCCGCGCGAGCGATCTGATCCACGACGGCGTGAACGATTACCCGATCAACGTCAATGGAAGACGAACGCTCTCCAACTCGCAGTTCCGCGTCAACTCCGCTGGCAACCTTTGCGTTAATAACAATAGCGGAGAGCTGTTCATTGTTTGGTCCGACAATCGCCATGGTACCGCTGCGGACACCAACACGGATGTATTCATGGTGAGCTCGCCGGATGGCGCCAACTGGTCAGCGCCGAACGCGATCAGCACCGCCGTAAACGATCAGTTTTATCCCTGGTGCGCGGTGGCGCCCGGCGGTGCGCTGAGTGTCTCATTCATGGATCGCAGCTACGATCCTGCGAACGTGAAATACGGGATAACCCTCGCGCGCCGACATGGGGGTAGCGTGCACGCGCAGCGGGTCGACACGGGGCTTTCAGATCCAAATCATGCTCGCTGGTTCTCCAGCGCGACCGGGGGGAAGACCACCTTTCTCGGTGACTACACGGGCCTGGCCGTGGATGGGAACGGCGTAGCGCACCCCGTGTGGACGGACATGCGTCGGGTCGTCACAGTCCGAGACCTCAGCGGTACCACCGAGGACATTTTCACGGTGGCGGTCCCGTAGCCGATGTCGCGCCTCGATTGAGCATTATGTCCGCCGTGTGCTGTAGCGCCTGATGCGGGTGATCGGCGGCTGACGGAGGGAGACGGCGCCGTCTCCGGAATGCCCCATCGCAGACAAAAGGACGACTGACGGTCCACGGGTCTTTCCCCGTCACTTGGTGACTCGCCAACCAAGCGAGCACGCCATCAAATCTCCAGGGCTGAGTCCCGCGCCTTGAAGGACAACCGAGGCGCCGGGTTGTTGCGCTGCCGCTGCGTGGGAGAGATGGGAACCCTTCGGCAAGACCCGCCGAATCAGATCTAGTTCCATCAACACGTGGATGTTGCCGTTGTGCAACCGCGGCGCAGGTTTGGTTACACGCTGGCAACAAACTCTCAATGTATTTTGACTGCAATCAAACCAAGACAAAGTTTTGTTTGTCTTCGCGCCACTACCAGCGCAACGCTTGCCGTCTGCACGTGTCAATGATTGCGGGAGGCGCGGAATGGCAATCAACGCCAACCTTCAGGGGAATGCAAAATTTCACTCGGCAGCATCAGCTCAAAAGAAGACCAAGTAAAGAAGAGTAGTTTAGTTTGAAGTTAGTCCAAACAAAACACTAATTGGGGAGTAACTCAATGAAGAAGCTGATTCAACTAGCGATCGCAATGTTAGTCATTCCTGCCAGCGGTTGGGCGGGTTCGAAGCATGCTAAGGGTGCGCAAGGTGCACAAGTTGCACAGGGCGCACAGGGTGCGGTCTCCTTTGACATGCTGGTGTCAGCCGGCGGTGCCGTCTGCGCCCCCTACGGGAGGGCGTCGGTGACGATCACTCCCGTCGGACCGGTAGAGTACATGAACGTCAGTGTTTCTAACTTGCCGCCCAACACCGACTTCGATTTCTTCGTCATCCAGCTCCCGACCGCTCCGTTCGGGATGTCTTGGTATCAGGGCGACATCGAGACCGATGACTATGGCCAGGGCAGCCAGACCTTCATCGGCCGCTTCAACATCGAGACGTTCGTCGTGGCACCGGGAATCGGGCCAGCTCCCGTCGTTTTCACCGACGGGCCGTTCCCCGATGCTGACCACAACCCAGCGACCAATCCTATCCAGATGTATCACCTGGGGCTGTGGTTCAACTCCCCCGACGCCGCTGCGGCGGCCGGCTGCGCCGCCACGGTGACGCCGTTCTCGGGGAATCATCAGGCCGGCATCCAGGTGCTCAACACCCGGAACTTCCCGGATGACGCGGGCCCCTTGTCGCAACTGCAGTAATCAGTCGCGATCCTCGTGTTGGCGCAGCCTTCCTGGGAATTGGGAGGCTGCGCTTTTTTTGGTCGGCGGTCATTCAGTTTTCGCTGATTCGGTTCGGAATTGGAGGATTCTTCCGCCGGACGAATCCGCGACGTAGGCAGTGCCTGCGGCGTCGGCGACCACCACCCGAGCTCCCTTGGCTGTAGGCGCGGAGCCAACCTGCGTCAACGCACCGGCATCGTCAACGCGGAACACGGTCAGAAGCGCCGCCTTCCCAGCGGCCACGTAGAGTTGTTTTCGGGAGGCGACGTAGTCGATGTAGTCGATTCCAGCCCCGGCCTCGGCAACAGACAGCTTCGCGCCTCCGTGACCGACGTCAAGCGTGACGATCCGATCGGTACAAGCCACGAAGAGAAAATTCCGCTCCTCGTCGACGGCGAGACCGCGCGGACCTTCTTTTCCGCACCCGGCGCTCCAGTTCGACACGATGCGATGGGTCCGAACGCCGATGCCGAGAGATCGATTCTCCTCCTCGAGATTCGTGTAGAAGATTCCTCGTCGCTCGTCGACGGCATATCCCTCGGGAGCTCCCGGAACGGGAATCCTGTCTTTCAAGCGCAGCGCGCGCGGCGAGGTCGCATCGAAGACAGTGATTTCAATTCGTCTCGGCGGAATCCCCAGAGGCGGAGCCCCCATCGTCACCCAGAGCTCCTTGGTCGACGCAACGTAAACGAGCGCATCCGGAGACGAAGCCAAGCCGCCCGACGCGGGACCGACGGAAATGCAGCGCTCCCGCTTCAGCATCTTTGCATCGATGACGCAGATCTTCGAATCGCCGCGATTGCCCACGTAGACCACGTCGCGTCCGATCGCCGCGGAGCTCGGTCCCAATTTCCATCTCGAGCCGAGAAGATCCTGCTCCAGCGTGGGAAAGCCATCGACGCGAGAGATTGATCCGCTCTCAACGTCGATCACATCAACGCTGCCCGTCTCCCCGGCCGGAACCCAGATTCGTCCGGAGCCGCGATCGGCCGCTAGATAATCCATCAGGACCGGTTTGCCCCCAGCGCCCGGCAGCAGCAAGGGGCGAGCGATCAGCTTGAGCGGCTGATGCGTGCTCGACCCACTGTGCGCAGGCGGCGGAAGAAGCAGGAAGGACCGTACGTTCGCCAGCAGCCATCGACCCTGCTGCTTCGAGACGCTGGCGACCATTTGCACCGTTTGATCGCGTCGCGGTGTGCCATCGGGGCGCATGAGCCCAGACAGCGCCAGCTCCATGTCCACAAAAGCGGCGTCTGGTTTGAGCCAATCAATCACTTGCACCGTATATTGGCCCTGGGAACCTTTGAACAATTTCTCGAAGTCGCGCGCCAAGAGCTGCTCGATTTGGTCCCTCCCGTCGACCCGCGTTCCATCCGGCGTAATGAGGCTGCCCTCCTCGGTCCAGAGCGCAGCGCAGGCCTTGGCATCACCGCGGTTCCAGCGGCTGCTGAGCTCTGGTCCGATGGCCCGTATCGCTCGCTCATCCTCGATGGAGCCGCCTTGCAATCGGGCAATGACCAACAGCGTCAACACAAGCTGCTGCATTCATCTCCCTCCTCATTCTTTTATTTGGCTGCGTCACTTTCCCAGTACCGCGCGGAGTCCCAAGACGGCTGTGATGAGCCGGCTTTGCCGCGGGATGACTCGTCCGTCGCGAGTGACAAGGGCCTCAGCGCATGACCACGATCAACCCACGCTCTAGTTGGTTCGAAATGCAGGCCTGACACGTAATTCAGCAGACGTTCAGACTTGATTCAGGATGAATGAATAGACGAACGTCGATCGTCGCTGGCGCCGCGTTGTTTTTCACTCGCAGGAGCTCGCATGCTTGATTGGAAGAGGCAGATTGCCGCCTGGGCTGGCGCAACGCTCAGCGTGATGACGCTTCTAGGTCCGCCGAGGGCGGCCGCGCAGAGCCTGCCCAGCGGCAGCCAGGATGCGCTCGAGCTTCAGCGGACGCGCGCGAAGTTCGTTCAGGAGCGAGGAGCCAAAAAGTTCTACCCTGCCGACAAGTTCGACCTGAGCGATCTTCCCAACTACAAGCCCGAGAAAAAGGTTTCCGGCGTCATTCGCATCTGGGGAAACAACTACCTGGCCGACAGTGGCTTGGCGAAGGTCTGGGAGGATGAGTTCCGCAAGTTCCAGCCGGGCGTCAAGCTCCAATGGAATCTTCGGAGCGCTGCGACGGCAGTGGGTGCGCTCTGGAGCGGAGCCGCCGACATCGGCATCACCGGCCGCGGGATCCTCTGGTCCGAGCGTTTGGCTTTCCAGCGTCAGTTCGACTACGACGTGACCGAAATCGTCTCCACGACGGGCTCATACGATGTGGCCGGGTGGACCAATGCGCTGGGCATCTTTGTTCACAGGGACAATCCAATTACGCAGCTGTCGTTCAACCAACTCGACGGGGTCTTCGGTGCCGCGCGCGACGGGGGATGGGGCAAGGACTTCGAATGGCACCGGGACGTGAAGCGAGGTCCGGAGAAAAATATTCGCACCTGGGGCCAGCTCGGCCTTACTGGCGAGTGGGCCGACAAGCCGATCCATCCCTACGGCCTCAATCTTCGCTACGAGCAGAGCCTCCGCATCAGCGATCCAATTCTCAAAGGCAGCGACAAGTGGAACGAGAGCATCGTGCTCTTCGCGAATTTCACCGGCGCCGACGGCAAGCTGATCACCGCCGCTCAGCAGGTGATGGAGCACCTCGGCAACGATCGTTACGGAATCGGCTACGGCGGCTTGATGAACCTCACGCCGGAGACGAAGGCGATTCCGATTTCGGTCAACGATGGCGGCCCGTTCATTCCGCTGACGATCGAGACGGTCCACAATCGAACTTATCCGCTCATCGGGGACACCTACTTCTACCTCAACCGCAAGCCCGGAGCTCGGCTCGATCCCAAGCTCAGGGAATTCGTCCGGTACATCCTCAGCCGCGAGGGACAGCAAGCGGTGGAGCGCGACGGCAAATACCTGCCGCTCCCGGCCGAGTTTCTACAGGAGCAACGCAAGAAGTTGGACTAGCTCGCGCGAGGCCGCCGTTAAAGCTGTCGATGGATTCGGCGGGTGGGTCGCTGCTTATTCGGCTCTCACGCCTCGCTCACGGCAGATAGCCAAGCAGTCGCCACCAGAAATAATCGAGCGGAAGCAAGACAAGAATCGTGATCGCGGCAAGCGCGAGGCACAGCTTGGCGCCGGCGCCCGCACCGACATTGCCGAGTTGCAGCGCAACGATCATCGGCGGCGATTCGAACGGAAGGAACACGGTCGAGAAGACGACAACCTGCAGCATCAGCACAGTGAGCAGCGGCAGTCCGGTGGCTGCGGCGAAGTCGGCCGCCAGTGGCGTTAACACTGCGGGGACCCCGGACACGGTTGTCAATGCGGCCACCGCGGCGCTCATCGCGCTCATCACCGCGAGATTGGCCAGCGTATGGCCGGGGGCGAGCGGGAAGATTCGCAACAGATGCGCACTCAGCACGCGGCTCAAGCTGCTGTCGGCGACGAGCGCGCCGAGGCCGAGAATTCCGGCAATATAGAGGAGCGTCGCCACGTTGAGCTGCTCGGAAAATTCCTTCGCGGTCACCAGGCCAACGCCGGGCAAGAGACAGACGATGCCGGTGGCAAGCGACACCCACGCGGGCGAGATGCCGTGGATGAAATCCGTGGCAAAGAGGATGAGCGAGAAGGCGAGCACGATGGCGAGTCGCCGTTCCCGCTGCGACAGCGGTCCCGTCTCGTCCGCGAACGCGGTGGAAAGAGCATCGCGCTCGGGAAACAGACGGCACACGAGCCAGATCAGCACCACCGTCTTCAGCGCTCCCAAAATCGGGAAATGGAGCAGCAGGTATCGGCCGTAAGTGAGCTTGATGCCGTACATCGACTCGGCGGCTCCAAGCAGCACGCTGTTGGGCACGTTGGCCGGAAGGATCGTCGTCGAGGGCATGTAGCTCGCGGCCGCAACGGTCACCACCAGGCCCGTACGCCCCGGCCGTCCGGGCGCCAGGCCGAGTTTCGCGGCCAACGCGATCACGATCGGCATGAGCAGCAAGACCCGGCCGAGGGTCGAGGGCATGAGGAAGGAAAGCACAACCGAGCCGAATGCGACGGCGGCAACGGCGCGATGGTACGAACCGCGAACTTGACCCGACAGCAAGTGAGCCAAGCGACCGCCGAGGCCCGAGCTGTGCACGGCGATGGCGGTTACTGAGCCGCCGAAGACCAGCCACCAGGCACTCGACGCAAAGCCGGAGAAAATCGTTTCCGGCTTGGCGACGTGAAAAATCGCGGCGAGGAGGAAGAAAAGCAGCGTCGTCAGCGGCTCGGCGAAAACGCCAAAGGCCCAGGAGACGATGGCGAAGCCGACCAGGATCGCGGCCTGCGCCAAACGCCGCTGCGCTGTCGCCGCGACCGCCGCGACGGTGATCGTAAGCAACGCGACTGAGAACCAACGCGCTGCGACAATGCGAAGGCGATCGCCCGCGCCATTCATTTACGCGGCCAATACCTACGTTAAAGCGAGTGCAGCTTCCAGTTCTTTGCGCGCAACCCGCCTCCCCAGGTGGTTGTTTGCACGCAAACTGCCGATCCCGCGAAGATATCGAAAGGGGCTTGACTCGGCACGAGCGCGTGTATATTCAACCTTCTGGTTGAATGTCCATGAGCCCCTCCGCGCTCGACAACGCCTTCGCCGCCCTCGCCGATCCAACCCGGCGAGCGATCGTCCAACGCCTCGCCAAGAATCCTTCCCGCGTGACCGATGTCGCCAGGCCGTTCGCGATGTCGCTCAACGCCGTCTCGAAGCATCTGAAGGTGCTGGAGCGGGCGGGGCTGCTCAAGCGGACGCGCAACGGCCGGGAGCACCTGCTCGTGCTGCGGGCGGCGCCGCTGCGGGAAGTGGCGAGGTGGACCGCGCGCTACCAGCAGTTCTGGAACGAGCGCCTCGACCGTTTGGAGCTGTTTCTCAAAGCCGATGGCAAAAAAAAGGAGCGAGCATGAACACTGGCAATACTCTGAACGTGAACGTCTCACGATTGATCCGCGCCGCGCCCGAGGAGGTATACCGCGCTTGGCTCGACCCAGAGCGGCTGCAGCGCTGGTTCGGCACGACTCGGCAGATCGTCAACCCGAGGATCGATGGACTTTTCTTCCTGGCGATGGAGCATCAGGGGCGAATCTGGCCACACTACGGCCGGTACTTGCGACTGGAAAAGCCGAGGCTGGTCGAGTTCACCTGGATGTCCGAAGGCACCGAAGGCCGCGAGACGGTGGTGACCATCGAGATGACCGCGCGCGAGGGCGGCACACAGCTGACGCTCACGCACACCGGAATTCCGGACACCAAGCTCGGGCGTGGCCACCAGGAGGGGTGGACGGCGATCGTCGCCGAATTCGCCAAGGCGCTCGAGTGAGTCTCGGCGCGCGTTCTAGGTCGAGCGCGCCTCTTTCGGATCGCGTTAACGGCTAGCGCTTGCCGCCTCCGAACACAACCCCAGACGAACGGCCGTCGAACCTGCAAAAGCTCGGTATTTTACCGCCCCAATTTGTTTCAGAGGCTCAAGCATTGGCATCTGGGATGGTATTGTGCCAAGGCGATGAGGAGCGACGCGTCGAAATCGCAAAACGTCCCTGGGCGACCGAGCGAAGCGCGTCCGGCCGAACCTTCCGGCGATACCTTCGCCGCGGATCTGCGCGGATTCGGGCCGCTTGGAATCGCGGCGATTCTCGTCATACTTGCGGGCAATCTGATCCTCGCGCCGCTCAGCGCCGTTCTGGTGCTGCTCTGGGCGTGGCGCTCGCGGACGCCGTGGCGCGAGATCGGCTACCTGCGTCCCCACAGCTGGGTCGGCAGCCTGGCGGTAGGCATCGTTTTCGGCAGTGCATTCAAATTTGCAATGAAGGCAATCGTGATGCCGCTTCTCGGCGCCGATCCGATCAATCGCGCGTACCATTACCTGGTCGGAAACCGAGCCGCGCTTCCAGCAGCCATTTTGGCGATGATTGTTTCCGCGGGCTTTGGAGAGGAGACCGTCTTCCGCGGGTACATGTTTGAGCGCCTAGGCAAGCTCTTCGGGTCCGGAGCTCGGGCCAAGACATTCATTGTGTTGTTTATCTTCGTACTGTTTGGATTGGCGCACTACCCCGATCAACGCATCGCCGGCGCTGAACAGGCAACAATTACCGGGCTTGTGTTCGGAACGATCTTCGCCGTCACCCGCAGAATTTGGCTGCCGGTCTTTGCGCACGCCGCGTTCGACCTGACCGCGCTCGCGATTATTTACTGGAATCTAGAATCCAAGGTGGCTCACCTCGTCTTCAAATAGGTCGGGCGCGCCAAGCATCCTTCGAGAGCGAACGAATCACGGTGCTTCCCCGCGCCTTCATGTCGACCGGGTGCGGCCTCTTTTTGTGGCGACCACGAGTTCCCCGCGGCATCTTCTGCCCCGATGCGATATCTGGAAGACTTCACCGAAGGCCAGGTGTACGAGCTGGGCGAAGAGACCATCCGCGAGCACGAAATCATCGACTTCGCGCGTCGTTTCGACGCGCAGCCGTTCCACGTGGACCCGGAGGCTGCGCGCGGCTCGATCTACGGCGGGCTGATCGCCAGCGGTTGGCACACCGGATCGCTTTTCATGGGGATGCTGGTGCGCGGGCTGATTCACGATGTCGCGAGCCTGGGCTCGGGCGGCCTTGACGAGCTGCGCTGGCTCAAACCGGTGCGCCCCAATGATACGCTCCGCGGGCGCCTGACCGTTCTCGGCACGAGGGCCTCCACAAAACACGCGGACCGCGGACTGATGAGTTGCCTGGGCGAGCTGTTCAACCAGCGCGACGAGCGCGTTTTGATGATCCGCTGGTCGGCAATGATCGCCCGCCGCCACTAGTCACTCGCACTAACGTCCGCCGACGAGGCGCGACCACATCGTCATCAAATTGCGAACCACCGCAGCTTGGGGCGGCGTCGCCGCAGGCGGAATGTCAATCTGCACTCCGTACTGCGCGAGGCGGGTGAACGGATTGCGAGCATCTGCAGTCTTGAGTGGCACAGAAGTATCGGCGGGCCGAAAACCGTATCCCAGCGCGCGTTCCTGGGCGTGCCTGCTCTTCAAGTAGCCGACGTAAGAGCGGGCAGCTTTGCGCTGCGCTTCGGTGACCCACGATCCTTGAAGCAGAGCGACCGGATGATCGCTCCACACCGTGGTGCCCGGGTAGTAGACGCGCAGGTCGCCCCAGCGCCCTTGCGCGTTCTCGATCTGAGCAATCGCCAGGCTCTCGTAGACCACCGCGATGTCGTATTTCGATGGCCCGAAGCGAACCATGTCGGTCATGAAGGTTCCGGTGGAGCTCTCGAATTTGGTGACACCCTTTTCAATTTCTTTTACCCACGACTGGTAATCGGGCTTGAGCAGCTCGGCGACCTCCAGGCCGGAAGTCTTCCGGTAATACTCGAGCGTCATGAGCAGCAGCGACTGTAGCCCCGAGTTTGAGCGGGTGGGGTCGGTGTGTCCGAGCTTTACGAAACCCCATTCCGCTTTGCCGCCGATCGCCGGCCATCCTTGATTCGCAGTGACTGCGTCGTGAATCAACTTCCAGGAGATCTGCCCTTTCCCCTTGCTCAGCACCTGCGCGCGGTCTTCCCAGACGACGAACACCACCGGCGTGATCACCAACGCCTGCGGCGCGTCCTCCGTTCCTTCAGCCGCGACGAGGCGCGCGCTGTTCTTGGTCTCAAAATCCGCCGCGCCGAGGCTCATCACCAAAGAATCAGCCGGGCTCCACAGCGTCGGCTTTTCTTTACCGTCGACAAGCTCCTGGGCTGCCTCCAGCGAGCCTCGCCCGGTGAGCTTGATTTGAATCTCCGGATGCTCCTTCGAGAAAAGCGCCGTTTCCTCTTCGATCCAGTCCTTCTTCTCCGTGCTGTACAAGAAGGTCACCTCGACCGCGTCCTTCGAGCGAGGGGCGCTCGCGGTGCCGGCCGGACTTTCGGTTGCGGAGCCTTTGGTATCGCGCTTCCAATTGAAGAACAGGATCGCTCCCACCGCGAGGAGAAAGCCGATCACAATCAACACTTTGTAGTTCATGCGCGCAGCTCCGCCGAATTCACCTTGAGGGTTTCCTCGAATGCCGCCATTTCATGGTTCATTCGATCCAGCTCCTGATTGACGTTGCCGGAGAGGGCGTCCATCGCTTGGGCATCGAGCGTCCGCATGTGCACAATCCGCGCGGGAAGGCTCTCATAGGTGGCGACGAGGCGCGACAGGTTCGCGTAGAGACGGTCCCGCGCATCAGCCAGGCTCTTCAAGGTGGTCAGCTTCTGCTCGTGGGCTTCGCGCGCTCGTTGATATTCGGCGCGGGCGTCCTCATCGGAGGTCAGCTTCACTTGCTCGTCGAGGCGGCGAATTTCCTCGCGCACCATCTCAGGGCTTGCTCCCGCCAAATATCTGGAAACATCCTCCGCCCGAGCCGCCAAGCGGGCCGCTCTTTCTTCGAGCTCCGACAGCGACCCCAGCGCCATCGCCACGTACTGATTTACCTGCTCCGGGTTGTGCGAGAGCACTTCGGTCAGCTCGCGCTTTGTAGCGAGAAGGCTGCGCACATGCTTTTTGACGGTCGCATCCACCAGGGTATCCGGATCCGGCATCTCGCTCGCGGCCAACTGCTTCGACCGAAGCGCGCGCTTCCAGTGAGCGGGGCTCGCCAAATCCCAGGCGACCAATGCCACGTAAGCCGCACCGCCGATGGCGAGGATCGGAATCGAGTTCATCAGCGCGGCCCCGACGGCAGCCGACCCAGCCACCACCAGATTCAGAGTTCCGGTCATCGCGCTTGCGATTGCGCGTCCCCACGGTAGCTTGGACTTGTGAAATTCTTCGCGGGCCACGGCGGATAACTCGTTCAAAAGAAGGCAGCAATTTCTTGATAGACCTGAACAATGGTCTGCGAGCTGCCCTTGGCGCTGGTTCCTTTCGCCGCCTCTGCCATTGCTTCGAGGACGTGGGTGTCGGCCTCTTGTCCATATGCGATGGTGAACACCCGCACTGGGGAGTCCTCCCCCGATAGTTTTTGCTTCAGCGTCTCCAAGCTCGTCGTCTTGCTGTTCTCATCGCGGCCATCGGTCATCACCACCAAAGCGTGGATGCGGGAGCGATCCTCGCGCGCGTGCGCTCGAGCCAAGTCGTAAGCCATTGCCGTCGCGTCGTAGAGCGCCGTGCCTCCCTCGGCGATCACGTTTTCCAGGCGCGAAATGAGCATCTGCCGTCCCTTGTCCAGACCGGCTGGCCCAATGGGTGGGTAGATCTGACCATCGAAAAAAATGAGCGTCACTTGATCGGCGCCATGCAGGCTTTCGATAAAAGTCTTGGCGCCCTGCTTCGCCTGAGCGAGTGGTTGTCCGCGCATGCTACCGGACTTGTCGAAGGTCATGACCACGTCGGCGTTTCGCTTCGCCGTCTGCCAGACGTCGAGCAGCTTCTTGAGCCCGGCTGCATCCGGAACCTCGAGCAGCGTCTGAGGTTGCTTCGGATCGACGCCGTGATCTGCATCCACCGGTGAGCCGACCGGAATGCTCGCATCTGCGGGACGGAAGCCCAGCTGGAGCGCTCGCTGCTGCGCCGCCTTCGTCTTCAGGAAGGCGAGGAACGCTTCTGCTCCTTCCCGATGATCCTGGCTGACCCACTCGGCGTCCAGGAGGGTGTAGGGATGATCTGACCAGAAGGTTCCTTCGACCGGGTAGAGCGCGACGATCGGCGGCTCGCCCGAGCTTGGGGCTGCGTAGGATTCGATCACCAAGTTCTCATAGAGCACCGCCGCCGACAAATAGCTCGGCCCGCGCGCGCGCATTTTATCGGCGAAGAAGCCGGTCGATTTTCCATAGTGGACGATGCTGCTCTCGACCGAGCGGATGAAAGCCTGCGTCTGCTTCGCCTCCAAGTCCTTGGTGGTCAGATTGCGCGTCTTTTTTGCGCCGGCATACGCCTCGGCAAGAATGGCCAAGAGCCCGGAGTTGGAGAACTCCGGATGCGTGTGGCCGAGCTTGAAGTTCCCCCATTCTGGATGTTTGTAGGCAGCCCAACCTTTCGGGTTGGAGTTAACGCGAAGAAGATCCGACCAGCCGAGCTGTTTGGCCGGCCAACCGAGAGCCTCGGCCATCGGTTTCCACATCGCGATCACCAGCGGCGACAACACCACCGGCTCGCCTGGCGAGCAGAGCGGCTTCGTCTGGCCGGGTACGCTCAACCAGCGATCATTCAACAGGGTGAGATAGGCTCCCGAGGCTGGACTGAA
>Ga0126378_10001119_pt1 | contig 20043 bp, 21 predicted proteins | sample PanSoiMetPlot_23_FD_92587 | JGI IMG/M metagenome (GOLD analysis project Ga0126378, IMG submission 92587) | Tropical forest soil microbial communities from Panama - MetaG Plot_23 | ecosystem: Environmental > Terrestrial > Soil > Tropical forest > Bulk soil | place: Panama | collected 2016-02-17
ACGTCAGCCTTGACCTGATCTATGGCACCCCAGGCGAGAGCGATGCCGACTGGATGGTGTCTCTGGACAATGCTCTGGCGGCAGGCCCTGACCACATCTCTGCCTACTCGCTCATCGTGGAAGTGGGCACGAGACTGGCGGCCAGGATCCGGCGGGGCGAGCTGCCGATGCCGGACGACGATGTGCTGGCCGATCGGTACTTGATCGCCGACGACCGGCTCGCTGCGGCGGGCCTGCACTGGTACGAGGTCTCCAACTGGGCGGCTGCGCAGCAGGCGCAATGTCGGCACAACCAGCTCTACTGGACGGCCGGAGACTGGTGGGGAGTCGGCCCCGGCGCCCACAGCCATGTGGCCGGGGTCCGCTGGTGGAATGTTCGCCACCCGGCCGCGTACGCGCAGCGGCTTAATGCCGGCGTGAGCCCTGGCCAGGCCAGGGAGATCCTGACGGATGAGGAACGAGCGACCGAGCGGATCATGCTGCAGACGAGGCTGGCGTCGGGCTGCCCGGTCGCCGAACTCGGCCCGGCCGGGCGCGCGGCCGCCGCTCAGGCGGCTGCCGACGGGCTCGCCAGTACCGGCGCGCTCCAGGCCGGATTCGTCCAGCTGACCCAGCAGGGCAGGCTTCTAGCGGACGCGGTCATCAGGGGAATCACGGCCTGACGCCACCTTGCCCGGGAAACTGCCTGTTAGCTGCTATCTACCACTAAACCGGGCGCATTCGTGGCCGACCGGCAGATTGGCTGCTCTGTGCCGGGTCCCGAGTTCGGCCATAGACTTGGCACTCAGGACTCAGGAGTGCCAGGGGAGGTGGACGCGTGCTCGACGACAGGAAGCTGGCGGTCCTGCGCGCGATCGTGGAGGACTTTGTCTCCACGAACGAGCCGGTCGGCTCGAAATCCCTGGTGGATCGCCACAACCTCGATGTCTCGCCGGCCACGATCCGCAACGACATGGCCGTACTCGAGGATCAGGGCTTCATCGTTCAGCCGCACACCAGTGCCGGGCGGATCCCGACCGAGAAGGGGTACCGCCTGTTCGTCGACAAGCTGTCCGGGATCAAGCCGTTGTCGCCGGCCGAGCGGCGCGCGATTGAGACGTTCCTGGCCGGGGCGTACGACCTGGACGACGTGGTCACTCGGACAGTGCGTCTGCTAGCCCAGCTGACCAGGCAGGTCGCGGTGGTCCAATACCCGTCGCTGACAAGGTCCGCCGTCCGTCACATTGAGCTGGTCCCGCTGACCGAACGGCGTCTGTTGCTCGTACTGATCACCGACACCGGCCGCGTCGAGCAGCGGACGGTCGAACTGCCGGGCCCGATCGGTGAGGAATCGATCACGCAGCTGCGAGCCGTGCTGAACGCTTGCCTTGACGGCCGCAAGCTCGCCGACGTAGCTACTGTGGTGGCGGAGCTGCCGGAGCGGGTGACGCCGCTAGAACGGCCCAATGCCGCCGCGGTGTTCTCCGTGATCGTGGAGACTCTCGTGGACCGGCACGAGGAGCGCGTCGCCGTCGGCGGTGCCGCGAATCTCACTGCCGCGGACTTCTCCCGGGGATTGCGTGAGGTGCTCGAAGCGTTGGAAGAACAGGTAGTCCTCATGCACCTGCTCGGCGAGTCGGGCGACCATGCGACGTTGACGGTCCGCATCGGGTCCGAGAATGACGTGCAGGGCCTGCGCAGCACGTCACTGGTCGCTACCGGCTACGGCACTGGCGATCAGTCACTGGCCAGGCTAGGAGTGCTAGGTCCGACCAGGATGGATTACCCGACGGCGATGGGAGCAGTACGCGCAGTGGCACGTTATGTCGGCCAGATCCTGGCGGAGTCCTAGGAATGCCTGTGGCTAACGACTACTACGGGATCCTCGGGGTCCGCAGGGACGCTGGGCCCGAAGAGATCAAGAAGGCCTACCGCAGGCTTGCCCGCGAGTTGCACCCCGACGTGAATCCGGATCCCCACCTCCAGGAGCGCTTCAAGGAAGTCACACAGGCGTATGAGGTTCTCTCCGACCCGGAGAAGCGCCAGATGTACGACCTTGGCGCCGATCCCTTCGCACGGCCTGGCGCGGGCGCAGGCGGCTTCGGCACGGCCGGGTTCCCGTTCAGCGACCTGATGGATGCCTTCTTCGGCGGTGGTGCAGCTCCTCGCGGTCCGCGCAGCCGAGCTCGGCGTGGCCGGAATGCGACGATCCGAATCGACCTAGACCTGGCCGAGTGTGCGTTCGGCACGACGCGGGAACTGGTCGTGGACACGGCTGTTGTGTGCCCAACGTGCTCTGGCGAGGGCACCGCGCCCGGCACGCACCCGGTTACCTGCGACGTCTGTAACGGGCGCGGTGAGGTCAGCCAGGTCACCAGGTCATTCATTGGCCAGATGATGACCTCGAGGCCGTGCCCGGGGTGCGGCGGTTTCGGCACCGTTATCCGCAAGCCGTGCCCGGAGTGCGACGCCGACGGCCGGGTCCGGACCCGGCGCACCATCAAGGTGCGCATCCCGGCCGGTGTCGAAGACGGGACGCACATCCAGCTAGCGGGCGAGGGCGAGACCGGCCCGGGCGGTGGTCCGGCCGGGGACCTGTTCCTCGAGATCGTCCAGCGGCCGCATCCGATCTTTGAGCGTCGCGGTGACGACCTGCACTGTACGGTCACGATCCCGATGGTCGCGGCCGCGCTCGGCGCGACCTTGTCGGTCGAGACCCTGGACGGACCGGCGGAGGTTGATATCCGGCCCGGCACCCAGTCCGGCCAGGCCATCCCTATGCTCGGGCAGGGGACCGAACGGCTGAACAGCTCGGGCAGCCGGGGCGACCTGATCATTCACGTCACCGTCGAGACCCCGACCAAGCTGGAGCCCGAGCAGGAAGAACTGTTGCGCCAGCTAGCCAAGCTGCGCGGTGAAGAAGCGCCGCCCGGCAAGTTCGCACCCGGCCAGCAGGGCTTCTTCTCCCGCCTGCGCGATGCTTTCAACGGCCGCTGAGCCGAGGGCGGCGCTCTCCTGAGGCCGCCGGTTTTCGTCGCAGCGGCGGCTGACCTGGCCCGAGAGCGCATCGTACTGCGCGGCCAGGAAGGTCGGCACGCCAGTACGGTCCGCCGCCTTGCACCTGGCGAGCGCGCGGACATCACTGATGGCGGCGGCGTCGTCGCGGAGTGCGTCGTGATAGCGGCCAGGCCAGGGGAGCTCGAGCTAGCCGTAGTCGAGCGGCGCGCGGAGCCGCGGCCGGACCCGACGGTCACGGTCATTCAGGCGGTACCGAAGGGCGATCGAGGCGAGCTCGCAGTCGAGTTGCTCACGGAGGTGGGGACCGACGTCATCGTCCCATGGGCAGCGGACCGATGCGTCGCGGTCTGGCGCGGCGACCGGGCGGCGAAGTCGCGCGCGCGGTGGAGTTCGGCAGCCGAACAGGCAGCCAAGCAGTCAAGGCGAGCGTGGTTCCCGGAAGTCGCAGCGCTATTGGACCTCGCTGGCGCCGTGCGCCGGGTCCATGCAGCCGCGCTGGCGATCGTACTCGACCCTGCCGGGAGTCAGTCGATCGCCACGGTTGACCTGCCCGGCAGCGGCGAGATCGTCATCGTCGTCGGCCCGGAGGGCGGCATCACGGAGACCGAAAGCGATGCTCTGGTCGGCGCGGGGGCTGTCGCCGCCCGGCTCGGACCGACGGTGCTGCGCGCGTCGTCGGCGGGCCCCGTCGCGGCGGGGGTCGTGCTCAGCCGCACCCGCCGCTGGGCCTGAGTTCAGCGACCGTCGTCGAGCCTGGCGTAACTGACGACCGCTGGGCGCACGGTGGGCGTTGGTCCGGCTGGACGAGTGGCCCCGTGCCTCGCTGGGCACAGCGGCAAGCCTGTCGTTCCAGTCGAGTAGCGAGTCAGCACGGTCGGATTGGCCGGGCTGGTGGTCACAGCCGGCGTGACGCCCGATCCTCCGGTCGACAGAGCGGCTTGTGCGGTCGCGGTTACGCCCGGGGTCAGAGACGAAGTGGCGCCGACCGTCGGTGACGGCGAGCCACCGCCTGCCGGAGTGCTCGGCGCCGCGGTAGGGCTAGTGTTCAGGCCCTGCCCTGCGGACCGCGATGCGGACGGCGCTGCGCCGGGTCTGCGCGGCCTGCACGTCGGTGTGGCTTTTGGCGACGCGCTTGCCGAGCCGAGCGCCGACGGGCCCTGCGATTTGGGGCCGCCCCCGTGGTGGGAGCCGCCGCCGGTGCCCGGCGCGCCGCCATTCGAGTGCGCCGAGTTAGAGCTGCTCGGGAACATTGCTTGCTGTGCATCGATCGCGACATAGGCGCCGACGGCGACGATGAAGACGGTCACCCCGAGCGCCGCGGCAGGCCGAAGCCAGGCGAGGGTGCGCGACGTCCGGCTGCCTGACATCCCGCTGCGCGGGCCGAAGCGCTCCCACGCCATGCTGATGACGCTACGTAGCCATTCCAGGAGCCCCTGTCCTGCGGCCGGAACGCGCATTCGCAGGTCAGTCCCGACCGCCCCGGCCCACGCGAGCGCCAGCGGACTCGGCGCGCGGAGCCTGGCCTGGATCCGCTGCAGGCCGTCGGCGCGCGGTTCGATGCTCTCGACGGCCCCGAGCAGGGCCCGGCGGACGGCGTCGCGCTCGTTCAGCGTGCTCATGCGTCACGCTCCAGTACGGCGCGGAGCGCCTGCATTGCGCGGGCGGTGTGGCTTTTGACCGCGCCACGACTAATAGCCATCGTCTCAGCGATCTGCGCCTCGGACATGTCAGCGTAGAACCGCAGCACCAAGGCTTCTCGCTGGCGGGCAGGCAGCGTGCGCAAGGCCTCTATTACTGCCGACCGCTCGACCAGGGCCAGCGCACCATGCTCCGCGCTTGGCTCGTCTGGTGCGGGCTTCGGTGCATTCCGGTCGACGACTACCCGGTGCCTGAGGACGGATCGTGACCGATTCACTACCGACTGGCGCAGGTAGGACAGGGCTTTCTCGCTGTCCCGAAGACGGCGCCACGCGCCGTGCATCGCGACGAACGCGTCCTGCACAACTTCCTCCGCGGTTCCAACGTCACGAACCAGCAACGCAGCGAGGCGCACCAGCGAGCGGTAGTGGGCGTTATATAGCTCTGTTACTGCGCGAGCGGCTTCCAAGTCGACGGAAACTGACCCCAGGGCGACATCCGCCACCAGGGTCTCAGTCACGTGAATTGGACGCGCAGCCACGTCCGAAGGTTCACTCGCTGTCATTACGGGTCTTCGCCATGTCCGGCTGTCAGTCCGGCTCGGCTACGCTCACAACCCCCCAACACCCATCCATGCCGTCCCAAAGCGCCCGCGCATGTCTCATCCCTGGGCGACGGAAAGCCAGCGATTGGCGGGGGCCGCTGCACCAGGGGGTTGGTGCACCGTGGGTTCGCAGTAGGGCAACCATATATGTCAGCGGCGCCCTCGGCCCGCCACACGTTAAGATCTCCGGTGTGCCCGACTGTCTGTTCTGCGGTATTGCGGCTGCCGAGATACCGGCGACCATAGTTTCGAGTAATCCGCGCACGATCGCCTTCCGGGACATTAATCCGCAGGCTCCCGTCCATGTCCTCGTGATCCCGCGCGACCACCATGCCAATGTGGCTGAGCTGGCCGCCGCAGGCGACGGGCTGCTTGCCGATCTCGTCGCCCATGCTCACGAGGTCGCTGTGGCCGAGGGCGTCGCAGAGAGCGGCTACCGGGTCGTCTTCAACACCGGCGCGCAGGCCGGGCAAACCGTCCCCCACGTCCACGCTCATGTGCTCGGTGGCCGCTTGATGACCTGGCCACCTGGCTGAGCAGGGCGGAGCAGCCAGATATCATGGCCACGGGCCGGCCAGTGAGTAGGGATGGGCCGCGGCAGGGAAAGGGCCATTGACCAACAATTCGACCGATTCGCGCAGGGGCGGGGCACCCAGCGGCAGCGGGACCGAGCAGCAGACGACCCGACCGACCGCTGTCCGAACGAACGGCCCGACCGAGGCCAGCGCACAGGTCCGGATCGTAATCCCGGACGAGCAGTCGATGGTGAGCCTCCTCGGCTCAGGCGATGAACTGCTCCGCGTCATCGAGAACGCCATCAGCGCCGACTTCCACGTCCGCGGCAACGAGATCACCGTTACCGGACCGGCGGCCGAGACCGCAGTCGCTTCCCGGCTCTTTGACGAGCTCATCCAGGTCGTCAGCGGCGGCACGGAGCTAACCGCCGATGCGGTCGAGCGCAGCCTTTCCATGTTGCGTCGCAAGCCCGGCGCGCGCCCGGCCGAAGTGCTTAACCTCGACATCCTGTCCAGCCGGGGCCGGACCATCAGGCCCAAGACGCTGAACCAGAAGCGGTACGTCGACGCCATCGACGCGCACACGATCGTGTTCGCGATCGGCCCGGCCGGGACCGGCAAGACGTATCTCGCCATGGCCAAGGCGGTCAAGGCGCTCCAGGCCAAGGAAGTCAACCGGATCATCCTCACCCGGCCAGCCGTCGAAGCGGGCGAACGGCTCGGTTTCCTGCCTGGCACCCTGTACGAGAAGATCGACCCCTACTTGCGGCCGCTCTACGACGCCCTGCACGACATGGTCGACCCTGACTCGATTCCGCGGCTCACCGCGGCCGGCACGATCGAGATCGCACCACTTGCCTACATGCGAGGCAGGACACTCAACGACTCCTTCATCATCCTCGATGAGGCGCAGAACACCTCCGCCGAGCAGATGAAGATGTTCCTGACCAGGCTCGGATTCGGCTCGAGGATGGTGGTGACCGGTGACATCACCCAGGTGGACCTGCCGGCCGGCCAGATCAGCGGCCTGAGACTCGTGCAAGACATCCTGGACGGCGTGGAAGACGTGTACTTCTCGCGCCTGACCAGCCACGACGTGGTGCGGCACAAGCTGGTGGGCGACATCGTTGATGCTTACGAGAGATACGACGCCAGGCAGGCCGCAGCCGAGCCTGGCCGGCTGCCGGCTACTCGCCAGCGGCGTGACGGTTACCGGGGCCGGTAACTCCCTGTCGACGGGGGCCACATGAGCATCGAGATCGCCAATGAGTCTGGCGTCGAGGTCGATGAGTCGCACCTAGCCGGGCTGGCCCGGCATGTACTGGACGACATGCGCGTGCATCCGCTCGCCGAATTGTCGGTTCTCCTCGTCGACGAGCCGGCGATGACCGAACTCCACGTGCGGTGGATGGGCGAGGAAGGCCCGACAGACGTGCTGGCCTTCCCAATGGACGAGCTGCGGCTGCCCCAGCCGGGTAGCGCCCATGCCGACCACGCCGCGCCAGACCCAGACGTGTCCGACGTGCTGCTCGGCGACGTCGTGATCTGCCCCCAGGTGGCAGCGGCGCAGGCCGACCAGGCCGGTCACGCGCTGGCGGATGAGATCGACCTGCTATGCACGCACGGGATCTTGCACTTGCTCGGCTATGACCACGCCGAGCCGGATGAGCACGCGAAGATGTTCGGGCTGCAGGACCGCCTACTCGCGTCGTGGCGCGCTAGCGCCGGGGCAGGCGGCTCAGAAGGGGCCGGGTGAGGCTCGGTGGGGTGGCTGCTCGTTGCTGGATTCGCGCTCATGCTGGTGGCCGGCTGGTGCACTAGTGCCGAGACAGCGCTGGTCCGCGTGTCCAGGGCGGGCGCGAAGGAGCTCGGTCGATCAGCAGGCGAAAGCGGCGAGCCGTTGCAGGCGGTGCTCACCGACGCGCCCCGTTACCTGTCCGTGGTGCTTTTTGTCCGAACAGCGGCGGAGATCAGCGCGGCCGTTCTCGTCACCGCGGTCCTGGTCTCATGGCTGGGCGTGACGTGGAAAGCGTTCCTGATCACGGCGCTGGCGATGACGGTGGCCAGCTACGCGATGGCCGGGCTGATCCCGCGCAGCATCGGACGGCGCTATCCGGTCAATGTGGCCATCGTGGCCGCTCGCGTGCTGACCCCGGTCATCCGGGTCCTGGGCCCGCTGCCGCGGCTGCTGGCCGCGGCTGGCGCGGCGCTCACGTCGGGCCAGGACCGCCGGGACAGAGACAACCCCTCAGGCTCAGAAGAAGACCTGCGCGGCCTGGTTGACCTGCTGGAGCAGCGGCAGATCATCGAGCCGGGTGAGCGGGCCATGATCCACTCTGTGTTCGAGCTTGGTGACACGATCGTCCGCGAAGTAATGGTGCCGCGCACGGACATGGTGTTCGTGGAACGGCACAAGACTCTCCGGCAAGGGCTCTCGCTGGCGTTGCGCAGCGGTTTCTCCCGGATCCCCGTGATTGGCGAGAACCTGGACGACGTCGTGGGCATCGCCTACCTCAAGGACATCATGACCCGCATCCACGAGCACCCCGAGGGCGAGTCGGCGGAGACCGTGGAATCGATCATGCGGCCGGCCACGTTCGCGCCGGAGAGCAAACCGGTCGATGACCTGCTGCGGGAGATGCAGGCCAGGCACGTCCACGTGGCGATCGTCATCGATGAGTACGGCGGCACGGCCGGCCTGGTGACGATCGAGGACATCCTCGAGGAGATCGTCGGCGAGATCGCCGACGAGTATGACCGGGAACGGCCACCGGTGGAATGGCTCACTGCGGATGAGGCACGCGTCAGCGCGCGGCTCTCGGTGGAGGAGCTTGCGGAGCTGTTCAACGTCAGCATCGATGCCGAAGACGTTGAGACGGTCGGTGGCCTCCTCGCCCATCGCCTCGGCAAGGTGCCGATCGCCGGCTCGGTGGCGACGGTGTCCGGCTTGCGGCTCACCGCGGAGAGCTTGGCCGGCCGGCGTAACCGGATCGGCACCGTGACCGTACAGCGTGTTAGTCCCGACGGTCACCGCGTTCCGGTCAGCGAGACCGCGTCCACCGTCCCCAGCGCGACTTTGGAAAGGAACGGGGCCGCTCCTACCAGGCAGCCGCCGGTTTAGTATCAGCCCTGTGAGCGAGCATGGGCCGGCAGATCCTGACCCAGAAGACAGCAAGATCATTACGTTGGCCCGCTCGGCCCGCGCTCGCGTAGCCGCGGCCGAAGGCGCCGCCGTCCGCGATGAGACTGGCCGGACCTACGCCGCGGCGGCTGTTGCCCTGCCGTCGCTGCGGTTGTCGGCCCTGCAACTTGCCGTGGCGATGGCCGTGTCCAGCGGCGCCACAAGCCTGGAAGCGGCTGCGCTGGTGAGCGACGGGGACGAGCCGGACCCCATCGACATCGCCGCGGTGCGAGAGCTCGGGCCCGGCGCCACCGTGTTCCACGCCGGCCCGGACGGGACCGTACGCGCGACGCTCCGGTCGTAGCTGACTGTTGGCTGGGGACCAAGTTGGGAGCCGGGCTGGCGGAGCGGTGGCCATACTGCTGGGCGCAGCTGCATGGGGTAGCACCGGGACGGCAGCCCATTTTGCCCCGGCGGGTGCGAGCACCGCATCGATAGGCGCGGCCCGGATCGCGCTCGGCGGCCTGCTGCTGCTCAGCGTGGCCGTCTGCACGGCTGCGCGTCGCCAGGCTGTTCGCCGCCTGCTGCGAGCCGGCGGCGCGGCCCGGACGGTCATGATCCTGGCGGCCGCAGCGGTGGCCGGGTACCAGCTGTTCTTCTTCGCTGCGGTGAAGGCAACCGGGGTGGCGATCGGCACCGTCGTCGCCATTGGCAGCGCTCCGGTGCTGACGGGCGCCATCGCGCGGCTTGCCGGTGGCCCGAGGCTCGGCGCACGCTGGATGGGCGCCACCGCGGCCGCCGTCGCTGGCTGCGCCGTGCTAGTAGCCGGCGGGCAGACGGCGGGCGTCAGCGTTGGCGGCGTGGTCCTCGCCCTGGCGGCCGGCCTCTGCTACGCGATCTATGCGGTCACTGCCGCCCGGCTGATCAGCGCGGGCAATCCGGAGTCCGCCGTGATGGGCCTGCTTTTCGGCGGGGCTGCCCTGCTGCTGGCTCCGGTGCTGGCTGCTGGGTCGACCGGGTGGTTGCTGACCAGCCGCGGGCTGGCGGTGACCGCCTATCTCGGAGTGGTGACGACCGCCCTGGCGTACCTCTCTTACGGCCGCGGCCTGCGCACGGTGTCTGCCCCGGTCGCGGTCACGCTGGGCTTGGCCGAGCCGGTCGTCGCCGCAATCCTTGGGCTCGTCGTGCTAGGCGAGCGGCTGACTGCGACCGACATCGTTGGGCTGGCGCTCGTCGGCGTGGCGTTGGCGACTCTCGTCGGCGGTCAACGTCCAAGCATGTCGAAGGCCTGAGCGGTTCAGGTAACGGCGGCAAGTAAGGCAGAATCACCACGTGGGAGCCGCCGGGGAGTTCAGATCCGGTTTCGCCTGCTTTGCCGGGCGGCCGAACGTTGGCAAGTCCACGCTCATGAACGCTCTGGTGGGTGCCAAGGTCGCCATCACCAGCAGCAGGCCGCAGACCACGCGCCGGGCGATCCGCGGCATCGTGCACCGGCCGGACGCTCAGCTCGTCATAGTCGACACCCCTGGGCTGCATCGGCCGCGGACGCTGCTCGGGGAGCGGCTCGATAGTCTGGCGCGTTCCACCCTGACCGAAGTGGACGTGATCGGCTTCTGCATTCCAGCCAACGAGCGGATTGGACCCGGCGACAAGTACCTGGCCGCGGAGCTCGCCGGGATCGGCAAGACGCCGGTGGTGGCGATCGTCACGAAGACCGATGAGGCTACGCGCGAGCAGGTCGCGGCTCAGCTTGCGGCGGTTGGCGTGCTCGGCGACTTCGCCGACATCGTGCCGGTCTCGGCGGTCGTCGGCTTCCAGCTCGATGAACTGGCCGATGTGCTGGTGTCACACCTGCCGCCAGGCCGGCCGCTCTATCCGGACGGCGACCTCACCGACGAGCCAGAGCAGCAGCTGGCCGCCGAGCTGATCCGGGAGTCGATCCTGGAGGGCGTGCGCGATGAGTTGCCCCACTCCATCGCCGTCGTGGTCGAGGAAATGGGTCCGCGCGAGGGGCGCGCCGACCTCATCGACGTGCACGCCGTCATGTATGTCGAGCGGCCGAGCCAGAAGGCCATCGTGCTCGGCGCTAAAGGCGCCCGGCTCAAGGAAGTAGGCACCACGGCGCGGCGGCAGATCGAGGCTCTGCTCGGCAGCCGCGTCTACCTCGATCTGCGCATCAAGGTGGCAAAGGACTGGCAACGCGACCCGCGCCAGCTGCGCCGCCTGGGCTTCTACGACTGATCCGCCAGGTCGAGCTCCCAGCCTCGGTGGACGGCTAGCACCGTGAAACCAAGCTGTTCGTTGATCGCGATCATGTACTCGTTCGCGCCGGCGTTGCCGGTCTGGATGTGGCGCACGTTAGGGTCCCGTTCTGTCAGCAGGTCCAGCATGGCGACCTTGACCAGCAAGCCGAGCCGATGGCCCCGATGCTCGGCCAGTACCGCGGTGATCTGCTGGAAGCCCCAGTCCGGTGTCTCGGCCTCGGTGACGACTTCGGTGAGCGCCGCCAGCTTGCCGGTGCCGTCGTGCCGGGCGGCGACAGCGTAACTCGTGATGCCGTACTCGGCGGCGGTTTGCTCGGCATGCCGAAGTCGCTCGACGTCCCACGCTGTGGGCTCCACGCCCTCGTCTCTCGGCGCGTCCGCGATCGCGTTGTTCACTCGGACGACGTCGTCGACGTACTCGTCCGGTGTCGACCCGATCCAGGACACCAGCGAATAGCCGGTCGCGTGACGCTCAGCGATCGCTCGCAGGTCCGGTATCCGGGCGGCCAGCGCGGCATCGACCTCCAGCACCCTGTCCACTTCCTCGATACCTGGCCGCGCACCGAGCGCCGCCGCGAACACAGCGCCTGGTGTGCCTTCCCTGGCGTAGCTGATCAGACGCGACCGGCCGGCACGACGCGCCTGCTCGCCGCAGTGCGCGATGATCACCGTGCCGATGCCTTCCCGGCGTCGGGCTGGATCGACGACCATGATGCAGTTCGCGATCGTCAGATTCTCCCGGTCCGGGAACGTGAGCAAGTAACAGCCGACGGGGACGCCGGACTCATCGGTTGCGAGCCAAGCCTGCTGCGGCGCAGGATCGAATCCGCGGGCCCATTTGCCGGCGAACGAGTCGTAGGCCCAGCCGGGCTCGCCCGGGCGGTCGACAGGCCAGCCGGCCTCGGTCATGTCGAAACACGCGCGCAGCTTGCTGGCATCGGCCTTCGGGTCGAATCGTTCAATCAGCATGACGAGATCCAATCTGTCGCCGCGTCCGCACCAACTAGCTCATTTGGTCGCCAGGTCGAGTTCCCAGCTCCGGAATACGCTGACGATGGTGAACCCAAGCTGCTGGTTGATGGCAACCATGTGATCGTTCTCGGCCGCGTTTCCAGTCAGGATGTGACGGACCCCCGGCTCGTGCGACGCCAGCAACTCCAGCATCTCGGCCTTAACCAGCAGGCCCAGCCGGTGCCCGCGATGTGCAGGCAGCACCGCCGTGTCCATTTGGAAGCCCCAGCCTGGGGTTCCTGATTCGACCGACACCCGGGTGATGGCCACGAGCCTGCCGCTCGCCTCGTGTCGCGCCGCGACAGAGTAGAACTGCTGGCCGGTGCTGAGGCAGACTCGCTCCAATTCCGTCATGCGCTCGGTGTCCCACGTCTCGGGATCGACGCCTTCATCCCTCGGTGCGTCGGCCATAGCGGTGCTCAGCAGCGCCTGGTCGTTGAGGGTGTCCGCTGGACTCGCTCCGATCCAAGTGACGAACGAGTAACCGTCGGCGAGCGGACGAGCGGCAGTCCGCAGCGTGGCGAGCCGGCTGGGCAGCTCAGCGTCGATGTCGAGCCGTCGCAGCACCTCAGCGATGCCGCTTTTAGCGCCGACCGCGACTGCGAACGAACTGCCCGGCGCACCCTCGATCGCCTCGCTGACGAGCCGCAGACGGCCCGCCAGCCGCGCTTGGCTGGTGCAATGCTCGAGTAGCGTCCGGCCTGCACCCAATCGTCGCCATGCGGGCGCGACCACCAGTTCGCAATAGGCCCTGGTCAGGTTCTCCTGGTCGGGCAGAATCAGCAAATAGCAGCCAACTGACTGCCCGGCGGCATCGGCTCCGAGCCACGTCTGCCGCCGCAGGCCACCGAATCCCGTCGTCCATCGATTGCGATAGAACGGCAACGCCCGCACCGGCAGTCCAGGCGCGTCTGCTCGCGAGCACGCCGCGACGATGTCGTAGCAGTTGCGTAGGCGCTCGGTGTCGGTAGCGGCGTCGAACTGCTCGATGCGAATGCTCATCGCGCCGCCACTAAAGTGAGGGCGGCTGCGACATCGAGTTCGAAGCGCTGGAATTGGTCAGTGACGCGGTGGCCGAGCTCGTCGTTGACCGCGATCATGTGCTTGTTGTCCACGGCGTTATACGTCACGATGCGGCGGACCTGCGGCTCGGCCTCCGCGAGCCACTCGAGCATCGCGACCTTGACGTGCAACCCCAGCCGGTGGCCCCGATGCGGCCGGGTGACCGCGGTGATGTCCTGGAAGGCCCACTCATCGATCGGCGGATCCACCTCGACCTGGGTGAGGGCCGCCATCGCGCCCGACGCGTCATGGATGGCAGCCACTTGATACCAGCGGTTGCCCTGCGCGATCCGACGGGCCTCGGCGGCGCGCAGCCGCTCTGGATCCCACTCATCAGGCTCGACGTTTTTTTCTCGCGGCGCATCAGCCATGGCCGTGATCAGCGAGCAAACGCCGTCGATCAGGTCATCAGGCGTCGGGCCCGACCAGCGGCGGAGCGTATACCCGGCTGCGTCAGCGCGGAGCCTGGGCAACCGCCCGTCCAGCGCGGGCCCGACGTCTAGTACCCGCCGCGCATCCCGCATGGTCGGCCGGGCGCCTATTGCGGGTGCGAACGCGGCTCCCGGCGCGTCCACCCGAGTAACCGACATCAGCAGCGCCCGGCCCGCGTTTTCGGCCTGCTTGGCAGCGTGGGCGACGAGCGCCGTGCCGACGCCCTGGCGCCGCGCCGCCAGCGCGACGATGGGCAGTCCGAATGCCATGCCTTTGTTCTCGCGCTCAGGCAGCTCAAGGAGGTAGCAGCCGACTGGCGTGCCGGTGTCTGACGTGGCCAGCCAGGTCTGCTGCGGGACCCCGGCCATCCCGTAGATCCACCATGCGAGGAATCCGCTATAGGACAGCGGCGGCGCATTCGGATCGTCCTCTGGCTGGGCGGCCGCCGCTATCTCGTAGCAGGCGCGCAGCCGAGGCTCGTCCGCACTCGGATCGAACCGCTCGATATGCACGGCGGCAGCTAATACCTGCATTCGCGCCGCCGCAACTGAATTACCTTCCCGGACTGCAGATTCTGCCTGCGCGCGGGCGCTTTCGCCCACGTCGTTCGCCCGGTGCCTGGGAAGCGGCGGGTCCGGCACTCGGCCCGCCCAGGCGCTCCAATTACCAGGCCTGATGTGCCCGGGCGTCCAGGTGCCAGCGCCCAGCTTTTACCGGATTGTGGTATCCGGCGCAGCTTAGGCGTGTAATGATCGGCGAACCTTGGACGATGTCCTAGCAGCAGGTAACTGGCCGGGCCGCGGGGGGAGCTGCCGTTGAGCTGGATCGGCGTTCGCTTCTGCTTCAAGACGACCGGACACGGCATCCTGCACTGCCATCGTTGCGGCGGAGACCGGCCGTATGTGCAGTGCACCGGCAGGCGCTGGATGCACATCCTGCGGATCCCCCTTATTCCGCTCGACCGCGTTATCGAGCACGTGCAATGCCGGGTGTGCCGGACGCGCTACCGGCTCGGGGTGCTCGGCTTGCCGACGCTCGCCGCCATGCAGGCTGCGCTGCCCGCCGGATCGGTGGCGGCCGTCACGGCCATGCTGCGGGCAGGCAACCCGGCGAGCGCTCGAGCGCGTAACCGGGCCATCGACATGGTTCGCGAGGCTGGCCGGCCTGGCTACGACGACGCCGCGCTGACGGCTGACCTGACGGCGGCGGATGATCCAGCCGCTGACCTCGCGCCGCCGCTGCGCGCGCTGGCGCGGCAACTTGTTGATCCAGCCCCGGAGTGGTTCCTGGCCGACTTGGTGCGAGTCGGGCTTGCCGACGGGTCGTTGTCCGACGACGAGCGCGGAGCTGCCCGGCTCATCGCCGCCCACCTCGGCATGACTTCGGCGCACGCGCGGGGCGTGATCTGGGATACCGAGGAGGCAGCCTCGGCCGGCTAGGAAACCGGCGCAAGCGCGTCGCGTCGGCCGCCTGACCTGCTGCGGTAAGGGAGAATGGGCTGGTGGCCATTTACCGCGATGACGGCATCGTGCTGCGCACTCACAAGCTGGGCGAGGCCGATCGCATCGTCACGGTGCTCGCGCGCAAATCGGGCCGGATCCGCGCCGTTGCCAAGGGCGTTCGGCGCACGAAATCGCGGTTCGGGGCCAGGCTCGAGCCGTTCACGCATGTTGACCTGCTGCTCTATACCGGCCGCTCGCTGGACGTCATTACCCAGGCTGAGACGCTGCGCCCCTATGGGGAGCGCCTGGTGGCGGACTATCCCCGCTACACCAGCGGAACGGCCATGCTCGAGACCGCCGAGAAGCTCACGCCAGTCGAGAAGGAGCCGTCGATGCGGCAGTTCCTGCTGCTGGTGGGCGGACTGAGGGCGCTGAGCGATGGCGAGCACGACCCGCGGCTCGTCCTGGATGCGTTCTTGCTGCGGTCGCTGGCGGTGGCCGGGTATGCCCCGGCGCTAACTGAGTGCGCAGTCTGCGGGACGTCGGCGCGGGAGGCGCAGGCGTCCGGCGGACTTCGGGCGTTCGGGCTGGCGTCAGGAGGGCTGACCTGCCAGAACTGCCGGGTGCCCGGCTCGGCCACGCCGTCGGCGGCGACGATGGCGCTGATGGACGCGCTGCTGCGTGGTGACTGGGAAGTCGCCGACGTTAGCGAGCGCAAGCACCAGGTAGAGTGCAGCGGCCTGACCGCCGCTTACCTACAGTGGCACCTGGAGCACTCGATCCGGTCGCTGAAGCACGTGGAACACGCCTGAGGATCCTGCTCACACCGAGGACCGCCTGCCGATGAATCGCCAGCCCGCGCCGCCTTATCCGCACCCTGACGGCGCTCAGCCACCCAAGATCCCCGGTGAGCTTGTGCCGAGGCACGTCGCGCTCGTGATGGACGGCAACGGACGATGGGCCAAGAAGCGCGGCTTGCCGCGGACCGAGGGGCACAAGGCGGGGGAGTATGCGCTCTTCGACGTGATCATGGGCGCGATCGAGCTTGGCATACCGTACTTGTCGGCCTACGCCTTCTCGACCGAGAACTGGCGCCGCTCGCCCGACGAGGTCCGGTTCCTCATGGGCTTCAATCGCGACGTCATCCGCCGTCGGCGCGATCAGCTCAATGCGATGGGCGTCCGGATCCGGTGGGCCGGGCGGCGCCAGCGGCTGTGGCGCAGCGTCATCTCCGAGCTGGAAGACGCCGAGCGGATGACCGTCGGCAACTCCGTCCTGACGCTCCAGTTCTGCGTGAACTATGGTGGCCGGGCCGAGATCGCGGATGCGGCCAAGGCCATCGCGTTCGATGTCGCCGCTGGCAGGCTGAAGCCTGACAAGATCGATGAGCGGACCATCAGCCGGTACTTGGATGAGCCTGAGATCCCCGATGTGGACCTGTTCGTGCGGTCATCTGGAGAGCAGCGAACATCCAACTTCCTGCTCTGGCAGTCGGCATACGCGGAGATGGTGTTCCTCGACACCCTCTTCCCTGACTTCGACCGGCGTCACCTGTGGCATGCGTGCGAGATCTACGCAAGCCGCGACCGGCGCTACGGTGGCGCCGAGCCGAATCCGGTCGTTCCCGGCCCCTTGGCAGCACCACAGCAGGACCTAGGGCTCTAGCCGGTCACTGCAAGCCCGCGGTGGAATCGGTCGGAACGCTACTGTCGCCGAACCGAGCTGGGCCGCGAGATGCTAACGACCACCACCCGCCAGATCACCAGAGGGAGTACACGGCACGCGGTTAACTACGACGAGCGGCCGATGCTGGTTTTCTGGGAGACGACCAAGGCCTGCCTGCTCGCGTGCCGCCACTGCCGGGCCGAAGCGGCGGAGCGCCCACCGCAGGGCGAGCTGACCACCGCTGACGGCTTCGCGCTCATTGATCAGGTCGCGGGGTTCGGGCGACCGTACCCGATCCTGGTCCTAACCGGGGGCGACTGTCTGCTCCGGCCGGATCTCTTCGAGCTCACCGACTATGCAATCAGCCGCGGCATCCCGACTTGCCTCTCGCCGTCGGTCACGCCGCTGCTTACCAGCGAGGCGATCGACAAGATCGCCGCGAGCGGCATAGAGGCGGTGTCGATCAGCCTCGATGGCGCGCGAGCCGTGACGCATGAGGGCGTCCGCGGCGTGCCTGGCCATTTCGCCGCGACCGTGACAGCGATCCGCGCTCTGGCCGACGCCGGACTTACCGTCCAGGTCAACACAACGGTCATGCCCGCGAATGCCGCCGAGCTGGCCGATATCGCGCAGCTCGTCGTGACCAGCGGCGCGCGGATCTGGGAGGTCTTCTTCCTCGTCCAGGTCGGCCGCGGCAGCCGTCAAGATGCACTGACACCAGTCGAGCACGAGGAGATCTGCCACTTCCTCTACGACGCCGCGCACTATGGCGTCATCGTGCGCACGGTCGAGGCACCGTTCTTTCGCCGTATCGTCGCCAGTCGGCGAAGTGGCGGGTCGGCGCCCGGCGGTGTGCTCTACCGGTCCCTGGGGGATCGCCTTCAGCATCTCCTTGGTGCCCCGACATCGCGGCCGAGCGCTCACACGGCCCCGACCCGCGATGGCAAGGGCATCCTCTTCGTGGCGCACGATGGCGAGATCTACCCGGCTGGATTCCTGCCTCTAGGCCTCGGAAACGTCCGGAGCCAGGCCCTGAGCACCATCTACCGGCGGAACCCGCTGCTGTGCTCCATCAGGGCCGCGCGATTCGCCGGCCGGTGCGGCGAGTGCGAGTACGCAGATCTATGCGGCGGATCCCGAGCGCGTGCCTACGCGGGCAGCGGAGATCCGTTGGGCGAAGATCCCGCCTGCGCTTACCAGCCAGCAGGCCATCGGACTACCCCGGCGCTCGCGGACTACGATTCGGCGGCCGGACTGGGCTGAATGGCACAATGACGGCTATGTCAGCCGATGACCATTCATTGACGGCGGCAGCGGTCACGGCACCGGAGACGGGTTCCGCGCCAGCATCGCCATCCCGGTCCCAGGCGTCGCCGGGCGTCCAGCGGTCGATCTGGGTCCTGGAGCACATGCAGGACGTCGTGGCGGTTACCGTCGGCCTCATTCTGATTGTGCTAGCGGCCGTGCTGCTGGTCTCGGGCATTGTCGACTTCGCCGACGGCGCTGACGGCAGGATCTCGGCGGCAGCCCCGCTGCTGCTGGATCGGGTCCTGCTGGTGCTCATCCTGGTCGAGATCGTGCACACCGTGGTGCTGTCGCTGCGGGCGCACCGTTTGGTGGCTCAGCCATTCATTGTGGTCGGCCTCATCGCCGTGATCCGGCGAATCCTCGTTGTACTGACACCGGGTAGCCGCACTGGTGTGAGCGCACCCGAGCTTGGCCTGCTGATCGGAATGGTTGCTGTCTTTGTCGCCGGCCTGATCGCGGTCAGCGTCTTCGAGAAGGGCGAGCGCTAGCGCGGCTAGCTACCTGGCGGCCTGCAGGCCAGCCAGGGCCAGGACGACAGCGATGACGAGGATCCGGCCGAGCTTTCCGCGCGCCGACAGCCGGGGCCAGGAGATCGCCGCGAGCCAGCCGAGTACTGCCGCTACCCCGCAGAGGGCGACGGCCCCGCCGGGACCCTTGACGGCCAGCCCAGCGATCAAAAGCGCCACCATGACTAGCGGCGCGATCCAGGTGGGCAGCTGGTGCAGGTACAGCAGGGGCTTGGCGCTACGGCGCTCGGTGGCTTGTCGGGCCTGTGAAGCGTCAGGCGTATACAGGCTGTTGCCCTTCGGCAGCGGCCGCACCCGCTGCCGCGTCGGCCGGTTGCTCACGCCATTAGTCCCTTCGCGCCATTCCTTCGGGCCGCCAGGTCGGCAGGTGACTGCGGCCTGATGCCCAGGTTACCGCTGGTTACCAGGGAGTTGTCCCGCCGGTGGTCACGGAAAGTCATGCGACGGACTTGTCGAGCTACCGCTAAGCTGGCAGCACCGCCGCCCCTTTCACCGGGCTTCGCGCACGTCAACCGCAGGCCGCCGACCGCCAGCCGGATGGAGACAAAGATGGCACGACGCAGCGATCGCATGGAAACTATCGTGAGCCTCTCTAAGCGGCGGGGGATCGTGTTCCCGTCCAGCGAGATCTATGGCGGCTTGCGCGCCGCCTGGGATTACGGGCCGCTGGGCGTTGAGATCAAGAACAACATCAAGCGGCAGTGGTGGCGCTCGATGGTGCAGGTCCGCGACGACATAGTCGGCCTGGACTCAAGCGTCATCCTGGCTCCTGAGGTCTGGCAGGCAAGCGGCCATGTGACCCAGTTCACCGACCCCCTGACCGAGTGCCAGTCCTGTCACTACCGGTACCGCGCCGACCAGCTGATCGAGACCTACGAGGATAAGCACGGCCACGCACCCGAGAATGGCCTCGCCGATCTCGCCTGCCCGCATTGCGGCACGAAGGGCGCGTTCACCGAGCCCCGCAACTTCAACGGCATGCTGCGGACCTACCTGGGCGCTACCGAGGACGAGTCCGGCCTGGCCTACCTGCGGCCGGAGACGGCGCAGGGGATCTTCATCAACTACAAGAACGTGCTCCAGACGTCGCGCAAGAAGCTGCCTTTCGGCATCGGCCAGATCGGCAAGTCCTTCCGCAACGAGATCACGCCTGGCAACTTCATCTTCCGCACTCGCGAGTTCGAGCAGATGGAGATGGAGTTCTTCGTCAAGCCTGGCACCGACGAGGAGTGGCACGAGTACTGGATCGACGCCAGGGAGGCCTGGTTCCATGACCTCGGCCTCAGCAGCGAGAACCTGCGCCGTTATGAGCACCCTGCGGAAAAGCGCTCGTTCTACTCCAAGCGCACCGTCGACCTGGAGTACAGGTTCGACTTCCCTGGCAACGAGTGGGGCGAGCTCGAGGGGCTGGCCAACCGCACCGACTACGACCTTGGCGTGCACGCCAAGGCGTCCGG
>Ga0126378_10001123_pt1 | contig 20022 bp, 20 predicted proteins | sample PanSoiMetPlot_23_FD_92587 | JGI IMG/M metagenome (GOLD analysis project Ga0126378, IMG submission 92587) | Tropical forest soil microbial communities from Panama - MetaG Plot_23 | ecosystem: Environmental > Terrestrial > Soil > Tropical forest > Bulk soil | place: Panama | collected 2016-02-17
GTAGGGCGCGTGGGATTTTTCATGTCCACGATCATGTAGAACTGGTCGTCGAGCTGGTTGCGCGGTTGGAAATCGGCCGCCCCGGTGGAAAGATGGGCGTATTCGCCATCGACAAACCAGAGGCAATGGACTCCACGTGAGTAGGGCCCGGAGGTGTCCAAAAAGGCGACGCGCTTCAGCTCTGAAGGTTTGCTGATATCGTAGATTCCCATGCCGACACCCGGCAGTCCCGGCTTGTTCGCCTGGTAGGCAACCAGCAGTAAGTCTCCAAGCACCGCCAGCGAATTGGAACGTAGGTACGGATAAGACAGATCGGTCTGCAGCACGATCTTCGGATTGCTTAGATCGCTCACGTCCAAAGCAGTGACATCTTTAGGGGCGCTTTCATGTGCGATCCAAAAGATGCGGCGACCATCAGAGAGCTGTTGGAGAGCAACTCCTTCCCCTCCGTTGCCAAATCCATTCAAGTCGTGATGGGAAACCAGCTTCATGTTTTTGATTTCTTGATTGTAAGTCGCCATCATCCCTCCTTCGAAAAGTAAATCGTTCACCGTTCAAAAACGTATATAGACATAGAGGTCAATAGTCATAACGATCATATCGGTTGCTTGCTCCTGGCTCGGAGCCCTCGCTAAAGAAAACGATCAACGCTTTTTATAAACGCTCTGAATAAAGCCTGCGCCTTCGAGTTTGTTGATGAAGGTCGCGTCCATGACCGTTTCCGGGCGCACGCCAGCTAATTTGGGATTGGTCGAAGTTAGGACGCTGTGCAACTTTTTCATTCCCTCGAGGTTGGGATAGGGAATACGTTCGTAGGAGCTGAATACGGACAGGTAGACCTTCTCAACATCAGCCGGGTTGCTCAGACGCAGCCTGGAGGCGAGGATGCGCCTCACAACTTCCTTGTTTGCCGGCTCGACCACAAACGCGATTCCCTCGATAAGCGCCTTCAGATAAGCTTCTACAAGCTGCGGCCTGTTGGCGGCGGTGCGACGCGTGGATAAAACTAGCGTTTGCGGCATGGTGACACCCGAGCCTCTGAAATTGAACAGCGCGGGATAACCTTTTTGGCTGTACAAGTCGCCGATGGCGCCTCTAAGGGCCGTGGCGTCGACGGCGCCGGACTCAAGAGCCATCCGGCGGTTGAGCTCCGTGCCGGGAATCGTGACTAGAGTGATCTTCGCCTGCTTTGGCTCCAAGTCCAAATGTTGCAAGGCAAGTAGGGTCACCATGTGCGAACTAGAGCCGGGGCCGCTGGTGGTTATCTTCTTGCCCCTGAGATCCTCCGGCTTTTTGATTTCAGGTCTGGCGGTCAATGTATAGTCGAGCTTCTGAAAAAAATTGGCGACGCAGATGACGTCGGCGCCACTGACGGCGGCGTCGAGAATGTGCCCCGGTCCACCTAACCCCATGTCGATCTCGCCCGAGAGCAGTGCCGCGATAGTCAAAGTGCCGTTGGGCATGACGACGTATTGCAGATCCAGCCCATGCTTCTGAAATAGGCCTTGCTCCTTAGCGACCCATACCGCGGTGATGCTGTCGCTGGTCATGGCCCCAGCAAAATTTGTTTTCACGGCAGCCGCGTGGGCAAGGAACTGCGTAGGAAGGATGAGGCAAACAACGAAGGCCAGTTCCTGCAAGCACTTCGTTTTCAAATTCGTGCGCTCCTCGTGATTACACACGTACCGACTCGTCGCGGATATAATCCGACATAGAAATGGTTTCGCCGCGACGTTACACACGCGTACACACAGCTGTCAAGATGATTTTACAAGTGGACATTTGCGCCGCGTTGGCGTAATTCCCTGAGTGGCAAGGTACGCTTGACCAACGCGAAGATAAACCTAGGAGCAGCGTATGAGTCAAATGGTTTTCATTCACGGGCCGGGCGCCGGAGGACGCGCCGATTCGTTCGTCCATCAGCTTAAATACTATTCGGGCAGCCTCGCGCCTACGTTGCCTGGTCATCCAGACGGAACGTCCTGCCCCAACGTGGAACGATATACCGAATGGCTGCGGGGTTGGTTGTGGGCTAAAGGCAAGCAGAAAGATTTGGTGTTAGTCGGTTTTACTCTGGGCGGGTGCATTGCTCTTCAGTATGGCCTCGACTATCCCGACGAGGTCAAAGCGTTGGTATTGATGACCACCGGCATGCGGCCCAGGGAGCGTCGGCCGGGCACTCTAGAGTTTCGTCTGAAGGCAGCCGAAGATCCTGAGACGCACCGGCAGTGGCTGGAAACCATGCGCCACCAATTCTTGTTTATGGAGCCGGAACTGGGCGACCATCTTATAGAGTGTCACCGGAAGGTAGGCCCGTTGTCGCAATACCGCGATTTTGTGGTGTTGGATCATTTCGATGTGCGAGCGCGAATTCATACGCTCAAGCCGCCGCTGCTCCTGATACGCGGAGTGGACGATCCCAATGCAACGGCGGAGTATGAACGGGAGATTCATGAGGCCGTTCCCGCCTCGCAATATCTGAAACTCAAAAACGCCGGCCATTTTCCTTTCGCGGAGAAGCCTGCCGAAGTAAACCGCGCCATCGACGAGTTCCTCGCGTCCCGGACCTGATGCTCGCGCATTGGAATCTTCCGCGGTATTTTGGACAAAATAATCTTGCGTTCCGAAGAAATCCGGCGAAGTGTATCGCGGCGAAGGACACAACATGGTGTTGGTGTATGTTACAAGTTCATTCAAAGAGTCCAGACGATGCAGCAGGTTGGAATCGAGCTCAAATCCCCCTTGTCCCCCTTTTAAAGGGGGATTTTTCTCCGTGGGATTCCAGCCCCTCCCTTCGATGGACTCAGGGCAGGCTTTTGGAAAAGCATGTCCTGAGCGTAGTCGAAGGGAGGGGCTAGGGGAGATTTTCGGGCGATTCACGCGGGAATATGTAGCAAACTTCTAACTCAGGACACTCAAGTGTACAAAACACAGCTTAGAATCGGCCATACACTCGTCCATGTTGAAGAGAAAATTACTCAACCGTCTTTCTAGTCTCTACTACGGCTGGCGTATGATCGGGTTAGTCTCCGCCCTGCGTATTCTGGGCGGAGGTTTGCATAACTATGGCTTTACGGTTTTCTTCCTGCCGGTGACCCAAGAGCTTGGTTTGACCCGGGCCGCCACCTCCCTGGCGTTTTCCCTCGCGCGCGCCCAGGGCTCTTTCCTATCGCCCGTCGTAGGCTATCTCGTTGACCGTCATGGACCCAAGCCGATGATGATCGCGGCCGCGCTGCTCGCGGGGATCGGTTACATACTCTTCTCCTGGGTCGACAGTTACGTCACATTTCTCATTGTCTATCTGGGTGTAATTTCTATTTCGTTCACCGCCGGCTTCGTTCACGCACCCACTATAGTGGCCAACACTTGGTTTATCCGCCTGCGCGCGCGAGCTATGACGGTCGTCAGCGCAGCGGTGCCGGTAGGCGGCGCCATCATCACCCCGCTTCTAGCGATAGCGGTTAGCCGGTGGGGCTGGCGCTGGGGCGCATTTATGTCCGGCACGCTCTTTCTCGTCGTCGGCCTTCCATTGTGTTTTGGTGTGCGTCGGTCTCCGGAAAGCGTAGGCATGGAACCGGACGGCGAGCCGGTTCAGCAGGTTAAAAATTTCGGCCGCGCAGCGACACAAACTGAGCCTCACAACGAGCCAGACATCACCGCCCGCCAAGCGATGCGCACGCAAATCTTTTGGATGCTCATTGTGTCGATGATGGCCCGCTCGGCCGCGTTTACCACCGTGACAACCCACTTCATCCCAATGATGGTTTGGAAAGGCCTGAGCCAGACCGAGGCATCGGTTCTGCTCGCCGGATTCGCTATCTTCAACTTGCCCCTCCACTTCGTGCTGGGTTGGATTGGTGATTTCGTCAACAAACCCAAGCTCACTGCAATCTGCATGCTTCTAGGAGTCCTTTCTCTGCTGCCCATGCTTTGGAGCAATTCACTATGGGCTCTCTGGTTTTTCACCGCGTTGTACTGCGTGCTGGACGCTTCGATTCCGGTATATTGGGCTTCCGTAGGCGACTTTTTCGGACGCAAGTCTTTCGGCACGATCCGTGGCACGATGAACCTCTTTTATACCTGGGGCAGCATCCTCGGCCCGGTCATTGCCGGCGCAGTTTACGACCGGACCCATAGCTACGCCACGGTCCTGACAGGATTAACCGTGCTGTTGGTCATCGCCGCTCTCTTCGCCGCGACCCTCATCAAACCCTGGGCAGCCACCCAGAAACGCTTGCAAGAAGTTACGATGAGCGCCTGAGGCTGGATCAACGGGAAGCGACCGGAAGAAGGTGGCGTAGTCGTTGTGCACCCAACGACGAGTTGACGCTAACGAAACAAGCCTATCCATAAATCACGTTCCATGACGCCCCGTGACAAACCTATTCTAATTTATGACGGCGACTGCGGTTTCTGCCGCCGGTGGATTTTTCGGTGGAAATCTCTGACCCGAGACGCAGTGGACTATGCGCCTTACCAAGAGGTTCAGAAGGAGTTTCCCGGGATTACTTTGAAGCAATTTCAAAGTTCGGTTCAGCTGGTCGAACCCAACGGTGAGATTACCAGCGGCGCCGAGGCGGTTTACCGCACTCTCGCATATGCGCAGAAAAAGTGGCCCTATTGGATGTACCGCAACGTTCCGGGATGCCGTCCCCTAAGCGAAGGTTTCTATAGAATCATAGCCCGCAATCGGTCCACGTTTTCAGAACTCACCAGGCTGCTTTGGGGAGATCAGCTTGCCCCAGCCACATTCGCAGTTTCGAGTTGGCTCTTCCTCCGGTTTTTGGGGATCGTTTACTTGATTGCGTTTTGGTCCCTCGCCGTTCAGATCGTCGGCCTCGCCGGCGACCAAGGGATTCTACCCGCGCGGCTTTTGCTCGAGGAAATAGCCAGCCAAACATCCCAGGGAAGGTTTTGGGTTTTACCGACACTTTTCTGGCTCAATTCCAGCGATGCATTTTTGTACGGGCTTGCGATTGCGGGAGCGGTGCTTTCTGTCGTTCTCATCGTGGGACTTTTTGAACTTCCGATCTTATGCCTGTTGTGGGCCTTCTATTTATCGTTCTTGAATGTCGGGAGCGACTTTCTAAGCTTTCAGTGGGACAGTCTTCTTTTAGAGACGGGCTTTTTGTCGATTTTCTTGGTTCCCTTGACCTTGAAGTGGTCTCGTAAGGCCACTTTCTCGCCGCCGAAAATCATTCATTGGCTCTTCCGTCTGCTTCTCTTTCGTCTCATGTTTTCTTCCGGCGTGGTCAAACTCGCCAGTGGGGATCCCACTTGGCGGAGTCTCACGGCGCTTCGCTATCACTACGAAACCCAGCCGTTGCCGACGCGCGCTGCTTGGTATTTTCATCAACTACCTGGTGGCTTTCAGGATATGTCCGTTTTGGTGATGTTTTTTATTGAGCTTGTGATTCCCTTTCTCGTATTCGGTCCGAAAAATCTGCGCCTCGTAGCGGCGAGCGCACTCGTTTTTCTTCAGATATTGATTTTCATTACCGGCAATTACTGCTTTTTCAATTTACTCGCCATCGCGCTTTGTCTCTTGCTTTTGGATGACAGTCTGTGGCCAAAGGTCTGGACAACGCGCGACAAAAAAATAAAACTGCCCCGCCTTAGGCCCTGGCCTAAATTGATTCAGGTTCCATTGGCTGCAATCATCCTTTTGCTGAACCTGGCGCAGCTTACAGCTCTTTTCTCTCGGCAGATTCCATGGCCCTCACCCATTATTCAAATCATCCGAGTTACCGGTCCGTTCTATATCGTAAATTCCTATGGCCTGTTTGCCGTGATGTCGACGACACGACCCGAAATCATTGTTGAAGGATCAAAGGACGGCAACATCTGGGTTCCTTATGAATTCAAATACAAACCCGGAGATCTGAAGCGGCCGCCCATGCAAGTCGCGCCGCACCAACCGCGGCTGGATTGGCAAATGTGGTTCGCCGCTTTGGGAAATTATAAAAATAATCCTTGGTTCGTTAATTTTATGGTCCGGCTGCTTCAGGGCTCTCCCGAAGTATTGAAACTGCTCGAATCGAATCCATTTCCGGAGCGCCCCCCGCGGTACATTCGAGCTACACTGTATCGGTACCGTTTCACGGATTTTGCGACTCGCAGGCGCGAAGGTACTTGGTGGCAACGAGATAGAATGGGGCTTTATATTCCCCCGCTATCACTGAGCGGACAGCGGGAGGAACGCCGAGGCAGCCTAGCGAAGAAGCGGTCGCCAAGCGCCGCTTAGGATAAACAGATAGATTCCGAAGAGTAGCAGGGTAATCAGCAAATTTTTTTTCCACTGTTGACTAAAGGCGATTCCGAACGGAATTCCGATGATAAAGCCAATGATGTGAGCGACGTAAGCGACGTGGGGATCGTAGCCGGGTATTTGGCTCTTTTCAGTGACAAAAATGATGTTGTAGACGAAATAAATGATCGCCACCAATCCTTGAGGCGCAAGGAAAAGCCACGAAAATTTGAGTGGGCTCACGAGCATCACGCAAGCCGCCAGCGTGAAGATCGCGGCGGACGCGCCCAGCAATCCCGCTCCACGCGGCATGAAAGCCAGGCTTAGAATAAAGCTCATGATTCCGCCGGTGAAGAAAACCATCAGATGTTTCTCGGGGCCAACGTTTTTTTCCAGCGTATTCCCGAAGACAAAGAGAAAAAGCATGTTGCCGAACAGGTGCAAGGCGTTGGCGTGGACAAATAGCGCCGCCACGAGTGTCCAGAATCGATGTTGCTCGAGGTTGGACAAACTTACCATCACGTTGCGCTCCGCGAATGCCGGCGGTAGTTGCCAGGCCCACAGGCTGGCCCCAATGCACGCAAATATCAGCAGCGAGTTGGTTCTCAAGGAATTGTCAAAGGAGTCTTATTAAATCTACCTTACCTCTGCGGGTCATTGTTTTCCACGCTACAAACGAATTCCGTTCTCTTCTAGCGTTACATTTTCAAGCCGATTTGATATTTCTCTTCTCACTATTCTGACCAAAGGAGCAGACATGGCAAATCCAAAAAAGATCGTGCAACCTCACGATTTACCCGTGCGCAAGTCTCACTCTCAAGTCGTTGCAGTTACGGGAGGGACGCTGGTGTTCATTGCGGGCATGACGTCGCGTAGCGAGAAAGACGCCACGCCGGTGCATCCCAACGATATGCGCGCGCAACTGCGGCAGGTATGCGAAAATATCGGGCGCGCTCTGCGCTCCGTCGGCGGCGATTACGCTGACGTCGTGAAAACGACGACCTTCACCACCGACGTGGATGAATACCACCGGGTAAGCGACGAGCGTTACAAGTTTTTCAAGACCGACTTGCCGACCAGTGCGCTGATCGGAGTCAAGCGGCTTGCCGATCCGGCTCTCATGGTGGAAATCGAGTGCATGGCGGTAATTCCCACTGAACGGTTCAAGCCGGCGACGTAAGAGCGAGCGGCGCGGCTGCTCCTTGACCGGAGCACCTTCAACACGCGCCACGCCGGGCAAATAGATCTTTGCGTGGCCTGATCAAAACACAACGGCTAATTTTCGGGAGTGAAAGATAACTAGCATGGCAATTTTATGAAACCCACAACCATCTTCATCTTTCTGTGGATACTGATTGTCACGCGGGGACCAGCCTCACCCGCGCTCATCAACTTTAGCACGGCGAGCGATACCGGCAACACTGCGCCCCTATGGCGTAGCCAAAGATGCGGTATTTATAACCAGCTGCCAGGTATCGCTATAGTTGAAAATGGGGCCGGTTTGGCCCAAATAAGAACCACGGCAACTGCTGCGGTGAAAGCGGCGGGTCTACCTGAGACTCGCGCCGTCCAACTCGCCAGGTTACGAAAAGACAATGAGGCTCGCTTACTCTCTGCTAAATTCGCTGAGGTCTTCAAGCGACGCGACTCCTTTTCCCCTTAGCCGCTTCCAACTCCTGTCCCAACTGTTCTAGAGCCGCTTTATCGAAAAGTTTGCGTACCTTGGGAAACATTTTTCCTTCCTCTTCTTCTTCCGCGTGATTGTTGGGCATTTCCCTGTAGAACCTTTAATTTAGGCTCCAGTTTGTCGCTGTCCGAGGCCAATGCGTCCATTTCTTTGAGCAAAGTTTTTACCTGTCGATGCTCTTCGATTGATTCGCGCACCATATCCCTCAGCTGTTCTTTTTTCTCCATCGCGGGGTAAAAATGGTTTCCTCAATCCTCGTGTGAGTCTCAAGCGCCGTTTTGATTTTCTTGAACACTTCGAACTTTTGTTTTCCTTCGGCCTCTTGAAATAGCTCTTTTACTTCTCGGTGATCACGTTTCAAAAGATCTAATGCATCCATGCTCACTTCTCCTTTTCACTGAAATTTTCGAAGTTTTGACTGCAACTCTTATACCAGAGAAATCGCCTGGGACGCCGTTGGATTGAACCGTATTTGTCTCACAAACAGCTATCGGAAAATGACTTTTCACACATGGGACAAACGAAATATTTGCCTAATAAATCCTATTACCTTGGTCGAACTGAGCTTTCAGCACCAAAATCGGTCTATCCAACGGTGCTACAATAGGGTCCCATTGCAGTGACGCTGGATAGACCATTTCACCACCGGGTGCAGCCCGTGCTGAAAGCCGCGCAAGGTGCTGTGCGGATGTAAAAAAGGACAGGGCAATTTATGCAGGATATTTACTACCGGCGGTGCTCTTTCTCGGCCGGAGAACCGGGTCGGTTTTGGGTTGCCTGTTGTTAAATAAGGATGGGATTTTATGAAAGTTACGCCGAGGGAGTATCAGAAAATTAAGGATTTAGGTAGCTACGGGTAGTTGGTAAACAAGTCGTGCTGAACTCTCACGTCGGTAACACGGGTTCGAATCCCGTTGGGACCACCATCTGTCCGGCCATTTACTATACCCCTGCTTTTCGTAGGCTATTTTAGATTCCTTATAGACTGTCCCTTAAACTCATAGTTAAATACTTTAGGGGAGACTTCTATTAAGAAATTTGGTATGGAGGCAGGGTGGCTCGCGACAATTTCGACATGCAACGATATTTGCTCAATCGCAAGTCGTTCATTGATGACGCCTTAGTTCATTATTTGAAAAAAGATCACCACGCTACGTCGGTTTTGCATGAGGCGGTCTGCTATAGCGTCTTGGATGGAGGCAAAAGATTTCGGCCGATCCTGACGTTGGCTGTTGGCGAGCTGTTCGGGGTTAAAAGACGGGTCTTACTGCCATTTGCGTGCGCCATCGAATTAATTCATTGCTATTCACTAATACACGATGACCTTCCGGCGCTGGACAATGATGACTTGCGCCGCGGAAAACCTTCTTGTCACAAACGCTTCGGCGAAGCGATTGCCCTTCTGGCCGGCGATGCTTTGCTCACTGAGTCCTTCTTTATCATGTCGGACCCGCGAGTCGCGCGGCTTTTGGGCGTTCCTTTGGTATCCAAACTGATTCGGGAGGTATCCGACGCAGCCGGTATTAGAGGAATGATCGGTGGACAAAGCACAGAGCTTGAATTGGTTAAGGGCAAAGTAACACCGGCTGCGCTGGAGGGTCTCGACCGCTTGAAGACCGGTGCTTTGATCACGACGGCAGCCCGCGTGGGAGCTATTATCGGCGAGGCGGCGCGCAAAGACCTCGATAGGGTTACCCGATACGCACAATCGTTGGGGCTAGCATTCCAGATTACCGACGATATTTTGGATGCCCGCGAAGTTTCGGACGACAAACCCAATCATACAGACATAGCGAACTACTTATCCGTAGCGGGGCCGGCGAGAACGGGCGAACGTGTCAAAAACCTGTTAGCCGAGTGCTTGAGGGAAATGCAATCTTACGGAAGCCGGGCTGAGCCTTTGCGAGAGATTGCGCGCTACGTCGCCCTCAGGACCAATGGCAATGCCGCGGGGGACGGGGAAATTGTGATAGCGGATGAGCAGTTGCTCAGGGCGGGTCCCGTCGCCTGGTGAGCGCAATCCCACGAAAGGGAGGATAAAGCATGCTGCCTTTTAGAGACGAACGCACCATCTCTGAAACCATCTCACCTCCCCGCTCAGATCGCGGCGGCCCGGGGTCGCGAAAATTACTGCTCAGCGACGATGACTTTCAAGCGGAGATGTTGGAGGGAGTGTCCCGCACATTTGCCTTAACCATTCCTCAACTTCCGCCTGGGCTCTCTCGGGTTGTCGCCAATGCCTATCTCCTTTGCCGCATTGTCGATACCATTGAGGATGAGCCGGGCCTAAGCGGCGCGCGCAAGAGTTATTTTTGCCAGCAGTTTTTACGGACCTTGGATGGCGCGAAAAGCGCCGAACCATTTTCACGGCAGCTTTGCGCATCGCTCTCAAATCGAACTTTGCCGGCCGAACATGAGCTGATCCGCAACGTGCCTCGTGTGCTTCGAATCACCCGCAGTTTTTCCGAACCGCAGCGCGAAGCGCTGCACCGTTGTATCCGCACCATGGCCAAGGGCATGGCACGATTCCAACTGCGCGGCGAGAAATATGGGCTGCAAAGCTTACAAGAGCTTGACCAATACTGCTATTTTGTCGCAGGGGTTGTGGGCCAAATGTTGACCCGGCTCTTTTGTCTTCACTCCCCGCAAATCGCCCAAAATCACGACGCTTTGATGGCTCTGGCGATTTCCTTCGGCCAAGGCTTGCAGATGACCAATATCCTTAAAGACGTATGGGAAGATTATCAGCTGGGTGCCTGCTGGTTGCCTCGAGAGATCTTCGCTGAGGAAGGATTCGATCTTAGAGATCTGACCAGGGCGCGGGAACGGGAAGGATTCGAATGTGGCATTCGCCGCCTAATAGGCATTTCACACGGACATTTGAGGAACGCGCTCGTCTATTCCCTACTGATTCCCAAGAACGAAACCGGCATCCGTAACTTCTGTCTCTGGGCAATTGGGCTCGCCGTGCTAACATTGCGCAAGATCAATAGCCATATTCACTACACCGATGGGAATGAAGTTAAGATTTCGAGGCGGAGCGTTAAGGGAACTATTTTGGCTACAAAACTGACGATGCAACATGATCTTCTCCTGAAGTTTCTCTTCGAGGTCGCTGCATGGCGATTGCCTTTGGCGTCCCCTCCAACCAATTGGTCTCTCGAAGCCACGCGCGACGGTAAAGCCAATAAAGCGCTTTGAAAGGGACACGGCGCTATACTCACCACCGATCGACAGGCTATCCGAAAAATAGACAGCGAGTCTCCAGACGATCTGCGCCTCTCCGAGCTTGAGCGCTCGATTCGGCATGCGGTGAATGCGCTGCTCGATGTGCAACATCCGGACGGCTATTGGTGTTTCGAGCTTGAAGCTGACTGCACCATCCCTGCCGAGTACATCCTGATGATGCACTATACGGCCGAGATCGATCCGCAACTTGAAAAGAAAATCGCCTGTTACCTGCGCGCGCGCCAGGGCGAAGATGGCGGATGGCCGCTCTATTACGGCGGCAATGCGGAGATCAGTTGCTCGGCAAAAGCCTATTATGCGCTGAAGCTTGCCGGTGATAATCCGGAACTGCCCCACATGGCCAAAGCACGGGAGACCATCCTGCGTCTTGGCGGGGCATGTCGCGCCAACGTGTTCACTCGAATCACGCTTGCAATCTTTGAACAGATTCCCTGGCGAGCAGTACCGTTTCTGCCGGTGGAATGTATGCTGCTGCCACGCTGGTTTCCATTTCATCTCTTCAAGGTCTCCTATTGGTCGCGAACCGTCATGGTCCCTCTATTCGTTCTCTACAGTTTTAAGGCGCGCGCCCGAAACCCTAAGCAGGTCTCAATCCGTGAACTCTTTACCACTGACCCGTGGCAGGAGACGCGCTATTTTCCAACTCGTTCCGCTCTAAATCGCGCGCTTCTCATATTGGATCGTCTAGGATTGAGACTTAGTCCTCTGATTCCCGGGAGATTGCGCCGGCGCGCCATAAAAAAAGCTGAGGCGTGGATCTTGGAACGCCTTAACGGCGAGGGTGGCCTGGGGGCTATCTTCCCAGCCATGGTCAATGCGTATGAAGGGCTGGAGTTGCTGGGCTATCCGGCTAAACATCCGCTGCGTCTAAAGCAACGACAAGCGATCGAAGATCTTCTGGTGGTCAACGAGCAGAGTGCTTACTGCCAGCCATGCGTATCGCCGGTGTGGGATACCGCATGGGCTTGCATCGCGCTACAACAATTGGACGACGCCCGCAGCCAAACCGGCAGCGAAAAAGCTTTGCAATGGTTAGCGGGAAAGCAACTGCTGGATGGGCCCCAGGACTGGAGCTTTAATAGACCAAAAGCAAAGAGCGGTGGCTGGCCATTTCAATTCCAAAACTCTCACTACCCTGATCTGGACGACACAGCGGCGGTCGCCTACGCGATGCATAAGAGCGGCGACAAAACTTTCAGCGACGCGGTACAGCGCGCGGCCGAATGGATTCGCGGTATGCAGTCACGTAACGGGGGCTTTGCATCGTTTGATGCCGACAATGACCACACCTACCTCAACGAAATTCCCTTCGCCGATCATGGCGCCCTGCTCGATCCCTCCACCGAGGACGTCAGCGGACGTTGTGCAATGCTGCTTGCGCAGCTCGCACCGAAACATCAATCCGCTAAAAAAAAATGTCTCGACTATCTTTTCCGTTCTCAAGAAGCAGACGGCTCATGGTTCGGGCGCTGGGGCACAAACTATATCTACGGCACCTGGTCGGTTCTTATGGGACTGGAAGAGGCGGGGTTAGGTAAACAACACGAATCGGTACGACGAGCCGCCGCTTGGCTTAAACGTGTTCAGCGCGACGATGGCGGATGGGGCGAAGGATGCGATACCTATTTTGAGCCGTCCAAACGGGGCTATGGGGAACGCAGCACCTCATTCCACACCGCATGGGCTGTGCTGGGCCTGATGAGCAGCGGGGAGGGTCACTCTGATTCGGTCCGCCGCGGAATCGATTTTCTCCTGCGCACACAGCAGACTGACGGGTTTTGGAGCGATCCTGACTTCAATGCACCCGGCTTTCCGCGCGTCTTCTACTTAAAGTATCACGGCTATGACAAATACTTTCCCCTGCTGGCTTTGGCGCGTTATCGCAGCTTACTAAGTAATTTATCAGCAAGTGATCAAGAATCGACCGTGGGGCGGGTCATGGAGAGCGCGGGTACACGAACGTGATGGTCTCTTTTAGGTCCAAACAGTAGAAGTCACCCCAGGTCTCGGTCTAACCTGTCCACAGGGTAAGCACTGCCGCGGAAAGCTTATGCTCGGAGTTGTTGTCTCTCTTCCCCGGGAACTAAAAACCCTAACCCGTGAAACAATCCCAATAGGAGGATGGAAAGCGATTTCGGCGAATGCCTTAGTCGCCATGTCGGGGATAGGAGGGAAGCGTGCATACGCTGCCGGATCGCTTTTAGTTTCGGGGGGAGCGACAGCCCTGCTGAGCTGGGGTTATGCGGCCGCGCTCGACGATCGTCTAAACGCCGGATGCCTGCTGCTTCCAGAGCGTATTATTAGCGCGACCGGCGAAATTCATCCGGTAAGCGCCGGATGGCATCGGCGTTTATATCAAATATTGCAACCGAAGTATTCGGTTCGGACGGATGCTCTGGTTGAAAGCGAGGCTATCGTCAAAACTTCAATCGAAAAACGCGACCTCGCCAGACGCACTCGGGCAGCGGCCACCGATATGGAGAGCGCGGCCTATGCTCGGCTTGCCAAGGAGCGTCGACTTCCCTTTCTAGCGGTCCGGGCCATTACCGACACCGCGTCAACCGATATTCCAGAAAGCGTCCTGGAAGCTCTCAGTCCGCAAGGCGACGTCAGCGTCTGGAGACTTCTCGCTAGCGCCTATCTCTGTCCATGGGATTGGATCAAGATTATGCGAATTGGTATCCAGTTTAATGCTGCGCAACGGACTCTAACGCGGGCTAGAGAACTTGTATTGGAGACGCCACAGTTCTAATGCGCCTTAACCCGCTTTTGAGAAACTGTCTAACGTCGATAGACTCTTCCTTTCCAGCGCGTATGTTCGCCGCCCCAGTAGCGAATGGCGGAGGTCCAGGTCATGGCAAGAAAGACCGCGGCGACCAACGGCAACCCGAGCCCCCACACCCATGACCGACGATAGAATCGCAGGATCGGAATATAGGTGAGGAACATAATCGCCAACGAAACCAGCGCAAGAGACCGGATTAGAATATTTTGCACGGCAACCAAAATTACCGGAACTTCATAGACTAGCAACATTGACAGTGTGCATAGAATCAACAGAACCACCGAATAACGGAGCTGGGCAAACGCCGAACGCGCCACCATGTCCCATATTTCTTTAAAGCATTGGTAGCGTCGAACGCTCTTCACCGAATGGGTCAAGCCCAACCAGATCCTAATGTCGTGCGACTTGACTCGTCGCGCCAAGGCGCAATCGTCGATCACAGCCGACTTGATTGACGCAAAACCACCGATTTGATGCAGCAGCTTACTCTCCATAAGGATGCATCCACCCGCTGCTGCGGCTATTTTTGCGCGACGGGAGTTCACCAGCCGGAATGGGTAGAGAACCTTGAAGAAATAAACAAAGGCCGGCATCAGAAGTTTTTCCCAGCTAACGGACATCGACGGCGCGGCCATAAGCGAGATGAATGGAACCGCTTCCTGATGCATCTTTTCTTTAAGAGCTTTGAGGACGCCTCGATCCAACTCGATATCGGCGTCTAGCAATAACGTGTAAGGAGTTCCGACCAGCTGGCGGCCTTGCTCAAGCGCCCAGAGCTTGCCGTTCCAGCCTGGCGGAAGCGGCTGGCTTTGGATAACGCGAAGATTAGCACTCCGCACTTGATAAGCCTTTTCAACGGTCGCATCGTCAGAGCGGTCATCGATCAAGATAATTTTCACACTTGGCCCCTGCTCCCTGAGTGATTTTAGACTTTGCGCGATCACTTCGGCTTCATTGCGAGCAGGCATCACCACTGTGATTTCGTTAAGAACCTCGTCACCGTAACTTCCCTCCTTCACATCAAAAACTTCTTGATTGGACCAAGGCCGCCAGGGAATCAAGGCGAAACCGATCCACAACAGCGCCGCAAGCGCTGCGAGAAATATGCAAAATGCCTCCATTGAGTGCTATTTTATCCCTAGCGACAAATTGTCTTTTAATTCCGTGAAATTTAGCATAGAAAAGAAAGTTGAACCCAAAAAAGGGAAACTCAAAAGAACAAAAGACAATCAACACTCTATCAACGAGGTGATCCCGAACGATGGCGTTACAAACACACCTGCTTGTGCCTGAGAATAACCGACCGAGCTCCCCTGTGATCGGTTCGAAGGAACACAAACAACTATTCTGTAGATTCTTTATAGATACACATATCACGTTTGATCCTACCGCGATCGAATGGCCTGAGCTCGACGAGGGCAGCCTCAAACTGCTCCATAGTTTGCCCGTATGGACCCAAGCGATGGAGACCGAATGCATAGGGACGTGCACGATTCAGAGCTGCGCGGCTCTGGAGACCGACCCTTTGATACGCGAGGCTGTGATGCTCCTAGCGCAGGAAGAAGCGCGGCATGCCGCCATTATCCGAGGTCTAACGACGCGCTATGGGATTCCGCTGCCTGATTTACCGCCGCCGCAACCCCCGGTGGATGCCGAATGGGAATTCCTGCGTTTCGGCTATAGCGAGTGTTTCGATGCCTTTTTCACCTGCGCGCTCTTTGCCATTGCACGGGATTCAGGGTTGGTCCCCCGGCCCTTAGTCGAGACCTTTGAGCCGGTCATACAGGAGGAGGCGCGTCACGTTCTTTTTTTCGTGAACTGGGAAGCCTACCACCAGGCTCGAAGCCCTCTGTGGCAGCGCCCGAAGCGACTGGGACGCGGAGCATTGGAAAGAGTTTTACAGGCGTACAAGCGCCTGAAGATTGCGCTTGGGGCACGAACTAACAAAGATTTCACCATGAAAGCGCATCAGAAAATCAATACGGAAATTACACCACGCCGTTTTCTCGAACTGTGCCTGGCGGAGAATGCTCGACGATTAGATCGCTACGATGGGCGCTTGGTCCGACCCCGCCTGGTTCCGACGCTTGCCAAAGCATTATGCCGTATCCTGCCTTAATGTTCCCTCTATCGCTTTTTTGGAAACCGCTGTTTTAGGCTGAACTGTAACAGCAATCAGCGTTCGCCGTTCATGCTTCCCTTCGACAATCAGCAGGCTGTGCATGAATGGCCGTGCCTTGACCGTTCACTCCTTCGGCAAGCTCGGGACGGGCACTGACACTTGTCGAAGGGTTCTTCCGATCTGGACGCGAATCGGTTGTTACAGTGCACTAGAAGTTCGCGGCTCGAGACTCCTGAGTCGCTATCCCCTCAAGGACAGCTTCACGCCACTCTCGCTTGAGGGGTAGGACCGGCGGAACCGGCGCGGTGGCGGGAGCCTCCGTGGGGGCTGCCACCGCAGCCTTGCGATCGGTCGCTGCGCCCTTCTTCATGAATAAATTGTAGATGGCCCACTGCAGCCGATTTCGGCGGCCGCGAAACGGGAAGCGACGCGCAATCGACGATGACGCGTAGAAAGTCTCGTAAGCGAATTCTTGACCCAGCCGGAGTTCGTCGCCCGTCATGTGTATGGGCCGGAAGACCACGTTGGACTGGTCGTACTTCGACCAGTCGAAGGATACAATGCGCTCGGCCTTCTTTAAATCATACCACGTTAGTGTGCCGGGGTAAGGCGTCAGAACGGAAAAAGCGCAGGCGTCATAGTTGGCGCCGATGCAGAACTTTACCGTTTCCTCAAATACCGAAGGATCGTCGCCGTCGAACCCGAACATGAAGAGGCCGAAAACCATGATTCCGTAGGAGTGAACTTTTTCCACCAGCGACACAAACGTCTCGGGGCGGTTCACGTGCTTGTGCACGCTGGTGAGAGTGGAACGCGTGATCGACTCGAAGCCGATGCTCATCAAGGTACAGCCGCTTGCGGCGGCGAGCTCCAGCATTCGGTCATCCTGCGCGAGCTTTGAGGTGACCCCGGCTTGCCAGCGGACCCCTCGACCCTTGAGCGCACGCATGACCTCCTTCGGACGCTCGGGCGTACCAAAAAAGTCGGAATCGTTGATCGAAATCATGCGCGCATCGCAATTATCCACTTCGCGCATCACCTCATCGACTGGACGGTAGCGAAACTTGAGCCCGTTCATCAGCGGCTCGCAGCAAAACGTGCAGCCCTGGTGGCACCCGCGGGAGGTTTGGACAAACGTGCGGTTTACGTAACGGTCTTTTTTGATCAGGTCATATCGCGGCATCGGCAAGCCTACCATAGGATGCAACTTCTCCGACTTGTAAGTGCCGCGCATCTCGCCGCGCTCGAGATCGTCCAGGACCTTATCCATGATAAGCTCCACTTCTCCGATCACCACCGCATCGCAATGCTTGAGCGCTTCCTGCGGCATAAAGCTGGGGTGCACGCCGCCCATTACCACAGGCACCCCGCGCGCCCGGAATGCATCGGCGATCTCGTAGCCGCGATTCACGTAGGCTGTCATTGCGGAAATGCCGACAACATCCGCCTTCAAGTCGAAGTCGATGGACTCGATGTTCTCGTCGGTCAGCACCACTTCATAACGGTCGCGCGGAATGGCGGCGGCCACGGCTATCAAGCCCGCGAGGGGCGAGTAGAGCGCACGATTGAGATACAACGGCCTTGTGGTCAGCGATTCCGTCTTGGGATTGATGAGATGAATCACCCGAGAACGCATTTCAGCCTCTCCTTTCCACGCTCGCGTCAGCAGGTGCCGCCGCGATGCCATCAGACACACGACAATGATAGAAATTCATCTTTCAGAGCCCGGACGCGGATCGTCGGCTTCGCCAGCCAAGTGCGAGTCAGCTAGCAGTAGCTCGATAGCAAGTCAGACAAGAAGTGTAGTCCTTCACGCCCATCTCACGAAAAACAGTATTAGATAACCATGCATTGTGTCAACCAGGTTCAATTGGGTAAGAATTGCAGCCAACAGAACATTTTTCGAGTTCACAAACGCATCGCGATAGTTCTCCGTTAGGAATAGAAACTCCCTCATCCGCCCAACTACTCCAACCAGCCGCGTGGCTTGAGAATTGCTCACCGCTGTTCCGCGTATGGAACACCTGCCATCGCAAGCCGTCCTTCATGACGCCGAAAGAACGCCTCATCCACGCCGATTCTCGATATTCATCTGCGCTGCTCTTTGCCTTTTCTCGTTCGTTGCTTGCAACACCACAAAGTTAGTATCCATCGAATCGCTAGTTGACGCTCCTGCCGGCGTCACCAGCCATTTTCTCTTTCCGACTTCCGGTTCAAGCGCCGAAGCTTATCTTACTAGACCCGCCGGCCCCGGGCCGTTCCCGCTTATGATCTTGCTCCACGGTCACACTTTTGGATTCATGGGCGGTGCTGAAACCGTCGTACCAGAGGCGGAAGCTTTTGCCAGCGATCTTTGCTATGCCGGTTTGGCCGTTTCACTACCAGGTTATGGTGAAACGGAAGTCCGGCCGGGAACAGATCCCAAAATTACCTTGAATGTCGTTCTAGACGCTGCCTCGCTAGCCGAGAAGCTCCCGTGGATAGATTCTAAACGACTTTACCTTTATGGTTTCTCCCGGGGCGCGTTTTTCACCTCACTGCTGGCGAACCAGATCGATGGAATCGAAGGAATAGTCTTGCATTCCGGGGCGTATGATCTAAATCGTCTGTATCAGGAAACGCCTTGGTTTCGCTCTTTGTTAAATCCTAGCGGCGAACGGAATCCCAAGCTGATGAGCATCCTCCCAGAAGTCCCTACGTGGTACGCTCCAACCCTGGTTTTGCATGGGGAAAAAGATTCTCTGGTTTCCGTCCAACAGGCGAACCTGTTACGCGACTCTCTCGAGGCCGCCAAGAAACCCTATCGCTTCGTTCTCTATCCCAACAACGGGCATCGCCTGCCACCGGAAGATGTCAGAAGAAAAGCCGCCGCATTTCTGAAAGAAACTTCCGGCTCGGCCTGCGGTACCAGTACTCCTTGATTGCATTCGGTAAGCTACTCCGCCCTTTGTATTTTTAGCTTCGTCCGCCCTTCAAATCAAAATGAGATAATTGCGCTTTCATCTTCAATTCCCCTAGTCTTATGTCACATAACTCGTTAGGCTACTAGACAGCTGCGACCCGATTGCGGTAAGACCCCGTTTGAATTCATCGGTCTTTCTTAATGGGAGGAAATAGGTGGGCCAGTACCTGATGGGGCTCGACCTCGGCGGCAAAAGAATCCGCTGTTTGCTTCTTGACGTGGATTCTGGCGCGGCCGTGAGCGTGTGTCGGCCATTGCATCATCGGATGACCGCCGAATTCGGTTACGACCTCGACACCGTCGAAGTGTGGCGCCTCTTCGGTGACGCGGTCCATGAGGCGACATCCAAGATCGGCGCACGATCGCAAGATGTCTTGGCAATTTCAACTACCGGCATGCGCCACGGGTCGGTTGTGGTTGATGCCAGCGGAGACGTGCTGCTCGCAACACCCACACGAGACGCGCGCGGCGCGATGTACGGCCTTCAACTGGCCGGCGAACGCGGGCGCGAGTTTCACGAGCGCACCGGACACTTTCCGGCGCCGTTGTTTACGGCTTCCCGATTGTTGTGGATGGCGGACGCAGAGCCGGAGCTTCTACGCCGGGGGCACGTGGTTTTGGGACTAAGCGATTGGTTGGCATACCGGTTGTCGGGAAAGATGGTCGCCGAACCGTCGGTGGCAAGCGAAAGCGGCCTGTTCGAGGTGGGCGCGAGGCGATGGGCGGACGACCTCATTCGCTCGCTTGGATTGCCACGATATCTGTTTCCCGAGGTGACATCTTCGGGCACCGTGCTTGGACCGCTCGTCAACGATGCGGCTGCGCATCTCGGTTTGCTGCCGGACACTCCCGTGGTCATAGGCGGCGGCGATACACAGTGCGGCCTGCTTGGCGCGGGTGTGTTTGAGCCAGGTCAGATAGGCATCATCGCCGGCTCGACGATGCCCCTCCAATGGGTGCTCGACAATGA
>Ga0126378_10001124_pt1 | contig 20020 bp, 13 predicted proteins | sample PanSoiMetPlot_23_FD_92587 | JGI IMG/M metagenome (GOLD analysis project Ga0126378, IMG submission 92587) | Tropical forest soil microbial communities from Panama - MetaG Plot_23 | ecosystem: Environmental > Terrestrial > Soil > Tropical forest > Bulk soil | place: Panama | collected 2016-02-17
AGATGGACCGACTTTCTCGTCCTCGTTTCCTCTGCGCATCCAGGCCCCTGCCGGCGGTTTGGTTATTCTCGTCAGCATGCCCATCGAGCAGTACGTCGAACACGTGGTGATGGCCGAGATCGGCGACTTCCGGAATCCCGAAGCGCTCAAAGCCATGGCGGTGGCCGCCAGGAGTTACGCAAAGCGGTTCGGCGGCCAGCATTCGAAGGAAGGATTCGATTTCTGCGACACAACCCACTGTCAGGTCTTCTACTGGAGGAGTGTGACCGAGGGGATTCGACTTGCCGCCGAAGCGACACGCGGAGAGTACGTTTCGTATCAGGGGAAGGTGGCCGCGACGTTTTATCACGAGAGTTGCGGAGGCACCACAGCCGCCGGCAGCGAGAGCTGGTCAGAGGTTTCCGAGCCTTACCTGACGGTCCATCCCGACCCTTATTGTGTGAGGAGGGGCGGGCTGCGGTGGGAAACGACTCTGACCCACCAGCAGATTAACAAAGCTCTCGGCAAATCTAGTTTGCAGCCTCCGCAGAACTGGCTGAAACTCGAAATCAGTTCCCGCAACAGCAGCGGGAGGGTGCGCGCCGTGAATCTGTCCGGCGGAAATCCCGCAAGTTTTCCGCTCTCCGAATATTCCCTTCGCCTGGCCGTGGATCGCATGTTCGGATCGAACAAAATTCAGAGCGACTTGTACAACCTTAGAGATTCCGCCGGCAGAATCCTGTTTTCCGGCCGCGGTGCCGGACACGGCGTTGGCCTTTGCCAGGCGGGCGCCGAAGAGATGGCGCGCCAAGGAAAAACTTATAAAGAAATCCTCACCTTCTACTATCCCGGAACGCAACTGAGCTCTTCCGGGGGCCAAGCCTGGCAGAAGCGCTCGGACGAGCGTTTTGATCTGGTCAGCACCGATCCCGGGGCCGATTCGAATATTTTCCCCGTCGCGGAACGCCTTTTGCGCGAGGCTGAGAACGACGTCGGCTGGCGCCTTCCCTTTCACGTGAGGTTGCAGGTTTTTCCGACGCTCGAGAGCTATCGGGATGCCACCGGCCAGCCGGGCTGGGTGGCCGCGTCGACGCGTGGCCAGACCATTCGGTTGCAACCTCTCGCGGACTTGCGCAGCCGGTCGGTTCTCGAACCCACGCTGCGTCATGAGCTCTATCACCTCTTGGTAGAAACGCGGGCTTCGCGAGCCATGCCGCTCTGGTTTCGCGAGGGTTTGACCCTCTATTTAGCGAATCCCGGTGTTGCCGAAACTACTCGGTCACCGATGAGCGTTGACCAGGTCGAGCAGGTCTTGGAGCAAAGAGACACGCGCGAAAATATGGAAAGGGCTTATGCTTCGGCCCACGGAATCGTGGCCGCATTGGTCAGGCAGTACGGAAAGCAAGCGGTGCTCGGGTGGGTTACAAACGGCCTGCCCTCGGACGTCATCCGCAGCCTCTCGCCCCACAACGGAGCAAATGAGCAGCCCCACAAGAAACCCGGCAAATGAGCAACCAATCCGGAAATCGCTAGATTCAACAGCCGAAGGCGGAAATCCGGTGTTTCCCCCAGGACGGCAAAACCAAGCCGGGAAGGATAATCGACCGCAGCGGCAAGAGAATTGCTCTAAAGAAACCCAGCAATACGGTCTAAGATGAGCCTACCGCAGGCTGGCATTTTCCGAAGGGATTCGGTCGGAACGGGTCGCTTCGAATTCTTGGAGAGTGATGGTATGAAACCAATCAGAAGCCTTCTGGGGATCCTCCTCTGGCTGTTCCTGGTGTCCACCTCGTCAGGACAGGAAATGAAAGCCGCCAACCCGGCCGCCGCGCCCCCGAATGTCCTGCTCCTAGTTCACGGCGAGATCCAACCCGGAAGGGCAGGCGAACGCCAAAAACTGCTGGCCTCTATCTCTCGCGCGTGCGACCGTTTGGATGCCCCTAGCTTCTGGATTGACCTGCAATCGATGACGGGAACACGCGAAACGCTTACTTTCGACCCGTTTGATTCCTTCGACCAGTTGCAGCAGGCCCACAGTGGGTGGAGGCAATTCTATGCCGCCCATACTGACCTTGCCCAGACGCAGGGGCAAATAGACTCCCTGGTTAGCAGCGAGCGCACCATCGTCGCCGTGCGACGCGACGACCTGGGCACGCCGGCGGAGGACATTGATCTTTCCGAAGCACGCTTTATGCGTGTCCTCGAAGTGCGCCTTTTCCCCGGGCATGAAAGGGATTTTGCGGAAGCCATAAAGCTTTGGGCTCAAGGGCGCACGAAGGTCAAGGCGGAGGTTCCCTGGATGGTCTACCAGGTGAACGAGGGCACGCCCTCTCCCACTTTTCTTGTTGTCTTGCCCTTTTCCGAACTCAAGGAGTATGACGACCTTCTGGCGCAGAAAGAGGAGCTGCTGGAAGAAAATGAAGGAGAAGATACCGCCGACCGGCTGAAGCAAATTGCGCGTGAAGCTTACATCAGCAGGGAAAGCAACTTATATGCGGTACGTCCTGAAACGTCGCACGTGTCCAAAGAGTTCGCCGCTGGCGATGCGGATTTTTGGAGGCCTACGAGCGGGGCAGAGGGCAAGCCTGAAGCCAAACCCGCTGTAAGCCATTCGAAGAAAAAGCCTTTACGTTAAGCCATATCGTCGAAGGGAAGTTTGCCGATGCGCAAATAGTCGATCCCTTAAGTAGGTCTAAGTTAGGGTATGGCTGAACTGGTAATGACAGATGAGCACCATGACTTCCCGCTGCCCAAGCGGCGGGGCCCTCATGGCCTCAAAATCCATGGGGTGGGGTGAAATCCTTGGCTACTACGGCCACATTTCGGCGGGGGATCTACAAGAGCAAGCGAGTCCGCCGCATGGCTCGCTGGTTTAGCGCCATGCCGCATCCGCCGCTGGCGATTGAGATTTCGACCGAGCGAGTAGCAGGAGTCCGCTGGTCCCGAGGCGGAGCGCTAGAGGACCTTGCGGTTGAGCCGCTCCGGCCGGGCGTGCTCGTACCTTCGGCGGTAGAGACCAATATTGTGAATTTGACAACGGTTCAATCAAGCGTAGAGAAGGTGTGTAACCGGTTGCATGTGCGCGAGGGCGATGCAGCCCTGCTCCTGCCCGATCCTGTGATCCGCGTGTTCGTCCAGCATTTCGAAGATTTCCCGCGTTCATCCGAGGAAGCCCTGCCGTTGTTGCGCTGGAGGTTAAAAAAAAGCGTGCCGTTCGATTTGGAGGAAATGCTCGTTTCCTACACACGCCAGGCGCCGCGAGAAAATGGCGTGAATGTCGTGACCGCGCTAGCACGGCTCCCGATCGTCCGGGAATACGAGGCGGTCGTGCGGGCCGCCAAACTCCGTCCCGGCGTTGTTCTCAGTTCCTCGATCGCAGCGGTGGCTTTGTTGGACGGTGAGCGGCCCACGCTGATGGTACGCATTGCGGGAACCACGCTTACCACCGCCATCGTTCGCGGTGGCATTCTGTGTGGGTATCGCTGCACCGAGTTGCCGGTCGACAGAGGCGAGCTGGCCCCCAGAATGCTGCTCGATGAAATTTTCCCTGTGGCCGCTTACTATCAAGATACCTGGCAGGAGAAGGTTCAGTCCGTGGTCGTCTCGGGGCTGGGAGCCCGGATGGGCGACTTTGTACCCTTGCTCGAAGAAGAATTTCACTGCCCGGCGCATTCCCTTTTGCAATCCGCGATCAAGAGCGGGCGAGTTCCCGAATCCGCCCGCGGGTTGGCCGACCGCGAACTCGAAGGGCTGCTTGGCTGGATGTGGTATCGTGCATGAATGGTGTAAGCAATTTCCCTGATCTAACTCAGAAAAAATGATACTTAACGTCAATCTAGCCACCGAGCCGCTTGAAACGCATCGTCGCTTCCGGGTGTTCTCCGCCGCCCTGGGGGCGGTTGCTGCCCTCGTTTTCTTCGCGCTCGCTTGGCGCGTGTATGTTCTTTGGAAGGCGGAAACCGCATTCCGCACGGAGAGTGCCGCGGTTTCAAAAGAGATGGAGGCGCTGACCGCAGAGCGGGAGAAGCTCGATCGTTTCTTTTCAGAACCAGAAAATTCGAAGCTTGACGACCGCGCCTCGTTTATCAACACGATTATCGATGCGAAAAGCTTCAACTGGACCAATATGTTTATGGATCTTGAGAAGATCTTGCCGATCGGCGTGCACGTGATCAGCATCGAGCCGAAACAGGTGAACGGGCAGGCCAGCGTCAAGCTTACGATTGGAGCCGCCAGTGACGATGCCAAGGGCAAGTTTCTCCATGCTCTGGAACAATCGACTGTGTTTTCTCATCTCCAATTAAGCAACGTCCGCGCGCCAACACGTCAGACCAGCGGCGACGAAGTAGAACTAGAGCTCACGGTGATCTATTCGAGGGCGTGATGAAGATCCAGTTTTCATTACAAAAGAAGATGATTATCGCAGGACTGGCTCTGGTCATCGCCGCGGATGCAATTCTGGCTCTTTATGCGATGCAATCGGCTACAAGGTTTTCGCGAAATGAACTGGTCGCCGAGAAAACGCAAATAAAACTTCTCAAAGCCGATATCCAGCGTGCCCTGGCCATCGAGCAGAATATCCCGCAGACCAAGGCGGATTGTGAGCGGTTCGAAAAGGCGCTTTATCCGAACAGCGCAGGCTACTCAGCCGTCACGGACGAATTGACGGGAGTGGCGAAGCAGGCTGGGCTGCAGATTGTTTCGGTCGCCTTCCACCCCAAGGAGCTTCCGGGCAGAAACATGGTAGAACTCGGACTGGATGCTACGGTGAATGGCGATTACAAAGGCGTGGTGCGATTCCTGAACGGCTTGCAGCGCTCCAAGAGCCTTTACATCATCGATACGCTGACGCTTGCGTCGGAGCCGGCCGGCCAGGCGGTTGCTGGACCCCTTCGCGTGGTGTTGAGCCTGAGATCGTACTTCAAGAATGCGGCGTGACGGGATGAAGAAGAAAAGAAACGCGGAGATTGCGGTACTGGTTACGCTTACTCTGGCGGGCGCGTTGCTGTGGTATTACTACATCCGTCCTCCGGCGCAGGCGGCTCGCGCTCAGACCGTTGCTGCCAGCTACAAACCAATGAGAGTGGAAAACCCACAGATCCATTGGGAGCGCTTGGAAGAGGCGCAGAACACGGAATACAAACCCAGCCCGCGGGACATCTTTAGTCGCGATCTGCCTCCCCCTCCGCCAAAGCCTGTGCATGTGCCGGGGCCCGGTGATAACGACTACGTTGCGCCGCCGCCTCCGCCGCCACCCCCGCCGCCGCAACTTCCGCTAAAATATTTTGGCGAAGGGCAGGCGCAAGCCGGCGCGGGTCGCCGTGCATTTCTCTCGGATGGGGACGCCGTGTTCGTCGTCGCAGAAGGCGACATCGTCTTAGGCCGCTACCGCATCGTAAAAATCAATCACACGAACCTTGAGTTTGAAGAAATCAGCAGTGGCCGCCATGGCACGGCTAGGCTCGAGGATCAGGGGCCGCCCGTCTGATCGTTCCGCCCTCGAGCTAGTTTTGACGAGAGATCCTTGGCCGGGCCGGAGCCGCACGCATACGCCAAGCCGCGCCCAATCGAGAATCTCGGATCTGAAGGGATGCAATGCGATAGAGCGCCGTGCGGCACATGCGCCGTGCGAAGCGTGCGAAGCCTCAGCCTACTCGGCCAACCGAAATTCAATCCGCACGTGTGCGTGGAAGTCCACCGGCTGTCCGTTGCGCTGCGCGGGCCGGAAGCGTATCAGCTTTGCTGCCTGAATTGCGGCTTCATCGAGGCCGTGCCCTAAGCCGGTCACTACGCGGATCACTTGTACCTGGCCTGATGCGAGGAAGAGCACCTCGAGCACCACGTCTCCCTCTAATTTTATAGTGCGGGCTTCGACCGAATAAGCTGGATTGGGCTTGCTCAAAATCGCGACGCCAGTGGTCGCCCCGCCCGTCCCAGCTCCGCCCGTCCCGGTTCCGTTGCCCTTGCCCTCTCCTGACGCAATCGTTCCGCGCGCGCCCTGGGCGCCGCCGGTGCCGTTGCCATAGCCCGGGCCGCCAGGCAGATTTGGCGAGCCGGCTTGGTTGATGTTCGCAGCCTTGCCGGGATTCGCCGGGCCACGAACACCATGCGGGTCACCAAAGCCACCCGTCTGCACTTTGCTCGCGGCTGCCGCCACCGTCGCTGGCAGACCCCCTAAGCCGAGGCTAGGAGCGCTGATCTCTTCCTTCGAACGCTTTGGCTGGAGGATCGGAGCTTTGATCTGTATATCCCTGGGACGCTTTGGCTCGTTCGAGCTCAGCACGATCTCGGCTTCGGCAAACAGCGGCTTGAGGTCCACAGGCTTGGCTTCCACCTTATGAACCTTGGGCAGTTGAGGTTTCAGAATCAGAAAAACGTGCGGCTGCTTGGGGTTCAATTCCGGTGGTTGAACCTCCACCGGTTTGGGCACGGTCGGCTTCGGCTCGATTTTAGGCCTAATCTTTGGTGGAGGTGGCGGTGGAGTCTTGGTCGGGATCTCAATGTGTGTGACCGGCTGCATCAACTCCACAACATCATATTTGAGCGCGGTCTGGAGTTGCTGGGGGAAAAACATTGGGCTTACGAGTAGGAGACCCAAGAAGGCCAATTGTGCGACCGCGCTCACACCGATGCGGTTCCACCGCGACGGCGGGTCAGGCAAAAGTTCAAAACGCGCTGAGGCCCTTCTCCGGCTGATCCCTTCTCGGCTGGTTAGCGGGGCGGGGCTTCTGCGGTACTGGTTCACGTTCATGCTCGAGCGCCCTTCAATTCTCGTGGGGGCGGGGCTTCTTCTGACGTTCGACTCTCTAGCAGGAGACAGTTGGCGCGAAGGCGGGACAGCGCTTCTCGGCTGCTCCACGATTAGGTGCGCTTCGCTTCCTGCCGGCCGGAGGTTCAACTCTCGACCGGGGGGCAGTTGCCGCGAAAGCGGGACGACACTTCTCGACCGCTGGTTCAAGTCCACGCTCAAGCGCGCTTCACTCGCTACCGGCGCAGGGCTTCTCCTCGCGTCCGACTCTCTACCCGAGGGCAGTTCACGCGGAACCCGAACAATGCTCCTCGAGTGCTGGTCGAGCTCCACGTTCATCTGCGTTTCGCCGGGTAGCGAGGCGGGGTTTCTGCGGGTGGGGTCCCACTCCCCGCCGCCGGGCAATTCGCGCGAATCAGGAGCAGCGCTCTGGCGGTCGGAGTTTAATTGCCCGCCCATGCGCTGCTTGAACGAATTGGAGTCCAGAACTGACTTGGGGGCTTCAAATTCGCCGGGGCGCGCGTAACGTCTACGCAGATCGATTGGTGCATTATCCCCCATTGAGGCAGCTTACGCTTCGCACCTCAAGCTGTCATCTGTACAAAAGGGCAATTGAAGAACAGGGTGATGGCTCGAGGTGACCGAAGACAATGCTCCGGGCTTTGCCTGAGGGCTAGAGAAGCGGATACCCTAGCCCGGCCCCAAAAAAAGGGAGAAGAGCCAACAGTTATATCGACTGGCTCCATCCCTTGACCCTCCGAAATTACCTGGTAGCCCCTTGGCGGGCGAAACCTGGCCGGTCAACTGACACGAGGGCAAGAGTTAACTGTTCACCTGGTCAGGTTTCCCGAAGAGGTGTATCTGAGAGAATGTCCGTCCCGAGCCCGCTCCTGCTACCATCGAGGGCCCCGCGGAGCGAGGATGTCCGCCGATGGGCATTCGAGGAGAACGCACACAACTTGAGAATTTTCGATGGCATGTTATGGTTGTACGGTCCCGGTGCGAAAGTGAGGACCAAGGAGAGTGTATTGGCCACGTGTGAGCAGGTCCGAAACGGCCCCGCGCACGGCCCAAGCCTTCAGACCATCATTAGGCTCTCTCTAGTATTTGCCGCGCTGCTCGTTTCAGCTTCACCCGGAAGGTCCCAGATCTCGCCCGGTCCGCTTGCTAAGGCCCATCAGTCACTGAATGGCACGGCGCAATGCGCCAGCTGCCATCAGTTTGGTACCAGCACACCTACATTCAAATGTCTCGAATGTCACAAAGAAATCGCGCGTTTGCTTTCCGAGAACCGCGGATACCATGCGCGGCTCGAGATGAAGAATCCCAACGGCAAGGATTGTGTTCGCTGCCATTTGGAACATAACGGCGAGAATTTCGCTCTCATTCACTGGGAGCCGTCCGTAAAGCAGTTTGACCATCAGCTTACCGGCTACGCGCTGGAAGGGAAGCACAGCGGTGTGGCTTGCGAGAAGTGCCATACGCCGGCTCACATGCGCCAGGAGATCCGCGGACTCCTGAAACGGCAGGATGCCGCTGCCTCTTATCTCGGGGCGTCTACGCAATGCATTACCTGTCATGAGGACTACCACAAGGGACGGTTTGGAAAGCAGTGTCAGGACTGTCACAACGTAAACGACTGGAAGGACGCCAAGGCTAACAAGAATTTCGATCACTCCAAGACGCGCTACCCGCTCACCGGCCTGCATCTTCAAGTGTCTTGCGAAAAGTGCCATAAGCCGGAGCTGCCTAAGGAAGTCCGTTTCAAGGGCATGAAGTTTCAGAGCTGTACAGATTGTCATGTGGACCCGCACCATGGTGCCTTCAAAAAACAAACTTGTGAGGATTGCCACACGACCGAGGGATGGAAAAAGGTCCTACCGTCGTTCCAGTTCGATCATTCCAAAACAAAATATCCCCTCCGGGGCGAACACACCAAAGTAAGTTGCATTGCTTGCCACGCAAGCGGGAACTTCGAGCGTCCTCTTAAGTTTTCGAACTGCACCGACTGCCACAAGGACGTTCATAACGGCCAGTTCGCCGACCGCCCGCAAAAAGGGGAGTGTACCGAATGCCACAAGGTGGAGGGATGGAAGCCTTCTCTTTTTGGCGTCAAGGAACATGCCACTTCGAAGTATCCGCTCGAAGGAAAGCACGCAAAAGTGGAATGCGACAAGTGCCACACTCCTGCCGGCAAGGAGACGATCTACAAGGTGAAGTTCGCGACCTGTACGAACTGCCACAAAGACGCCCACGACGGCCAGTTCGCGAAAGCGCCTTTTGAGAACCGCTGCGAGAGCTGCCATATCGTAGCGGATTGGGACCGCACTCTGTTTACCATCGCCAAGCATCGGCAGACCAAGTTCCCGCTAACCGGCGCGCACGCCGCGGTTAGTTGCGCCGAATGCCATAAAGTCGGAGCTGGCGGCAGAAAAGACAAAATCATTCCGTTTTACTTTGACGACAAAACCTGCACGGGTTGCCACCAGGACCCGCATCACGGAGAGTTCCGCGATCGGCAGGAACGCCGCCGGCCGGATGGTACCCAGTTCGGCTGCGAGGCCTGCCACAACACAAGATCCTGGGTCGACGTCGCCGGATTCGACCACTCGAAGACGAAATTCCCGCTGCTGGGGGTCCATCGAACCGTCGCGTGCAATGCGTGTCACAAAGCTCCTCCCGGGGAGACGAAAATCGTGTTCAAGGGCACTCCGCAGGTTTGCGAAGCATGCCATACCGATGTCCACGGAAAACAATTCGCTCACCAGCAAGCGAAGACCGACTGCTCGGGTTGCCACAATGCCGAACGTTGGAAGCCCTCGACCTTCGACCACAGCAAAACAAAGTTTCCGCTGGATGGCGGCCACAAGGGAGTGGCCTGTGACAAATGCCATAGCCTCATCAAAGTTGTGGATTCTAAGCCGATCCTTTTCTACAAACCGACGCCGCTAAAGTGCGAAGCGTGTCACGGCCCCGAGATGAAGAAGAAGGGTTAGACGGCGGCACCAAGTTTAAGTCCAGAGGCCGAGTGGGGCGGCTAGAGTGCACTACCAATTCGGCCAGTATGACGGCGCGCAAAGACAACTCTTGCGCAAACCCATTTACTAGCTCGATTCCATGGCCGGTTACCTTCCTAAGAGCGAACGAGGACCGGGGTTGAGCGATAAAGACAACGTTGTCGAGCGTCGTCAGAGTTCTCGCCACAGCCTGAGAATTCCCCTGCGTCTGCGCTTCTGGGGATCCCCGCTGCCGAGTCGGGAAGCCAAATCGCTGGACATCTCGGAACAAGGTGCCCTGCTCGAGACGGACTTGCCTCTACGAGTAGGGGCAATGCTCGATTTGCGAATCGAATTACCGGAAGAGATCACGGGTCAGCCCACAACCGAGTGGCGCTGCAAGAGCCGGGTCGTACGCCTGGTCCTCGCCTCTTCTATAAGCTATCCGGTAAGGGTCGGCGTGCACTTTGACTGGCTGGATGTCGCACCAAAATAAGTACAAACATTCGTTCTCTCCCCAAACCGGAACCGCTGAAGTTCACCGACTTAGTTCTTTGCTCGCGCGCAAACACAAGGCGGAACGGGTCATCTAGAATTCCTCGGGTTGGTTTGACAGTAGTCCGGACGCACAGCGCAATGCTCGCTTAGTCCCGCTAGTGGTCGCTAACGTGCTGATCAGATGCTTTAGAGCTGCACTCGTCGAAGGGTTATCTGAGGGGTCTGCACCGGGTGCTAGGGAGGCAGCGACATGATGATGCGCCTACGATTTCTACTGGCTTCGCTACTCGTACTGACCTTCTCGGCGGCGGTTTATCCGGACGAGGCTAGAACCGCGTATAAGCAAGGCGTTCACGCGGAGTCCCAAAAGCAATACGACGCCGCCTTCCAGGCCTACAAGCGGGCCTATTCACTAAAGCCGAATGAACCAAGGTATGCCACGGCCTACCTGCGGTCGCGAACCTACGCGGCGGCGCTGCATGTCGCCAACGGCATGAAGCTGCTTCATCAGGGTGAAGAGGGTCGGGACGACCTAAAATTGCAAGAAGCTCTGACAGAATTCCAACTGGCCATGGAGATTGACAGCACCAATTATGTCGCGGCTCAGGGAGTTCGCGAAACTTCAGCAATGCTCAAAAAGCAAGCCGAATCCGGAGGTGCGGTCGCCCCGCCGGAGTCGCCCCTCATCAAGTTGGTAGCCGAGGCGGAAGGTCCGGTAGACATCCAGCCGTCTCCGAACACGCCCATCACTTTGCGGATGACCACAACGGCGGACAATATTTATCGTACCATCGGCAAGCTCAGCGGAATTAACATCCTTTTTGACTTGGATTACAAGCCGCAGAAGATAACCATCGAACTGAACGACGTTATGCCGCGGGAAGCACTGAAGATGGTCGCTTTAGAATCAAAGACTTTCTGGCGCCCCATTTCAACAACTGGCATTTTTGTGGCCGCAGAAGGCAAACGCAAAGAGTTTGAATCGAGCGTAATGAAAACCTTCTATCTTCGCAATGCTTCGACACCGGCTGAATTGCAAGACGTGGTAGGCACATTGAAGGGGATCCTCGAGATCAATAAAATTCAGGTCAATCCGACGCGCGGCTCGATCACCGTGAGAGCCACGCCGGATCAACTGGTGCTTGCGGAAAAGCTCATCTCCGATGCCGACAAGGCCAAGGCCGAGGTGGTCATCGACGTCGCGGTGATGGAAGTCAGCCGGACCCGACTAAACACCTTGGGCACAACCGTCCCAACGTCCACAACGGTAACGCCGGTGGGTGTGGGATCTAGCGGCACAAGCTCCAGCGGACCGTCAGTGAACATCGGCTCGCTCAACGGGACCACTTTCGCTATCCCTATTCCGAGCGCTTCGTTTACGATGCTGATGTCCGATACCAATGCCAGGATTTTGCAGAGGCCGCAAATCCGTGCTCTGGACAACGAAAAGGCAACCTTGAAAATTGGAGACCGCATACCCATCGCGACGGGCTCGTTCGCCCCGGGTATCGGGTCGGGCGGCATCAGCCCCTTGGTCAACACGCAGTTTCAGTATATAGATGTGGGGGTGAACATAGACATTACTCCGCAGATCCATTCGGACCAGGAAGTTACCCTGAAGATGTCGCTCGAGGTTTCCTCGGTCACCGGCAACACAAATATCGGCGGGATCAGCCAGCCAAACATCGGGCAACGCCGTATCGAGCACCAAGCGCGCCTGCACGACGGCGAGGTCAACCTCTTAGCCGGAATCCTGCAAGATAGCGAAACAAAATCCTTGAGCGGTTATCCCTGGCTTACGAAAATACCGATCTTGAAGTACCTGTTTGGGCAGGAACAGAAAGAGCGTCTAGAGGATGAAGTAGTCTTTGCCATCACGCCACACATTGTGCGAGCCCAGGAGATTACCGACGACAACCTGCGGATGATTGACGTGGGTACCAACAATACCATTGGTCTTCGCTACCAGGAGGCCAAGCCACCTAAGGGCAAGGAGCCGCCCATTTCCCCTTCCCCTACGAACCCCGCGGCCACGCGAGGCGGGGAGCGACGGCAGCCCGCAACGCAGAAAAACACGGCGCCAGCCCCCAAGGCCTCGGCCTCGACAGCCTCCGACAGATAGGTGGCAGGAAGCTTCGCCGCTAGAGCGCCAGGACACTCGAGTACTACGACTACTCAACTCGATCTGCCCGTTGGGGTTTCCTAAGACTGCTCATGTAAGCTTCGTGCAAAAAGTTTCCCATTTCGGGAACTCCTTGAGAACTTCGTGATTGCAATCACTTCCGCGGCATCGGCTATCACAGAGTTTACAAAGATCTTACATGGCGAGAAGAAGTGGTCTCAGAATTGCCCGAAGCTCTTGATCCGGCTCTCCCGACGCAAGTTGTGTATCGCACGTGGACCCGCTGGATTAGCGTAGCGTCCCCGCGCGCTATCTTGGTCATGCCGTGTCTCGAAACTGTCCTCGAGGTTTCTTGTTGGTGGTCGCGCAGGTATAGCCGGACTCACCTGGGCCCCGGGAACAGGAAGCAAATGAACAAAGATAGGAAGGCACGGTCAATGCTCAGTGAGCAGCCGGAGGAACAGATGGCAACAGCGTGCGCAAGCGCCCCAATCCTTGTAGGTGAAAGCGAAACCAAACGCAGGGAAGCCCTAGTTAAGAATTCGCCGCTGTTCTCTGATATCCCCGCGGCGGAGTGTCGGGAAATTGCTTCGGCGGCCCACGAAAGGCACTTTACTCGCCGCCAGACGATATTCCTCGAAGGCGATCCTGTTCGACGAGTCGTGCTGTTGACCTCGGGTAGCGCCAAAATCGTGCAGTTGGGTCAGAGTGGCGCGGAAGTGATTCTCGGGGTCAGAGGACCGGGGGAAGTGGTTGGGACGGTGGGATTGCGGCCCCAGGACCGGCACTGCTCGACAGCGCTGGCCCTGGCCTCCTCGACCGCCCTTATTTGGGACTCGGCGGCTTTTGAGGCGTTCTCGCTGCGATCGACGCACCTGAGACGGAATATCACTCACATCCTCTGTCGGCAGCTTCATGAACTCGAAGAACGATACCGCGAAATCTCTACGGAAAGAGTTTCCGTGCGATTGAGTCATCAGCTGATCCGATTGCTCAATCAATTGGGTCGCCGGGTGAACGGTGGCCTCGAGATTAGGCTTTCCCGGGAAGAGTTGGCCCAATTGACGGGTACAACGTTGTTTACCGTCAGCAGGCTGCTCTCGGACTGGAACCAAAGAGGTATTGTGAGCACGCGACGCGAGGCCGTATCGGTCCACGACTTTCAGGCTCTCGAACAACTCGGTGAAGCCGAATGAGCACGCCCAGCGAGACCATCCGTTTGCGGACCGAGAAATCTGGATCAGTCGAGAGGTGTACGAGGGTAGGCCTAACGCTTTGCTTACGATCTTGGTGGATCGCATATTCCATTGCCCGCTGGTGGTTTTAGGGCCAGGTTTGAAGACCAAGGAACCCTCCGGTGTCTTTGTTCTTCCGCAAAGAGTTCGCAACACATAAAGAGCAGGATCACCGTGGCGGAGTGAGTAGCGGCGGCATTTTCATCCTGAAGCGATCAACGCCATCCCTCATTCCGCAAGAGGTAACTGACGTACAAGGTCCTCGGTCTCGCCCGGGTCCTCAGCGGGAAAGGCACTCCACAATGAATCACCATCGATGGGCGTCAAAGCAGTTGGTCGTTCCAGTGGCGCTGGCGCTGGCCTTTGCTCCCGCGGGCAAGACGGCGAAGTCCCCTTCCAGGGTTCACTTGGACGGCAAGGCACGCAGCAACGAGAGAGTTTCGGCACCGCCCCTGCCATCGGATCATAATTCGGGCGCACAGGAAGCCGCCCCGCAAAGTTCGCCGCCTAGCGCCACGGTCGCCCAACGGCCGACGATAAAGCCCCCACAGGTCACGTATGAGGATGGGGAGCTGACGATTATTGCCGAGAACTCTTCGCTTGCCGAGGTCATGAAGGCCCTGCGCGCCTCACTGGGCGCGGACATCGACCTTCCGGCAAATGTTGTCGACCAGCACATCTGGGTCCGGCTTGGTCCGGGACCGGCGCGCCGCGTCCTTCGGGACTTGCTTGATGGCACGGAATTCAACTACGTGATTCAAGCCTCGGACAGTGATCCTGACGGGATTCGCAGCGTGTTGCTCACTCCGCGAGGCAAGTCCGCCGGCCCGGAGACGGCGGAGCCGCCAGAAAGAGCCGCGACTCGAAGGATTCCACACACCGGCCCGGAGCCTGCGAGCGCAACAGAAGCGGAAACTCCTACTCCCGAACCTGTCGCTTCCGTCGATCCACCACCAGCCACATCGCCTACATCCCCGGTTACATCTCCCGTCACGTCTGCTGCTACGTCTCCTGCTAATGCATCAGACTCAGCTAGCCTGCAGAATACGCCGAGCAATTCGTCAGGTTCACGAACCGACGAGATGATTCAACAGCTACAGAGCATGTATCAGCAGCGCAGACAGCTTCAAATGCAGCAGAATCAGAAACCGACCGGGCAAAACTAGTTGTAGTAGTTCAGGTCCTCCCCTTACCTCGAGCGTCATTCATTCGAACGAGCAGGAAAATTCCCTTGTCCCGGTAGACCTTCCGCTTTTTCCTCAGAACACCGTCAGGAACGTAATGACGTCTTTACAAATTTTACGTTTTCTTGCTGTGCAACAAAGAACCGCCGTCAGAGCCGCGTAAAGTGACAACACTTGCCTTTGGAAAGGCTGCCCGGCTCTATGACTCCTGCTTTGACGGAACGCGCGACGTGGAGCAAGCCGGGCTGCCGCTTGTGACTCGAGCACAGGAGGTCATAACGCCGTGAGAAAGCTCTATCAGTTCTTGCTTCCCGTTCTTGTTCTTGGTCTTGCGCCGGCGATCGCTAGCGCCCAGTCGTTCCGGGTGCAATGTCCGGACAGCACCATAACGCACCCTAAGAGTCTCCACGATAACAATTCGGAGCCCGCCTACAACGGGCCGACTGTATTTGGAACTCAAGCCGTATCGGGCTCCACAGGCGGATATGTGGTGCCGCAGTCGAACGTGAATGGCGCGATCAAGTGTCAGCAAATCTCCGGCGGTGATGGATACATGACGGAGGCCGACGGCACGCAGACGTTCATGTTTTCCTTCGGGCCACTCTCCGGGCTTGCAGACATCGCCGCAGGCCGCCCGGGCACACAGTTCCCCAACGCGTTTAACACCCCGTACCTCGACTGGTGCACGGCGAATCCGGCATCCTGCAGCGCCAACGGCACGCTGGTTCGCGGCGACCCGGCCGCGACGGATGGCGCGAACAGCTCCCCCTACTCCGTAGGTACTCCCGGAATTTTTACCTGGAACGGTGCGGTGGGGTTGGCCCCGGAAGTCGTGGACACGGTGAACATCTCTGACGCCTATGAGGGTGTCCTGCCAACGGGCGGAAGCGTTGCCCCCCCCTGTACCACTCCGACGGTGTCTACGCCGAATTTGGTGACGATTTACACCTACACGCCGATAAACCTTCCAATGAATTCACAGGTCATCGTTTCGGGCGTTGGAACAGGCTATGACGGCACTTGGACCATCTCTTGTGTCAGCAACTTGGGCTTTCCGGCTAGCACGGGGTTCACCCAATACGCCTTCCAATACTCCGTTCCCGCTTCGGTCACCGGACTGGCCCCGCAAGAGCTCTTAACGGGCCCGACCGCGTCGGCCCCCTTTCTGCCCGATGGGCACGTGGATCCGCGTCAGATCATGGACATCGGGGTGATGAACGGCAACATCCCGGCGCCCTTGATCGCCTTCGATGAGGACGACGAGTTTTTCCTCACGCTCACGAACGTCGGGATGGCCATGCGCCCGGACCTGTTCGAGCAGCACACCGTCCACTTCCACGGCTATCCCAACGCTTCGTCGTTTTATGACGGTGTTCCCGACGCGTCGGTGGCCATCAACATAGGCGGAAGCTTCACCTATTACTACCTCTCACCGGATGCGGGCACTTACTTCTGGCACTGCCACATTACTCCTCCTGAGCACTTGCAGATGGGCATGGTCGGTCAACTGTACGTGCGTCCGCGGCAAGATCGCGTTGCTGTTGATCTTGCCGGTGGGAAGCTCTATGCGGCGCTACAGCAGCAGAACAGCGGAGTGGATCTCCGGACTGCTTGCAATCCAGGTGCGGATATCTTGTGCAGCGCCGTCACTCCGCCAACGGCAAATACCGTGACTCGGCCAGACACGGGCACTCTCTGCAGCGGTGCGACCCCGCTGAATGAAGGAACTAAACCTAACTACGTGTACAACGACGGAGACGGTTCAACCTGCTACGACGTCGAGTATCCCCTCCAGATGCACGGCTTTGATCCCAACTTCCACTTTGTCGGCATGACCTTCAACCCTGAAATGTTTGCGGACATGAAGGACAAATACTTTTTGCTGAACGGGCGGAGCTATCCCGACACGGTCGGACCCAATTCCACGTTGCAGTACGTCACTGGAACAGGGTCAACGCTCCCCATCGCTCCTCCAGGTCCCCAGGCCACAGTGTCGAGTGACGGGACAATGCACTATTCGCAGCCGCTGCCGGCCATCATCAACATCCCGGCGGGCGGAAAGGCCGCTCTGCGCCTCGTGAACTTGTCCGTCTCGGAATATCACACCCTGGCTTCCCTCGGGATTCCCATGAAGGTGGCCGGATGGAATGCCAAGCTCTTGCGCGATCAGGCGGGGAACAACACCGAATACTATACCAATTCGATCACGCTCGGCGGCGGTGAGTCCCTCGACGTGATTCTGGATGCCAGCGACATAACGACTTACAAAGCCGGCCAAGTTTATTACCTTTTTACGCCGCAACTCGATCATCTGTCCAACGACGCAGAGAACTTTGGCGGGCTGATGACCGAGGTCCACATCTGCAACAGCGTGACTGGCGGCAACACCTTCGGGAACACCTGCAATTGATTAGGAGAGCGGAAATGAGGGCGATGACAATGAAAAACGCAATTTCGCAAATCGCAAGAATTCTGGTGCCGATCGTGTTGGTGTTCTCGCTCGCGGCCGCGACTCATGCCGCGGTTCCCGGCATCACCGGAGGTAGTACTGCGGGAGCCTCGACCTTCAACTTGACCGCGCAGGACGGTTACCTCAACCAGCCGGACGGGAACGCAGTGTATTCCTGGGGCTACGGTTGTAACGGAGCGCCGGCAGGTTTCGCGCCGGCGGTGGTGCCGTTCACTACCATCTCCACGTGTCCATCGATGCAAGTTCCAGGACCGACGCTAATCGTTCACGAAAACGATGTGGTCACAATCAACTTGATCAATCAGCTTCCCACCGCGGCTGGCAACACCTCGATTTTGTTCCCTGGTTTTAATGTGTGTACTGGCACGCTCACTGCTGGAGTGTGTTCTGGCACGACCGGTGTTACAGGCTTGCTGACACAGGAGGCAGCACCCGGTGGCAGCGTCACCTATACATTCGTGGCTTCAGCGCCGGGCACGCACGCGTATTACAGCGGAACGCAAGGGGACCTGCAAATCGAGATGGGCCTGTACGGCGCGATCATCGTCCTCCCGGCGAGCGTTCCAGGAAACTGCACAAACGCAAATAGCTACCATGCCAAGAACCTGGCAGCGGAGGCTCACTGGGGTGAAGCTGACTATCGGCTTTCGCAGGCTGCTTACGACCACCCCGCAAGCTGTTACGACCGGGAATACCTGTTCCAGTGGGCGGAGATGGATCACAGGATTCACAGGCAGGCGGAGGCGCAGGTTCAGGCAAGGATCGGCTGCGCGGCGGGCTCGGTGGGATGCAGTCTCGATGTCCAGACCGAGCCGTACCATCCCTCCTACTTCCTGATTAACGGGCGCTCGATGCCCGACCTGATGGATCCCAACTATGCGTCCGAGTATCCGCACCAGCCCTACAATGGCAATCCACACATCCATCCAGGCGAGTTGCTGTTGCTCCGCACCATTGGCCAAGGGCGGTGGCAACATCCTTTCCACGAGCACGCCAATCACGTGCGCATTCTGGCACGCGACGGGAACTTGGTTCTAAGTCCCGCGCCTGCGGCGGGATGTGCTACCCCCGGGGGCGGTTGCGTTAGCTATACGTCGGGTCTGACCGGAGACCCAGGGGTAACGGCACCGGGGCTTGCCGGCATTCTCCAGTTCAACACTGACACGACGCCGGGAGAGGCTTTCGATGGGATCTTCTACTTCACGGGCAGAGGCTTGAACTGGGATCCCTACGGTCACCATCCGGGCGCCGATGTCGGAACCAACGGTCTGACCGACCCGCTTGCCCACGCGGGCTGTACTGCCGACGCGAACGGCTACAACACGGGTGACCCCACGGCGGTTAACTTCTTTGAGTGGTGCCAGGATCACAACAAGCCTGTGCAGGTGAATCCCTTTGGAGATGTGGCCGGCGGCGGACCTGCTACTCTGCCAGACTCAAACATTTTGACCAACGGCCAATGGTACGGCGGCACGCCTTACCTGGGCCCGGATGCAAGCTTGCGCGCGAGCATGCCCGCCTGCGCCACCGGCCAACCCGGCGGTGTAATCCCGGGAAGCAATCCTCCCGTGAGTGCCAACTGCACCACTTTGAACCCCGCCAATACCCAGGCCAACCCGGCGAACGAGCGCGGCTGGGCGTTTATGTGGCACTCGCACAACGAGCGCGAGATTACCACCAACAACGTTTTCCCCGGCGGCATGTTGATGATGCTGCTTGTGGATTCTCGAGAATTTCCGATTGACGAGTCCCTGTGACGACGAGGATGGACATGCGAACCAACTACTTGAATGCGTTTGTGAAGGCAGCAGTAAGCGTAGCTTGTATTCTGCTCTTCGGCGTGACCGCGGTTTTAGGGCAGCAGCAGGTGAGTTTGACTGCCGCACCGACCACCACGACCCTGCCGGACGGCACCACGGTGCCCATGTGGGGCTACACGTGCGGGACTCTGGCCGCTGGCGTCATCTCCACCGCCAAGTGCGCTCCGCTGAATCCGGCGGCTGCAATGCTGGGGCAATGGTCGCCGGTCGTCATCACCGTTCCCACGGCAGCTCCCGGGGGATTGCAGATCAACCTCACGAATAATCTGTCGTTCACGCCCACAGGAAGCGCGACGCCGAATAATATCCCCACCTCAATCATGATCGTGGGGCAGGTGGGCGGCGGTCTCGGAACGGGTGCGACATACGTTGCGAGTCCGGACCACACTGATGCCCAAGGATGCGTCAGTTGGTTTATCGCTAACACCCCGCCGGGCGTGCCATGCGCTACTTCGTCTCCCATAGCTAGTCCGCCTAATCAGGGGCCGCGCGTGCGATCGTTCGCCACGGAAGTGGCAGCGGGGCCAGTCGGAACGGCAACAGCGACGGCATTGACTTGGGGCAACCTCCGTCCCGGCACCTACTTGCTCGAGTCGGGCACGCATCCTTCCATTCAGGTTTCGATGGGGCTCATCGGCATGCTGGTGGTCACGACAGCCCCAGCCGGAACGACGGCGGGCACAGCTTATCCCGCAGTCGGCACGCTTCCTGCGGTGCAATACAACGCGGAAGTTCCGCTGGAATTTAGTGAAATCGATCCGGTGCAGAACAAAGCAGTCGACACTGCGGTGCGGACCGTAGGTTTTAGCGAGACGGCAGTTTGGTCAGGCATGAACGGTAACGTCGTGGATAATTTCACCGTGACTAGCGGAGGCAGCGGGTACTCGGCGCCTCTGTTAGTCTCAATTACCCCCACGGCAGGCGGGGGCAGTGGTGCTACGGCTTCAGCAAGTCTCACATTCAACGCG